>Ga0315273_10011357_pt1 | contig 11387 bp, 9 predicted proteins | sample YL17G02_0_MG_FD_205753 | JGI IMG/M metagenome (GOLD analysis project Ga0315273, IMG submission 205753) | Sediment microbial communities from Yellowstone Lake, YNP, Wyoming, USA - YL17G02_0 | ecosystem: Environmental > Aquatic > Freshwater > Lake > Sediment | place: USA: Wyoming | collected...
GGAGGTCTCCGCGCGCAGGCTCTTGGCCGAGCACGGAGACCGGAGCCGGAAGCGGAGCGAATGCGCAGCGCACGGAAACGGGGCGGGGTCGGGCGCGAGCCCGACGGGTGGGGGGAACCCGTTGGCTTTGTGGGAGAACGCTTTTCTTGAACCTAGAGCGTCCTTGGGTCTACATACCCTGTGTGTAGGGGCGTTTCGACGGGTCGGCGGAGACGCCGTCGCGGTGCGATCGACGTCCAGTGTGGTCGCTGCGACGCTGCTGCAGAGGGTCTTGGTCGCCGGCTTCGGCCGCCACGGCCTGCCGTTGGCGCTATGCGCCCCGTAGTGCGACGAAGACCCTGGAGAGGTAGGTCGACCCATTTCGAGGGCATCTCGCGTGGGAATCGCAAGCCTGGGGCCAATAGCGCGGTGTCCTGGGCGCGACTCGATCACGCGGCTTGCCGCGACGCGGGAGCGGCCACGGGCTTCACACCCGCCTTCGTTCCGGCGAGCCAGGTTTCGAAATCCGGGACCTCGAACCGGTGCGCGATGGCGTCGTCGGTCGCTACGCGAACCCATCCGCCGACGAGCCCGAGCTTCCGGTTCGCCTCTGGAGCGCGGCTCCGGGCATCGGCCTCCAAGACGGCGAGCTCGGTGGCCGAGAGCGTCGCGCGGTGCCGAGTGATGGCTTCCGCACGGAATCGCTCATAGGCGGCCCGTGCCTGGCTTTTAGCCTCCGCCAGCTCACGCGCCTCCCGACCCCGCAGGTCCAGAAGCGCAGCGTCGGTGTAGGCAAGGGCAGCCCCGAAGTAGACCATCTCGAACCGCGTCGACTCGGCCGCGCGCACGGCGTAGGCGACGACCTCCCGGGCTGTCTCGAGGCCGTGGCCCTCGAGTAGCTCCTCGGCCTGGGCGACCTCCTTGCGGGTGGCGGGCTTGGCTTCGGTGTGGCCGAGGAGGGCGTGGAAGTAGGCCACGAGCTCCCGCGCCCGGGCTTCCCCTTCCAGAGAGGTGTTCCCCTCCACATGTGTGTTCTGGTTTCTTACATGGCTCTTGTTTATGTCCGGAACGACGAGGCCCGTAAATCCGGACATAGGCCTATGTCCGGAATTCCGGACATAGGGCCCAGTGGAGGCTCCCTTCGAGGCGCTCTCGTCGGGGGCCTTCGGGCCGTCGAAGATCCCGACGCCGGCGATGGGGCTCAGCTGATACTGGTTCTGTGCCCAGCGCCCGCCCGAGGCCGTTTCCTTTCGCGGGCGGAAGACCAGGAGCACAGGCTTTCCCTGGAACCGAAACGCGCGAAGCGCCTGGATGCGCTCGTTTACGCGCTGGCGCGAGAGCCCGAGATCTCTCGCGATCCGCTCCTGGCTCGGCGAGCAGTTGCCGTTCTCGTCCATGTAGGTCGCAAGGCAGCAGAGCATCTTCCAAAGCTCGCCCGGCAGCATCGCGAGAAGCCCGGAGTCTCGGGCTTCGAAGTACATCTTCACGAACATCCGGCCCTGAGTCTTTCCCGTGGCGATGTCCGTCTCGTACTGCCGCTCGACGGTGACGAGCGGGCGGTGAAGATCGTATTCTCGGTTGTGGTGTGGGTCGTGCTTCATGGCGTTGCTAGGAAACTCTCGTCGCCCTTGCTAGCAGGATCGCTAGGAAACTGGATCGCTTCACTAGCAGGCTGCTCGTACTCCTCGCGCTCGTCGCTAGCAGAAGTGCTGGCACGGAAAGACGCACCGCTAGCAATCGCTCCGCGATCCGCTGGCGCGGCCAACGTCATGAGCTGCGCGTTGAGACCCTGGATCGTTTCGAACGCGTGCGTCAATGCTTTGGTGAACATCTTTCTCTCCTCGCGGAGAGTGGACAGCTCTTCCCTCGTCTCGTCGAGCTGCTCCTGCTTCCACTCGATCTGCTCGTCCTTGAACGACAGGCGCTCGCGAAGGATGTCGATGCTCGCTAGCGAACCGCTAGCAGTCGAGTCGGTTTCGCTAGAAGAATTGCTAGCACGAGCGCTAGCACCCATGTCCGGATTGCTAGGGAATTCGCTAGCAGCGGGCAGGGGAGTGCTGGCAAGCGGGCGGCCTCCTGCCAGCGAAGGGAAACCGGCCTCCAGGTAGAAGCGGCTCGGGTCCACGCGGTATACGAAGTTGGTTTCGTTCACGTAGTCGTCGCGGACGTAGTCCACACCGTCCACGAGTTGGTTCGAGCGGCGGAGCTGCTTGAAGCGATAGCGGACGTTGTCGAGCGACATCGTCAGTTCTCGCGCGAGCTCGTCGAGGGTGATAAAGCCTTCGGGGATCATGACGTCATCTTCACATGCATCGCCCGGGGGGCGAAGCCATGCTTGTGGATAACGTCTGCCGCTCGACGGCTTCTGGATTGTGGATCGCTAGCAGAAGTGCTGGCGTCTGCGAAGTGGATCTAAAGATCGCGCAGCGAACGCGCCACGGAGAGTCAACGCTTGGCAGCGCGCATGGCCTCGGTAATCGCCACCGTCTCGACGCTCACGTTCGTCACCCGCGAGAGCAGGTCGATGACCTGCTCCTTGTAGTCCGCGAAGCGATAGGTGTCGAACTTCTCCCGGATGGTTGGATCCTTCGGCTTCTTCTCCTTGTACTGATCGAGGATCCATTCGAGCGCGGAGCGGTTGCCGAGCTTGTACTCCCATGCCGCTGCCGGCACCCCCTGCAGCGTCGTCTCACTGTCGAGCACGATCGTGCCGGCCTCCTTGTCCGCCTTCAGCATCGGCTTCGGCGACTGCTTCGCGGCCCGCGCCTTCTCGTCGGGCACGTCGAGACGCTGGAGCTTCGCGGGCGCCGCTGACTCGTAGCCGATGTGCAGCGCCATCAGCTTCTCGCCCCAGTCGGCCCATTGCCAGAAGTCCGCATAGAACGGGATGCGGGGGAACTCCCGCTTCAGGTTGAGCGCGTACTTCTCGCGGTAGATCGGATCCTGTAGGACGCCGTAGACGTAGTGGAAGATCGCTTCCTTGGTTAAGGTGCGACCCTTCTTGCCCCTGCCCGGCTGGTAGTGCTTGCGGAACTGGTCGAGGGCCCAGTCCGTCACATTGTCGAGCCTTCTACCTTCGGCGTCGTAGCGATAGGCACAGATCACTTGGCCTACGTCTGGCACAAACATGTCGTAGTTTGGCGGCACGGCGGTAGCGATCACTGCCGGCGCCGTTCGCTTGCCAACTGAGAACGCGAACCCCCGGTTCTCGCCCATCAAGTCCCGCCCGAACTGTTGACAGTGGTAGTCGGTAAGAATGTCGCTGCAGACTCGGTTCGCCCAGTAGAGCTTCTTCACGAACGGCCGCCAGAGCGATGGTATATAGGAGCCCTGAAGGTCCGTCTCTCCAAGCCCGCGTGCCATCTTTAGCTTAAGGTCACGACTCCACTTGATGGCTGGATTGAATTTGTTCTCTTCCTTCGTCACACGATGGGCCAACAGCGCTTCTGCAAGAAACGCGACGCGCGATTTGAGTCCGGCGCGATCGAAAGCGTAGACCCATTCATCCCGGTTCGTCTTGATGCCGTTGGCGAATAGTCCGAAGATCGCCCGAGCGTCCGCCGGCCTCTTTGCTGCCTTCGCTTGCTTGGTAGCAAGCGCAATCAGCGAATGAAAGTCGTTCTCCGACACGCTGATCCAATATTTCTTGTCGTCCGGATGTACATCAGTGAACGGAATCTCGCTGAGCTTCGAAGAACTGAGACACCGCAGCTTATCCTCTGCTGTCTCCAATTCGGGTCGGCGCCCGTAGAGTATCCTGCAGCCCTTTGCCTCCGAGCGCTTCACCATGAAGCTGATCGCGACGCCGGTCTGGATGCCGAAGACGTTGTGCTTGGTGCCGGAGAGTTTCGGGTTAGCGCGGACGTCGCCGCCGAGGTCCATCACCCAAATCTCGTTGAACTCCTTCTCGACCACGGCGCGGAAACCGTCGAAAGTCCGGCTCTCGATGAAGCTCCGGTTGGTGATGAGCGCGAGGATACCGTTCTCGTCCAGCCGGTCGCTCGCCCAGCGGAAGAAGCGCGCGTACATATCGTAGAGCTTGGTCTTCTGCGCGGTGCTGGCCTTGATGTAGGTGTTCTTGATGCGCTTGTCGATCTCCGGGTACTCGCGGTTCTTGTTGTTCTCGTTCTCGTTCATCTGGTTCGCGTTGTACGGCGGATTCCCAATAATGACGCTGATGCGGCGGTTGTTCTGGCGCTGAATGCGCTTCACGTTGTCATCCGTGATGCCGCCGAACATGTCGTGCTGGTGGCCCTTGTATTTCCGCAGCGCCCAGGTGTTGTCGAGCGTGTCCACGAAGCAAAGGTTTGGGAATTCGACGTACTCGCCCGCGATGGCCGCGTAGGTAGCCTCGATGTTCAGGTTGGCGACGTAGTATGGCAGGATCGCCACTTCGTTGGCGTGCAGCTCTTCCTTGTACTTGTGCTTGAGCTTGGCGGGCTGGCCACGGAAGTGCTCGAGCAGCTCGCAGATGAAAGTGCCGGTGCCGGCGGCTGGATCGAGGATCTCCACTTGCTTATCGATCAGGTTCCGGCCGAAATGCTTCTCGCAGAGCCAGTCGGCGCTCTCGATCATGAAGCGCACGATCTCGTTCGGCGTGTAGACCACGCCCAGCCGATCGGCCGCCTTCGGGTTGTAGACCTTGTAGAAGTTCTCGTAGATCGACTTGAGGAACGTCTGCTTCTCGGGATGGGTGGAGATCTCGGAGGCAGCCTTGCGGATGGCGGTGTAGTAGGGCGCGAGGCCCCGGAGCGTCTGGAACTTCGTGTCACCGGTAAAGAAGGTGGCTTCGAGCTTGTGGAGCTCGCGCGCCACATTGTTGTCCTCGTGATACGTCGTGCCGGGAAAGACCGCCGCGAAGACCTCGCCGGTGAGCACGTGCTGGATCAGCATCTCGCGCACATCGGCATCGACGAGGCTCGGATTGATGGCCTCCTTGGCGTGGTTCAGGAAGGCGTCCGCCGCCTTCCTGAATCCGGGCTCCCGCACGTAGGCGCTGTCAATCATCTCGCGTAGCGCCTTGAGGACGGCCGGTAGATCCTCCTTGAACTGCGCTACGGCCTTTCGGAACGCCTCGATCTCGGGTCGCTGATAGCCGAAGAAGAGCTTGAGCAGCTTCTCCAGCTGCTTCAGGTCATCGACGGGGCAGCGTATGACCTCGTCGCCATGCTGGTACAGCACGGCCTCGGTCGAGTCCTCGAAGATAATGTTGGAGCGCGGGTAGCCCGCCCGGAACTTCTTCCGGATCTCGGCATCGAGGTCGTCGCTGCTGTCCTTCGCCTCCCAGAAGCCGAAGGGGACGCGCAGGGTGTGGAGCAGCGCGCCGTCCACATAGCGCCGATCTTTGGCCTTGGTGGTGAACTCGTACTCGGGGATGAAGGTGAGGTCGTGCTGCTTCGCCCAGCCTTTCAGGAGATCCTTGAAGGCTTCGCGGACGACCGACTCGCGCTGGCTTCCCGAGAGGCGCCTCAGCGTCTCGAGGTGATTCAGGTATTGCTGGATCAGGAGCTGGCTCACGGCGGGACCGGTGCCTCGGAAGCACGGGTTAGCACAGATTCCATGTCGTGCGGTTGCGCCCGTGAATCTGGGCCGCTAGGGGTGCAAGTGTTCGAGTCGGTTGCGGTCCTCGTCCCAGCCGAGGCAGGGTGTTGTCGCGGGGAAGAAGTGTCGGCCTGGGCGGTGCCGGGGGGCCGTTCGGTCGGTCCCGTAGATCTACTCTTCTCGGCGTGTCCACGTAGCGCTACTCGCGAATATAGTCCTCTGTGGACGGGTCGATTGAGACGAGGGATACATCGGTCACGCCCCGATCGCGGGCGAAGGCCTCGATTTGGGCGAGATCTTGGCCGCTGCGGAGAAGCACTCCGCGAGTGTCAAACACGCCGTAGCATCGAAACCACCCCGGATTGTCTGGATCGAGCGATCCGAAGATGCACTCTGGTAGGCTCCAGCCTGAAAAATAGGTAGCGGAGGAAACGCCGTGGCCTGCGATCCCCGCGCTCACTACGCCGACCACATGTCCCGCCTCGTTGAACACCGGCCCGCCACTCATTCCGCCGGGCCACTTGGCGTCGACTCGGATCCGGGGCCATGGCCTCCCGCTGGCGCCATCGGCACGCTCCACTGAGGTTATTCTGGCGATCGAACCGGATAAGTTCTGGGAGATGGGACGGTGTTCGCTGCTCTCGCGGAGATCACTATCGAGATTAGCAAAGCCGAGTGCAAGGACGTGATCTCCTTCCTTCGGGTGCCAATGACGGAGATTCAATGGCAAGTAGGGCGTTCCGTCAGGGCCGTGCTGGGTTGGTTGAATGCGGAGGGCCGCGAGTTCCATGACGTTCCTGATCCGCGGCTCCGACAACGGCGGGGATTCGATCCCAGCCAAGCTAAAGACCTCTCCCATCTGACACCACGCGCTCTGCGGGATGGGGTGAAGGCCATAGCCTGAGCCGGCGATCTCAAGCGCCGCGATGCAGGTTGACTCGCGGAGCTCGATGGAGGAGCCGTCATCAGACACCCTTAGGACATCTTCGATTACGTGGAAGGCAGTGACACATCGCGACCAAGGATCAATGCGAAATGCCGTTCCAAGCCCTATAGGCCGAGCGTGAGCGTCGAGGGGATTGAAGGCAAAGAGCGGGAGAATGCGGGTGCGCAGCTCTTGGTCCTGGCATACGAAGAGGCCGTGTTCGCCGCTAACGCCGTCCGGTGGTCTCGTCGGAAACACGTGGCTGATGCAACCCTCGACTGAGGCGACAGTGCGCAGTATGACCCGAGAGCGACGGCGTTGCCGACCTAGGGTGTGAAGCTACGTAGCAAATACCGCGTTGGCAACGCCGTGCCCCGTCTGGGTCTCTGCGCAAGACGTGGCTGGAAGTCTGGTTGGACCTACCTGACTTCCGTGGACAGTTCCGCGCTTTCGGGCACTTCCCGAAGGCTGCTGGGTTCTTGCTCTGCTTGACTCTCCTTCCCTCGTCCCGGGGGTGCGGGGGCGGAGCCCCCGCTTCTGCTGGCCGCGTCGCGTGAGAGAGACACGACAGGTTGCCCCAGGATCCACGATCTCTGCTCTACCCGAGGCTGGAGTACCCCCTCGGCGTGGCGCCGCTCGAACTCGTTCGGTGAGAGATATCCGATCGACGAGTGCAGCCGGGTCGGGTTGTACCACGCCTCGATCCACGAGAAAATCTCGGGCTCCGCCTCGACCGGCGTCCGGAAGTGTCGCCGATTGAGCAGCTCGCACTCGAGCGTGGCGAAGAAGCTTTCGGCCATCGCGTTGTCGTACGCGTCGCCGACGCTCCCCATCGAGATCCGGACGCCGAGCTTCTTGCATCGGTTGCCGAAGGTAACCGAGGTGTACTGGCAGCCCTGGTCCGAGTGATGAATCACTCCCTCGGGCCGGCGCTGCGTGATCGCCATCTCGAGCGCCGCGAGCATGAGCTCCGTGCGCAGCCGCGTCGCCATCGCCCAGCCGACCACCTTGCGGCTCCACACGTCGAGCACCATGGCGAGGAACAGGAACCCCGCCAAGGTCGGGATGTACGTCGCGTCCGCAACCCAGAGCCGGTTCGGTCCCTCGGCCTCAAACCGGCGCGCGACGAGGTCCGGCGCCGGCCGGGCCTTCTCGTCCCGCTGCGTCGTGACGACGTGCCGCCGACGCGTGATGCCCCGCAGCCCCGCCTGCCGCATGAGCCGGGCCACACGGTCGCGGCCGACCGAAACCTTCTGGGCCATCAGCTCCCGGTGCACCCGCGGCACGCCGTACGACTCGCGCGACGCCGTGTGGATCGTCCGGATCTTCCGCAGCAGGACGACATCCTCCTGCGCCCGCTCGGACGCCGCTCGTTTTCGCCACGCGTAGTAGCCGCTGGGCGAGACCTCCAGCACGCGGCACATCGTGGCAACTCGGTGTTGGGCCTGGTGCGCGCTCACGAATTCGAAGATCCGGGCGGGATCTTTCCGGTCTCCCGCGCAAACCAGGCCGCGGCTTTTGAGAGGATTGCCCGCTCCTCGCGGAGATTGCGGTTCTCTCGGCGAAGCCGAGCGAGCTCGACCTTCTCCTCGCTCGTCAGACCATCCTGACGCTTGCCGCGATCGCGGTCAGCCTGCTTCACCCAGTTGCGAATGCACTGGTCCGAGGGCTCGAACTCCTCGGCCAGCTCGGCCGGGCTGCGCCCGGCCCGGACCAGCTCCACGAGCCGGCGCCGCAGCTCCGGCGGATACGGGGGATGACTCTTCGGCATGGCTTGGGACTCCTTCGCTCCACAGTCTGAAGGCGTCCACGAAACTCAGGCAACTCCAGGTCGCAGGCTCGGGGTACGGTTGGTTCTGCGGTGGCGGAGCGAACATCAGTAGCACCCCGTGACAAGTGACACAGTATTGGGACGCACCTGGGGTGCGCGTAACCGGCTGCAGTAGCTGAGTAATCTCGAGATCTCGGTTATGCTCCTCAAGCTGCTGGTCGCGGAAGAAGGACCTGGGTCCTCAGGGGCATCTTTTCGCTTGGGCCAGCCACTTTTTCGCGGTCCCATTGGAGGGCTTTACACCGCGGTCTACGCGGAGGGATTCTCTGGCAATGGCGGAAGTGCTGTGTCTAGACTGCGAACCCGAGATGACCGCGAGCCTGACCGGGACGGGTCATCGCGTGCGGTCGGAGGACCTCGGCTTCCGAAGCGGCATGCGCGCGCTGCGCCACCCGCCACACGAGGCGGACCTGATCGTCCATGATCTTCGCTCGCCCGCATGCTTCGACCAGCGGGCCTGGGCGCGAGGCGTGGATAACTTTTCGTTCAAGCTGGCCTCACCTAGCGCGGAAGCGCAGGAAACCGAGGCACGCCCCGGCACGATCCTGCGGCTGATTTTGGATAGTCAGCTTGAGAGGCGTGCGGTTCCCGGAAGTTTCGGACCCCGTGATATTCGGAAGGCGATCGAAGCGGCCGGAGTCACCATGCTCGTCCTCTTGAACCCATGCTGGCTTCGACGTGTACGGGGTCGTCTACCGAACCTCAACGGGCTCCATTGGCCGTGCAGGGCCACAAGATCAAACCGCTTTCACACGTTAGGTTCCCTCGCGGGCTTGTTCCCGGAGGCGGGATCGACACTACCCTTTGCGTTGCCGCTTTCGGCCGCTCTTGAAGGTGGCCCCATCGCCTCGGAGCAGGTACTTGCTGCCGGCAAGCTGCACTCGGAGATCGTGGTCGCCAACGCTGTCAACGAGGAGTTTGGACACGTGACTCCGCTAGGACGGGGAGAGGTTTGGACGCTCCCCGGGTTTGAGGACAATACGAAATTCGTCAGGATGTTCGTAGATCGCCTTGCTGCTGTCCGGAGGTGGCGAGCGCCAGGCTCATCTCAGGGCAGTCGGGACTTCTTCATCTCTCATGCTTCGGAGGACAAGCAGGCAGCAGCGCGCCCCATCGCGGACATGCTCATCCAGAAGGGATTCTCGGTGTGGCTAGACGAGGCGGAGCTAACGCTCGGTGATTCGCTACGAGCCAAGATTGATCTCGGACTGCGGAGCTCCCACTATGCCGTTGTGATCCTGAGTCCGAGTTTCTTCTCGAAACGGTGGCCGCAGGCCGAGCTCGATGGCTTGCTCGCGCTGGAGCAGGATGGTCGCAAGCGCATTTTGCCTGTATGCCACGCGATGTCTCAGCGGCAGGTAGCAGACTATTCTCCGATATTGAGTGGCCGGATCGCGGTAGAGACGCAAAGCGGGATAGAGACGGTCGTTGAGGCAGTCATCCGGGCGAGCCGAGTAGGGTCTATCCCGTGAGCGTCATGAGGCGAGGATCAGATGCCGAGATGCGAAGGCTCTGCTTCGTGCGGTACCTGTATCGGTTGAGCGTGGCACAGTCTGATCAGCCAGAGCCTCTCTGCGCGGCCGCGATCCTGGTGGCGCATGATGCCGTAGAACTCTTCTTGCAGATCGCGGCTGAGAAGCTTGACGTCGGCCTCAAGACGAAGGAGTTCATGGACTATTGGCCAGCAATTGCTCCTAGGTTGAAGCCTCCGGTTCTCTCACACCAGCAAGCGATGAAGCGCCTGAATCGCGCTCGTGTGGCGTTGAAGCATCACGGCATATTCCCAGCGAGGCTCGAAGTGGACTCACTGCTGCAATCAGCCGAGTCATTTCTTGCGGAGAGCTGCGGGCGAATCTTTGACGTCGAGTTTGCTGCGGTATCTTTGGTCGCCCTAGTGACAGAGGATGCCGTGCGCAGCAACCTCGAAGCTGCTGTCGTTGCGTTGGAGAATTGCGACACGCGCGGTGTGCTGGAGTGTGCAGCGGTGGCAATGGCCTGGCTTCTCCGCCCCTTCGAGGTCGAGGTACCTCACGACTTCGAGTTGGATAGGATCAGCAGACTAGGGGGAGGGGGATCGTTCGGGAGCATCCAAGGACACGCACGGGTCGATCCCGTGGTGTCGCCAGCGCTTGCCCGTGACTTGCAGGGGCTTGTCGGAGCGGTGCGCTCACTGCGGGAAGGACTCGCAACGGTTCGGCTTGGGATAGATGAAAGAGACCTGGCAAGGTTTCGAAGGCTAACGCCGGTGGTGACGATCTTTCAGTCTGGGGAATATGGGGTGGCGTGGTCGTCCCCGGACGCATTCCGAGCGACGGCAGACGACGCTAGATCGTGCATCGATTTCGTGACTGAAACAGCGCTGAGACTTCAGCTCCGGACGCCGGCCGCCGGGACGCTGCGGGTGGCGGACTAGCAGGATGCGGAGAAACGCTGTCCGCGAGCCGTGGGGCCACCCTGGGGCTGCAAAGTCGCGCAGAAGATGGCACGATCCGCCGAGGATGGGTGTGACCATATTGTGCCCAATCGGAGGTTCTTGGTCACAGCGGGTGAGAGGCAGGAGAGGTGGTATCGTTTTGCGGTTTCAGTGGATTCAGGCTGATTGGAGTTCGGCCTAGTCGGACTGCAAATCCCTGATCCCCGGTTCGAATCCGGGCGCCGCCTCCAATGCTCTCCTGCTGGCCCTCCCACCCATGAGGAGTCGGGCGGTGAGCGAAATTCTCTTCCTGGTCGAGGAGGACCCCGAAGGGGGGTTGGTTGCCCGCGGAGTAGGCGTTTCGATCTTCACGCAGGCGGCCAGCCTGGAGGAGCTTCGCGCGGCAGTCCGGGACGCCGTCCAATGCCACTTCTACGAAGCGTCGCGTCCGAGACTCATCCGCCTTCACCGGGTCCACGACGAAGTGATCGCTGCGTGAGACTGCCTCGGGATTTTTCGGGAGCCGAGCTTGCGGCAGCGTTGAATGCGCTCGGCTACTCGGTCAGCGGGAGACCGGGAGCCATATGCGGCTGACGACCGTCGTTGGTGGCGAGCACCATGTGACCATCCCGAGTCACGATTCGCTGAGGATTGGAACCTTGAATGCGATCCTTCGCGATGTCGCGGGCCATGCGGGG
>Ga0315273_10011360_pt1 | contig 11387 bp, 11 predicted proteins | sample YL17G02_0_MG_FD_205753 | JGI IMG/M metagenome (GOLD analysis project Ga0315273, IMG submission 205753) | Sediment microbial communities from Yellowstone Lake, YNP, Wyoming, USA - YL17G02_0 | ecosystem: Environmental > Aquatic > Freshwater > Lake > Sediment | place: USA: Wyoming | collected...
CCGAAGACGACTACTGATCGCGCCCGCCGTCCGCGGCCCGTCTTCGTGGCGATCGGCCTGGGGTCGAATCTCGGAGATCGGAGAAAGATTCTTAGAAAGGTAAAGAGAGACCTGGCGAAGACGCTCAGACACCTCTGGTCCTCCGCACTCTACGAAACCTCCCCCGTCGGCGGCCCCCACGATCAACCCGGCTACCTCAACGCCGTCATCGTCGGGCGGACGGATCTCTCGGCACGGGCGCTCTTCACCCTTCTAAGAAAATCCGAATTCGCCGCCGGCAGAAGGAGGGCGGGTGGCGTGCGGAACGGACCGCGCCCCCTCGATCTCGACCTCCTCCTCTACGGCAACGAGCGAATTCGCTCACGTGCGCTCACCGTTCCGCACCCGCGGATGCTCAGCAGGCTTTTCGTGCTCGTTCCGCTCGCGGAGATTGCCGCGCGGCGCGTCGTGCCGGGAACCGGAAAGACGGTCGCGCGGCTTCTGCAAGAAGCCCGGCTCATCTCGACAGAGAGCGTCAGGCCCGTCGGACCGTAGGTCATTTCGGCGAGAGCTTGGGGGTGAGGGGAAGGGATCGCGATTCCAACCGGACCTGGTCGTTCTGCTGCGTGACGCGCGTCCCCGGCGGCACGGAGGCCGTCAGCCAGACGCTGCCGCCGATGACGGAGCCCTTCCCGATGACGGTCTCGCCTCCGAGGATCGTTGCGCCCGCGTAGATGACGACGTCGTCCATCACGGTCGGATGGCGCTTCGTGCCCCGGATCAGCTCGCCGCGCTCGTTCTTCGGGAACGAAACGGCGCCGAGCGTGACGCCCTGATACAACTTGACGCGGTCGCCGATGTCCGTGGTCTCGCCGATGACCGTCCCGGTGCCGTGGTCGATGAAGAACGACCGGCCGATGCGCGCGCCGGGGTGGATGTCCACGCCGGTCTCGAGGTGCGCGAACTCGGTCATGATGCGCGGAATCAGCGGCACGCCGAGCTCGTGGAGCGCGTGAGCGAGGCGGTACGTGAACACGGCCCTCAACCCCGGATAGGCAAGGATGATCTCGTCGAAGCCGGTCGCGGCGGGATCGCCGTCGAACGCGGCCCGCACGTCCGCGGCGAGGAGGTCGGCGATCTCGGGCAGGGTCTCGAAGAAGCGCCTCGCGAGATCCTGGGCATTCCCGCTCGTGCGCGCGGTGTCGGGAAGCGCCTTCTCGATCTCGGTCGCGAGGCTCAGGTGGATGCGAAAGAGGACGTCCCCGAGGTGGTCGCGCAGGTTCGCGCGGTAGAGCACCGTGTGGCCGTAGAAGCCCGGATACACGACCTCCTGAAGCATCCGCAGGATCTCGATGATTTCCTTCTTCTGCGGTTTCGGCGGGGCGTCGACCGCCGAGAGAACGGGCCGGTTCTCGGCCCCCGTCACGATCCGGTCGATGGCAGCGCGCAGGCGTGTGTCTTCCATGCGACTCATTCTCTCACCGCCCGGCCCATTCCCTCAGGAGCTGCGCGGCCTCTTCCTGAGTCTTGCGATTCTCCACGAGGTAGTCGGGGTCCGGCGTCTCGGTGAGGATCTTCTCCAGCATCGCGCGCGCCTCCGCACGGCGAGAGGACTCGTAGTCCCACATGGCCTCGGCGAGAAACTGGCGCCCAACCAGATTCCGCGGCCCGGCCTCCACGGCGAGACGGAGGTTCCGGAGCGCCGCAGGGCGCGACGCCCATCCCGTGAAGAACGGAACCGCGGGGGTCTGGTGGTGCAGGCGGCCGAGAACGCGGTACCCGCCGCCGCCGTCGTACGCAGGGTCGAGCAGGACGACCGCCTGCGCGTAGTCGCGGATTTTCGCGGCTGCCCCCTGCTTCACGGCGGCGCTCTTCCCGAAGACGAGCGCCCACTTGCCCCAGTCCACGGAGGCCCACAGGAACGACGGGACGGCCGCCGGGTTTCCCTTGACGTGCGGGACGAGCTCCACCGGCGTCGCCTTCCCGAAGTCCCCGCGCGCTTCCCGACCGGCCTCGCGCCGCAGGATCGAGAGGGCCTGCTCGGCCACGGTGCGCCCTTCGTCGAAGAGCGTCCGCTTCGCCGCGGAATCGTCGGTCGCGTGCTCGCCCTTGAAGTAGAGCGCGCGCATGAGACGCCAGCGCAACTCGAGCGATTCCGGTTCCGCGGCGAGGGCCGCGCGAGAGGCGTCGATCGTGAGGTCGATCGGGGCCGAAAGAGCGTGCCCCCCTTTCGACCCCTCCGCGCGAAGCGCCCAGAGCCGGTCGATGTCGACCGGCTTCGGCACGGGCTCGGACGCCGAGAGGAGAGCGGGAAGAAGGGCGAAGAGGAAGGAAAGGACGGAGAGGCGCCGCATGGCGTCCACTATACTGGCGCGCCCCTTGCGAAGAGGCTCACGCACGAACACGAGGTGCCGCCGTGGCCGATCAGGATCCCAAGTCCGAGCCCCAGCCTCCGTCCCTCCAGTTTTCGATCGACGACTCGGTCGCGAACGGCGTCTACGTGAATTTCGCGAACATCATTCACAACCCCGCCGAATTCGTCCTCGACTTCGGACGCGTGGTGCCGGGCCGAAGCGACGTCCGCGTCCTCTCGCGGGTGCTCACGACCCCCGTCCACGCCAAGCAGCTCCTGAACGCCCTCGCGCAGAACGTGGCCCTGTACGAGAAGACGTTCGGCACGATTCGCACCGACTTCGAAGCCTCGCGACCGGGCGGCACCGATTCCTTTCGACCCAACTGACGGCGCAAGACAACACGCAAGACAAGGAAGATCACGACCGATGAACCCGCGAAAGCTCTTCGTTCTCTCCCTCGGCCTGTCGCTCGGACTTTCTCCCGGTTTCTCTCCCGCGGCCGCGGGCGCTCAGAAGAAATCCGGCGTCCCGGCGTCCGCGCCCGCCGCGTCTCCCTCCGGGCAGCTGGCACCCATCTTCGATTCCGACGCGATCGGACAGAGGCAGATTGCCGACTATCAGAAGGTGGCCCAGGACTCCGGACGCAGGCTTCTCCTGATTTTCGGTACGAACGAATGCGCCCCGTGCCGCGCGTTCAACGGCGCGATTCACGAGAAGCGGTTCTTCGCGGCTTTCATCAACCAGTTCATCCCGGTGTACGTCGACGTCTCGAGCGGCACGAACGCCTCGCTCCTCGTCGATTTCAACGTCAACCCGGCCGCCGAACAGCCCGGCATCGTGATCCTGATGCCGGACGCGCGGATCATGGAGGTCCTCGCGCAGGGCGAGATGGCCGCGCTTACCCGAAAGGGCGACGCCGCCGTTCAGGAGTTCTTTCTGGCGCGCTTCCTGAAAACTGAAAAGTAGCGCGCCGCGATTCTCGCGACCCCGCGCTCTGGCAGAATCAGGCCGGTGGCACCCCCCAGGAGCGCGACTCAGCCCGCGCCGGACTCCGGCGATCTGCTGCTCGTGGCCGCCGGGGACAGCGCGGCCCTCACGCGCCTCGTGACGCGATGGAGTCAGCCTGTCTATGCGTTTTTTGAACGGACACGAGAGCCGTCCGCCGCGACGGAAGCCACTCTCGCGACGTTCGAGCGGCTCGTCGTGAGCTCGACCCGCTACGCGCCCGATGTTCCGTTCCCCACGTTTCTCTGGGGAATCGCCGTGAAGATCGTCCAGGAGGGAAAGACCGGCGACGTCCTCGAAATCCCCGCGCCGAAGCTGGCCGAATCCGCCGCCGCCCGGACGGCTTTCGTGCGTTCGGCCATCGCGGCCCTGCCCCCCGCCGAACGCGCGGCCTTCCTCCTGACCCGCGTCGCGCGCCTGCCTGCGACCGCGGCCGCCGAGGCGCTGGGCACCCAAGAGACCGAGGTGCGTCGCCGGATCGTGCGCGCGCTCGAATCCCTGCGGACGTCTCTCGCTCCGCTTCTCGAGAGCACGGGCGCGCCGGCTTCACAGGGTGCGCCTGAGGGTGGGCCCATGGGAGCGACCTCGTGACCTGCGCCGAGCTGCGTGAGCGCATCGTCGACTCGGCATCGGCATCGCAGGGCGGCCACGCTCCCGTCGTCGCTCATCTCGAAGGGTGCGCGGCCTGCCGCGCCGCGGCGCGCGAATACGGGGCTCTCGACCGGCTCGTCCGGCCCGCGCTTCCCCCCTCGCCGCCTGCCGACTTCGAGGGGCGGCTGCGCCTCCGTCTGTCGGTCGGATCCCGGCACCCGGTCTCGAGCGCGTGGCTTCTGGGGGGTGCGGTGGCGGTGCTCGCTCTGGCGGCCCTCCTCGCCCCACGCTTTCTTCGGACGCGCCCGAAGCCGGGGCCGCCGGCACCCGTGGAACCCGCTGCCGCTCTCGTCCCCGCCGCGGCGACCGCCCCCGCGCCGGAAGCGCCCCCTCCCGACATCGTCGCCGTGCGCTCGACGCCGATCTCGTTTCAAACCGTGCCGCTCAGCGCGGAGGAGAAGGCGGAGGCCGTCGGGCTGCACGATTTCGATTTCCTCAATTCCTTCCGGACGCTCGCGCGCCTCGACGCGTTCTTTCCCGAGCCCGTCGGCCCACGCGCTCCGGTGCCGGTTCCAGCGGGTGGCTTTCCGTCGCGCCCGCCCGACACGCCCGACGCGATCGCCGGGCGCTTTCTCGACTGGCAGCGCGCTGCCAGAACGGAGCGCATCCGCCTCTCCGGGCTCGAAAAGTCGCTTCGCGATCGCCCCGAGGAAGAACGCTCGCTCCTCGAGGAACGCTGGGCGCTCGTCCGCGACTTCTCCGACGACCAGCGCGCCGGACTGCGCCGGCTCGCGAGCCGCATGGACGAGCTCGACTCGCGCGCGCACGACCGGCTCGAATCCGAAATCCGGCTCATCGGGCGCCTCCCGAAAGAGCAGCGCGTGGCCCGCTGGCGCGCGCTCCCCTTCGCGAAGCCGCTCACCGGCCAGGAATTCGCGAGCGCGGAGAGGCTGCTTTTCTCGCGCTGACGGTCCCGTAGACTCCCGGACATGGCCGCCGTCGACCGGACGCCCGCTCCCGCCTTCCAGCCCTGGATTCCGGCCACGGAAGCGCCGGCCGAGCTCACGTTTCGCGCGGTCGCCCTCGGGTCGATCCTCGGAATCGTCTTCGGGGCCGCCTCCGTCTACCTAGGCCTGAAGGTCGGCCTGACCACCTCGGCCTCGATCCCGATCGCGGTCATGGCGATCACGATTCTGAAGAAGCTGGGGAGCTCGACGATCCTCGAGAACAACATCGTCCAGACCACAGGGTCTGCTGGCGAGTCGGTGGCCGCCGCGGTCGTCTTCACGATTCCCGCCCTGATCTTCCTCGGCTTTCCGATGAAGATTCCGGTGACGTTTCTCATCGCGCTGACCGGAGGCGTCCTCGGCGTCCTCCTCATGATTCCGCTGCGGCGCTACCTCATCGTGAAAGAGCACGGCACGCTGCGCTTTCCCGAGGGCACGGCCTGCGCCGAGATCCTGATCGCGGGCGAACAGGGCGGCACGTCCGCGAGGAAGATCTTCTTCGGCATCGGCCTCGGCGCGACGTTCAAGCTAGCGACGAAGCTGCTCGGCGTCTTCAAGGACAACGTGGGGCGCGCGTTTTCCTTCTACCCGGGCTCCCGGCTCGAGTGCGAGACGTCGCCAGAGCTCCTCGCCGTGGGCTACATCATCGGATACGAAACGAGCGTCGTCATGGTCGCGGGCGGACTCCTGGCGGCGCTCATCCTCGGGCCGATGGTCGTGTTTTTCGGCAGCCACCTCACCGAGCCCCTGGCCCCCGCCACGACCCTCATCCGGGACATGGACTATGCCGCTCTCAAGGACAAATACCTGCGCTACATCGGCGCGGGAGCCGTCGCGATGGGAGGCATCCTCGGGCTCGTGCGCTCGGCGCCGGCGATCTGGGAATCGCTCGCCGCGTCCGTGAAGCAGCTCCGCGGAGGCGCTGGCGGGGGGGCGAAGGTCGTGAGGACCGACCGCGACACCCCGATCACGTGGGTCGTCTTCGGTTCGCTTGCGATCGTGGTCTTCATCACGGTCGTGCCCGTCTTCCGCATGAACGTGCTCGGCGCGGCCCTCATCGTCGTCTTCGGCTTCCTGTTCTCGGTGGTGTCCGCCCGCATCACGGGTCTCGTCGGCTCGTCCTCCTGTCCGCTCTCCGGCATGACGATCGCGGTCGTCATCGGAAGCTGCCTCATCTTCCTCGCCGTCGGCTGGACGGGGCCGAGCTACTCCTATCTCGCGCTCGTCGTCGCAGCCGTCGTGTGCATCGCCATCTCGAACGCGGGCACCACGGCGCAGGACCTCAAGACGGGTCATCTCGTCGGTTCCACGCCGCGCGCTCAGCAGGCCGCCATTCTCGCCGGCGTCCTGACGTCCGTGCTCGCGATCGGCTGGACGACCTGGGCCCTGAACGCCTCGGAGACGAAGGTCACGAGGCTCGCGTCGCCGATCGCCGTCCCCGCCGCGTCCGTCGCGGCGGCCGAGGACAAAAAGGGCCCGGACGGGATGACGTACGCCTTCGTGAAGATCGGCGCGGGAGACGTCGCCACGCTCGAAGCCGGCAACTATCTCGTCGACCGCGCGGCCGGGACGGCGCTCTTCCACCGCGTGGACGGGATCGGGAACCGCAACTTCCCCGCTCCTCAGGCGAACCTGATGGCCGTGCTCATCTCCGGCCTCCTCGACCAGAAGCTGCCATGGGGCCTCGTCCTCATCGGCGCGGCGATCGCTGTCTTCATCGAGCTCCTGACCGGGCATTCCCTCACGTTCGCGGTGGGCGTCTACCTGCCCCTCTCGAGCACGATGCCCATCTTCATCGGCGGGCTCGTGCGCAGGTTCGCCGACCGCAGGTACGGGCGCGTGCCCGACGACGCGAGCGAGAGCGAAGGCACGCTTCTCTCGTCCGGCCTGATTGCCGGCGGCGCGCTCGTGGGCGTCGTCGCGGCATTCCTGCACTTCCCCGTCTTCGGGCTCGGGTTCGATGAAGAGCTCGACCTGCCGAAGATTGCGCTCGGGCCGCGGTTCTGGCCCGCCGCCTTCAACTCGGACGTCCTCCCGCTCGCAGCCTTCGCGGGCCTGGCCACCCTGCTCTACCTGGGAGCGAAAGCGAAAACGGGGAAAACGGCCTGAAAAGCGTTCAGCGTTCGGCCGCGGCGAGGGGCGAGGCGAGCGCGGCCTGCGCTTCGAGCTTCGCGATGAGCGCCGCGCGTCGCGCCGCGTCGAGGTTCTCGGACCCGGCCCTCAGAATGTTCGGATTGCCGTCGATCGAGCGGCGGAACAGGAAATCCTGAACCGCCTTCGCATCGACCCGCGTCGTCTCCCGAAGCAACCTGGCCACGGCACCGATCATGACGGGGTTCTGTTCGTAGAGGAGCGCTTCCGCCAGGGTCAGTACGGCCGCGGCTTCCCGGCGACCGTCCGTCACGAGACCCGTCGCTGCGAGCACGGCGAGATGCCGCTTGCCGACGCTCTTCAGCTTCGCCCACTTTTTCACGACCGCCATTTTCGCGGGCTCGAGGCCCAACGCTGGAGCTGCAATGCGAGCGCCGAGCACCTCGGCGACTTCCACGTCGTCGGCCACGGCGCTCCACTTCTCCACCTTCGCGAACAGACCCGAGCTGAACTCCTTCTGGTGCCGCTCGAGGAGCTCGAGTGCGACGAGGATCTCCTCGCGCACCTTGCGGGCCACCGCCGCATCGACGAGCGCCACAGCCACCGCGTAGTCGATCGCCGGCTTCGCCTTCGACTGGATGTCGCGCGCGATGGATCGAACGAAGGAGGAACGGACTCCGAGAGCCTTGAGCGGGCTCCTGGACGCCGCACCCTTGTACTTGTCTCCGCGATCGCCGCGGTCTGAGCGTTCTGGGCGTCCATCCAGACGCGAATCCAGCGCGGCCCGGATGTCCTTGAGGATCAGCGCGGCAGACGGTGCGGACTTGGCCATACGCAATCAACGATTCTAGCACACCGACTGACCACTTTCGGCCCCTTCCCCGCCCCGAGTTTCACCGAAATGTCCCAGGACCGAAGTCATAAACCTCTCCGCCAGAGGCAGTTGCAAAGAGAGGCGTCTGGATGGCACGCGTGCCGATCGGTCGATCGCGCAAGGTGACGAATCCGCCCGCCCGCTCCCGCCCGGCAGCCGGCCGCGGAGCGAACGGCGGCAGGGGCTCGGGGGCGTGACGGGCCGAGGCGCGCCGCGCCTCCCGCACGGCGGTGGCCGCGTCAAGGGCCGCTTCGAGAAGCGCGACTCCCTTTGCCACGTTTCTTGCCACCGTCTTTCCCGTAGCGTGCTCGTCGAGCGCTTGCTGGCACGGCGACTCGAGGTTGTAGGAAACGCGGTCCACGAGGCGCACGAGGCGCTCGATTTGCCCTGGCTCCGCGCCGGCGAGCGCCTTCGCGTGGATGTAGCCACGGTACCCGTGGGTGAGTCGCAGCGTCTCGACGAGCTCGAGCATGCGCTCCGTCGCGAAGACGGGGTCCTTGGGGATGCCGCTCGTGACGAAGAGGCCATCGCACCAGCCGCGGCGAAAAGCCGTCATGAAGAGGCGCGCGAGGCTGGCGGGCTCGAGCGCGTGCCGTGGAAGGTCGCGCTCCGCGCGCATCGGGCAGTAGTCGCACGAGAAGCGGCAGGCGTTCGCGAGGAGGATGCGGAAAATCCGGCGATTCCCCACACCCGGCACGATCAGATCGCGGATGTTGATCCGGTCGAGCACGCGTTCGACGACTTTTCTCACCGCAACCATCGCTTCACCCCACCCGGCGTAAGTTAAGCGTAAGTTTGGCGAAAGTCAAGGGGGCAGAAGAACCCTTGGAAGAGCCTCAGCCTTCGGGGCGCGCGATGACGCCGCCGCCGAGGATCACCTCCGGGCGGCTCGGGTCGAAGAAGACGGCCGACTGCCCCGGCGCGGCCGCGCGGACGGGCTCCTCGAAATCCAGCCGCCCGCGGCCGCCGTCCTCAAGCGTGAGCCAGGCCGCCTGCTCGGGATGGCGCGAGCGGATGCGGGCGAGGACGGCGACCGGCACGTCCCGGTGAGGCATGCGAACACTCACGCTTTCCAGAGAGATTTTCCTAGAAAGGAGAGAGGGTGCCGGCCCCACGACCACACTCGAGTCTTCCGGTGAGGTCGAAATGACGTAGAGGGGTTCCCGCGAGGAGACTCCGAGCCCGCGCCGCTGGCCGACCGTGTAGCCGAACGTTCCCTCGTGAGTTCCGACCCTCTCTCCCCTTTCATTGGAAATCTCCCCGGGCCGAGCGCCCGAGAGAGTCGGCAGGGAAATGCCGAGCGCCCCGGCCTCGCGCCGGATGAAATCGGCGGGCGTCGAGCCATTCGGCACGAAGCAGATCTCCTGCGAGTCGGGCTTGTCCCAGTTCGGAAGCCCGGCCTCGCGCGCGATCTCGCGGACCTCGGGCTTCGTCATCTCGCCGAGCGGAAACCGGGCGCGGGAGAGCTGCTCCTCCGTGAGGTCGTAGAGAAAATACGACTGGTCACGCGAGCGATCGCGCGCGCGAAGCAGGCGCGGCGCCCCCGTGACCTCGTCCGCCCCGATACGCGCGTAGTGCCCGGTCGCGACCGCCTCGCACCCGAGCGCCGCCGCTCTCTCGAGAAGGCTCTTGAACTTCACCTCGGTGTTGCACACCGTGCACGGAATCGGCGTCTTCCCCTCGAGATAGCTCGTGATGAACGGCTTCACGACCGCCTCGGTGAAGCTCTCCTCGAGGTTCAGCACGAAATGCGGCACCCCGATCATGCCGGCGGCGCGACGGGCGACCGCGAGGTCGTCGAGCGTGCAGCAGCGGCCCTCGTTCGCCCCCGTCCCGTCTCTATCGTGGTTCCAGAGGTGCATCGACAGGCCGACCACGTCCGCCCCCTCGCGCTTCAGGAGAAGCGCGGCGACGGAGGAGTCGACCCCTCCCGACATCGCGACGGCGACACGCATTGGAGGGATTCTAGTCACACCGGGACCCGATAAGATCTGCGTGTGGCGCTCTCCGCGGCTCTCTACGCGGGCCTCGCGCTCCTCGTGGTCGGAGCAGGGTCGCTCGTGCATCCGCCGCGCGGGCTCGGGATCGCCACGCGCGGGCAGGCGCTCGCAATCCTCGCCATGGGCTTTCTGGCGGTGGCAGCCGTTCTCCTCGTCCCGCCTCCCGCTGCGCGGCGTGGCGCCCACGGTGCCACGGGACTCGATGTCTTCGTCCCCGAGTCTCAGTTCAGCGAGTTCCACGAGCGGATCGTTCGCGCGACGCCCGACAGGATCCAAGCCGCCATCCGATCCCTCCCCGCCGAAGAGATCCGGCTCTTCAAACTCCTCACGTGGATCCGGAACCCGAGTCGGCCGTGGGACGGACAAGGGGAGAGCATCCTGAACCCGCCGTCGCGGAGGCCGATTCTGGACGTCGCCCTGTCGTCGGGTTTCATTCTCCTGGCCGACGAACCGCGTGAGATCGTCTTCGGGGCGCTCGTCGTGCGCCCGCCCGGCGCACGCCTCGCCGCTCTGAAAGACCCCACGGAGGCGGGCCGGCAATTCGCGGCGCTCTCGGGGCCCGGCTACGCGAAAGCGGCGACGAGCTTCCGCATCGAGGACGGGCCGGACGGCTCGTGCCGCCTCACGACGGAGACACGCATCGTCGCGACCGATCCCCGGACCGCCCGCCGCTTCGCGACGTACTGGCGCTTCATCCTGCCCGGCAGCTCCCTCCTCCGCGTCACGTGGCTCGACGCTATCCGGAAGCGGTCGGAACGAACACCCTGACTCGCGGCGACGTCCCGGATCACCGGCGCTTCGGCGCGCTTCAGGGCTTCGGCGCCCGCGCGGCCAGGGTCTCGTCCGTTTTCCTGATCTCGAGGGCGAGGACGTTCGCCCGGCGCCAGGAGCCGACCAGGTTGGGCATGGCTTCGGGCGGCACGGCACGCGCGCCGCTTTGTACGAGCGCTGCCTGAAAAGCCTCCGTCAGCCCTTTCGTTTCGGCGTCCTCCACGGCGCTCTTCGCGGCCGCCTCGGTCGCGGCGCGCCAGGCGTCGAGGTACGCCGCGGATGCGACGCGCTCGCGCCACAAGCGGAGCAGGACGGCCGCCCGGCCCGCGAGCGGTCCCGCCCACAGCCGTCCCTCCCTCAGCCTCTTCGCCGCCTCGTACTGCACCCACGCCTCGCGCTTCCAGGCCCCGAGCATTCCCGCACGTGGGTCGAGCGTCTTGAGGCGCCCGCGCCAGGCCACCGCATCGAGCGGAATCCGGCGCGCGGCCGCAAGCTCAAGGCGCGTCGCGCCGATTGAAACGAGCTGGCTCACGATCTCCGGCCGGCCACGCAGCGAGCCCGTGAGCGCGAAGGCGGCGCGGAGCGATTCCTCAGCGCGCGCGTCCTTCGCGGCGGCCCGCGCCTCGGCGCGCCCCACGAGCACGCGCGCGAGCTGCATCTGTCCGGAGACGTTCGGCACGGGCGCCGCGTAGAGCTTCGAGACATCCACGGCCCA
>Ga0315273_10011362_pt1 | contig 11386 bp, 13 predicted proteins | sample YL17G02_0_MG_FD_205753 | JGI IMG/M metagenome (GOLD analysis project Ga0315273, IMG submission 205753) | Sediment microbial communities from Yellowstone Lake, YNP, Wyoming, USA - YL17G02_0 | ecosystem: Environmental > Aquatic > Freshwater > Lake > Sediment | place: USA: Wyoming | collected...
CCAAGCCATGTATTAAACCCCGGCCGCATGTATAAAGACATTTGACCCATGCAAACCCATTTCTCCGCAGAAAAGCTCAAGGACCCGCATACTGCAGAAGCCAACAAAATCCTGCGCTCTTGCGTCCATTGTGGCTTCTGCACCGCGACCTGCCCCACCTATGTGCTGCTCGGCGACGAACTCGACAGCCCGCGCGGCCGCATCTACCTCATCAAGAACATGCTGGAGAAGGAAGAGCCTGCAACAGCCGACACGGTTAAGCACATCGACCGCTGCCTGTCGTGTCTCTCCTGCATGACTACGTGCCCATCCGGGGTGAACTACATGCACCTCATTGACCAGGCGCGCGTACATGTTGAAGAAACCTACCAGCGGCCGCTACTGGAAAGAGTGCTGCGCGCCGTACTCGCCTTCACCATGCCGCGACCAAAATTATTTACCTTGGCCCTCGCCATGGCAAGATTGGCAGGCCCCTTCAAGGCGTTTCTCCCGGCGGCGGATGCAAGAAGAGTGGGTGCCCTGCTTGGACTCCTGCCCCGCCGAAAAATCGAGTTGGAAGCGGTGGGTCATCCCGGCACCTACCCCGCCGAGAGAAAACAGATCGGTCGTGTCGCCCTGCTCATGGGCTGCGTGCAAAGTGTCATCGAACCTTCCATCAACGCCGCCACCATCCGCCTGCTCACACGGCTGGGCTATGAGGTGGTGGTGTCGGGTGAAGAGGCCTGCTGTGGTTCACTCACTCACCACATGGGAAATGCGGCTGACGCGATTGCGCGGGTGCGTCGTTCAGTTGATCAGTGGACCAAGGCCAAAGTGGATGCCGTGATCGTCACCGCCTCGGGCTGCGGTACGACGATCAAAGATTACGGCTTCATGCTGCGGCTTGACCCCGCCTATGCGGAGAAGGGCGCTGCCATCAGTGCCAAGGCCCGCGACATTGTTGAGTTCCTCGGCAATATCCCGCCTCCCGCGCAGCCCAAGCCCATGCGTGTGGCCTATCATTCTGCCTGCTCCATGCAGCATGGCCAGAAAATGGGGAACCGGGCGCAAGTATTGCTGGCCCGCGCAGGCTTTGACGTGCAGGACGTACCCGAAGGCCACCTGTGCTGTGGCTCTGCTGGCACCTACAACATCATGCAGCCGGAGATTGCCGAAAATTTGCGCGACCGCAAGGTTGCAAACATCCTCAGCACCAAGCCGCAAGCCATCGCCACGGGAAACATCGGTTGCATAACCCAAATTGCTACGGCCACACAGATACCCATTCTGCACAGCATTGAACTACTCGACTGGGCCTATGGCGGGCCAAAACCTCAGAAGTTAAATGGATTGTCCGGAGTGTAATGAGAATGGCCAAATTACCCACAGGCATCGTGCTCAAGGCTCCGTCACTCCCCCAATATGCAGGCATCCTCACAGCAGAGGCCCTCAGCTTCGTGGGCGCACTGCAACGACGCTTCGGGGCTGAACGCAAAACGCTTCTGGCCATGCGCCAAGCTCGAGCCAATCGTTTTGCCAGGGGTGAACTGCCGGACTTCCTCCCTGAGACCCGCTGCATCAGGGATGGGGCGTGGCTGGTGGCGCCGATCCCCGCCGACCTGCAGGACCGTCGCGTTGAAATCACCGGACCCACCGACCGCAAGATGGTGATCAACGCCCTCAATTCAGGCGCCAAGGTCTTCGTGACCGATTTCGAGGATTCAAATTCGCCGACCTGGGACAATATGGTACGCGGACAGATTAATTTGCATGACCGCTGGTCCGGCGTGATGGAATATCGTGATCCAGATACAGGTAAGAAAAATGCCCTGGGAAAGAAGCCCGCCGTGCTGGTCGTGCGGCCCCGTGGCTGGCACCTGCCCGAGAGCCACATGACAGTGGACGACGATATCGTGGCCGGCGGCCTATTCGATTTCGGGCTCTACTTCTTCCACAACGCTAGGCTTTCCCTCGGCAATGGTTCCGGACCCTATTTCTATCTCCCAAAGATGGAAAGTCATCTTGAGGCGCGGCTGTGGAACAGCGTCTTCACCTTCGCGCAGAGTTATCTGGGGTTGCCACTCGGTACCATCAAGGCAACGGCTCTCATTGAAACACTGCCGGCAGCCTTTGAAATGGACGAGATCATTTACGAACTGCGCGAGCATATTACAGGCCTCAACTGCGGCCGTTGGGACTATATTTTCTCTTTCATCAAAACGCTATCGTCCAACCGGAAATATGTCCTGCCCGACCGTTCGCAGGTGGTGATGTCCGAGGCCTTCCTTGCGGCCTATTCGGCACTGCTGATTAAGACCTGCCATAAGCGTTCAGCTTTTGCCATGGGCGGCATGGCGGCCCAGATTCCTAACCGCAAGGACCCGGACGCCAACCAGATTGCGCTCGACAAGGTGAGGCTCGACAAGGAGCGCGAGGCTCGCAATGGCCATGACGGCACCTGGGTGGCTCATCCCGATCTCGTACCGGTTGCCATGGATGTGTTCAACGCGCTGATGCCGACCCCCAACCAGGTCTACGTGAAACGCGAGGATGTCGTCGTTGGGCAAAAAGACCTGCTGGAGATCCACAAGGGTACAAGAACGGAAGCCGGTTTCCGCGAAAACATACGTGTTGGCGTGCAGTACATCGAGGCGTGGTTGCGAGGCCGTGGTGCCGTGCCCATCTACAACTTGATGGAGGATACAGGGACTGCTGAAATTTCTCGCTCGCAGATCTGGCAGTGGCTGAAATTCGGCGCAACCCTTGATACGGGAAGGAAGGTCACCGAAAAGTTCTTTGCCACCTGTCTTGCTGAAGAAATGAAGCGCGTGAGACAAGAGGTGGGTGTTGCAGCCTTCGCCCAGGGCCGCTTCAAGGAAGCCATAAGTATCTTCAAGGCAGTGTCCACCTCAAAAGATTTCGAGGCCTTCCTTACGCTGCCGGCCTACAAGAAGATTACTTCAAGACACTTGCCAAACTAAAACCCGCCCTGTTCATAACAGAGCGGGCTGTGTGTAATGGTACTAATGCGTTGTAGACAAAGACATGATCATCACGTCTTCAACTCTTCATTATCACGCGACAGTTCACCGTGCAACATTCTTGCCACCCTCCAATCAATTTTTTTATGCGCGCGCATCACACGAAGAACATGTTGTTCCTCACTCCATGTGGAGCATCTCACTCATGGCGATGGCCATCGGTGTTCCACCCCGATTGTAGCCCATAATATCTTTCATTTGGTCCCACTGTTTTTTCATCATAGGATGGTATGGAAGTGTATTTATGCTGTGATCATAGCGCCTTTCGAGATAGCCAAACAGCAGATTTGGCTCATTGTAGAGTTGAACTAAGTAGTTGTGGATGCCGGGTTGGGTCAGTAGTTTTGCAAGCTCCGGCCATATCTCATCATGGCGCTTCTTGTATTCGACGATCCGGCGGAGGCAAAATACCGCGTCGACCTGGGTTATATCGGTGACATATTCCAGGCGCGCGACCAGGCCGCGAAAAAAGACAGGCAAGATCGAATATAGCCTAGCAAAGGAAGGTGGCCAGCTGAGGTTTGGTTTTCTTGTCGTTCCCCACAATGCCAAGAACCAGGAGGGCGCCTATAAATTCATAGATTATAAGATAAGGCCGGAAGTTGCCAGAGCCAATACAAACTTCATTCAATATGCCAATCCGATCATGAACTTGGCACCCTTCACCAAAAAATCGCTCTGGGTCGGCCCTGGTCTCTATCCGCCGCAGACCGTCACACAAAGGCTCGCCGTGCAACCGCCTTTAGACCAGAATGTTGCGGACAAGCTTAGGGACATCTGGGTGCAACTGGAGCGGTGATGTGGAAACAAGGGCCCTAATCCTCGTTGAACTTGGAGGCCACTAGGGCTGACAGGGCATGAATCGCCTTTTCGGCCTCCGGGCCCGAGGCTTCCACGTTGATCGATGTGCCCATCGCTGCGGCCAGCATCATGAGGCCCATGATGGAAGTGCCCGGCACCGTCTGTCCGTCGCGGCTCACCAGGATATTGGCATCAAAGCCTTCAGCGCATTTCACGAATTTGGCCGAAGCCCGTGCGTGCAGCCCGCGCTGGTTGACGATGGCTAGCTCGCGGACGATCGCTGCCATCAGTCCCCCAGAATCTGGCTTGCGATGTTGATGTATTTGCGTCCGGCATCCTGGGCGGCTGCGGAGGCCTTGTGGAGGTTGGAATCCTTGCGTACGCGCACCAGTTTCACCAGCATGGGCAAGTTGAGACCCGCCACCACTTCAACCTTTCCCTCTTCCAAAAGTGAAATGGCAAGGTTGGAGGGCGTACCGCCAAACATGTCCGTGAGGATTATGACGCCTTCACCAGAATCGACTGATTTCACGGCGGCAGAAATGTCGGCCCGGCGGGTTTCCATCCGGTCATCGGGTCCGATGGAAACGGCTGCCAGCATCTCTTGGCGACCGACCACATGTTCCAGGGCGTGAACGAATTCTTCGGCAAGCCTGCCATGGGTTACCAGAACGAGACCAATCATCGGGCATCAATCATCAGTTCGTGCATAGTCGGAGTGCGCCTCGTGTGCCACGGAAACCGCCGCACAATGCCCGTAACCGCAGTGGCGTGCAACTGATTCACACGATCCCTCCAAGCCAGCCAACCGCGGCACGCAGGCGCGCCGGCGCCGAATCCGCGGCGGGATCAATTTCGGTCATCGGAAGGCTCACGCCGAGGATTTTGAGCACCGCAGCCGAGGGCATGCGCTCGATTTTTGCATGGGTGCGAAGCTGCACCACCAGTTTGAGATTGACTTTCGCCTGCACCGCCATGTCCACAATGCCAAGGCCGCGGATCTCGAACTTACCCCTGAGGACAGGCGGCGCACTGGCCACCAGCCTGTTGCCCTGCCGCTTGACCACAACCTGGTCATCGGCGACGAGAATGCTGGGCAAGGGCAGCCGCGCTATTCCGTAGCCCTTCTGGTCAATCAGCCGTAAAGCGAGGTCGGACTTTCCCGACCCCGGATCGCCGAGGATGAGAACGCCCTGGCCACCAACACTTAGACAAGTCCCGTGCAGGATGGTTTGTGAAGGCTCCATTCAGCCCACCCCGGGCGGGCTCCAGTCTTCAGGCACGGCCGGAAGCCGCAGCATGAATCGGGCACCCAGCACTGGTCGCTCGCCGTTAACCGGTATGCTGCCCAGGCGGTTTTCAGCCCAGATACGCCCTTTGTGAGCCTCCACGATCTGCTTGGAAATCGATAGGCCAAGCCCGGAATTCTTACCGAAGGAGCCCTCAGGACGATCGGTGTAGAAGCGCTCGAACACCCGTTCCAGATTGTCCGGCCTGATACCTGGCCCACTGTCTTCCACCCGCACTTCAACGTCGCTGCCGCTGCGCCGCACCCTGATGGCGACCTTCGTATTGGGCGCTGTGAAGGAGCGTGCGTTGTCGATGAGATTGCGAAACACCTGGCTCAGCCGCGAATCATGGCCCATCACCACGAAGGCACGAACGGGATCAACCCCCTTCTTGGGAGGTATGACGTGCAGATCGATTTCGGTTTGCTCGTCCTTAAGGGTTTCGTTGGCAAGCGAGGTTATGGCGCCTAGTAGCCTTGCCACATCCACCGGGTTTGCTTCGGTCCGGGCGAGCTCCGCATCAAGCCTGGAAGCATCGGATATGTCGGTGATGAGACGGTCAAGGCGACGCACGTCATGTTTGACGATTTCAACCAGCCTTGCCCGTTGCTCATCGGTCTTCACCATACCCAGGGTTTCAACCGCGCTGCGCAGCGACGTTAGGGGATTCTTTAGCTCATGGCTCACGTCGGCGGCAAAGGCCTCGATGGCATCAATACGATTATAGAGAGCCTGCGTCATATCACGCAGCACGCCGGAGAGATGGCCGATTTCATCGCGGCGTGCGGTGAAGTCGGGAATTTCCACGCGCTTGTTGATGCCACGGCGCACCCGCTCGGCAGCCGCCGTCAATCGTCTGATGGGTTCGGCGATAGTACCTGCCAGCAGTACCGAGAGCAGGATAGTGACCAACGCCACAAAGCCGAAGGTGAGCAGCACCACACGGCGCTCGGCTCTCAGTACATTGTCGATTTCGCCACCCGATGTTGACAGGATAAGAGCACCCAACACAGCCCGGAAGCGCTGCACGGGAACCGACACCAGAACGATGATGTCACGCCTGTCGTCAAGCCTTACCACGCTCACGGCGGCACCGTTTAGTGCGGCTGCAACTTCCGGAAAATCCTTGCCGTTGTCGAGGCTGTATTCCTTCTGCAGGGGGTAGTCATAGGCAAAGAACCAGTCGAACGCCTTAATGAACCAGGCCACGATGAAGTTATGGGAATTGGCATCGCGTGACTGCAGGTCCGTCTGGATGATGTCGCCACCGCCGTACAGGAAGCGGCTATCGATCACTAGGTTGCCGTCGGGATCAATAATCCTTCCACGGATGGTTGTATTCGCCAACAGCCGGCGCAGTACGGGGCCTGTGGTTTCCGGGTTGATGGGAAAATCAAGGGCGCCCAGCTGGTCTGCATCGGGTGTTGTCGCATCCGAATTGTCGTCGAGCGAGTCGGGATTGATGACGATGGATCCGGTGTCGGCGGTGGCTGAGCCCGCGATGGCGGCTGCAATGATCTGTGCCTGGGTGGTGAGGCTTTGCACACGCGCGTCGATCAGGCCTTGACGAAACTGGTTGAAGTAGAGAATGCCGATTACCAGCACCACGAGGCCGAGGAGGTTGAGCAATACGATGCGGCTGGTGAGCCGCTGGGGACCCAGGCGATGCAACAATCCACGACGATGAGGGGCTTGCAACTCGGCATAGTCGCTATCTTGGCCATCGTCAATTTCGATGCGGTCGATCGCTTCGGTTGTTGTCACTTTGTCAAGCATCTGGCCGCCTCATATCGGCTCGGCGCGCAGTTATTGTTCTTTGAAACGGTAGCCAACCCCATAGAGAGTTTCAATACCATCAAAGGCCTCATCCACCTGGTTGAATTTCTTGCGCAGGCGCTTGATGTGGCTGTCGATGGTGCGGTCATCCACATAGACTTGGTCATCATAGGCGGCATCCATCAGCGCATCCCGGCTTTTCACGATGCCGGGTCTTTGCGCCAGCGACTGCAAGATGAGGAATTCGGTCACCGTCAGTGTCACGGGCTTGCTATCCCAGGTGCAGGAATGGCGGTCAGGATCCATGGAGAGCTTGCCGCGCTCGATGACCTTTGCAGCATCCGTTGGTGGGGCGGTGCCATCACGCGCACCCGCACGGCGCAGTACAGCCTTGACGCGCTCTACCAGCAGGCGCTGCGAAAAGGGCTTCTTGATAAAATCATCGGCACCCATCTTGAGACCGAAGAGTTCGTCGATCTCGTCGTCCTTCGACGTGAGGAAAATCACCGGCAGGTCAGTTTTCTGACGGATGCGGCGTAGCAGTTCCATGCCGTCCATGCGCGGCATCTTGATGTCAAAGATGGCCATGTCGGGCGGGGTGTCCTGCAGGCCCTGCAGGGCGGCCGCCCCGTCATTGTATTTTTGCACGGAATAACCTTCAGCTTCCAGCGCCATGCCGACTGATGTTAGGATATTCCGGTCATCATCGACCAATGCAATAACTGCCATTTTCTTGTTCATCCCGTGTTGTTCCTGCCGCCGCGTCTAAGGATGAAACTAGAACAAATTGTGGCAGCAAGGCTAGAGACAAAGGTAAACCTATGAAAAATAACGATAAATTGGAAGAAAACGGATTTTCGGGCACCGCCATGCGGCAAATCCTGCGACGGGCTGCGACCTGCTCACTCTCCACCCTGGGCAAGCAGGACGCAATTCCCTACGGCTCGCTGGCCAACATGGCAACCGACGTCGCCGGAAAACCTGTCCTCCTCCTGTCAAATCTGGCCTGGCACACCCAGAATCTGAGAGCGAATCCTCGCGCCAGCGTCCTGGTTTCCGAACTGCCGGCTTCAGGCGATGCCCTTATGGGCCTCCGCGTCACCGTGCTGGGTCGCATTGAGGAAGACAGCGATGAAACCCTGCGACGCCGTTATCTGGCGCGGCATCCCAATGCCAGGCTCTATGCCGGCTTTACCGATTTTTCCTTCTGGCGCCTGCAACCCTCAAACATCCACGGAGTTGCGGGCTTCGGGCGCATCGAAACCCTCACTCCCAGTGACGTATTTCCTGACGCTGCCGAATTTGAATCCCTGGAGCTCTCAGCGCTTGAGCATCTCAACAACGATCACGCCGACAGTATTCATCTCTATGCTACGAAAATACTCGGTGGCGAGCCCGGTCAGTGGCAGGTGACGGCCCTCGATCCAGATGGCTGCGACCTTGGCCTTGGCGAGCACTCCCTGCGCCTCAACTTTGCGGCTCCTGTGTTTACCGCCGATGCCCTGCGCCAGAAATTCACCGAATTGGCCTATGAGGCGCGGACCCAGATCTTGTAGTTTCAGCCACTGCCTCCCAAATCTGCAAGTGCAAACGCAATCCAGGGAGTTTCAAAAATGAAAATTGGCATTTTGGGTTCGGGCGATGTAGCCAAGACGTGGGGCGCGGGCTTTCTCAAACACGGTCATGAATTGACGCTGGGCACACGTGATAGGGCAAAGCTCAAGGATTTCGCTACCGCCAATCCAAAGGCCAAGGTTGGAAGCTTTGCCGAGGCGGCCAAATTCGCCGATGTGGTTGTGCTGGCGGTCAAGGGTTGAGTGGCCCTGCAGGCCCTCGACGCCGCCGGAAGCAGCAACATTGCAGGCAAGATCGTCATAGATGCCGCCAATCCCATCGCCGATGCACCGCCCACGAATGGGGTACTGAAATTTTTCACAAACCATGATGAATCCTTGATGGAGCAATTGCAGAAGAAGTTTGCCGGCGCCCACTTCGTCAAGGCCTTCAATTCTACCGGTGCGGCCACCATGGTCAACCCGTAGTTCAAGGGCGGCAAGCCCACCATGTTCATGGCCGGCAGCGATGCCGGCGCCAAGAAGACAGTGTCTGGATTCCGCGATCAATTTGGCTTGGAAGTAGAAGACATGGGACAAGCTGAAGCCGCTCGCGCCATCGAACCCCTGTGCATCCTGTGGTGCATCCCTGGCTTTGCAAGAAATGACTGGTTCCACGCCTTCAAGATGTTGAGGTAGTCAAACCAATTGTCGTTATGCCGGCGAAAGCCGGGACCTCCCTGACGATTCCAACCAAAGTCAGATCCCGGCTTTTACTAGGATGACGCGCGGGTATGCGGGCTTCAGCCATAATTTTCCAGCGTGAAGTCCGCCGCTGCCGAATTGTCGACGACGTGTCTGATGTTCAGGATGTCGTTGGAGGCAATCCAGTTAGCGGCATAGGCCATGTCGAAACCATGATCGAGCCAGCGCTTGATGAGACGATGTTCGAGTTCCTCGACTGGCACCTTCAGGTAGATGGTAAAGTCAAACAGCGGTCGCAATGCATCCCACGGTGGCTGCTTGAGGAGAAGATAGTTGCCTTCCACCAGGATGAACTTCGCCTTGCCATCAACGATGTCGGCAGCAGCTCGGGCGAGTTCCATGCTGCGATCGAAGACCGGAATGGCGATATCTTTTTCGCCCTCCCTGATGCGTCTCAGCAAGACCGCAAAACCGGCTGCATCAAACGTGAAAGGTGCACCCTTGCGTGGCCGCTGGCCCCTTGCATTCAGGATAGCATCATCAAAATGAAAGCCGTCCATGGGGACGACGATTGCCGTTTCGCCAGCTTCGATCAGCCGGTCCCGCAGGTTTTCAGCCAGGGTCGACTTGCCCGATGCAGGAGCACCCGCAATGGCTACCATGTAACGCGCAGCACCCGCAGCCTTTGCACACAGCAGTTCAGCGACTTGGGCCACATCCGGCATGTTCAGGCTGCCAGCAATTCCTTGGGGGGCTCCTTAGCGCCTGTCATGAAGGCAACAGCATCCGACATGGTGTATTCCTTAGGATCTATCACGCACAGCCGCTTGCCAAGGCGGTGGATATGAATCCGGTCAGCCACTTCAAACACATGCGGCATGTTGTGCGAAATCAGCACGATCGGCAGGCCGCGGCGCTTTACATCAAGGATCAGTTCAAGCACGCGGCGCGACTCCTTCACGCCAAGTGCAGCCGTTGGTTCATCCATGATGATGACCTTTGAACCGAAAGCCGCAGCCCGGGCCACCGCCACACCCTGGCGCTGGCCGCCTGACAGTGTTTCCACCGCCTGTGAAATGTTCTGGATTGTCATCAGGCCGAGCTCCGACAATTTGCCGCGTGCACGTTTTTCCATGTCGGCCCGGTCCAGCATACGGAAGAGTGATCCAAGAATCCCCGGCTTCCTGATTTCGCGACCAAGGAACATATTGTCGGCAATTGACAGGGCTGGAGATAGTGCCAGGTTTTGATAGACCGTTTCGATGCCGGCTGCACGTGCCTCCATCGGCGATTTGAAATGGAGTGTCTTGCCGTCGAGTTTGATTTCGCCTTCGTCTGGGGTAACAGCGCCGCTGATTGCTTTGATCAGCGTTGATTTACCCGCACCATTATCGCCAATGACACCGAGAATCTCACCGGGATAGAGATCGAAGTCGGTGTTATCCAGCGCCGTAACACGGCCATAGCGCTTCACAAGGCCACGCGTTGTGAGGATTGGCTCGCGCGCTTGCGCTTTGGCGGGTGCAGCCTTGGGCCGCACTTCTACAACGGAAATTCTTGCGGGTGCCGCCTTCGCCGTAGGCTTTGATGCAGTTTTACGGACTTTCTTAATGGCTTTTTTAGGCATGATGTTAACCTGCAACCTTTCTGATCCATTGATCGACGGCAACAGCTCCAATGATCAGCACACCGATCAAGAGATATGTCCACTGCGCATCGGCACCGAACAGCCGCAGACCTAGTGAGAAGACACCTACAATAAGCGCGCCAAAGATCATGCCGAGGATCGAACCGCGGCCTCCAAACAGCGAGATGCCACCTATCACCACTGCGGTGATCGATTCGATATTGGCGAATTCACCCGAAGTAGGTGACACCGAACCGATGCGGCCGATCAGCACCCAGCCCGCAAACCCGCAGATCAGCCCGGAAAGTGTGTAGACAGTGAGCAGCATCTTCTTCACCGGAACACCCGAGAGATCAGCAGCATCAGGATCATCGCCCACCGCGTAGAGCCTGCGGCCCCAGGCTGTGTAATTGAGAACGTACCAGAGGAGCACCACCAGCAGCACCATGAAGATAACGCCGAAGGTAAAGACAGCGCCCCCCATCTTGATCTGGGCGCCGAAAATCTGCAGCAGTGGCGCCTGGGCTTCTATGTCCTGGCCACGGATGGTTTCGTTGCGGGAATAGATGTATTTCGTCGCGTTGTAGACCTGCCAGGTGCCGAGCGTTACGATGA
>Ga0315273_10011363_pt1 | contig 11386 bp, 4 predicted proteins | sample YL17G02_0_MG_FD_205753 | JGI IMG/M metagenome (GOLD analysis project Ga0315273, IMG submission 205753) | Sediment microbial communities from Yellowstone Lake, YNP, Wyoming, USA - YL17G02_0 | ecosystem: Environmental > Aquatic > Freshwater > Lake > Sediment | place: USA: Wyoming | collected...
CGCCCCTCAGTGAGGCCGACGTGCGCGAGGCCGTGAGAAAGGCCAAAGAGCAGGGTGTGGAAGTGCCGGTCGTCTGTTTTCTCCACTCCTACAGCAACCCCGCCCACGAGGAGAAGGCCGCCGAGCTGGTCAGGGACGCCTACCCGGATGTCGTGGTGTCGTCGCATATCCTGCGGCGATGGATGCAGTACGACAGGCTGAGCACAGCCGAGATCGCCGCCTATGTGAAGCCTACGACGGCGCGGTTCATACGGTCGCTCGAAGAACGGATGAAGGATTCCAGCTTCACCGGAACCTCGCTCCTCATCACGTGCGCCGGTGGCGTCACCACGCCGGAGCTGTGTCTCGACAATCCCGCGCTCCTGATCGGATCGGGACCGGCGGCGGGACCTTTGCTAGGCAAGTTCTTGGCCGAATTGGCCGGTTTCAAAGACGTGATCGTCCTTGATGTGGGAGGTACGAGCTCCGATCTCGCCATGCTTCCGGGGCTGACCATAGCTACGACGACCGACACGATGATCGGTGAGTACAAGAACGCCACCGAGTCGGTGGACGTGGCCAGCATAGGGGCGGGCGGGGGAAGCATCGCCCGCCTCGACGAGCGGGCGATGCTCTACGTGGGGCCGGCGAGCGCCGGCGCCGACCCCGGACCCGCGTGCTACGCCAGGGGCGGTGAGGCGCCGACCGTCACCGATGCCGACGTCGTCCTCGGGCACATCCCGGCCGATTACTTTCTGGGAGGGACGATGCGCCTCGACACCGGCCGTGCCGAGAAGGCCATCGAGGAGCAGATAGCGAAGCCGCTCGGCATCGGCACGATCGAGGCGGCGGCCGCCATATCGTCGCTGGTCGAAGACAACATGGCGAATGAGATCTTCCTCGCGGCCGTCAAGAAGGGGCTCGATCCCCGCACCTTCACCCTGGTCGTCGGGGGCGGCGCCGGCCCGGTCCATTGCGCCGCGGTGGCGTCGAAGCTTGGCATCCGCCAGGTGTACATACCCAAGCAGGCCGCCGTCTTCTGCGCCTTCGGCGCCGCCCTCGCGGACTACAAATACATCCTCAACCGATTCCTTTATCGCCGGGACGACGACGTCGACATCGAGGAAGTGAAGACGCTCTTCGACGGCCTGGAGGCGGAAGGGGTGGCAGTTCTTGAGCGGCAGGGGGTAGCCAAAGAGAACATGAAGCTCGTCCGGGGCGCCGAGATGCGCTACTTTGGCCAGCTGCACGACGTCGATGTCGTCATTCCTGAGGCACACCAGCAAGAACCGTTCTCCGAGACGACGCTCAAGGAGCTCATCCGGAGCTTCCACGATGTGCATCGCGCGCTCTTCGGCTGGTCGGACCCGGCCATGCCCACCGTTCTTGCCATGCTGAAGCTCCAGGCCATAGGCGTGAGAGCTCCCGTAAAGCTGGAGAGGCGACCCGCCTCTGGCGAAGACGCCCGGGCGGCGCTCAAGCGCCGGCGCCCAGTGTACGTGAAGGAGTCCGCGAGGTTCGAAGAGGTCCCCTGCTACGACGCGGACCGCCTGCGGCACGGTAACGCGATCGTAGGACCGGCCATCGTCGAGGAGTCCAAGACCACGGTGGTCGTGCCCCCCGGGGCCCGGCTCACCGTCGATGCCTACGAGAACTACTTCATCACTATTTCATAGGAAGGCCACGCGATGAACACCAACGCCACCAAGAACGCCGCCATCGATCCGCTCACCTTGTCGCTCATCGAGGGCCGCTTGACCTCCATGAACGAGGAACTCGGCGACCGGGTGTTCCGCCAGGCTTTTTCCGTGGTGACGGCGCACATCCACGACCTCGGCAGCGCGCTCTTCGACCACAAGGAGCGGACAATCACCATCGGTAACTGGATGCCGGTGCACACCGCGGGAGCCGACGTCTGCCTCAAGGGGATGCTGGATTATATCGGCCGCGAGAACGTGAGACCCGACGACTTCGTGATCGCGAACGACCCCTTCATCGTGAAGTTCGGCCATGCGCCTGACTGGTCGTTCATCCGTCCCATCTTCTTCGAAGGCGATCTCGTCTTCTACCACTTCCTACGCACGCACCAGTACGACAGCGGTGGCGCCTTCCAGGGCTCCTACTACCCGCGCATGTACGACTGCCACGGCGAAGGCCTCATGATCCCGCCGGTCAAGATCATCGAGCAGGGGGTGATAGACGAGAAGGTCTTCTCCGTCATCCTGCGCAACGTGCGGGGGTCGGCCCTGGTCCGCGCCGACACCATGCTCGTCTTCGAGGCCATGAAGAAAGCGGAGACGCGCGTGATAGAGATGCTCCGCAGCTACGGGAAAGACACGGTGCTGGGAGCCTGCGACGAGATCCTCAGACGCACCGAGGAATCGGTACGCAAAGTCATTTCCACCTGGCCGGGAGGCACGTATTACGCGGAACGCGCGGCGGACTGGGACGGCACCACCGACAAGCCGGTCTGGGTGCGCCTCACCCTGACCGTGAAACCCGACGAGGGACGGCTCATATTCGACTTCACGAAGAGCGACCGACAGGTGGACTTCATCAATTGCCCAGAAGGCCAGACGGCGGCGGCCGTCGTGTCCGGTGTCGCCTGGTCCTTGCCGCCCGGGACACCCCGCAACCAGGGACTCATCGACTGCCTCACCATCCTCAGGAAGGAGGGCACGGTCCTCTGGCCCACCTACCCGGCCACCACGGGAGGGCAGGCCCCTTCACTGGGGACGCACGTGACCGAATGCGTGCAGGTCGCCTTGGGCCAAGTCGTACCAAAGGAGACCTCGGCCATATGGTCGCGGCATCTCAGTCCCATCGTCACGGGCAAGGTACGCAATCAGACCGACCCGCGCACGGGGGCGCCCCGCGTCTACTGGGCCTCACCCTTCCATTCCGACGGCTCGAGTGGCGCACTCTACGGCTACGACGGCATCGACGGGCTCGGCCCCTGCCATGCCGGCGGCGCGGTCGTCAGGTCGCCCATCGAGGTGGAGGAGTGGGATACCCCGTATCGCTGGCTCTACTACGAGTTTCTGCGGGATTCCGCCGGCGACGGCGAGTGGCGAGGCGGAGCCGGGACCGAGGTCGAGATCCAGAACCTCTCGGACCCCGAATCGTGGCAGCCCCATGATCAGGTCGTCATGACCGGCAACTCAGACGGGGAGAAATTCACCGCCACCGGCCTCATGGGTGGCACCGACGGCTGGGCGCACCGACTCGGCATCCTCCGGCGCGGCGAGAACGTGCGCCTGCGCTGCTGCGATATCCAATACATCGAGCCGGGAGATCTCATCTGGACCAAGTCGGGGGGTGGCGGCGGCTATGGCGACCCGCTCGACAGAAAGATCGAGCTGGTCCGCTGGGACGCGTTGAACGACTACATCTCCGTGGAAAAGGCAAGAGACGTCTACGGTGTGGTGATGGATCCGAGATCCTTCGACGTGGACTACCAGGCCACCGAAGAGCTGAGGAAGAAACTCAAGGCTCAGAAGACGGGGGGCACGGACAAGTAGGAGAGGCCCGGTTTCCCGGGCCTCTCCTACTTGGTAGCGCGACTTGCACAGAAACAGGTCTTAGAGCTCTTGTCGAATCCGATCAGGCGACCGACAAAGCAGGCGGCCTACGAAACTGTGTACGGCTCTATCTTCTCCTCGAGGGGGACCATGGCCCCGCTGGCGTTGCTGACGATCTTGATCTCGTACGGGTGCTCGGTGCCCTTGTGCCATTGTCCGCCGACCACGGGGGTCTTCCATACGTTGGGATGGACATGACCGGGTCCGTTCTTGAATGGCGGGGCGGGGGGCGTGCCTACCGGGTCCACCGGCGCCGAGAAGTCGACGGGCCCGCAGATGGTGTCCATCTTGGTGCTGGCCACGTTCTTAATGATTTCTTCCTTGTCATCCAGGTTCGTGGTCCGCTTAAGGACATCCACCGCCCACTCGAAGACGAGGAAATGCATGAGCGGCTGCGTCCACTGCTGGTTCGTCCTCTTTTCGAACTCGTCCGCGAACTGCTGGCAGGTCTCGTTCAGAAGCGGTGATGTGAACGGGTAGGCGGGCGACCACCACTCTTCTGTAGTCAGCCCAATACCTATGTCGCCGAGGGCCTCTATCGCCGTTGGGAACAGGATCGGCTTGGCGTAGGTGCCGATCTTGGGCGTCCAACCCTGCTGGATGGCCTGCTTCCAGAAGTTGGTAAAGTCCGGAGGAATCATCACCCCGGTCCCAATCTCACAGCCCGCTTTCTTGAAGGCCGATATGATAGAGGTGAAGTCTTCGGTACCGTGATCGAAGCCGCTTTGGTCGACGACCGTGTAGCCGAGATCCTTGTAGATCCCCATCCACAAGGGTCCAAGCGCGTTGCCGTCGGTGTCGTTGGTGAACGTGCAACCGATGACCTTGTTGTTCGGCACCTGGCTCCACATGTCGAGGAAGTCCGCCACCACGTCTTCCGCGCCCCAGAAGACGTTGTAGGCCCACTTGAAAGTCTTGGTGAGATCGCCCTGGCCGGTCCCGAGGACGAATGACTCCCACGGGCAGTCGCTGGCCAGACAGGGCACGCCAAAGGTCTCCGCCTGCACGGCCGCCGGGACAACGGTATCGGCCGTGGAAGCCGCCAGCAGGATGTCCACCTTGGTGTTGTTGATCAAGTCGCCCGCGACCTGGGCAGACCGGTCGCCGAGGGACTGGCTATCCGCAAGTGTGATGGAAACGGGGTGCTTCTTCCCGTCGGCGCAGATGATGCCGTCCCCGATCCCCTCTGTCGCCCGTTCCACGCAGTAGTTGTCGGGGATACCGAACATTGCCAGTCCGCCAGTGATCGGTGCCACAAAGCCCAGCTTGACCTCACGGCCCACCTCGGGCCCCGTGCTCACGGTGGTGGTGCTGGCAGCTACCGTGGTGGTGGTGGCTCCGGCGGTAGTGGTGGTGGCTCCAGCCGTAGTTGCAGTAGCCCCAGCGGTGGTAGTGGTGGCGCCATCGCCGCAGGCGGCGATCAGCCCGCCAAGTCCGGCACCCGCGCCAACTGCGGCCCCTGCAATGCCGGCGATCTTCAGGAATTCGCGCCGGCTGACGGACTTGCCTTCCAGTGCGCCCTGCTCATCGAGCTTGCTCTTCCGGTTTTCGTCTTCCATCTTTCCCCCTTTTATCATCGGAACTCGTACCCCCTCCGCGGGTGAGCATAGTGGGCCTGCCGGACCCTCATTCTTGAGGCCCTACCCCCAGGTTGTAGTACCCTAGGGCGCGCAACCGGGTGCGACAAGCAGCGAAAGTCGTATCATTCTGTAGGAAATCGCCCAATGGTCGTGCCAGCAAGAGACGCTTCTGCTTTCTCTGGGATCATCGTTCCTAGGTTGACGCTCTGGTCGAGGAACACCAATGACGCGGCCACCTTGTATCCAGGTGCGTCCACCGTGCACTCGTGGCTCTTCCCCGTGTCGAACTCGCCCGGCCTGCCGTACTCTTATCGTGGGCCATGGTGTTCTCCCTCTCTTAGGGGTGATTGGTCATCACGTGCATGCCATGACCTTTTCTCTTCTCGTCCCCCCAAGAGCTTTTGCACACAAGTCAGCACCCTACCTCAGAACACCACCCCCTTTGTAGTCAATCATTACTAAGATGATTGCCGAAAGCTCCATTGGCCGGAATTGCGCTAGGTTAGCAGGTATTCACCCAAATACAAGGGATTGACACGGCTCTTCATTCTGACCGCTCACCAGCAGCCTCGAGGTTCAGAGCATCGCTCCCCGCAAAGAACCAACACCTGCGGGCGATGAGCCCGGCGGTCGGGCGTCCATGGCGTGTTACAGAGTGTCATATTGCCGCCGAAACGCCGGATCGAGCGTCAATCTTGTCCACCGTGTTACCCCTTGTGTTATACCGGTAGGGGTAAGTTCAGGGGTCAAGCGTGGGACCCGCTCCCCCAAGCGCTACTGGAGTTGCCCGCGGATCTCCCCCTGCCGGTGGGCTTCCGTTCCCACGTTGAGGTAGACAGAGTTGGCTTCGATCAAGCCGACCAGGTCGTCGATGGTCTTGCCTTTGAGCGGCCCTACCAGGTCGGCTGCCGTGAAGGACCCTTTGGCGATAGTCCCGGTGTACAGCCCGCTCTTCGTCGGGCCACCATAGATGGTGAAGATGGTCGCTCCGGTGGCTCCGACCTTGCCTTCATGCAGGCGAGCCACGGTGAGACTGATGATGCTGTCTACCTGGAGGACATAGCCGACCGAAGACCCGTCGGCCGCTACCGTGAGGGTGAGCGTGCCGCTCGCCGCGGTGCTGACAGGGGGAATCTCATTTCCGCCGCCCAGATCGGCGGTGTAGGCCACTGCCGCCGGGGCTCCTGCGTACGTCGAGCTGGTCGTGGCCTCGCCCGACCCGGTGGTCGGGGTGGTTGTGATCGACGATGCCGAGGACTGCGCCAGCGTGGTCGAGGCCGAGTTTGAAGGCTGCTTGTTCCCGGACAAGGCGATCGCAAGGATCACGACCACGACCACCGCGAGCATGAATAGGGCCAATGCAAGACGACGCCTCCCCGCCTCTTTGCGACGGCGACGTTCCTGCTGTCGGAGATACTCGTCGTCATTCGGTCCCGTTTGTCTCATGCTGCTGCCTTGCTACTGAAAGTTCGAAGCCAGCGTGATTGACTTTCGTCCATCTTGGCGCACCTTCCTGCATATGCCACCTCCCGGGGTAATGCGCAACACATCAGTTACTCGGGGAAGCGAGAAGCCGGAATAGGCGAAAACCCGCTATTCAAGCGGAAAAACATCAAGTGCCCCCGGTAGGACTCGAACCTACGCACGAGGTTTAGGAAGCCCCCGTCCGGCGTTTCACCACGTATCACCTCAGGCCGCAGCGCTTTGGAGTCGCAAAGGCGATTGTGCGACCGAGACCGGTTGCCGCGCTCGCCGGCTAACCGCCGGCCGTCGCAGTCGTGGTGGTCGACTCGGTAGTCGTGGTTGTCGACTTCCGCGTGGTCGTCGTCTTGCGAGGCGGCACCTCGATCTTGTGGGGCGACATCTCCCATTTGCTTACAAACGTATCGTGGTGCAGGACCGTACCGTCCGCTGCTTTCACCGTTCGTATCACCTTGATCGATTTGCCGGTCTGCCCTTCGGACATGATCGCCGTCGTTCCGGGACCCAGGTGACGGTTGACGTAGGTCAATTGCGTCATGTCCTGCACATCGTAGAATTCGCTCGTCTCATAATCGACGGTCCGTCCGTCTTTGGCGCCGTAGATGACGAACTTTGTCTTGATGCCGTCCGACGATCCCCTTATCAAGATGTAGTGCGCGGTGTCGTTCCGAAACCGCATGTTCCTCCCGCCCGCGGTCACGGTCGCGTCCCTACCGAGCGGATAGTGATTGACGAAGATCGAATGATTGTGCCGCTGGACGATCTCCAGCCCGGCAAAGAACGCCGCGTTGAACAACGTTGTGGACACCTGGCAGATGCCGCCTCCCAGTACATCCTCTAGCTGGTTGGGCCCAACGATCCCCGGCGCGAGCTTATACCCGCGCTGCTCGGTGCGGGGGCCGATCTGCTTGTCGAAATCGTATACTTCGCCCGGCGCCAGGACCACGTTGCTCGCGTACTGTGTGGTGATCCTGACGTTGGTCTGACGGTCTGGCGTGCCCTCCCATTCAGTCTGGAAGTCGGCCAGCTTGACCTTGATCCCCATGGCCTCGGCCTCGTCGGTGGTGAGGTCGGGTTCCACGATCGTCAGCGCCGCGTGGACGTCGCGGTTGTCCGCGTCGAGCGCCGCGGCATTCAACCATTCGACTGTCTTGGCCCGGTCCAGCTCCCTTCCTGACACCGCCGCGACCACCCAGGCCTTCCGCCCGTCACCTCTAAAGCTGGCGTTGACCGGGACTCTCTTGACCGCGGTCGCCAGATCGTCGAGGAACGGACCCATCTTCGCGGCGGACAGATACGGCACCAGGACGGAGACCCCGTTCTGGGGTGTGGACGCAAAGTCCATGTAGGCGATGATCTGCTCGGGAGTGAGCGACCAGGACTGGCTACCGTTGGTGAGCGTCACCGGCGCACCGGTCATGGTCATCGCCTGCCGCAACGCCCGGTCGTAGTCGTCGGCCTGGACCGCCGGGTCCTTCACGGTCATTGGCACGGCAAGTTCGGTCCCATGGAGGGTCAAGAGCAGGTACGTGAGCTGGGAGGCCAGGCCCTCTCTGTCGACGACCCGGCCTTTCTGGCCCTTCACGACCCTGATCTTCGATCCGTCGAACGCCAGCCCGGCGTTGACGGGAGGGATGTCCACGACTTGGGCCACGTCCGCGATGAGCAATTCCATCTTGGCGCCGTCCACCGTGCCCCGGAGCGGTACCTGTTCGTCCTTGAAATACAGGAGGAAGCCGCGGAAGCGGTCCACGAAGAAGTTGCTCTTGCGGGACGCGTCCATCGCCGCCCGCACTGTCGCCGCGGTGGCGACCTTGGTCCCGGCATCCTCGGGGGCTACGGTCCACTTCTTGTCCCCGCTCGTCAGCCTTATCTGGTTCTTCTGGGCCTGCTCGACCCGCAGGTCGAGGGCCGCCTTCGCTTCCTGAGACGTCATTCCGCCGAGTTGGACGCCCGACACCGTGACGCCCGCGTGGACCTTGCCATGGTAGAGAGTGGCGTCGATCAGCAGGGCCAGCAGGAAAAGGAGGAGGACGGCGCCGACTGCCACGATGATGGTCAGACGTTTGCGGCGGCGCCGTGTCTTTACCGAAGTCTCATTTCTCAAGGAGGATCCCCCTGGCTTTCGGCGTCTACGGTCCAGGATAGTCCAAACCCTTCGATGCTACGACCTCGGTAGGACTCGAACCTACGCACGAGGTTTAGGAAACCGCCGTCGCCCTGTCCGTGGCGTATTACCGAGTGCTCTGATGTTCTCCATTCATGCGGAATCCGGACATGAATCGTCCATGGGGTTGCACCAAGTATCACTGAGTGACCTTGCGAGTCGGCGAACGCGCCGCAGGCGCCTGCGCGTCGCACGCGTAACGGTCCGCCGGAACGTGACCTCGGCAGAACGACGAGGGGAGCAAGAAGTGAGAAGCGCCGTAGAGCGGGCGGTGTCGCTTTGTATCGTGCTGGCGCTCGGCCTCGCTTTGCCCGTTCTCCGTAAGCTCTTGTAGCAGCAGACCGAATTCCTGGATCGACCTCAAACCGTCCGGTGTCGCGCCCACCCCTCGATTCGGGGAGGCGCTGCTGTCCAGTTCAAGAGGGAACATGCGCAGGATCTTACCGTCCTAAACATCCACATGCACCGGCCCCCCCCGTGGTGAGGTTCGTGAGCCGAGAGACTCGCTCCACCTTTCTTCTCCTTATACCTTGAGTCCAGCCTCGTACCCCTCTCCGAGAGCCTCGAGAACCGTCCTGACCGAGTTCGCATCCCCGACCGACTGAATGCTGGCGACGGCCCCTTGGAGCTCGGCCACGAGGGCATTGACCGGCCGCATACCGCCCGCCAGGACCACACTGTCGAAGGCTCCCAGGGTCTTCTGCTCTCCACCCTGAACGATCTCGATCGAGCCGTCTTGCTTGATCCCCGTCACCGTGGAATTGCAGTAGATAGCCACCTCTTTTTCCCGGAGCGACTGGAAGAGGAATCGCTTTATGGATATCGGTTCTTCTCCGGCCAGCTCGCAGAGCATCTCGATAATCGTCGGTCTCCTCCCGTGATGCGCCAGATGATTGGCGGTCTCGCAGCCGATCATCCCACCGCCGATCACTGCCACCTTCTCCCCGACGTTTACCGTGCCCTCGAGGACGTCCTGGGCGGTCGTCACGAAACTGCGGTCAAGCCCAGATATATTGATAGACGCGGGGACGCTGCCTGTTGCCACTATCACGGCATCCGGCTGCTGGTCCTTGACGGTCTGGGCGGTGAGGGGCGTATTCAGCAGTACCTTGACCCCGTGCTTCTCCAGCATGTGCACCTGCCAGGCGAGGAACGAAGAGATCTCACCCTTGGTCGGGGGGATGGAAGCGAGGTAGAACTGGCCCCCCAGCCGCTTGTCCTTCTCGAACAGCGTGACGTCATGGCCGCGTCGAGCGGCGACTATCGCGGCTTCCATGCCGGCGGGGCCGCCTCCGGCCACAAAGACCTTCTTCTTCTCGAGCGCCGGCGTGATCGCGAACTCGTTCTCTCTGCCTGTCCGCGGATTCACGGTGCATCGCACAGGGAGTTGGGCAATCACCCTGGTCTCGCACCCTTGCATGCAGGCTGTGCACTGAATGATATCGTCGAACCGGCCCTCCCGCGCCTTGTTGGGAAGTTCAGGATCGGCGAGCGAACCCCGTCCCATCGCGACGCCGTCGGCCTTGCCGCTTGCGACGATCGACTCAGCGATCAGTGGGTCGTTGATCCGCGCGACAGTGAACACGGGCACGTTCACGACGCTCTTTACCGCGGCGGCGTGATCCGAGATCCAGCCATGGGCCGTTGCCGGAGCCGGTACCATGACCATGTGACTGCCGTCGGTGCCGACCGTGATGTCGAAGCTGTCGACCCCCGCTTGTACCAGCATCCTCACTGAAGCCTTGGTGTCCTCGATGGTTCTGCCACCCGGCACATATTCATCCGCGGAAATACGGAACTGAACCGGGAAATCGCCGCCGCATTTATTACGGATGTTGGCAATGATCTCCAGCGGGAACCGCATGCGGTTGGTCAGATTGCCGCCGTATTTGTCGAAACGTTTGTTTGAGTACGAGGACATGAACTGTGCTATCAGGTATCCGTGGCCGCCGTGCACCTCTGCGCCGTCGAACCCGGCCTTCTTGGCGCGCACGGCGCAGTCGCCGAACTGCCCGATGATCCGTTCGATCTCCTCAACCGTCAGTTCGTGTGGCATCTCCAGGGTGAACGGGCAAGGGATCGCCGTCGGGGCTACGGCGTCGGTGCCGATCACGCCTCGCGCGCTCTGCCGCCCGGCGTGATAGATCTGGGCGAATATTGCCGCTCCGTGGTCGTGCACCCGCTTCGTGAGCTCCGCGTGTCCCGGGATCTGGCCATCCTCCCAAAGCCCGCCGATGCCGACGAAAGCCTTCCCGCCAGGGTCCACGGCGTAGTCCTCCGTGACTATCAGACCCCAGCCGCCCTTCGCCCTCTCTTCGTGGTAGGCGATATACGTTTCGGTCGCCCGGCCGTCGCTGGTGCAGTAGTTCATCACCATGGGCGATACGATGAACCGGTTCCTAACCTTGAGATTCCCTATCTGAATAGGGGTGAACATGTGCTTCATTTGGACCATGAATGCACTCCTATCGATCCCGATCGACACAGTCCGCAGACGCGCGTGGGCGGGCTTGCCGGTTGGATTCGGCCGGACAGCCTGACCCTGGCGCTGACTGAAGGGGCCGCGGCGCCATGGCGCCGCGGCCCGGGGGGCTGTG
>Ga0315273_10011365_pt1 | contig 11385 bp, 7 predicted proteins | sample YL17G02_0_MG_FD_205753 | JGI IMG/M metagenome (GOLD analysis project Ga0315273, IMG submission 205753) | Sediment microbial communities from Yellowstone Lake, YNP, Wyoming, USA - YL17G02_0 | ecosystem: Environmental > Aquatic > Freshwater > Lake > Sediment | place: USA: Wyoming | collected...
ACGAGAGCGAAGAAGAAAACTTCATCAAGGCGCTGCGCAGCCGCAAGTCGAGCGACCTGCAGGCCAACATGCTCGACGGCCACCTCTCGGCCGCCCTGGTGCACATGATCAACATCTCTCACCGCATTGGCAGGGAAACGCCGGGCGGCCAGATCCGGGAGACGGTCCGCGGCCAGAAAGATTTCGCCGAGGCCTGTGAGCGCTTCTTTGCTCACCTGGCGGGGAACGAAATCGACGTGCGGAAACACCCGGTCACGCTCGGTCCCTGGCTGAAGATGGAGCCGAAGGAAGAGCGGTTCGTGGGGGCCTTCAGCGAGCGCGCCAATCAACTGCTGACCAGAGACTACCGCCGGCCCTACGTGGTGCCGGAAAAGGTATAACCTGTAGCGGCGGTCTTTAGACCGCCATCGGCAATCCCTTGTAATGGCGACCCCGCGAGGCGGGGTCGCCGCTACATCGATGAATAAGGGGGATGGAAAAGGAGCACTGACCATGGATGCGAAAATAACGCGCCGCGAAGTGATCCTCGGGAGCCTGGCTGCTCTGCCGCTCGCGCTCGGTGCCTGGCCGGCGCAGCGCGTTTCCAGGATGCGGTTCGGATTCACAACCTACACCTGGGGCAAAGAATGGGACATCCCCACCATCATCGCCAATTGCACGCGGGCCAAGGCCCTGGGCGTTGAGCTCAGGACCAGCGGGCAGTACGCGCACGGCGTCGAGCTGGAGCTGGGGGAAGCCGGACGGGGAGAAGCGAAAAAGCGGTTTGCGGACAGCCCGGTGACCCTGGTCGGTGTGGCCTGCGGCGAGAAATTCGATCACCCCGATCCCGCCAAACTCAAAGCCGCCATCGAGAATGCCAAGGGCTACGCCAAGCTCAGCCACGACGTCGGCGGCCGCGGCGTGCGCGTCTTCCCCAACGACTTCCAGAAGGGCGTGCCGGAAGACAAGACCATCGAGCAGATCGCCAGGTCGCTCAACGAGGTCGGCAAGTACGCGGCCGGCTACAGCCAGATGATCCGGCTCGAGAACCACGGCAACGCCGGCCGGCTGACGACGCTCAGGAAGATCATGGACCAGGTCACCGAGAAGAGCGTCCGCATCAAGCTCAACTGCGACGCGAAAGACAACGAAGGCGGGCAATTCGAAAGGAATTTCAACCTGGTAAAGGGCTTCCTGGGCGACACCCTGCACATGCACGACCTGCGCGACGAGAAGTTTCCCTATCAGCTCCAGACCAACCTGCTCATCGATATGGGCTGGGAAGGCTGGTGGCTGGTGGAGGAGAGCAGCAAGGTGCCGGACCGCGTCCAGGCGCTGATCGAATTGCGGCAACTGTTCGAGGGCCTGGTGGCCAAATCGCTGAGCCGGTGAGAACCAGGTGGCAGGTGGCAGGTGGCAGGTAGCAAGTGGCCGGGAGCGGCCGCCTGCGGCGCGAGAGTCACCCGCGCCCCTGCAAAATGTCCAACAGTGCGGCGCTGTCGTTCAAGTCCACCCCCGGCAGCGGTCCTCCGCCGGCCCGGCAAACCGGAAGAACGACTCGCGGCCGGCGCGGCGCGGCCCGGCGTCACCCGCGTGGGCAGCATCTGCCGGACCCCTTGTTCTCCTCCAGGAACGCCTTCAGTTCGTCAGCGTGCTCCAAGAGCCTGACCCATTGCTCGTAGCAGAGTGTCACCGGGAAGCGCCAGCCAGGCGAAAGTACGCTCGACTGTCCAGCGGCGCCGGTAGCGCCGGAGGGGGCGTCCGTCCTGGATGGGCGGCCGGACTCGTCCGCCTTTGTGCGGGGCAATCAGCTCAATGCCGCGGTCGGCGATCCGAAAGCGGAGTGGGTCGCTACCGTACGCCTTGTCGGCAATCAGTCGCTCCGGCTTTTGTCGCGGCCGGCCGGGCCGGGAGCCGTGCGGTACCCGGATGGTGGCGAGCGTTTTTTCGACGAGCGCGACTTGCGCCGGGGACGCAGAGTCCAAGTGGTTTCCCAGAGGAAGACCCTTGCCGTCGACCACCACCATCCACTTTCCGACTGTGTGCTCGGCAAGGAATGCTATTGTGTATAGCAGTGGGGCTTCGCGGAGAGCGAAGAATAGAAGCGAATTAACTCATGAAAGAAGCGTCTAAGATTCGGAAGATCGCGTTTCTCGGCGGCTCCTTGCCGCGCAGATGCGGCATCGCCACGTTCACGTCCGACCTGCTGGCAGCCGTGGCAGCCGAGTACCCCCAATGCCAGTGTTTTTCGGTGCCGGTCAATGACATCAAGGGCGGCTACGAGTACCCGGACATAGTTCGCTTCGAGATTGAGGAGCAGGATTTGTCGTCCTACCAGCGCGCGGCGGACTTCCTCAACATCAGCAACGTGGACATCGTCTGCCTGCAGCACGAGTTTGCTATTTTCGGCGGGCCGGCCGGCAGCCACGTGCTGGCGCTGGTGCGCGATTTGAGAATGCCCCTGGTCATCACGCTCCACACCCTCCTCCGCGCGCCGAAAGCCGACCAGCGGCGTGTGATGCAGGAATTGATCGCGCGCTCGACCCGCCTGGTGGTCATGGCCGAGCAGGGGCGGCAGATGTTGCAGGAGGTTTACCAGGCGCCGCCGGCCAAGATTGATCTCATCCCGCATGGCATTCCCGACATGCCGTTTGTCGATCCGAATTATTTCAAGGACCAGTTCGGTGTGGAAGGGAGGGTGGTGTTGCTCACCTTCGGGCTGCTTTCGCCGAACAAGGGGATTGAACATGTGCTCAACGCCCTGCCGCACATTCTGGCGGAGTTCCCCGACGTTGTTTATATTGTCCTGGGCGCCACGCACCCGAAGGAGCTGCGCGAGCAAGGCGAAGCCTACCGTCTTAGCCTCGAAATCCTCGCCAAAAAGAACAAAGTCGAGAGGAACGTCATCTTCTACAACCGCTTCGTGGAACTCGAAAACCTGAAGGAGTTCATCGGCGCGGCAGACCTTTACATCACGCCTTATCTCAACGAAGCGCAGATCACGTCGGGCACGCTGGCCTACACGTTTGGTGCTGGCAAAGCCGTGGTCTCGACACCGTACTGGCACGCTGCCGAATTGCTGGCGGAAGAGCGCGGCGTGCTGGTGCCGTTCGGCGACGCCCAGGCCATTGCGCGCGAGGTGATCGGCCTGCTGCGCGACGAAACGCGCCGGCACGCCATGCGCAAAAATGCTTACAAGCTGGGCCGTGAGATGGTCTGGAGCAAGGTCGCGCGGCTCTACATGCGCTCCTTCGAGTTGTCGCGGCTTGAGGGGGCGGTGTCGTCCCGAAAATATTTTGCCGCGAAAACGCTGGATCAGAAGCCGCGTGAGTTGCCGGGGTTGAAGCTGGATCATCTCGCGCGGATGACCGATTCGACCGGCATTTTCGAACATGCCATTTTGAGCGTCCCGAATTTTTCCGAAGGCTACAGCACCGACGACAACGCTCGCGCCTTCATCCTCACGGTTCTGCACGAGGAGTTGGAAGAAGAACCGGGGCGCGTGCGGGATCTGGCCACAACCTACGCAGCCTTTTTGCATCACGCGTTCAATCTCAAAACGAAACGGTTCCACAACCACCTGAGCTTCGATCGCCGGTGGCTCGATGAACAAGGGTCGGAAGATTGTCACGGCCGGGCGCTCTGGGCGCTGGGCGTGGGCGTGGGGCGTTCGCGGAATCGGAGTTTCCACATCATGGCCGCACAACTCTTCGCGCTGGCGCTGCCGGCAGTGACGGAGTTCACCTCCCCCCGGGCCTGGGCCTTCAGCCTCATCGGCATTCACGAATACCTGCGCCGTTTGACCGGTGACAGCTTGGTCCACCAAACCCGTGCAGCGCTCACTGCGCGCTTCGTGGAGCTTTTCGAAAAGACCCGCCAGCCGGACTGGCTTTGGTTTGAAGAGGAGCTGACTTACGACAACGCCAAGCTCCCGCACGCCCTGATTCTCAGCGGAGGTGCCACCGGACAACCAGCGGTGTCTGAACGAGGCCTGCAGGTGCTGCGCTGGCTGGCGGAAGTGCAAACCTCCGAGGACGGCCACTTGCGGCCCATTGGCAGCGACCGACCTTATCGGCGCGGCGGCACGCGCCCCAACTTCGACCAGCAGCCCATCGAGGCGCAAGCCATGGTGTCGGCCTGCCTCGAAGCCTACCGGGCCACAGCGGACTCCTGGTGGTACGAACAGGCCCAACGTGCCTTCGACTGGTTCATCGGCTGGAACGATCTCGGGCTGGAACTGTACTACCCCGAGACCGGCGGCTGCTGCGATGGGTTGCACGTGGATCGAGTCAACCGGAACCAGGGCGCGGAATCGACCCTGGCCTTCCTGCTCGCGCTGGTGGAAATGCGCCGAATGCAAAACATGCTGACGGCCTTTAAGGAACCGATCGCCATCGAAAATTAATCGCTGCTTTCAGCCTCGCTTCCCTGGAGCAACCGGTCCATGAACGCCAAGCCGATTAACGTCAAACGCACAGCCACGGTCCTGCGGCCCGACCAGTCACGCGTTCTCCTGCGGCCATTCCATCCGGGGCAGGCCGGGAAGATTATCGCCCGGATCATGTCGCTCCCGGAAAGCCGGGTCGGCCCTCTCCTGGACGAGGTGTACGCCGGATTCTCCGAGCGACACCAGCAGATCCGCAACCACTTTAAGGAACGATTCGAACAGGTCCGCGACCTCCTGTTGACCGATGAGGAACTTTCCGAACAAAGACAACTGTTGATGGGCTCCTGTTTCCTCTCCGAATTCTCCCTGGAATCCGCGGCCCTGTTCAATCCGTCCATCGTCCCGCACCCCGACCAGTCGGACCTGCCTCCGGGCGCGCTGCGTTTTGTCCTGAGCTTGCGCGCCACCGGGGAGGGGCACATTTCCTCCATAACTTTCCGGACAGGCATCATCCACGCCGACCACCGGATCGAGGTCAACCCGCCAACCGGCTATCTCACCGAGCCGCGTCAAATCCCCAACCCGTTCTACGAGAAGGGGCTCTTCGAGCGGAAACTCTTCGAGCTGAAGTTGACCAACGAATTCACGCGCCGGGTTATGCACAAGCTGGGGGAGTTGTTCACACTGGAAGAGCTTCGCGCCAACGTCAAAACGGAATTGAAACAGCCCCGCCAGTCGGATGGAGCGAAGGAGGATCAGAACAGCGCCGAGGGAATCTGTATGCTGGCCAGCTCCAACTACGAGGTCCAGTTCCAGCCCGAACAACGGCTCTCCGAGCGCATCATTTTCCCGGCCTCCCCCTCGCAAAGCAACGGCATCGAAGACGCCCGGTTCGTCCGTTTCCAGAACGACGACGGCACCCACGTCTATTACGCCACCTTCACCGCCTTCGACGGCAAGCTGGTCCTGCCGCAACTGGTGGAGACTTCTGACTTCCTCCACTTTCGGTTCATCACCTTGAACGGTCCGGCCGCCGAAAACAAAGGCATGGCCGTCTTCCCCCGGAAAATCAACGGCCTCTATGCCATACTCTCCCGCCAGGACAGCGAGAACATCTACCTCATGTTCTCCGACAACATCCACTTCTGGTATGAGCCCAAAATGATCCTCAAGCCGACTTTCCCATGGGAGCTGGTCCAGGTCGGCAACTGCGGGTCCCCCATCGAGACCGACGCAGGCTGGCTGGTCCTCAGCCACGGCGTGGGCCCAATGCGAAAGTACTGCATCGGCGCGTTTCTCCTGGATCGCGATAATCCCGCCAAAGTGATCGGCCGCCTCCGCGAACCCTTGCTCCAGCCCAACCAAAACGAACGTGAAGGTTACGTGCCCAACGTCGTTTACACCTGCGGCGCTCTCCTCCACAACGGCGAACTGATGATCCCCTACGGCCTGGCCGATTACGCCACCAGTTTCGCCACCGTCGCGCTCGATGAAGTGCTGGCTGCCATGCATTAGGAAACATCGATGAACAGCATGATCAAGCGCGACAAGCGAGTGGCTGTCCTGTCACCGGTTGCCTGGCGAACGCCTCCCCGGCAATACGGCGCCTGGGAAACCGTGGCTAGCAACATCACCGAAGGTCTCGTCGCCCGCGGCTGGGACGTGACCTTGTTTGCCAGCAGGGATTCGGTCACCCGCGCCCACCTGCACGCCGTGGTGGACAAAGGATATGAAGAAGATCCCGCTGTCGATCCCAAGGTGGCCGAATACCTTCACATCTCGGAGGCGTTCGAGCACGCCGCCGAGTTCGACCTCCTCCACAGCCACTACGACTTCATGGCCTTGACCTACACCCGGTTGGTCAAAACACCGGTCCTGACCACCATCCACGGGTTCTCCTCCCCAAAAATCATGCCCGTCTATCAAAAGTATCGTGACCGCTATTTTGTTTCTATCAGCGACTCCGATCGCGCCTCGGGGCTGAATTACCTGGCGACAGTCCACAACGGGATCGACCTGTCGCTGTACCCGCTTCAGGAACGCGGCGGTGACGACCTGATTTTCCTGGGCCGCATTCACCCGGACAAGGGCGTTCATCTGGCCATCGAGGTCGCTCGCCTGAGCGGGCGGCGTTTGATCATCGCGGGCATTATCCAGGATGAGGCCTATTTCTGCGAACAGGTCAGACCCCATCTCGATGATCAAAACATCCGTTATATCGGACCGGTGGGCGTGCCGGGCAAAAACGAGTTGTTCGCCCGGGCCCGCGCCTTGCTACATCTGAACACCATCCCGGAACGGTTCGGACTGGTCCTAGCCGAAGCCAATGCCGGCGGCGTGCCCGTCATCGCCATGGACCTCGGCTCCTGCCGCGAGGTTATCAAAGACGGGCAGACCGGTTTCCTGGTCAACAACGTCAAGCAAGCCGTTCAGGCCCTGGGACGGATTTCTGAAATCGATCGCCGCGCCTGCCGCCGCCGCGTCCACGAATGTTTTTCCATCGATACCATGGTGGAGGCATACGAACGGGTTTACTCGACGATTTTTGAACTGGAAGCGAGGAAACAACGATGAAGTTGATTCGGGACAGCTCGCCGAAAGGGAAAGGAGTTTGAGCAGAAGTCTGGGATAATCGACTTTGTTGGGAAGCCGGGGGTGGAAGGGGGGTGATCATGAAACTTCTTCTAATCAACCCGTTCAGTCCAGTGGTCAGCCTGAGCAAGATCCAGGGGTGGAACTTCCTGAACAAGTTCCGGGTCTGGAAGCCGCTGGGTCTGCTAATCCTGGCTCGTCTCACCCCGCCAAACTGGGAGGTCGAGGTGATCGACGAAAACCTCGGCCCGATCGATGCCCAGGCCCTGCCCCGCCCGGACCTAGTCGGCATCACGGCCTTCACCTCCCAGGCCACCCGCGCCTACGAACTCAGCGCGCTTTTCCGTGCGATGGGAGTCCCGGTGGTCATGGGAGGCATTCACGCCACAATGTGCCTCGCCGAGGCCTTGGGCCACGCCGACGCCGTGGTCACCGGCGAGGCCGAGTCGGTGTGGCCGCAGGTCCTGGCCGATGTGCAGGCCGGAACGCTTCAGCGAGTCTACGCCGGCGGGCCGGTCTCGATGGCGGAGATTCCTCCGGCGCGCCACGACCTGCTGGCCGGGCGCTACCACTTCGGTTCGATCCAGGCCACCCGGGGCTGCCCCTTGAACTGCTCGTTCTGCAGTGTGACGGCCTTCAACGGCCATCTGTTCCGCCGCCGGCCGATCGAGAACGTGATCGCCGAACTGCGCCAGATCCGCGAAAAGAGAATCCTCTTCGTGGACGACAACCTAATCGGCACCCGCCGGGACCATATCGCCTCTGCCAAGGACTTGTTCCGGACGATGATCCGCGAGGGCTTGACGCGGCCCTGGATCTGCCAGGCGACGATTAATTTTCCCGACGACGAGCAAGTGCTTGATCTGGCCGCGAGGTCCGGTTGCGTGGGCGTCTTCATCGGCTTCGAGTCGCCGACGGTCGAAGGGTTGATTGCCCTCGGCAAGAAGTTCAACATCCGGAAAGGCCGCGATTTCCGTGCTTCTGTGCGCCGCATCCAGTGCCACGGGATCACGGTGATGGGCTCGTTCATCATGGGGATCGACACGGACCGGCCGGGCATCGGAGCCACCATGGCCCGTGCCGCCGAGGATTACGGCCTGGACATGGCCAATGTCCTGGTCCTCACGCCGCTGCCCGGCACGGCGCTCTTCAAGGAGATGGAGCGGCAGGGGCGGATCATCGCTAACAACTATCCCGCCGATTGGCAGTATTACTCCCTCGCCCACCCGGTTTCCCAGCACCTCCACTTCACCTGGAGCGAGCTGCTGCATGAGATGAATCAGTTCCACGACCTGTTCTACTCCTACCCCAAGATCCTGGGTCGCGTGTTGCGGATATTTCTCCAGAGGCGAAACCCCAAGAACGTGCTCCTCGGCCTTGTCACCAACCTCACCTGCCGCCACAATCAATTGCTGGACCGGAAGGTCCACGCGCTTCGCTGCGCCACTCCGGAAGCCACCTCTCCTACGCAAGGCCTCCGTCTACAGGAGGATTAGGGTTAGCCCCCAACACGGAGTTGGGATCCTGCCCCCATGCCACGAGTATGTTTTCTGCAAGGAAACCTCCCACACCCTCGCCCCCGATGCCGGAGTCGCATCGCTTAGTTCTTCGTAGCCCGCCAATCGGCTGTACACCGATTAGCGCGGCGGGTCGGCCAGCCGAAACTGGGGGTTGCGCGCCGTCCGCGAATCCGCAAGATGCTCCGCGACCAGCCAGCAGTACGCGCACGGCGTCGAGCTGGAGCTGGGGGAAGCCGGACGGGAGAAGCGAAGAAGCGGTTTGCGGACAGCCCGGTGACCCTGGTCGGTGTGGCCTGCGGCGAGAAATTCGATCACCCCGATCCCGCCAAACTCAAAGCCGCCATCGAGAATGCCAAGGGCTTCGCCAAGCTCAGCCACGACGTGGGCGGCCGCGGCATGCGCGTCTTCCCCAACGACTTCCAGAAGGGCGTGCCGGAAGACAAGACCATCGAGCAGATCGCCAGGTCGCTCAACGAGGTCGGCAAGTACGCGGCCGGCTACAGCCAGATGATCCGGCTCGAGAACCACGGCAACGCCGGCCGGCTGACGACGCTCAGGAAGATCATGGACCAGGTCACCGAGAAGAGCGTCCGCATCAAGCTCAACTGCGACGCGAAAGACAACGAAGGCGGGCAATTCGAAAGGAATTTCAACCTGGTAAAGGGCTTCCTGGGCGACACCCTGCACATGCACGACCTGCGCGACGAGAAGTTTCCCTATCAGCTCCAGACCAACCTGCTCATCGATATGGGCTGGGAAGGCTGGTGGCTGGTGGAGGAGAGCAGCAAGGTGCCGGACCGCGTCCAGGCGCTGATCGAGTTGCGGCAAGGGTGGGAGAGCCTGGTGGCGAAATCGCTCAGCCGGTAGATAGAGGAAACACCGGATCGCCGGCCCATCGCGAAGAAGCCATCCGCGGAGGCGACGGTGATCTCAAGTCCACGCGTGGGCGGCTTGCACCACCGCTACGGTTGGCCGAACGCAGCGTAAGCGCCCGACCGAATTGGGCGCTCTCACGCGCTGGTGCCAGCGCATTTGAAGGACGGGTCTGCCTGTAGCACGCGCTCCCAGAAAGTGACGGCGTTGCGGCGTCCTGCGACGCGCCGTTTGGGCGCGCTGATCTGGTTGTGGCGACAGACAAGGGGAGTCTCTACTCTTCTCCACCCCCTTTCCTTGACTGAAGCGGTACGGCATCCTTTTTCACCCAGGCGCGCAACTCGGCCAACATTCGCTGGACGCGTTCCCGCTGGTCCGCCCGGCGGCTGAGATTGGTCGTCTCATGCGGGTCGATCTTCGTGTCGTACAGTTCCGGCACGATGTCTGGGCCGTTGTCAACCAGCTTGTATCTGCCGTCGAACTGCATCATCGTCGGGTCGTAACCGCCGCGGCGGCTCTTGCCCACGTTAGGGAACTCGCTTCTGGCCACGGCGCGATGCTTCTCGGTCTTGCCGGTAGCCAGGGGGACCAACGACCGGCCCTGAACCGAGGGCGGTGTCTCGAAGCCGAGCAAATCCATAATCGTGGGGAACAGGTCAACGTGCTCAACCAGGCCTGTCGTTTGCCTGCCTGCCGGAAGCACGCCGGGCAGACGCATGAACAGCGGAACGCGGACGGCGGGATCAAAGAAAACCATCTTGGTCCAAAGCCCGTGATCATGGAGCATCTCGCCGTGATCGGCTGTGAAAACTAGCAGTGTGTTCTCTCGTATCCCGAGGTCGTCCACGGTCTTCAGCACTTCTCCAAACAACTGGTCGCAAAAGGCAATATTGCCGTAATAGCCTTGCATGCCGTCGCGAACCTGCTCGTCGGTCAGATGATCCATGCCGCGGCGCTTCATGCTTTCCCAGTAACGCGGATTCGCGTCGGCGAGGTTGTTTTCGGGATACCGGGGAACAGCCAGCCTGGAGCGGTCGATCATGTCCCAGCAGCGTAGAGGCGGCTGAAAAGGCGGATGCGGTTTCTTGAACGAACACTGCAGGAGCCAGGGGCGGTCGCGGTTCTCTTTCATGAACGCGATCGTGTTCTCCTTGGCCCGCCATTCCATGGTTTCTTTTTCCGGGTATGGATCGGGCGCTCCAATCGGTACGCGACCATCGGTCGAGAGGCCCGTTTCGAGCAGGACTGCTCCTTCCGGGACGTTGCCCTTCGGTCTCTCTCTTCCCTCATCGTAAACATCCCAATCGAGATCTGCGCGGCCAGGGGTGTGGAGTTTGCCGAAGCAGGCCGTCTTGTATCCTTTGGCCCGCAGGACTTGAGCAAACGAAAGCTGCTTGCGGTTGGCACGATAGCCATTACTGACAACGCCCGTCGAATGGCTGTAGCGCCCGGTCAGGATCGAGTTGCGTGAGGCCACACAGATGGGGGTGGAACAATACGTCTGCCGGAAGCTCACTCCCGATGCTGCCAGCGAGTCGAGCACCGGGGTGATTGCATTGGCATCGCCGAAACGGCGAAACGCATCCGGCCGATACTGATCGCACATGAGAAAAAGGAGATTCAGCGGCCGCTTCCGGGTTTGTGGAACGCTCAAAGACGGCGAGCAGGCCGTCAAAATGCCGGCAAACGCGGCGCTATGATGCAGAAATCGCCGCCTGCTGATAGAAGTGCTCATGTTGTATCCTCCACCTCGAATTCGGGCATGCCTATCTTACTGCTTGATATGACCGGGCGCGTAGGCGGTTGTAATCCGCTGAGGTTCCCCTTCGAAGCGCGGCAAGGCACTCAATCCCGCGCAGCCGGTTTTCGACTGGCTGACTTTCCGGGGCGCCCGCTGTAGAATAGCCGACCAGACGCTCTCCTGTTGCACCGCAGTATGCGGAGTGCGGTCTTTGGAGGCCTCGTTGACAACCACGTCGCGGCAAGCGGAACGGAATCAACTCTCCCGGCGCAGCCTTCTTCTTGGCATGGCAG
>Ga0315273_10011366_pt1 | contig 11385 bp, 10 predicted proteins | sample YL17G02_0_MG_FD_205753 | JGI IMG/M metagenome (GOLD analysis project Ga0315273, IMG submission 205753) | Sediment microbial communities from Yellowstone Lake, YNP, Wyoming, USA - YL17G02_0 | ecosystem: Environmental > Aquatic > Freshwater > Lake > Sediment | place: USA: Wyoming | collected...
TCCGAGGATAACGACTGCAACTATCTGATCGGTCAACGAGGTCACTCTATCACCTCCTAGATAGAGCTACATTCTATAACAAATAATAGTTACGGTCGATCAAGAAAAGCGGGCCTATCTCATCCGATTCCAGCATGAGGCCGCCGGAAAGAGATGCCTGGACCAGGGCTACGAGAGATTGACATATAACAAAGCAAATAGGAGCGGCAAAAAAGCCAGCTAAACGAACTTTGGCCGCTCGGAAAGCTTCAGCGCCAGGGGCAGCTTACGCCAGGGTTTCCCCGTCGTCTCTGCCAAAAGAAGCCGCCTCAGCTCTTCCACGCTCATCTCGACCCTGGATGAGGCCTGGGGCGTGGACTCTGACCTCACAGTCACAGCCAGCCGCCCGGAGGCGAGCTCCTTATCGCCGATCACGGCAATATAGGGTATCCACTCTCTGCCCGCGTCCCTGATCTTCTTGCCCACCGTCTCCTCCCTGTCGTCTACGTCCGCGCGGAACCCGAGCAAACTCGCCGCTTCCAGTGCCCTCGGCTGGTGGCGCTCTGAGACGGGTATGATCCTAACCTGGGTTGGCGACAGCCAAGGCTCGAGCATGGGCAGCTTGCCCTGCTCTGCATGGCGTGCAGCTTTTTCGAGCAAGGCGTACATGGCCCGCTCAATGGCCCCCGAGGGCGAGCAGTGCAGGAGGATGGGCCGTTTCTTCTCCCCCTTCTCGTCCACGTAGCTTATGTCGTAGCGCTCCGCGTTCTCCACATCGATCTGCACTGTGGAGAGGGCGCTGGCCTTGTCCAGGGTGTCGATGAAGTTGAACTCGAACTTTAGGACGAAATAGAAGAACCTCTCGTCCCACATCTCGATCAGGACCGGCTTATCGACTATCTTCACGAGCCCTACAATGAACTCCTTGTTCTCGGCATAGAAGTCCCTGGTGAACCTGATGGCAACCTCGTAATCCTCTAGATCCAGGCCGATATCCTTCAAGACGGATATGCTTGAGCGGTACTGCTCTTCGAACTCATGGGTGGCAGAGCTCATGTCGCTGGTCATAGTGTGCATGTCGGGCATGGTAAAGGCCCGGAGGCGCCTGATGCCCACCAGCTCTCCCCGCTGCTCACGGCGGAAGCTGTAGCGGGTGATCTCAACCATCTTCAAGGGCAGGGACTTGTAGGATATCGTCATGTCGTGGCCCATCAGGAACTGGCCGAAGCAGGCCGCGAACCTGAGGAAGAGCCGCTTCTTCTCCGCCTCGATCTGGTACTGCCGGGCCGGAAAGCGGTCCAGGTACTTCTTGAGGGTTGGGTGCTCCATGTCGTACATGATGGGCGTCTCCACCTCCATGGCCCCCATCTCCCCAGCCCTGTCCAGGACGTAAGTCTCCAGGAGGGACTTCACCAGCCTCCCCTTGGGATAGAACCTCATGTTCCCAGGATCGGAACCAGGCTCATAGTCCACCAGCTCCAGCCGTCTCATCAGCTCTACGTGGGGCGGGACCTTGTCGACAGCCCTGCTCTTGGCAATTTCGTACTGCGCGAACTTCTGCAGGTTCTGGTGGCCTGCATAGTCGAACTTGTCGCAGTCTATCATCTGGCCATCCAGGTCCATGATCTTCCAGTAGGAGACCGCCTTGGCCTCAGACTTGAGGGCCGCGGAGACCACCTCGCCTTCCCCGAGCCGGATGGAACGGGAGAGCTCCGACAGGGGGTGACCCTTGCAGCTCAAGGTGAAGGCCTTGTACCAGCCGAAGGGGGCGCGGACCACTTCGTAATCTTGGGACAAAGCTTTCTCTAGGCCTTTGAGGATCTCCACAGCCGTGGCAGGGGTTGAGAGGTTGGGGCTGAGATGGGCATAAGGATAGAGCATTATGCGATGGGCATTTACCTGCTGGGCCACATTGGCGATCTGCTTTGCGCCCTCCTCCACCACAGCATGGGGATCGTCCTCGTCAAACTTCTCAACTGCGATAAAGGCACATAGGGCCTCCTCCAGCCTGCCCTTCTTGGCAGAGTCCTCGATCTCCTCAGCGAACTTGGTGGGCCTCTGGGCCTCGAACTCTATGAAATCGGAATGTATAAGCAGTAACTGCAATAGGGGTCACCCGATGCCTGGTAGGATGGGATTAGGTGTAGTTCAAGTTTTCGATGAAAGATCAACGTCTGGGACGGCTCGAGCAATGCCTGCCATAGGGGTCATTTTTGTGACATTATGTTCAAGGGGGAAGGTTACCGAAAGCATTAATAAGGATTAATTTCGCTCTTGCTGAGCTATGACCTGAGGCGAGGCCTATTCTCGCAATCTCCCTCCCGTGCCTCAATCCTCAGGTCGTACTTTCATTAGGCCATTCGAGCAGTCGGCGACCACGCCCCCAAGGGTCAGGAGATTACGTGCAAGATCATGTATCGTCTGGCGGGCCGACAAACCGCCATTGAGACTCTAAGATCGGGTCATGCGGCAGACATCCCTCTATCTTCGATAGCTTTAGCTGAGTTCTTCATGCCAACCTGAAAATCGAATCTCACAGTCGCGGCCGTCTTCCCCTCAGAGGATGCCTCGGCTATCAAGAATGCTACGGGCAATATCTTTAAGCTATCAGCACTAATACCGCTGGGATAGGAGGCATCCTTTTGCTGGAGCGGCTTAAAAAGTCCCTGCTGAAATCGCCAGTCTTCAAACGAGGCGAATACAACTACTTCATTCATCCCATCACCGATGGCGTTCCCGAGATAAGGCCTGAGCTGATCAGAGAGGTGACTGGCCATATCGTGCGCATTGCAGACCTGGACGTAGATAAGATCGTAACTGTAGAGGCCATGGGCATACCCATTGGCATAGCTCTTTCCATGGTCACAGACCTCCCTCTGGTCATAATTCGAAAGAAGAAATATGCGCTGCCGGGGGAGATAGAGCTCAGCCAGGTCACAGGCTACTCCAAGTCCCAGCTATTCCTCAATGGGATCGAAAAAGGGGATAGAGTGATAGTTGTGGATGACGTAGTGAGCACAGGAGGTACTCTTCTTGCCACCCTGGAGGGCCTCAAAGCCGCAGGCGCCCAGATCAAGGATGTAGTTGTGGTAATAGAAAGGGGCGCAGGTGCCCAGAGGTTGCTGTCCGCAGGATATAACATTAAGACCATGGTGCAGGTGGAGGTCGATGAGAAGCGGGTCTCTAAAGTCGCATTAACGGTAAGATGACCCGAGGGACATGAGCCTGGAGGAAGAGCTTCAAGGGGAGACGCTGAAGTGGCTGGAGAGGGCAAAGAGCCTCTTCAGAGGGATCTCAGGGGATAGGCATTTCTCCGAGAACATCTCCGCCTACCTCCAGGACTCCGAATATTTTCTCGAAAATCAAGATCTGGTCAGGGCGTTTGAGGCCGTGGTCTGGGCATGGGCCTGGATGGAGATCGGTCTAGAGCTGGGGCTTTTGCACAAAGATGCAGATGACCTGCAGCCTCCAAAGCCGGAAAAGGGCTCTTGACCTATCAGGGGAAGAGCAATAAGCCGATCAGATAGGAGGCCGCGTTGGCGGCGGCAGAGATCAACAGCGATTTGGGATAGCTTATCCCAAGGAGGCTCATCAATAGAACGCTCTCTGCCAGCACAACCAGCATCTCCAGAAGGTATACATCGTGGAGCTGGTAGTTGTAGATGTAGTTGAAGAGTGGATTTGTAAAAGAGTTGATCAGGATAGAGCATAGAAGAAGCCTTGAAGGATCCTGGCGAATAAGAGCATAAAATATTATGAACTCGATGAGAATTGTGATCGCCAGAGCCGCCACAAGATCCTGCTGAAAGCTCATCTCAGCCGCCCCCTACGCCAGATGAGGAAGAGGATTGCCGCCAGCGATAGAGAGGGCAGGCCGAAGAACCAGATATAATAAAAGAGGCTGGGAAAACAGGGGAGCATCACGCCTCTTCGGGCGAAAGCTCCTCGACTGTCCCATTTTGATAATAGTATTGCGTCCTGGTGCGGGATATGTTCAGGGACTCATTGGTTATGTCGTCTATCTTCAGGTAGACATCTATTCTGTCCACCCCCATGCTCTCGTTCAACGAGATCGCCACAGGAAAAGTCAGATTGGAGGTGGCTATCTGGGTGTTATTCTGGCAGTACTCTGTGCAGTTGACGCTCTCTGGGTTGTATTGGTCCCTCTGGCGGAAGAACAACTCCTTGTCGAAGTCCGAGGCAGCTGCCGCATGGAGCCGGAAGCTGTCCAGCTTGTATCCGCCGCCGAAGAGCCCCGTAGTGCTGTTGATGATGGACGTGTACTGCCATCTGTGAATAACGCTGCTGGTGAGGAATACGTAATCCGGATAGTCCTTGATGTTGGTAATATTATACTCGTAGTTGTAATTCTTCTCCCCTTTGATCAAAATATCCGCTAAGCCGCTTGAGAAGAGGGCAATGGAGATCAATGAAGCCACTACGCACCATCTTCCTGCCAAAAACATGATTTTCTGTCTGCTGGCCATTTTATCAACCCGACAGTAATAGGAGGCCGGGGTATTTCCTCTTTTCGATTTATCCCGTGAATAGGGGAGAAAAGCAGCGAAAAATGCCTTTCTACGCCCACCTGGGCAAGAAGAGAATCTCAAAATGTCCCTGTTAGAGACTTGCGAAACCTGCAGCTAAAGGATTTTAAACGATTCGACCGCCAAAGCCCTGTCGCCGCATCATCCCGCTCCGCCCACTGTTGCTCTCTCAATGAGCAGGTGCGGCGAGCCATCGCTTACGGGAACCAGCTGCCCGGCCTTGCCGCAGCGCCCAGAGCTGAGCTTCAGGTCCTCTCCCACCGCCCGGACGCGCTTTAAGATCTCCAGGGTCTTGCCGGAGAGGGAGACATCCCGGAGCAGCTCGCCTTTCTCACCGCCCTTCACCATAAAGCCGCGCTTGGCGTTGAACTGGAATACTCCTTCTGCAGGGCTGACCTGTCCTCCCCTGCTGCCCAAAAGGTAGATTCCATCTCCCAGCTCCTCGAAGATCTCTTCGAGCTTCCATCCCCCGTTGGCAACATAGGTATTGCTCATGCGCACCACAGGCCGATCTGTTCCTTGGGAACGGGCATTTCTGGGCACTCCTCCCATCCTGCCCGCCGTCTCCCGGGAGTGCAGGTAGGTCTTTAAAACCCCTTTCTCAACCAGAACCGTCTCTTGGGCCGGGCTTCCCTCATCATCAAAGGGATAGTAGCCGTTCTGCATCATGCTCGGGTCGTCTATCACAGTGACCAGGTCCGATCCAATCTGCTGCCCGAGCATTCCCTCCAGACAGGAACCGCCCTCCAAAACGATGTCTGCTTCAGTGGCATGGCCCACCGCCTCATGGATGAATACCCCTGCCAGCTCCTGGTCCAGGACGACCGGGAAAGATCCCCCTTTGGGAGTGGCGGCCTTCAGCAGGGCCACCGCCGTCTGCCCCACCTCCCGCGCGAGAGCAAAGGGATCCTCGCGGTCGAAGAGCTCCAGGCCGCAGACTCCGGCCCTCCCCTCCCCGCTGGACTGAAAGAGGCCGCCATATTGAGCCACAGCGCTTATGACAAAGCCGGTCCGGACCATCTCCGAGCCCAGGTCCAGCCCCTCTGAGCTGGTGTAGTGCATGGCGATCTCCATCTCGGAGTAGGCAGCATGGGTGCTGGAGACCTCCGGCAGCCGGGCGGCATTCTCGATCTCCTTAAGCAGCTCGACCTTCTCTTCCAGGGATAGGTCGCGAGGATTCTTCTTGATAGGAGTTTTAAAAATATTCATGGAGGGAGATGGGACCAGGGCGAGCTTCAGGCTCTCGGGGCCACAGATCTTTAGAGCGATCCTGGAAGCCTGCTCTATCTCCTCCTCGAGGCCATCGACTGCATCAGTGGTCACAAAGCCCCAGGCTCCCCCCGATAGAGCACGCACCGCCGCCCCTTGAAAAGGGGACTCGGATATCTCCTCCAGCTTGCCGTTGTCCAGAACGATGCTGGTTCGGTTGCCCCTCAGGATGCGCAGGTCATAGAACTCCGCCATCACAGGCTCCCGCTGGGCGCGGGAATGGGCTCGGGTAGGGTGATGCCGATCTTCTTCTCGGAAGCGAACCTCTTCAGCTTCTCGATCAGCCTGGTCCTCTGGCTGCCCATGGCATACTCGAAGACCTCCTCTATGGTGGAGACAGGGATTATCTCTATCGTACCCTGGATGGCGCTGTCCACCAGAACGTCTCCCAGGTTGGACCTGGGGATGAGCACAGTTTTTATGCCTGCCCGAGCTGCAGCCTCTATCTTCTGCGTCACACCGCCCACAGGAAGGACGTCGCCTCTCACGGAAAGAGAGCCGGTCATGGCCACTGTCTGCTTGACAGGCACTCCCTCCAGGGCGGAGATGACTGCAGTGGCGATGGAGATGGATGCGCTGTCCCCCTCCACGCCCTCATAGGTGCCGATGAACTGGATATGCACGTCCTTGCTGGTGATGTCCTCGCCCAGGAACTTCTTGATAATGGCAGAGACATTGGTCACCGCCTCCTTGGCTATCTCCTGCAACCTGCCCGTGGCAATGACCCTCCCCTCCTCTTTGGACTGGGCAGGGGTTACCTCAGCCATGATGGGCAGGACTATGCCCGAGTCGCCCATAACCGCCAGCCCGTTCACCCGGCCGACCTCGTCCCCGGTGGAGCGGAACATGTTGTAGTCCCGGCGCCTCTCCAGGTACCTGTCCGCCAGCTGCTGCTCTACTGACCTGGCCATCCTCTTGGCCTGAAGAACGTGATTGGCACTTGTAAGATTGGAGCCCTCTGCCCGGGCCACATCACCGGCCACCCTGATCAGGCCGCCCAGGTCGCGCAGCATCAAAGTGAGATGCCCCTTTCTGCCTGCCCGTCTCTTGGCCTCTCTGATGATCTCGGCCACTGCATCCCTTGTGAAATGGGGGATCTTTCCGTCACGTACGACCTCTTGGGCCACAAATCTGACCAGCTTGTTGCGGTTCTCGACGACATCGTCCATGGTGTCCCGCATGTAAACCTCGTAGCCATAGCCCTTGATACGGGACCTCAGGGCAGGGTGCATTCCCTGCACGGCGTCGAGGTTCCCGGCGGCGATCATGATGAAGTCACATGGGACAGGCTCCGTCCTCACCAGGGCGCCGGAGCTGCGCTCGCTCTGGCCGGTGATGGGATACTCCTTCTCCTGCAGTGCCGTGAGCAGGCTTTGCTGCGACTCGATCCGGAGCGTGTTCACTTCATCGATGAATAGGACTCCCTTATGGGCCCTGTGGATGGCCCCGCACTCCACCCGCTCGTGGCTGGGCGTCTCGAGGCCGCCGGACTGGAAGGGGTCATGCCTCACATCTCCTAAAAGGGCGCCGGCGTGGGCACCTGTGCCATCCATGTAAGGCGCTTTCTTCTTTCCGTTGTTGTCCACCAGCAGCTTGGGGACCATGGCATCTTCTTTGGGCAGCATGTACCGCAGGGAGAGGAAGATCAATGCTGCCGCAATTATCCCGAAGAGAAGCTGGCCGGTATAGTAGGAGTAGACTATGAGGGCCATCACTATCAGCATCAAGAACATGTTCCTGGTCTGGACCTTCTTCCTGGCCTCCATCTTCTGGGCATCCACTATCTGCTTGGCCCGGCCGGCGGGAACCACCCTGACCCGAGGCATATTGTTATCTTCAGGGTTGTGATAAACCAGGACGTCCTGCAGATCCTCTACCGGCAATAGCTCGGCCATGGCCCGCCCTAGCATTGACTTGCCTGTGCCAGGAGAGCCGATGAGCATGACATGACGCCTCTGGTGAGCCGCCTTCTTTATCACCTCTACGCCATCATCCTGGCCGATGACATGATCGATGAGGCTCTCCGGCACGGTAACGCTGCTCGTATCAGGGAAATCGAAGTCTCCCAGCATCTCCTTCGCTTCTTCTTCAGCTGACAAGTTTCTGTGTCCTCATATCTTTATTTTTCTGGTTGCTCATTTCTTTCTTTTTCTGCGCTTTCATCTCTTTCTTTTCTTCTTCTGGCCTAAATATCTAATGCCTAAATTATGCTGCTAACCCTCGAAGCCTTCCGTCATCTGAAGGTACTCGGCAAGCATATCCTTGGTGAGGTGAGGCTTGATGTGCTCATATGCCATCTGGAAGTGCTTTTTGGCTACCAGGATCTCATCCAGTATGATCTGCTCTTTTCTTGCTCCAGGCCGAATGTGCTCCCGGAGGGCCAGCATTCCCGCCTCCCGGCACAGCATCTCCAGGTCAGCCCCGCTGTAGTCCTCGGTAATCTCCGCCAGCCACTCTGCCGGCACATCTCCTGCCACAGCCATCCTGGAAAGATAGATATCGATTATCCGCCTCCGGGCGTCTCTGTTGGGCATGGGTATGTAGATCCGGCGATCGAATCTCCCCGGCCTCAATAGCGATCTGTCCACCAGATCCGGGCGGTTGGTGGCTGCAACGACCACCACTTCTTTTAGCTCTACCAGCCCGTCGAGCTCTGTCAGAAACTGGCTGACCACTCTTTCAGTGACATGGGTCTCCGATCCCGTTCCTCTGGCCGGGACTATGGAGTCGATCTCATCGAAGAATATCAGCGCCGGCGCTGCCTGGCGGGCCTTCCGGAAGACCTCTCGCACCGCTCTCTCCGACTCCCCTACCCATTTGCTGAGCAGCTCCGGGCCCTTTATGCTTATGAAGTTGATATTGCTCTCTGTGGCCAGCGCCCTCACCAGCAGCGTCTTGCCCGTTCCCGGCAGGCCATAGAGCAAAACACCCCGGGGGGGCCTTATGCCCACTGACTCAAAGGCCTCGGGATACTTCAGGGGCCAATCTACGGATTCGATCAAGGCCTGCTTGGCTTCCTCCAGGCCTCCCACCTCCTCCCAGCGGACCTCGCTCACCTCCACGAAAACCTCTCTCATGGCCGAGGGCTCAATCTTCTTCAGGGCCCCATAGAAGTCCTCTCGGGTCACCTTCAGCTTCTCCAGGACCTCCGGAGCTATATCCTCCTGGATGTCCAGATCGGGCAGAGCCCTCTCCATAGTGTGCATGGCTGCCTCTTTGCAGAGGGCATAAAGATCAGCTCCCACGAAGCCGTGAGTGGCCTCGGCAATCTCCTTCAGGTCCAGGGCCTCGTCTAAGGGCATTCCGCGGGTGTGAACGTAAAGGATCTCCAGCCGGCCGATCTTATTGGGTATACCTATCTCTATCTCCCGGTCGAACCTGCCCCCTCTCCTTATGGCCGGATCGAGGGCATTGGGCCGGTTGGTGGCGGCGATTACTATTACTTCTCCCCGGGAGGATAGCCCGTCCATCAGTGCCAGTATCTGGGCCACGACGCGGCGCTCGAGGTCGCCCGAGACCTCTTCTCTTTTGGGGGCTATAGAGTCTATCTCGTCGATGAAGATGATGGATGGAGCTGCTCTCTGTGCCTCCTCGAAGATCTGGCGCAGCCTCTGCTCGCTCTCTCCGTAGAACTTGCTCACCACCTCCGGTCCTGATAAGGAGAGGAAGTTGGCGTCGGTTTCGCTGGCCACTGCCCTGGCGATGAGGGTCTTGCCCGTGCCGGGCGGGCCGTGCAAAAGGACACCCCGGGGAGGGTTTATGCCCAGCTTGGCGAAGAGCTCCGGATGCCGCAGCGGGACCTCGATCATCTCTCTGATCTCCCTGATCTCGCGGGAGAGGCCACCGATATCCTCATAGGTGATATCTCTGGCCTGAAGGGAGAGCTCCTCCAAGGTCTCCTTGGTGATGTTGATGATGGTGTCATGGGTTATCAGAACCGGGCCTGAGGGAATGGTGCTCACCACTGCCAGGGTAAGGGAGCTGTTGATCATGTCCACTCGCACCGTCTCCCCCTTCACAACTGCTCTGCCCTCCAGCATCCTTAGCAGATACTGGTCTCCTCCGATCAACCTGACCTGGCGGGTGGGGGCCACCACTACCTTGCGGGCGGGCTTGGCCTGACCTTTCAGAACATTCACTCTCGCGTCTATGCCCACGCCCAGGTTGGCTCTGGTGTTGCCGTCTACGCGCAGGATGTCCTGGGGCTCCTCGGGATTTCCAGGCCAGACGATGGCGTAAATCTTCTCCCTGCCTTGGATCTCTGCCACTCCTCCGTCTTCCAGCCCGAGATTCTCCATGGCCTTCAGGCTCATCCTGGCCACGCCCTTCCCAGCATCTCGGTGATAGGCCTCTACTACCCTAAGAGAGAGGGGCTCTACGCTCCGCGGCAAGCCATTGTCGGCAGCTACATTCTCCATTCCTCGCCCCTTTGCTGAACAGCGCCTCGAGAGAGCAGGTCCTGCAGCCTGTCTGCAACCACTGCCACAGGCACCCCCAACCTCTGCGCCAAAGAGGCTGCCGTAGAGCTCCCAGAGAGAAGAGCCGTCAAGATCTCTGCCTCAAGCTTATCCTGGAAGAAATCCTGAATTGACCTGGCCGCCACAGTCTTGATCTCAAGCTGTCTGGACTCCACATCTTCAAGAAGGTGTCTCAGATCGCGCCTCTTCTCATCGAGCTTGCCCAGCTCATCCCAGAGGATCTTCATATCCTGGGGCGGGCCGGCCCTGGCTACAGGAGCGCCTTCAGATCTGTAGGCTCTGACCCCGTAGGAGTGAGGAGATACTGCCACCTCGAGCACGGTCCTGCGGACGATCCTGAAGTACTTCCTGCGTCCCTGCTCATGGTAGCACTCGATCAAACCTGACTTCTCCAGCATCTCCAGATGATCGATCACCGCCTTGGGGCCAACGTCGAGCCGCTTGGCTATCTCATTGAAGTAAAAAGGGCGGAAGGACAGCAGCTGAAGGATGCGTCTCCGGTTCTCATTTCCAAGGATATCCAGTAGGTCTGCGGGCTCCATATTCATCCTTTTATATTTACGTTAGTAACCGGAGGTTAGATAAACTTTACGGTGCCCCCCGAGCTAGGAGCACCATCCATAAGGCGGTCGCTCCTATGATGGCGAGCATTGCGTCCAGGGTCCTGCTGGGGTGCACCTTCCAGCGGGCGAGCGCAAACCTGGTGCTGGTTAGCACGTGGGCCAGAAAGAATATCACGAGCAAGATGTCCAGCTCGAAATGCAGATATCTGGCCAGGGGAGGGGGCAAGAGGATCCTGTTCAGCATGGAGTACCCGGAGATCAGAAAGATCACCATGAGTACAAGAAGCGCCCAGCCGCTGAATCTTCGTATCTTGACGAGCATCCGGCCGTATTTATAGTCCTCAGCAGAACATATTATAATTTCCATTTGGCATAAATTTTCTTATCCAAGCTTCTGCATAGCTTAGGGAAATAGAGAATTTATCCCATGAATCAGAGATTATCCGTTTCATATCGCATAAATCTCCGACTGCCGATATAGATAAAATTCTTTTTATAGATTTCCATATGAATTCAATTGGATTCAAGTCGGGAGAATAAGGAGGCAGA
>Ga0315273_10011369_pt1 | contig 11384 bp, 8 predicted proteins | sample YL17G02_0_MG_FD_205753 | JGI IMG/M metagenome (GOLD analysis project Ga0315273, IMG submission 205753) | Sediment microbial communities from Yellowstone Lake, YNP, Wyoming, USA - YL17G02_0 | ecosystem: Environmental > Aquatic > Freshwater > Lake > Sediment | place: USA: Wyoming | collected...
CCGAAGCCCCGGTCGCAAGCATCTGCAGGCCCCCGGGGCGCACTTGCCCCGCCGCGCCCGCCAATGCCACGCGCCCGCTCCCCCTCGGAGGCTCGCTCATCCTGCCCACCACCTCGCACGCATCCGCGCGTCAGCCCGGAGCCGCCGGCGCCCCCGCCCACGGTCCGGCGCGCGCATCGACCCCGCGCCGCGCGAGATGGGAGAGGATGCGCCCCGCCACCTACCGTCCGAAGAATCCGCGTCCCCGGCTCGGGGGCGCTCCCACGAGCGAGTCGGCTCGGTCGAGCCAGATCGTGGCGCGCGCTGCGGCGCCCAAACTGTCGTACGCCACACCCAGGTCGAAAAGGATAGGTGCGGTTCGCATGGGCGTCCTCCGTGCACTGGAACGACAGCCTACACGTCTTCGTTCGCCGGCAGCTCCACCACGAACTGCGCTCCGCGCGGATCGCGGCGCTGGGCGCGCACTTCACCGCCATGCTGGCGCACGATCTCGTTCACAATCGCGAGTCCGAGCCCGGTGCCGCCGGTCGCGCGCACCGACTCCGCGCGATAGAAGCGTTCGAACACATGCGGCAAATCGGCGTCCGGAATGCCGGGGCCATCGTCGGCCACGGTGAATCGAAGGCGCTTGCCGGAAGGCGTCGTCGCGCGTTCCATCGACAGAGTCACGGTGCCCCCGGAAGGCACGTAGCGGATCGCATTCGCGAGCAGATTTTCCGCGACCTCTTCGAGCCTGCGTCCGTCGGCGTGCAGCCATGCCGCTTCAGACGCGCCGGTCCACGCCAGCGTGAGCCCGGCTGCGCGGAACCGCGGCTCCAGCCGACGCGCAGTGTTGCGCCACAGCTCCATCCAGTCGAGTCGCACGCGCACGAGCGGCGTGGCGCCCGCCTCGAGCCGCGCAAGGTCGAACAGCTCGTTGATCATCGCTTCGAGCCGCTTGGACTCGGCGAGCACATCCTCGAGGTAGCCTTTGCGCTCGTCGACCGTTGTCGTGACGCCGGGATCGAGCAGCGTTTCGACGTAGCCGCGGATCGAAGTGAGTGGCGTCGCCAGCTCGTGCGAGATGTCGGCGAGCAGACGGCGGCGCTGGCGATCGGTCTCTTCGAGTCCCGCGCGGGCCGCGACCACGCGGTCGGCCATGCGATTGAAACGATCTTCGAGGCGCTCGATTTCGTCGCGAGCATGATCGTCGGTGGCCGCAGGGAGATCGCCGCCGGTGATGCGGTCGGTGACACGTTCGAGTGCGTTCAGCCGCCGTGCGAGCAGCCGGACCAGGAACAATCCCGCGCCGCCCGAAACGATCACGGCGAACGGCAGAATGAGCAGCATCCCGCGCGACTCGGGAAGCGACCACAGATTCGCACCGGTCGCGGGTCCGACCACCGCGAGTTCGCCGAGCACGCGACCGTCACGGACCACGGCCTGATGCGCGAGCAGCTCGAACTTCTCGGCCGGCAGTTGGGGGACGCGCGTTGCTTCCGATGGCGGCGGTCCATCGAATGCGAGTGGCTCGCGACGGCCGACGGCGGAATCCGAAGATGCCGGGGCCGGCGGCTCTTCGAACGCGAGCGGCGGTCCGTCGGCCGCCCACGGCGGTGGCTCATCACCGAGATCGCCCGGGGGCCGGCCACCGCCAGGTCCATCTCCGAGCGGACCTCCGAACGGTGGCGGACCGCCTCCCCCGCCGGGCGGACCATCCGGACCGCCCAGGGGACGCATGCGCGCATCCGCCGTCGAATCCGCGAGCCCCGCGGCAGCCAGCACCGCGACCACGCCGCGATGCGCTTCGGGTCCCACGCGGCGATCGTGCAGCACCCGTCCGTTGCGCGCGCAGAACACGAGCAACTCACCGCGCTCGCGCGTGGCGTTCGCGTGCAGCACCTCGATCACGTCGGGCACCACCGCCTGATCCGGCAGCTCCGCGATCGCGCGCGCGACGTGATCGATCGAGGCTTCGGCATGCTCGCGCGCTCCGCGCGTCGCGAGCGGACGCAGCACCGCGACGCTCACGATCACCTGCAGCACGGTCGCCACCACGACGACCAGCAGGAACACCGCGGCGAACGTCCAGAACAGGCTGCGCGAGCGGACTTTCATGAACGCGCTCACGTGCCGGCGAAGCGATAGCCCGCGCCCCATACGGTCTGCAGCCAGCGCGGCGCATCGGGGTCGACTTCGAGCTTCTTGCGCAGGCGGCTCACGATGTTGTCGATCGAGCGGTCGCCGACGATGCGATCATCGCCCCACACTTGCGTCATCAGCGCCTCGCGCGTGAACACGTGACCGGGCCGCGATGCTAGGAAGTAGAGCAGATCGAATTCTAGCGTAGTGAGTGTCACGCGTTCGCCGTCGCGCTCGGCATCGCGCCGCGCGGGATCGATGCGCAGCGTGCCGAACACCAGCGGGCGTTCGCGCGCGGCGGGCGTGGTGCGTCGCAGCAGCGCGCGCACGCGCGCGATCAACTCGGAGGTGCCGAACGGTTTCGTGAGGTAATCGTCCGCGCCGACTTCGAGCCCCAGCACCTTGTCGCTCTCGCCCGATCGCGAGGTGAGCATCAGGATCGGCACGTCACTGCTGCGGCGCAGGCGGCGCGTCACCTCGAGCCCGCCGAGGCCGGGCAGCCCGACGTCGAGCACCACCAGCGCCGGCTCGAGCCGCGCGAATTCCGCGAGGGCGGTGTCGCCGTCACCCGCGATCGTGCACGAGTACCCCGCCGCCTCGAGATTCTTGACGACCAGTGTGGCGATGCGTCGATCGTCCTCGACCACCAGGATCATGGGGTTCATGGGCGACAGGTTCGAAGAACGGGGCTCGAATGACAAGCTGGCGCCGAATTCTCGAGCGGGCGACGACGCGCGCCCTCGCGGCTCAGTGACCACCCATCGGCGCCCGCGACTTCTTCAACTTCGCCCGCTGCTCCGGCGTGAGCACCGCGCGCACCGCGAGCATCTCCATGACGTGCGCCTTGTGCATGGCGGTTCGAAGCTGGCCCACGCGCTCGATTGCTGCCTCGACCGCGCCCGTGTCGGGAGCGTCGCTCTCGATTTCCTTGCGCAGATCCAGCTCGGCGATCCTCACGTCGGCGCCGAGCCGGATCCGGCGCCGCATCGCGTCGTCGTGCAGTGCTTCGATCTTCGCGCGCTGCGCTGCGGTGACGCCCGCGCGTTCGAGTTCCTCAGGCGACGGCGGCCGCATTCCCGGCGGCGGCCCGGGCGGACCACCGGGCGGACCGAATTCGTCACCGGGGCCGCCCATCGGCCCTCCGGGCGGCGGGAACTCGCCGCGCCCCACGCCGGGCCCTCCCGGCCCGCCGCGATCTCCGTGCTGCGCGAGTGCAGCGGTGCTGAACACGACCGCCACCGCGAGCGTGAGCCATGCCGACATCGTAATTCTGCGTTTCATCGATACCTCCGTAATTGCGGCACCGCTACTGGAGCCGGACCACGCGTGCCGTCTCGGAACCGCGATCGGTGTCGAGCCGGTAGAAGTACATGCCGCCCGGCACTTCGTGGCCCGCATCGTCGCGGCCATCCCACGTCACCGAGTAACTGCCCGGCATCGCGGAAGTGCGTTCGTACAGCCGGCGCACGGTGCGGCCGGAGATGTCATAGACGTGGAGCTGGACGCGCGACGACACCATCAGCTCGAAGCGCAGCGTCGTGCTCGATGGGAACGGGTTGGGCTGGCCCGCGTAGAGCCTGACCGTGCGCGTCACCGACTGCGGCGTGACGGCGAGCGGCAGGCCTGCGCCGTTGGGTCCGAAGATCTGCATGCGGAACGACGCCGAAGAAGCGACTCCGCCGCTCGCGGCGGCGTCCGAGACGTACCAGCGGCCGAACAGCTCGCGGCCATAGAGCGACGAATCGTCCGCGATCGCGATCGTCGCGGAGCCGTACCCATTCCCCGCGCCCGAGCCCGCGAGCGTGGTCGCGATGCGCGCGAACGATGCGGTCGCCTGAATTCCGCCGTTCGCGGCGGGCTCGTCGTCGTCGATCACCAGCACCGCGTTCGCCCCACCGAGTGCGCCGTACACGCCGACCGTGAACTGCGGATTGCCCGCGAGTGGCGGCTCGAGCGCCACCACCTGTGGCGTGAGACCCGAGGCTCCGGCAAGACCGCCGGCGAGCACCTGCGGCACATACGCGCTCTCGCTGAACAACGACGGCCGGTCGAACGGCGCGGTCTGTGCGGCAACGCGGGGATCCGTGAGCGGCCGGCTGATGAACGCGATCAACTGCGCCTTCTCATTCGCCGTCAGGTTGAGCGGCCGGATCGCCGCCGCCTTGTTGGGAGCATTGAAGTCACCGCCGCGATCATAGAAGTCGACGACCTCGGCGAGCGTCGAGAACCGTCCGTTGTGCATGAACGCCGAACGCAGCGCGACGTTGCGCAGGCTCGGCGTGCGGAACGCACCGAGATCGGCGGCCTGATGCGTGACGATCATGCGGCCCGAGTCCTCGGCCGCCGGACGCACGCCGATGTAGTGGAACTGGTTGTCGGACATCAGCGAACCCGCGTGGCACCCCGCGCAGCCGACGCGGCCGAACAACTGGAAGCCCGCGTTCTCCTGCGGCGTGAGTGCCGCACCATTGCCCGCGATCAGCGCGTCGAACGGCGTCTGGGTCGAGAACAGCGTGCGCTCGTAGCTCGCGATCGCCATCGCGATCTTGGCCGCCGTGACCGCGACCGAACCGAACGCCTCGTTGAACAGCTCGGGATAGCCGCGGCGGTTGATCCACGTCATCAAGTCCGCCGGCACGACCGCCGACAGCGCGAGTGGTCTGGACGCCGCGATGCGCGCGGTCACCTCCGGCCACGCGCGTCCGACATGGCCCATCTCGGCCGACGACAACGGCGGGCCGAGCACCTGGTTCTCCAGCGCGCCGCCGTTCGGAAGCACGGTGGTGCCGGTCTCGGGATCGATGAACGTGCCGCCCGCACGTCCATCCCAGAACGTGACCGGCGAGTATCCGGAGTTGATGAACGACGGCGCGAGCCGCCCCGTGACCTGCTCGTGCATGCTGAACATCCCGGAGGCATGCAGAGACCCGTCGGCGTGGTTCAGAACGACCCCGGGCGATCCGACAATGTCGTCCGCGGTGCCCGAGATGCCATCGAGCCCGGGATGGGTCGCGCGTGACGAACCCGCAACCGAGCGTGGATCGGAGCCGCCGCCGCGCGCCTGATGACAACTTCCGCACGCGACCGTGCGCGTCGACGACATCTGCTCGTCCCAGAACAGCACCTTGCCGAGGTTCGCCTTGGCGGTCGTGACCAGATTGCCCGCCGGCTGCGGCGGAGGCGGCAGCGGGGTGAGCGGCGGCGGCGGCTGTGCAAATGCGGGCGAAGCGGCGAGCGCGATCAGAACGATCGATCGAAGTACGGAGTTCGTGCGCATCGGATCCCCTGTTCCGTAGGTCGTGGGCGATGTCGCGCAGGCTGGCGCGGCTCATCTCGAACACGGATTGAGGATCGGCCGAAATTGTCACAGCAGTTTGTCAGCGGAGTGAAAAAGCGCGAGAAGACAGGGCATGACGCTCTCGCCCCGCAGGCGCGGGATCGAGGCTCTGCCGTCGGCACGCGATCCGGCGCCCTTTCACCTCGAGCCATGCGCGCGACGCGGTCCCGCTGGTACGCGCACGCGCCACCGCAGTATCGCCGATCGCGCAGCTGGGGCGGAAATCGGTGGAGGCGCTTGTGGCGAGGCGCTCGGGTCAGCGACTCAGAATCACCTTGCGCGTCTGCCGGACTCCGAGCCCATCGAAGCGGACGAAGTACATGCCCGCGGCCATGTCGATCGTTTCGAGCGGGACCGCATGCTGCCCCGCCGGAAACACACCGGCCGACAACGTGCGCACGAGGCGGCCGTGGACATCGTAGAGACCCAGCGACACCATCCCGGACTTGGCGAGCCCAAACTGAATCAGGCTATGCCGTCGCGACGGGTTGGGGAATATCTGTATCAGTCCGGCCTCCGACAGCGGCTCCTCCCCGGCGCTGACCGTCCCGGCCCGGAACCGACGGACGGGTCCATAGGCTCCCCAGCCCGCTCGGTTGTTGGCCCGCACCCGCGCGAAATACCTCCTGTCGGCGGCGAGGTCGCCGGTCCCGAGCGAAGTCCCGGCAAGAACCGAATCGATCCCGACGAGCGTGAACAAGGAATCGGTCGCGAGTTGCAACTGGTAGCAGGACGCCTCGCTGGAACCCGCTTCCCAGACCATCGTCACCGTGTCCAGTTGCACGACCGCGTTATCGATCGGCTCGGTCAACGAAACACCCGGCGGCAGCGGAAGGGATGGCACGAACGACTCGATCGCCGACCACCCGCTCGCGCCGCTCATGTTTCCCGAGCGCACTCTCCAGTAGTGGGTCACCCCATTGTTCAGGGGCGACGTCTCGATCGCGAGACCGCCTTGGGCCTCGGCCTCGAAGACGGGACCGGCGAATCCTGGATCGGTCGCAACCTGAACGTGGTAGGTCTCGGCGAACGTGGCGGACGACCACGACAAGGCGGGATGGTCCGTCGGCACGACGCCGCCGCCGGTGGGGGCGAATGCCGTCGGGTCGGCGGGCGCGGGCCGAACGAGATCCCAGGGCGTCACGACGATCTCGCGCCAGGCGATCCACGACGGGCTGAGCGTCGTCTCAACCCTCACGAATCGAATGTCGGTAACCGGCACCGCCGAGGTATAAACCAGCGTTCCCGGATCCGAAGTGGATTGATTGAATTCGTGCAGCAGCTGCCATGGGTCCGAGGCGCTCGGGCCTTTTCCCCACACGTCGTGCACGGTGGCACCCGCCGGATACTGCGAGATGTCGAGCGTGATCGCCCCGAACTCGATGGGCGCGCCCAAGTCGACCTCGATCCAATGCGGGGCCATCCCCCCGGAGCTCCACCACGTGCCATGCAGTCCATCCACCGCAAGTTGCGGCTCGTTGCCCGGAAGGTACGCCGAAGCGATCGCAGCGGAGCCCAGCGCCGCGTTGACGGGCGGAACCGGCGCGCACGGATTCGGGCGCGCCGCAGGGGCGATCGCGCGGTGAATGACCGCGTCCGCGCTGGCACCGTTGTAGAGCTCCGGCTGCTCATCCGTGTCCCAGGTCCACAGGAGCCAGCCGTCGAATCCTGCCGCGCATGCCTCGGTCTGCCACTCACGCAGTGCGAGCGCTGCATCGTGGGCGCTGGAGTAAGAACTCGTGAAGGCGCCGAATTCGCCGAGCAGGATGGGCTTGGCGACCTGCCCCGCCATTTCGAAATTCTCGACGTACTGCTCCAGGGTCAGGTCGAATCCTGGATAGGCGTGAAGGTCGATGAAGTCGGCACTGGAGAGCCAAATGGGAGCAAAGGTTCGAATGACGCGCGGATCGCCGGGCCGGGTCGGATTCGGCGACTGAGGCTGGAAGAATCCGACCGTCACCAGCGCCTGAGGATCCAGCGCTCGGATGACCGAGCGGATCTGGTCGATCCAGTAGACGAGGTTTTCGTCCATCATCGCCTGCTTCTGAGTCGCCATGTTGTACGTGCCGCCGTTCACGGTGTGGACGATCCCGGATGCCAGGCTCAGAGGCGGACGATTGGACTCGAAATAGAGCTCATTCCGCAGTTCGTAAGCGAGCACCGCGTTCATCGGGGCCGCGCGGTCGATCAACCCCTGGACGAAATCAGTCCAGAACCGCCGGTTCGCCTCGAGCCCGCCCGCCGTCAGGTAATGCAGATTATCCCCGCTGAATTGTCCGCAGCACTGCTGGTTCAGCAGGGTCCAGTATGGGTTCACCTTCGGTGCGCGATCCGTGGTGAGGATGACGTGGATGCCGTGGGACTCGGCCATGCGAAGGAACTCCACAACGTTGTCCAGATAAGCGGCCGAGAGCCCCCCGGTGGCCACGTCTCCGAGGCAGCCGTCGCTGCAGTCTCCATTCAGGAACACGCGGACCGTATTGTCGCCGTCGGCCGCCATGACGCGCAGCGCGGCCTCGAGGCGTGGTGGATCGAAGTTCGACAGCCGAAAAGTGGAGTGATAGAAGATCTGATTGCCACCGATGGCGTTGGTCTGCCAGGCGAGCCGGGTGTAGTTGTTTCCGCGCGACACGAACGGCTCCCCGGACGCGGTGTCGTAGAGCTCGCCAACGCCTCCCACCTGGCGAACGCCGATGCGGTGAGCGGAGAATCCGCCCGGCGGGCAGGCGCTCGACGCAGCGCCGGGCTCGAGCAGCAGGATGGCCAGAAGCAGCGACATCAGCAGAGGACGAAACAAGCTCACCCCGATATCAAGGAGGATTCCGGGCGGCCCGGACCCGAACGACACGGCCCGACGGCCCACGGTTCGTTGACAATCAGTATGCTGCACTCAAAACGATAGGGGTGCGTGGAGCTTCCTGCAAGGGCCAAAGCGCGCTGGGAAAGGATAAGAACTCTCATGCGCGCGACCCCGCGTCTACGCCCGTCCTGACGCCGCGCTCCATGACGAATTCGCCCGCCTGAGCCTCGACCGCAAATTCGATCCCGGTTCCTCGGCGAAGACAGGGATCAAACCACCTCTTCTGTAATCCGCCGCGAAGATTGGGACGAAGGTCCGAAGCGCTGTGACGAAACCGGCGCGATGCCCTAGGGGAAGGAACTCTCATGCGGACGGCCCCGAGTCTACGCCCATCCTGAAGCCCTGCTGCAGGCCGTATTCGCCCGACTGAGCCTCGACCGGGCCGGCCGGCACCCCCCGCGACCCGCTCGCGACCGCCGCCGGCGACCCGCCGAAGCCCCGGTCGCAAGCATCTGCAGGCCCCCGGGGCGCACTTGCCCCGCCGCGCCCGCCAATGCCACGCGCCCGCTCCCCCTCGGAGGCTCGCTCATCCTGCCCACCACCTCGCACGCATCCGCACGTCAGCCCGGAGCCGCCGGCGCCCCCGCCCACGGTCCGGCGCGCGCATCGACCCCGCGCCGCGCGAGATGGGAGAGGATGCGCCCCACCACCGCCGGCTGAGTGACGAACCCGATGATGCGCGCCGCGCCGCCGCAGCGCGGGCACACTTCGACGTCCACCCGGAACACCATTCGCAACAGCTCGGCCCACCGCCGTCTTCGGCCAGACATTCTCGCGCTCCACCGCGCCGGGCGGCTCGCCGCTCGTTCGCGCCAGCGTCACCCCGCGCCGCTGCCACCACACCCGGCGGCGGGTGGCGTAGGCGCCCGAGTAGCGCCCGCACCTCGTAGTGCTCGGGCGCGTGATCCACTTCGTGCCGCTGCGCACGCGGCGCAAGGTCCCGGCGCAGTGATCCGGATTCACCAGACTACCGTCCGAAGAATCCGCGTCCCCGGCTCGGGGGCGCTCCCACGAGCGAGTCGGCTCGGTCGAGCCAGATCGTGGCGCGCGCTGCGGCGCCCAAACTGTCGTACGCCACACCCAGGTCGAAGGCGTAGCGCGCCGTATCTGGATAGGCATGCGCGAGCCGGGCGAAGCTCTCCCGCGCACGCCGCCAATCGCCTGACCCGGCCAACAGCGCCGCCACCTGCTCCTCGGTTCCCTGCCATTCACTGCTCGTGCGCATGGAATCCGGCACCGTGAGCGGCCCGGTGGCGACCGGGAAGAGCCGAATGTCGCGGTCGAGCACGTAGAAGTAGTCCGGTCCGGGGGGCTCCGCGGCGGATCGCGTCCAGAACTTGCTGAGTCCGGCGAGCGCGACGGTCGTGTCGCGATACCAGACATGCACCGCCGCCGAGTAGCGCGATGAAGTGAGCAAGCCCGTGCCGCTCGGGACGCCGGCGATGAAGATCCGCGCGTGGTGGGGCAGTGTTGGATGGAACGCCAGCAACTGGTCATGAATGCGCTCCGTTCGGCCACTCGCCAGACGCTGGTGGATCTCGGTGCCCCACTCGTCCGCGTAGGTGTGCAAGGCCACGGGCCGGAGTGCGGACACCATCATGAGCAGCGCCAGCAGAATTCGTGGCCGGGTCGACAAACACGCCACCGCTGCCAGCCACGCCCCACAGATTCCGAACCATCCGTAGTAGGAGTGCCACTGGAACACCGAGACCACGAACGGCGACCAGCCGATCGCCCACCAGCCGAGACCGAGTTGGATCCACCGTCTTCGGTGCGGGAACGCGGCGCCCTTCGCAGGCACGCTGCGCAGCATGCTCCAGCCCAGCGCGCCGATCGCAGCCGCCCAGATCGCACCCTCGGCGAGCGCCTTGGCCCATCCGTCGCGTGGGCCCGGCCAGTGCTCGAGGTTGAGCGGTGCGAACAGGTAGCGCAGCACGGAGGCCGACACTGGCGCAGAGGGTGACGCCAGGAACCTCGCGCTGGAACCGGAAAACCAGCGGCCGCCGAGCGACGGGTGCACGCCTGCCCACACCAGCACGACGAGCATCGGTGCAAGCCAGTCGCGCGCGCGCAAACCCGCGCGGCCGCGGAGCGTGAACTGCATCCACGCGCCAATCGGCACCATCAGCAGCGCGGTTTCCTTGCTGAGCATCGCCATCGCCAGCGCGATCGGCGCGAGAACCCTGCGGCCCGCGAGCTGCGCCATCAGGAACAGCGTCCCGAACAGCAGCATCCAGAGATCCTGAGCGCACGAAGCCCACGTGATGTAGATGCCCCACGCCGAAGCAGTGAACGCGCCCGCGACGACGAGCACGGCCGTCCGCGCATCGGTGAGCCGGCGCACCAGGACCAGCAGGCACGCGAGCACCGCGAGCCAGAGCACCATGTTGGCGAGGTGGAACGCGGCTGCATTGAACTCGAACAGCCGGTACACGCTCCAGAAGTGAAATTCCCGCGACCATGGGCGCCACCATCCCGCGATGAGGTGAGACCAGGCCAGCATCCCATTCACCGGTCGCAGCGCCACTTCCTCGAGAATGAGGAAGTCGTCGTTGCTGAAGCCGAGACGCACGACGTTCCAATAACCGATCAGCACGAGTCCGGCGAGGACGCTCCACGCGAGGAGCAGCGAGCGCGGCGGCGCGGCCGGGGGCGGGACGTCGGGCGGCGGATGTGGCTTCGAAGGCTGGCTCGGCTGTTTGCGATTGGATTTCAAGGTCGGACGCCGAGCCATCGAGTCTCCGGTGACGAGGTTGAGAATCGCAAAGCGCTGCGTCCATTCTGAACCATGGACGCAGCAGAACGGCGCGATCGGCCGGAACGGCGAGCCCTGCTATTAAATGAACGCCAGCCGTCCTCCCAGCCCGTGTGTCGGACCACACGATGCGGCAGTATCTGACGTGCTCTCCGCCACTACCTAGGGAAAGGAACTCTCATGCGGACGGCCCCGAGTCTACGCCCATCCTGAAGCCCTGCTGCAGACCGTATTCGCCCGACTGAGCGCGCCCCGCGAAGCCGTGCTCGAGCAGGCTACAATCCATGAACCGGCCGACCGCTTCGCGGGCC
>Ga0315273_10011370_pt1 | contig 11384 bp, 21 predicted proteins | sample YL17G02_0_MG_FD_205753 | JGI IMG/M metagenome (GOLD analysis project Ga0315273, IMG submission 205753) | Sediment microbial communities from Yellowstone Lake, YNP, Wyoming, USA - YL17G02_0 | ecosystem: Environmental > Aquatic > Freshwater > Lake > Sediment | place: USA: Wyoming | collected...
GGGTATTTGCGGCGGGCAGCACTCATAACGCGAATGTAAGCATACCAGTGTCGCCGGCAGGAATGTCGTGTGATGCAGAGGTCTTCTTGAGTAAGGATGGAGGCAATACAAAGGCGGCAGAAAGTGAGCTTATCGGCTTTACATCTACTGGGTCAGCGCAGAATATTCTTTTGCCGGTGACCATGCCTGAAGTGGGAGGTAATTACTATACTGTCTACGTCGATATATACATCGAGGACCTGCTCTTTGCAAGATTCGAGGGCACTGAAGGTATTATCGTACCACTTGTAGGTATAGCGTCAATCGTCTGGTAAATGTGAGGAATATGTAAATGGTAGACCGTCCAGCAGAAGGAGCTAAGAGTGAATCAAGATTGTTGGCCTTGACTGGAGTCGTACTTGGGATAATATTGGTTGCGGGTACGAAGGCTCCACCACCAACACCGATAGTCAGGACTCCCATCGAGATAACTTGGCAGTAGAAAAGGAGTAGTATTATGACAGATAGAGTACCGATGCAAATGGTGGACCCGGTATTTGTACCTAATAGCCAGCATACAGCAACAGCTAGCCTGATAGTGTCACCGACAGGCATAGCATGTATAGCAGAGTTGTGGCTAACCAAGGATGGTGGTGCAACAAAGGCGGCAACGAGTGGCGACGTAGGGTTTAACTCTACTGGTGCAACACAGGCTATTGTGTTACCGGTAACAATGCCACCCGATGCTGGATTCTCCTATGCAGTATGTCTGGACATAAAGTCCGGTGGTGAACTTATAGGGGCGTACTATGCTACTGAAAGCGTATTGATACCGCTAGTAGGCACACCAGTAATCACATGGCAGTAAAATCAGTGGAGGCGCAAAATGGCACAATATAGATACCCGCTCGAACTCCAGACCAGTCCTTTTGCTATTGCCCTTAATCCAAACGAGACATATGACCACGTCGGTGTTTATATTTACCGAACACTGATTTTACCTATAACGATATTGCTCTCGTTTGCAGCTTCCTCTATTGAGACGGAGATAAGCTACGTTGAGGTCTTTGACGCTGACAACGACCGCTTCCTGTTAGCCGAGAAGACGGCGATAACCGGCAATACAGAGTTCGTAATAGAATGGGATGGTAGCGGTGTCTTTGAGCCGAGGGTATGGTTAGGCAGCTTTGTTACAAGCATCACCATCGCTTTTAATCTACCTGAAAACCAAGTTGTAATGGAAATTAGACCTGGTTTCAATGCGGCGCCATACGCTTTGGCGATGGGTGCAGTTGTCGGTATCGGACTAGTAGCAACCGGAAGGAGGAAGTAATGATAGATATAAAATCAGCACTCTATTTCCTTGACAACCTATGGAGCGATGAGCATGGAGCATTTCAGGAAGCCATCACGATACCAATATGGTGGCAGCTTGATAATTATATGGCGTGGCTGGTAATGAGAAAACATAATCCAGAAAAGGCACGTATTATCGAGCAGGGAATAATAAGCGACTATATCAGTGTCAGGTGGTGTATCTTCAATGATGATTTGGTTAACTTTGTTCAAAGCCCAGATGTGCTTCCTGACTATATGCGGTATGCAGACCTGGTTGCACTTCAGTTCTTTTACCTCGACAAGACGAAGGGTTCTCTTGCTGGTTACCATTTGGGTATCCTAAATAGGATGTATGGCTTGTATCACGATGGATTTATTTATGATATGGTGACATCAAGAGAGGGGTATACGGCTTATAAACTATGCCTCTTCAGCATGTGCCTGGTGAAGTACAACTTGATGACCCTGGCTGGTCAGATACTTGATTGGGTAGGTCAGAAATACCAGGTTCTCGAAGGAGCCGAGTTAGGTGGTATAAAAACCGAGTGGATACCACCTGAGTGGGAGGGACAGTATCCAACACTGGGAAGGCTCGCTAATACTGAAACAACAGCACTGGCGATAATGGCACAGGATTGGTATGACGCCAAGAAGTCATCTAACAACTTCATGCTAGGTGCTGGAGTTGGTTTTGGTGCTATAGGAGCAATCACAAGAGCGAGAAAGCAAAAATAACCGGGCAGGAGATTTATCATGCTTATATCCGATGTCGCAGTGGTATCATGGCTTGCTGTACAAACCGTGGCTCTAATTGCTCAGGGTGCCATAACGCGTAATGACATCAAGTGGATAAAAGACAGTCTCAAGGATGCTGGCATAGAACAAAAAGAGCGGACTTTTAAGTCCAACAATAAAGCGGAGAAACAAACAGCGCATGATACTGCATCTGACGTACAAGATGCAAGGTTGATGGAAAAACTTGAAGGTCTAGCTAGGGCACTAACAGAACATGTCAAAGAGTGCAAAGATACACGTTCAGAGCTAATGGAAGAAGTGCATAATAATAGAAAGAATGCGAGTGAAAAAAGGTGATTGGTAAGCTACTACTTGGGTTACTCGCAAGCCAGGTAGGTATGTATGCACATGAGAACGTCGAGAGAGGTCAGAAGTATGCGCAGGCTAGACAGTATGCTGATAGTGTGGGCAAGCCACTTCTGGTAGTGGGTGGAGTATGGGGTATGGGACCTATACGTCTGCTTCTGCATATACCAGCACATGGTTGTGGAGATGTATGTTTGGACATTAACCCAGTCGCTTGTAAGGAGTGCAACACTGTGGTGGCAGACGTGAAGGACATACCGTTTCCGGACTTACACTTTGGTGCCGCTATTGCGTCACATGTGTTAGAACACATGCCAACGATAAGGGACGCCATCGCTGCTGCTGATGAACTTTATAGGGTGGCGGATAAGGTATGGGTAATATCACCCACGAAGATTTCCTTGATGTCGTGGATGAATAACGACCACCACCTATGGGTTAAGCAGAAGGGCGACATGCTCTACATTGAGCCAGGGCCTAGGTATAAGGGCGAGTAAATAGGAGGTGAAACATGGGTGAGATAAGTCCGATGGCGCCGATACCAGAGACAGGTAGTTGGAGCGTAGACAGGGCTAACAATTTCATTAAGGCATTGGAGGAGAACCGGAACAAACTTAGCACAGAGAGATATGACATTGCTGCACAACAAGGCATCCATGTTTTCTCTTACGCTAGGCACTGCCGCTTTGCCCAAATGATGGAAGCGTTCGCTAGTTTCGTGCATGACATTGAATTAGTGGGAGAAGGTATTGAGCACCTAGCTCCAAAGTCCAACCTGGAAGACATCAGGCGCAGGATTGAAGTGGTTAAAGGTGCACTTGTTGACGACCTTGTGGATACCATGACAAGGCATTGTGGCTGCGAGAAGGAGCCTGACCTTCCACCGCCGACACCATTTAATGATGAAGCCTACAGGAAGGTACAAGCAGGCAAGGGGCCATTCCATGATTATAAAGAGGGCAGACTTGTTCGTTAGTGCCTTCACCTCCCTCCTTTACCTTTCGGGGTAAGCAGTAGTCGCGCTGGTTGCTATTGCTTACCCCGTGAATATTACCCTACTAAGACACCCCGAACTCAGCCACGTTCAAGCTCTTGACATAATAGTATATCGCTCGTATATGGCTTGCCACTACAATCGTCGCCAGACAGCCCCGGGGACATAACTTGAACTATTACATACCCCGACACAAACACAGTAAGCTTCTGTAGCCTCAATGACTTCTTAACTATACCCCGTCCCTGTCGCTAGCACACTTTTGCACCCCGCCACTTTACTGCATGACGCTTGAGCACAACGAGAGTACTAAAATTTTAAAATTGCGCAATCGTGCAATCAATTAAAATTTTAAGTTTACAACAGTCTCGAATTTTAAAATTTTAATTTCACTCTCACGGTCTACATACAATAGAAAAGAGACAGCGAAGCTAATAAGCAGAGAACTAATTAGTTCTACGAATTATACAACACGTATTGACAAGTACTCTTGAATGTGAGAGAATGAGACTATGAAACTAACTTATTGGAAGCGCCAAAGTCTTAAAATTTATAAGGAAGGAGGTGACAACCGATGACATTAAACGAAAGTCTAGATTCCGTGCAACCTAAAGCCAAGGCTACCGCTGCCGAGAGTAAGACACTCTGGATTGGAACTAGCCTGACCGGCAACAACAAAACCATCGTAAGCCAGGCTATTGCCAAGGCAGGAATTGCCAACCTATCACAGTGGGTCCTAGGACTAGCACTAGCCGACCTCAAGGCGAGACTGTCCAAGATTGCCGCCGAGACTGCACCAGCGCCAGCGGCCGAGATACCCGCCGAGAAGCCAGCCGAAGTGCCAGCCACTAGTAAACCCAAGACTGGCAAGTCTAAGTCCAAGTAAGCGCACACTCGCCAGCGCAAAGGGGCACCTTAAAAAGTGCCCCTTTGCCATATCCAACGTACCACGAAAGGAGTGCCAGTGAAGGTACTTGAGAGCGGGCTAGTTGCCAGCGGTGGTAGCATAGTTGCCTACCTAGTGCCTCTTGACATGCCCATCAGAAGGGCGAGGACATGCTATAAGTGCGGCGACATGGTGCCAGTGGACGAGATGGCGGACCATCTGATGATATGCGGTAACGTGGGATGGGGAAGCCTGAGGTACTTGTATGGACGGGAGAATATGCAGGTGCCACTTGCCAGCAAGAGGAAGAGGAAGGTAGAGGTTGACACCGCTGCCATAGAGGAGCTTAGTATGCTTCTGTAAGTAAGGCGACTGGCAGGACTGCCAACGAGAGGGTGGTTGTTATGACTGCCCTCTCGTTGTATTATGGGAGGAGGTGATACAGATGGCTAGGTTACCAGATAAAGAGGTAGAATCTAAGTCCCAGCGCAGGGAGTCGGGTAAGCTGTTCGAGGCTGGCTTCCAGGGCTTTGTGCAGGCACTATGGCTACTCGCATGGCTGGTGTGGTTCGTTATCGAGGCGATAGCGACACTGGTAAGTATAGTGTTCTCAGCTATATCGGTAGTCGTAGGCTTACTGGCTTCTGTGCTAAACGCCATTGGCTCGTTAGCGGCGTTGGTGTCTGGTGTGGTTGACAACACCAAGAACGAGGTCAACGAGGCGTGGCGCCAGTGGAAGTCACGGAAGGAGCAGGCGGCGAAGGCTGGTGAGCAGTTCGAGGCTGGAGTAAGGTAAGGAGTAAGGTAAGGAGGCGCATCTTGGCTATCTGGGACGTGCACTATGTCTGTGGTTGTGGTTACAAGACCAAGGACTCGGACGAGGCGGAGAAACACGCCGACAAGTCCGGGCACAAGGTGCTGGTTGCTGGTTTCGTAGACCCTAGCGGACCGACTAAGGCGCAGTTGCGCAAGAAGGCAAAGAAGGTCGGGTACAAGGTGTCGGACGACGCAATGGTTCGCATGGATGACAACGGGTAGGAAATAAGCAAGAAAGGAGGGCACGCACATGGCAGAGACTAAATTGGAGTTCGGTTCACCTGAGGCACTGGCAGCGGCAAGGGCAGCCCTAGACAAGCTACCACAAGATATGGTAGAGGCGTTCGCTGCGTTCTGGAAGGCCCACTACATGTCCTGTGGTCACAAGAAACTTGGGCGTATGCTGCTGGGAAACGCACCTGACAATGGTGCTACTAGCCAGGACATCAGCGAGCTTGCCAGCCTGGTTAATGGTAAGTAGATGCTGTACCTGAGTAATGGCAAGGTGGCGTGGCTTATACCAGACGACGTAGAGGACTTCTATAGGACGTGCGTGTATAGGCCACCTGAAGGCTGGTCGGTTGTTAGCCACCATGGTGTCACAGGCTGGAAGACAGGGAAGTGTGGAGAGTTGAGGAAGCCACGTAAGGCAAGAAAGAAAAGGAGGTAATCAAGATGGAGAAGTCAGCAACACTTAGAGCTACCGAGTCCTTCGCCGGTGTTGAGGTCAATATGCGTGAGATAGTAGATTCCTGGATACTTATCACGTATGACCTGCCTAACACCGACGAGGGACAGAAGATGAGGGCCCAGTTCCTCAAGAAGGCAGAGCGTCTGGGAGCAGTCATACATACCGAGAGCGTGTACCTGCTACCCAACTGTCCGGAGTCAGAGCTTCTGGCTGTCAATCTTGCTTCTGTAGGCAAGATGTACCTGTGGGTATCCCAAATCAAAGACCCGAACCGGGCGCAGGAACTCACCGACGACTATGACGCCAAGGTAGAAGCAGGCTTGATAAAAGAGGTGCGCCAACGTATCGCAGTCATGCAAGACCGTGCCCAGTCTAACCCGTCCGCCTTCGAGCGGATGAAGAAGAAGACCTACACTTTACTGGACGAGAGTTCTGGGATAGCTTTGAGGCGTGGGTCTACGAGATTGGTGGAGGCTGTGGCGAAGCTGAGAGAGGACGTGGACGCTATAGTACCGGCTAGTGGCAGCGTGTCTGGTTGGGCGAATGAGTTGAAGGGATTACTGTAGGAGGTAGCCAGCATTGGAAGACGACCTTATTGGGCAACTGGACAATATACTTAGGTCATCTGGTACAAGGACTAGAAGTACCAGATGCAGTACCACAACCACTTCCAGGTCCAACCCAGAGAACCTACCACCTGCCGACTGGAAACAATGGCGGGATAGAGTCAAGGCGGTTCTCCAGTCGTCAGCCTTGAAAGGGACAGTGAGGGTGGTCTACGGCGAGCCACACACGACGGAGAAGCTTCGAGGTAAGTGGAGTGCGTTCCTTGGCGGTGAAGTATATAGGCCAACCAGGCGCCGAAATAGCAGCCGCGAGAATGAGGACGGTCACCAAGTAAAGCCAGAAAGCGTCCCGCTCGGTGTATGGCGGCTCTTACTGGAAAAGGCAGAGGCAAACAAGGCGGTAGTGGATAACTTAATCAACGGCACAATATCCACCTACCCCGAACGTGCGCTGGCTGCTGGTATGGGTGGGAAGTCTGGCATGGACCTACTGATGAACATGGTAAGGGACGAGGAGTTGGCGATAGCTTACCAGGCCAGGAAGATGGTGGGGTGTATAAGTAAGGACACAGGCATTACCATATCCTATACGTGTACTGGCAACACACTTGTTCAGGTGTCGCTTAGTCGGAAAGAGGTTGCCGCAACGATAGGCGACAGATACCGCAGGACGCCATCGAGCATGGAAAGCCTACAGCTTCTATGTGCCCTTATCAGCAAACTTGATGCTATTGGTAAGCAGACCATCAATGCTATCGCAGCCATCAGATTCTCACCGAAAGGAGGTGATACAACAGACAACGACAATGTAGCCGCTATTAGTGGGTCCGAGGAATGCTAATACTAAAATAAAGGGAGGTGACAACTCGATGAAGGCAAGTGAAATTACCGCAGTGATTGATGCCAGTGTTGGTAACCCGCAGTCCGTACCCGCCCTGTTCATCTGGGGTGGGCCAGGCGTGGGTAAATCAAGTGTAGTGAAGCAGGTAGCCGACCAGCACAAGATTGGCTTCATAGACATACGCCTGCTCTTACTTGACCCTACCGACTTGAGGGGCATACCTGTGCCAGAAGATGGTTACGCAAAGTGGCTTGCGCCTAGCTTCTTACCTAAAGACGGTAGTGGTATACTGCACCTGGACGAGCTTAACAGGGCGCCGGTGCTAACACAAAACTCGGCACTCCAACTCGTGTTGGACAGGAGGGTAGGTGAATACGAGCTACCCGAAGGCTGGGTTATCATAGCTTCTGGTAACAGAGAGATGGAAGCGTTCGTTCACAGGATGGACCCGGCCTTACTCAACAGGTTCGTCCACCTAGAGTTCGAGGTCGACCTAGACGAGTGGGTACGATGGGCAAACGCCCACGACATCAACCCGGTAGTCATAGGACTACTCTCTCACTTCAGGCCGAACCTGCTGTACCAGTTCGATAAGAGCAAGAAGTCGTTTCCTACACCTCGCTCGTGGCAGTTTGTCAGCGAGGTGCTTGGTATGGGACTCTCACCGCAGATAACCAACGAGCTTGTCCAAGGCTCTGTCGGACAAGGTGCTGCTATCGAACTAAGTACCTACATGAAAATATGGCAGGAGCTACCCAACCTCGACAAGATACTGGCTGGTGAGGATATAATACCAAAGACGGTGGATATCATATATGCCTGCTGTGTTGGGTTGGTGTCAAAGGCGAAGGTGCAAGCTAACTACGACCGCCTGCTCAAGTATTCCATGAAGCTCAACAGGGAGTTCACGGTGTTCTTGATAAAGATGCTGTTTGGTAAGGACAGGGAGAAGTGCGTCAAGAGCAAGAGTTGGGCAGAGGTTAGTAAGGTGTTGGTCAAAGACGATAAGGTGTTGGGTTAGGTGAAGGTAAGGACATGAAGATAGTTATATCTTATCCCCACCTCAGTCCAGAGTGGGAACATAGGTTCCTAAGTCTTACTGCTATAGAACAGAGACGCTTTACCAACCTATTAAAATACATGAACGCTGGTAATGAGCTTAGCCGGGATGTCTTGGCTGGGTTCCCAAGGGAGTCACTAGAGCTACTAAGGGACATGTTTAGCGAAGGTAAGGTAGTAGAGCCATGAACGAAGAAGCCCGCAAGAAGTTGACCATAGCCCGTTCCCAACTCATACTAAAACGTCCGTTCTGGGGCTACCTAGCACTACACCTTGAGCCTGTCGAGGACAACAACATGCCGTACCATACACTTGGTACAGATGGCGAAAAGCTGCTCTATGACAGCGACCACATTATGTCCATTACCGAGCAAGAGCTACAGACCAAGATAGCGCACGAGGTATTCCACTGTGCTTTCGGCCACATATGGCGTAGAGGTACTCGTAGATGTGATGTGTGGAACAGCGCCGCTGACTATGCTGCCAACAACATACTGGTTGCTGAGAAGTTCTTTGCCTCTGAAGGTATGCTACTGAACAGAGCCTTTGAAGGTATGTCGGCGGAGCAGGTCTACGACAAGCTGCTTGAGGAGCAGGAAAAGAGTAAGCGGCAGGAAGAAGGTGATGGTGAAGGAGATGGCGAAGGGGAAGGTAGTAGCAGTGGTGACCAAGGTAAGCAGCCAGACAAACAGCCCGATACCAGTGAGCAGCCTGGCACCAAAGACGATACCAAGCCCGATGCCAAGGACGACATGCGTGGCGAGCACCCTATGGACGACCACTCGCCATGGGACAAGCATAACGGTAATGACAAGCCAGGCAGCGCACTAGGTGAAGCTCTTGGTATAGCAGGTGACGGCAAAGACCTTGAGCAAGAGTGGAAGGAGCAAGTTGCGCGTGCCAGGCAGATGGCGAAGGCGCAGGGTGTCGGTATGGGTAGCCTCGACCAGCTAATAGACGAGGTGCTTGAACCTCAGATAAGCTGGAAGGAGATACTGAGGTCTATGATAGCATCCTGTATGCCATTCGACTACAGGATGATGCCACCAAACAAGAAGCACCTGTGGCGGGGCATCTACTTGCCGTCTATATACGGCGAGAGAGTAGAGCTAGCGATTGCGATTGACACCAGCGGCTCTATGAGCGACTTGGAGATAGCGCAAGGGCTAGCCGAGATAATATCGCTGTGCTCTCAGTATCAGGATTACACTATCCACTACTATCAGTGTGATAGTGGTATCCAGTACTACCAAGAGCTAGGACCCTACGACGAGCTTCCGCGCAAGATAAGTGGACGGGGCGGCACGAGCTTCGTACCTGTATTCAACGACATCAAGGACAAAGGGCTTGATATATCGGTACTGGTGTACTTTACAGACCTGTACGGTACGTTCCCGGATGAGGCGCCACCGTTCCCGACAGTGTGGATAACAGAGGACAAGTCCATGTCGAAGAAGGTACCGTTTGGTGAGGTCGTGGTCTGCAACCCAAGTGAGAAATAGTATGGTAAACAAAGCTAGGAAGCACCGCAGCCACGTATCGTCAAAGGAGACGAGAGTGAGAGGTTGGCGAAAGATACCCAGGAAGGGTACTGGTAAGAGAACTATGTTGAAAGGAGGCGAATGTGCGGCAGGATGATGAAGAAAAAAGATTATTCAGGGCTATAATTTTGGAGCGCGCCACGCAAATAGCCGATACTGTATCAACAGTATGTGACATGTTATGCTCGTGGCCTACTGCCAAGATTGTACGATTCAGGAATTGGTTACGAGAGAACAAGGACTCCGATAATGTTCCGTGGTAGGTAATCTAATGAGGGAGGTAGTCTGATGACAATAAACGCACCTAAGTACCAATCCTGTCCCGAGTGTGGTGCTCGATGCAAGCGCACAAGCAAGAGCAATCTCCGCCTCGCCTACTACGAGCACAAGGGCTGCAAGAAACACAGCAGGGAAGGCGAGGTGGTCAGGTGGAATGTAAAGCTGAGATAGGAATGAGGCGAGTCATGGGTAACTATATCACACTGCATCCAAAGTATGGCGTCAATCCCACTGTGTCGACCTGTATAGTCTGCGGTAAGGACACAGGCGAAGTAGCACTACTCGGCAACGCATACAAAGGTGAGGCTCCCATGCACATGGTCACAAGCGTCGAACCGTGCGCCGAGTGTAGGGAGAAGTACCTCAAGGAGGGGGTGATGTTGGTAGAGGCAAATATGGAGGTGAACAGGCGTGGCAAGCCCAACTATAAACCTACGGGCAAGCTGCTGATAGTAAAGGAGTCTGCCTTCAAGCATGTGTTTAACGTCGAAGTGCCACAACGCCATATTGCCTTCGTTGAAGTAGGCGTGCTGGACAAAATTACCGAACAGGAGTAAATACCATGAACGAGCAACTGATAGATGGCCAACTAGGCTTTCCCGCCATGTCCAAAATCATACCTGAGGGCAAGTCAGGTGAGTGGTCGATAGAATACTACACACCAAGCGAGTTCGAGGTCAGGCTGGAGAAACTCCATTCTTCACTTGACGGCATTGGCTACCTTGACACGTACCTTGTCCAGGCTACCTACTGTGTCCTGCGCCACAATAAACACCCCGTCATGTCCGATACATACCGTGAGCGTGTCACGCAAGCGCACATAATCGACAAGGCGCACGGCAATGTACTCATAGCTGGTTTGGGTATCGGGCTTGTGCTTCCGCCTCTCTGCGCTAATCCTAGAGTCACCAGTGTCACTGTACTGGAGCTTGAGCAAGACGTAATCAACCTCGTAGCTCCGTACCATAAGCACCCCAAGCTAAAGATACTACATGCGGATGTGTTCGAGTGGCGGCCTTCGTATAGCCAAGTGGACAACGCAAAGTACGATGTGATATACTTCGACATATGGCCTGACATATCAGGTGATAACTGGCCTGATATGTGCAGGCTGCACAGGACGTTTGGTAGGCACCTAAACAGGTATAACAAGGAAGCATTTATGGATAGCTGGTGCAGGGAAGAGTGCAAGAAGATGCACAGGGAGGACTAGCCTAGTTCTACGAATTTGTCAATCGCTTGACAGACTCGCTAAAAAGTGCTAAATTGAGTCTGTAATTAAAAGCTAAAACG
>Ga0315273_10011371_pt1 | contig 11383 bp, 7 predicted proteins | sample YL17G02_0_MG_FD_205753 | JGI IMG/M metagenome (GOLD analysis project Ga0315273, IMG submission 205753) | Sediment microbial communities from Yellowstone Lake, YNP, Wyoming, USA - YL17G02_0 | ecosystem: Environmental > Aquatic > Freshwater > Lake > Sediment | place: USA: Wyoming | collected...
TTGGTTCGCTCCACCGGCGCGCCGGACTCCCAATGATGTGATATGAGTCACACTAGAGCGCCGGCCCCGCGTGATCACTGACCCCGATGTACCTTTCGGCCCTTTTGAAAGGCACTCGAAGACCTCGCTCCACGGGGGTCTGGGGCCCAGCGCGGCTGGCGGGAGTATCCTCTGTCCCTTTACGGCGACAATGTCGACGAATCCTGTTCTGGAGGTGCCCCATGGTCGCGGACCTGGCACGCTCGATGGCCACGGGTCTTGATCGGCTGCTGCGCACCGATCTGCACCCGGTTCTGAGTCTCCTGGGGGACGGTCCGCTCACCGTGGCCGACATCCTTGCCGCCGCTCCGCACCGGAGCACCCGGCAGCCCTGATCCAGGTCACCCGACGGTTGTTCACGCCGACCCTGGCGTGGATGTTCTTGGTGTGGCCGCACCGTGTTAGGGACACCATGAGTCGGGTCGACTCGTCGAAGGACCGCTCTTCTCGCTCCGTGGTGCACCGGGCCCCACACACCCTGACGAGGGTGCGGTGCTCGAACCGGCACGCGCGCACGGACACGGAGTGGACCGTCAGCGATCGCGCGCAGGGGCTCGGGGTTCCGCTCACGACGGCGCAGAGCGGGGCCTGCCGGCTTGCTGACGGGGAGTGCCGTCGAACGGCGTTCTACTCCTGCTCGGCGAGGGGCCGATCGGCCTGGAACGCTGCGTAGGCGTCCGTCAGGTTGCCGTAGATGTGGGTCGAGTCGAGGCGGTCCTTCAGCCCGTACTTCTCCAATGTGTCCAGCAACGAAGCATCGGGCCGCGCCAGCGCGAACGTGATGCCGCGTGCGGTGGTGAAGTCGATGAGGCCGCCCAGGCTCAGTCCGGCTGAGTAGTCGACGTCGGTGAGGGAGCCCGCGTCGAGGACGAGCCATCGCACCGGCTCAGGCGCTGATCCGATAAGGGACTCGACGTCGTCGACGAACCTGTTGGCGTTGGCGTAGAACAACTCCGCGTCGTACCTGAAGACGAGCAGTCCGGGAGCGCTTTGCGCTCCCGGTGTCGCTGCTCCGTAGGCGGGCTGACCGTCGTCGCCCAACGTGAGGAGGTAGTCCTTCGGCTTGTACTGGCGGCGAATCAGATCGAGCAGGGACACGATGATCGCGAGGATGATGCCCTGCTCGACGCCGACCGCGCAGACAACGATTGCGGTGATGACCGCGATCACAAACTCGTCCATGCGGCGGCTTCGGATCCGCTTGAGACCCTTGATGTCGATCAGGTCGATCCCGATGAGGAACACGATCGCGCCGAGGGTGGCCTTGGGCATGTCGGTGAGCAACCCGGTGAAGAACAGGACGACGAGGAGCACGATCGCCGACATGGTGAGGTTGGCGACTTGGGTCTTGCCCTTCTGACCGTCGAGGATCTGGGTCTTGGTGGGGCTGCCGTTCACGACGAACGTGCCGGTGAACGCCGCCGCAAGGTTCGCGCCCCCGAGACCGATGATGTCGCGGTTCACATCGACCGGATCGCCGTGCTTCATCGCGAAGCTTCGCGACGTTGCCGCGGACTGGGCCACGATCAGGACCAGGCAGGAGAACGCGATCGCTGACATACCGCCGATGTTGGCCGACCATGAGACGCCCTGTGGGGCCCCCACCGGCGGGAAACCTCCGGTCACCGATCCAACGACGGCGACACCGTGGGCGGACGCGTCGATGGCTGCCGAGATCGCGATGGACAGGACGACAGCGACGATCGCGCCCGGGACGCGGGGAAGGAACCGTTTGAACCCCACGATGATGATGAGCGTCCCGGCGGCGAACGCGAACGTCTCCCATTGGGTTGATCCCAGGGAGGTCAGCGTTTGCCACTGCTGCTCGAACCAGTTCCCCGTCCCCTTCGGGATCCCCAGCATCGACGGGATCTGGCCGGTGAGAACCTGAACACCAACTCCGGTCAGGAAGCCGATGAGTACGGAAGCGGAGAGGAAGTCACCGATGAAGCCGAGCCGCAGGAGTCGCGCCACGAGCAGCATCAGGCCGGTGATCAATGCGATGGCACCGCAGTAGGCAACCCACTCAGCGCTGTTGGGGGTGAGCCCGGCGATCCCGAGCGACGCGAGCCCGGCCGCCAGAATCGCGGCCGTGGCCGAGTCGGCTCCGACGACGAGCAACCGCGAGCAGCCCAGCAACGCGAAGAGGATCGTCGGGAAGATCACTGTGTACAGGCCGGTGACAACGGGGGTTTGTGCGATGGAGGTGTAGCCCATGCACTCCGGGATCGCGACGGCAGCCAGCGTCGCGCCCGCCACGAGGTCAGTCGTGAGCCAAGAACGCTGATAGCCGCGAAGGGCCACCGGGACGAATGAATCGCGGGTGATCGCCATGCACACCCTCCTGGGATCGAACTCGGGCGTAGGTGTCCCCGGCTTCGTTCGCTTGTCGTCTCGTCGAGCGTAGCCATCGTGACCGCGGCGTCGAGCGTAGCCATTGTGAGTGCGACGTTGCGGCACATCGGCGGATTTACGGCGACATCGGCGAGCACCCCGCCGCTTCGACCCGAGAGGGAGCGCGCTCGTCGCGATCGCGGTCAGACCCAGCGGCATTCGTCCTGCGTGGAGGATCGGGCGATGGTTCGGCGAAGGAGGCGATCCTGGGGTTCCTCCGATCGGCCACCGAGCCGGGTCCGGACTTCGTTGCCGTAGTGGTTCGCATTGCAGCGTTCGAAACCGATGGGACTCTGTGGGTGCAGCAACCCTTCATAGGCTTCGGCCGTGCCTCGGCGCACTTGGCCGCACGCCAGTCGGGGTCCGATATCGGGCCTACCAGGGCCCGGCCAGAGGTACGGGATCGAGCCGTAATCGCGTCTGGTCGTCTCCTCCTCCACATCGGTGTGCAGGGAAAGCCGTTTGACCGAGGCGGGCCCGAACTCTCTCGGAAGATTGTCCGAGGCCCTGGGGCACGGTGAGACACGTGCGCTGTGAACCGGCGCCGAACGCAGGTCGCCCCGGGGGTACCTGGGGCGACGGTGGAGCGGGTGACCGGGATCGAACCGGCATGGCCAGCTTGGAAGGCTGGGGCTCTACCATTGAGCTACACCCGCGTGCTTCGGCCGCGAACATTGCGTTCGCAAAACAGCGCGCGAAATTTGGCGACGAGGCGTCACGTAAGATACCGCCCGCGCCGCGGGGCGTAGCGTAGTGGCTAGCGCGCCTGCTTTGGGAGCAGGAGATCGGGAGTTCGACTCTCCCCGCCCCGACTCCCGCACCACCAAGCCATTCGCACCAGTCGCACGCACGTCGCGACGAAAGCGCACCATTCTGATCGACGTCATCCGTGGCGTCAGCCCCACTTGTCGCGAGGAGAAGTACGACCGTGAAAAGCGCTGTCGAGACGTTGTCACCCACGAGGGTCAAACTCACCGTCGAGGTGCCGTTCGACGACCTCAAGCCCAGCCTCGATGCTGCGTACAAGCGCATCGCGTCCCAGGTGAACATCCCCGGGTTCCGCAAGGGCAAGGTCCCGCAACGCATCATCGATCAGCGTGTGGGCCGGCAGACCGTGCTCGACGAGGCGCTCAACGAAGCCCTTGGTCGCGCGTACGAAGACGCCGTGCGGGAGCAGTCGATCGTCGTGCTCGGCCAGCCCGACGTCGACATCAGCACCTTTGAGGACGGTCAGGATCTGACGTTCACGGCCGAGGTCGACGTACGCCCTGAATTCGATCTGCCGGAGTACAACGGCATCGAGGTCGAGGTCAAAGCGAGCGCTGTCAGCGATGCCGAAGTTGACGAGCAGCTCGACGCCCTGCGTCAGCGCTTCGGCACCTTGGTCCCCGAGGAGCGGGCGGCGGAGAACGGCGACGTACTGCTCGTCGACATCGCTGGCACTCACGAGGGTGCCGATGTCGAGGAACTTCAGGCGTCTGCCTTGTCGTACGAACTTGGCACCGACTCCTTGATCCCGGGCTTCGACGAGGCAGTGCTCGGAGCGAATGCTGGAGAATCGCGCACCTTCGACTTCACGCCGGAGGTAGGGGAGTGGTCGGAGAAGGTGATCGCGGTTGTTGCCACCGTCAGCGCCGTACGCCGCCGCGAACTGCCCGCTGCTGACGATGACTTCGCGCAGATGGCCAGTGAGTTCGACACCCTCGACGAGCTCCGCACAGATCTGCGCACTCGGTTGGAGCGGGTGCGGACACTCGAGCAGGGCTACGAAGCTCGCGAGAAAGTGCACGACAAACTCATTGAGATCGCCGACGTTCCTGTGCCGGAAAAGGTTGTCGAACAGCAGATCGACGAGCACTTCCAGGATGACCACGGCGACGACGCGCACCGCGAGGAGTTCGTCGAGAACACCCGCAAGGGCCTCGTGAGCCAGTTCATCCTCGACAAGATCGCCGACAAGGAGCAGCTGTCGGTCAGCAACGAGGAGATGACCAGATGGCTGGTCCAGGAGGCCCCACGCTACGGCGTCTCACCCGATGAGTTCATCAACCAGTTGATGTCCGCCGGCCAACTCCCGTCGGTCGTCGCCGAGGTGCGCCGTACCAAGGCCCTGGCGCTCGTACTGGAGAACGCCAAGATCACCGACGCCGAGGGCAACCCGGTCGACCTCTCGTCGCTCGAAGACATGACGCCGATCGATGTCGGGGACGAGGCGGACGACGAGGCGGACGACGAGGCGGACGACGGGCCGGATGACGAGTCCTCGGAGTAACGCCATCAGCGAACACGGTCGCGTCGAGGAAGTCTCGACCCGCTTCCTTCGTTAGGGTCCACAACGCGAGTAACAGCGCATCGTGAGAGGGACCAAAGCGTGAGCATCATTGCCGTACCCGGTACGCCCGGGTTGATTACGTCCCCGGTGAGCGCCGCCGCGGGTGCGAACAGCGCCTACGAGGACGACGTCTACCTCCGCCTTCGATCAGAACGCATCCTCGTGCTCAAGGGGGAAGTGCGCGATGACATGGCCAATCGTCTGATGGGCGAGTTGCTGCTGCTCTCGGCCGACGACAGCGAGAAGGACATCTACCTGTACGTCAATTCCCCGGGTGGTTCCGTTTCCGCGGGTATGGCGATCTACGACACGATGCAGTTCATCCCCAACGACGTCATCACAGTGGGCGTCGGGATGTGCGCGTCGATGGGTCAGTTCCTGCTGACCGCGGGCGCGCCCGGAAAGCGGTACGCCCTCCCGCACGTGCGCGTGATGATGCACCAACCGCTCGGTGGCATCGGTGGTGCTGCGTCGTTGGTCCAGAAACAGGCCGAGCAGATGCTTCTGCTGAAGCGTCAGTTGGCGGAGTTGATCGCGAATCACACCGGCCAACCGGTCGAGCGAATCGTCGAAGACTCCGAATGGGAGAAATGGTTCTCGGCAGACGAGGCCCGCGAGTACGGCATTGTCGATCAGGTGGTGCGTTCGGCGCGCGACGTGTCCGGCGATGGCGGTATGGCGTAACGACGGCGATGAGGAGAGGACACAACGTGGTGAACACCCAACTGCCGTCGGGAATCGCAGGCCCCGGACCGCAATCGCGCTACATCCTGCCGACGTACATCGAACGCACGCCGCAGGGGATTCGCGAGTACAACCCATACGCGAAACTCTTCGAAGAGCGCATCGTCTTCTTGGGCGTGCAGATCGATGACGCGTCCGCGGATGACGTGATGGCACAGTTGCTCGTGCTCGAGTCGCTGGATCCCGATCGCGACATCAGCATCTACATCAACTCCCCGGGTGGTTCGTACACCGCGATGACGGCGATCTACGACACGATGCAATTCATCAAGCCGCAGATCTCCACTATCTGCCTCGGCCAAGCCGCATCTGCCGCTGCCGTGTTGTTGGCTGCGGGCGCACCTGGCAAGCGCTTCGCGCTCCCGCATTCGCGCATCCTGATTCACCAGCCCTACACCGAGGGCGGTGGTCAGGGCACCGACATCGAGATCCAGGCCAACGAGATCCTGCGCATGCGCACCGAGATGGAAGGGATCTTGAGTCAGCACACCGGTAAGCCGGTCGAGGAGATTCAGCGCGACATCGAGCGCGACAAGATCTTGACCGCCGAGGCGGCGGCTGACTACGGCATCGTCGATCGGGTCATCTCCTCGCGCAAGAGCAGCGGCGTGGCGGTTCCGACCCCGTAGTCCGTCTGTACGCCGTCGGCACCATTCCGTCTGTACGCCTTCGGCACCAATTCTTCTGTACGCCTTCGGCGTAACCCCGACTCGCGCGGGCGTTAAACCCGCGTCAATGTGGCGCGTTCGGGGTACCGTCGGCGGGATGATCCGCGGCGTACGGTCGCGGGGTCACTGGCGAAAGGACGAGCACCGTGGCGCGAGTCGGTGACGGCAGTGACCTGCTGAAGTGCTCGTTCTGCGGCAAGAGCCAGAAGCAGGTCAAGAAGCTCATCGCCGGGCCCGGTGTCTACATCTGCGACGAGTGCATCGATCTGTGCAACGAGATCATCGAGGAAGAACTCTCCGAGTCCTCGGACCTGCAGTGGGATGACCTGCCCAAGCCTCGTGAGATCTACGAGTTCCTCGACAACTACGTCATCGGTCAGGAGACCGCGAAGAAGGCGTTGAGCGTCGCGGTCTACAACCACTACAAGCGGGTCCAGGCCGGCGGCGGCGAGCGGACCCGCGAGGACCGCGTCGAGTTGGCGAAGTCGAACATCTTGCTTCTCGGGCCCACTGGTTCGGGCAAGACGCTGCTCGCGCAAACCTTGGCTCGGATGCTCAACGTCCCGTTCGCCATCGCCGATGCGACGGCTCTGACCGAGGCCGGCTACGTCGGCGAGGACGTCGAGAACATCCTGCTCAAGTTGATCCAAGCCGCCGACTACGACGTGAAGAAGGCCGAGACCGGCATCATCTACATCGACGAGATCGACAAGGTGGCTCGCAAGAGCGAGAACCCGTCGATCACCCGCGACGTTTCCGGCGAAGGCGTACAGCAGGCGCTGTTGAAGATCCTTGAGGGCACCACCGCATCTGTTCCGCCGCAGGGTGGGCGCAAGCACCCGCATCAGGAGTTCATCCAGATCGACACCACCAACGTGTTGTTCATCGTGGGTGGTGCTTTCGCTGGACTCGACAAGATCATCGAAAGCCGAATCGGCAAGAAGGCCCTTGGCTTCACGGCGACCATGGAAGACACCGAAGAAACCAACCCCCACGACATCTTCAGTCGGGTCATGCCCGAGGACATGCTGAAGTTCGGGATGATCCCGGAGTTCATCGGGCGCCTTCCGGTCTTCACGAGCGTTACTGCCCTTGATCGCGAAGCCTTGTGTCAAGTCTTGACCGAGCCGCGCAATGCTCTGGTACGTCAGTACGAGCGCCTCTTCGAGCTCGACGGCGTCGAGTTGGAGTTCAGCACCGATGCGCTCGAAGCAGTGGCCGATCAGGCGATCCTGCGCGGCACGGGTGCGCGCGGGCTACGCGCGATCATGGAGGAAGTTCTTCTCAACGTCATGTACGACGTACCAAGCCGCAAGGACGTAGCCCGCGTTGTCGTGAACGCCGAGGTTGTGCTCTCCAACGTCAACCCCACGCTTGTCCCACGCGAGGTCACCAAGCCACGTCGCGAGCGTGGCGAGAAGTCGGCCTAGCCCCTTTCCCCAGTCACACCAGAATCCTCAGCGAGACAAGATCGCCCCGACACGGGCGAAGGCCCTGCACCCCCCAGGGGAACAGGGCCTCCGCGTACGTGGGCGAGGAGCTGCTCGCGGTTCAGGTGCTTTCGACGGTCGAGCGCAACAGCAACGCGGTCGCGGTCTGCGCCGGGGTCGTGCCCAGGACGATGACGCCGCCGAAACTCGTCGGGTCGGTCCAGAAGCAGAGGGTCGACGGGCGGGTGCGGACGATTCCGGTGCCGCACTGCATGACGCCGCTGCCGGCGATCTTCACGGTGGTGATGCGGGTGATGGTGCTGGCGGTTGCCCGTTGGAAGCTGCTGAACGCCTTGGTGATTTCAGCAACCGGTTGGGTTGTCGCGGGTACGCCGCCCCAGATCTGAGCCTTCGGGAGCCCACCGGTGCCGTACGTCGCCGCGAACGGAGTGGCGATACCTTGGGCGGTCAAGGAGGCCTGGGTCGCTTGGGCCCACTTCGCGTAGGCCGTTCCGTCGATCCGAGTCAATCCGGCCGCTGTCGTCGGTGTGGTGATCGCGGACGAGGCGTTCGGGGCAACCGATGTGGTGGCGTCGTCGCCGCTGAGAACGTAGTTCGGGATCACGTATGCCGCGGCAAGGAGCAGTGCAACGACGATCGCGATCAGCGCGATGGCCTTGCGTGACACGGAGAAGCGCTTGCCGTGGGTCTTCGCGCCGTGATGCCGATGCGTCTCCGTGGCTTCCTCTTCAGGGAGGACGTCGTAGAGGGTGGCCGCGGTCATCGCGGGTGCCGGAGCAATGACGGGCGGGGGAGCGTAGACGGGCATTCCCGTTCCACCCGGCTCGAACTGCCCGGTCACGTGAGGTAGCGGGGACATTTCCGGTTCGGCGAACGCGACCCCATCGACGGGGGCGATCGGAGCGATCGGGGCGAAGGGAGTCGCGCTGAAATTGACCCCTGGGATTGCCGACGGGACTGCGTACGTCTCGACGCCGTACGTCTCGAGCCCGGGTGGTGGGACCGTCGGGGGTGCCCAGACGGGTGCTTGCGCAGCCAACTCTGTCAACGACGAGAGTTCATCGACGGCGGGATTGTCTTCGACGAGGGCGGTGTAGTCGGAAACGCCTGTGTCATCCGCAATGGCTACGGTCTCGGGCTCATCGAGCACCCAGGTCGTTGGTGCGATTGGGGGCGCTATCGGGGGTGCGGCGTAGGCAGGCGCCCCCGCGGGAGGTGCAGGAGCGATCGTCGACTGGACGAACGACTCAGGGCCGTAAGTCGGCAGGATCGTCGGGGTCTGATGGAAGGCGACCGCGCCGGGTGGCGGCGGCGGTGGCAGGAAGAGCGGGGTCGGGGGCGGGCTCAATGGCGGTGCCGCGCTGACCTCGCTGCTCACACCGGCGAAGCCCTCTGCGGGCGCTCCCACGGTTACGAGGAACACACCGACGGGCGCCTCGGCGCGCTCGGCCAGCGGTGGTTCAGGCTCGGGCTCGGGGGCGGGGGGCAGTGCCCACGCCGGGAGTGGGTGACCGGGAAGCAGGTCGAAACCCGCCGAACCCTCAGCCGTCCATGCATCTTCTTGGGGGGTGGGCACATCGTTTGAGCGCCGTCGCAACGAGACCACAGCGACTCCTCCTGGTGGCAGGTACGCCCGGATGGCGTACTTCATCCCGAGAGGAATCGGCCAGGAGTGGGTCAGGCTTGAGTCTGAGGTTGACCGTGATGGTCCAGGGCGGTAAGGCGAACCCCACGTTCAACGAGGTGATGTCAGAGGGAGACGCTCACGGTCGGGCGTGGCGCGTCCGTGGTCGAGTAGGCGAATTCCGCGACCCGACCAGCCGTACGCAGGTCCCCTTCACTGGCCCGGATTCGGTCAAGTGTGACCGCGGATCCGCTCACGTCGACGCGGGCGATGTCGTGCTTCATCGACAGCTTGGCGTCGGACTTGGCCTTGCGGATCGCGGCCAGGACCTCACTTGCGGCCGAGCCCACCTCGGTGTCCCCATCCGCGGCCAACGCCCGGACCTCGGTAGCGGACGGCCAGGTCGACCGGTGTACCGAACCCTCCTGCCACCAGGACCACACCTCGTCGGTCACGAAGGGCAGGAAGGGGGCGAAAAGCTTGAGTTGGACGGATAGCGCAGTGGCGAGCGCCGCCTTCGCGGAAGAGGCGCGATCGTCACCCAAGGTGCCGTAGGCGCGGTCCTTCACGAGTTCGACGTGGTCGTCACAGAAGGACCAGAAGAACGCCTCCGCGAGCTCGAGCGCGCGTGTGTAGTTGTAGTCCTCGAAGGCCGCCGTCGCTGCGTCGACAGTGAGCGCGAGTGAGGCGAGCATGGCGCGATCGAGCGGCTCGTCGATCGCCGCACCGATTGCCGTTGCGCCGAGGCCGAGGACGAACTTGCTCGCGTTCAAGATCTTGATCGCGAGGCGTCGTCCGACCTTCATCTGCCCGATGTCGAACGCGGTATCCGTACCTGGTCGTCCGGACGCAGACCAATAGCGCACCGCGTCGGCGCCGTGCTCTTGGAGCAGACCGATCGGCGTGACGACGTTGCCCTTGGACTTGCTCATCTTCTTGCGGTCGGGATCGAGAATCCATCCGCTGATCGCGACGTTGGTCCACGGCACCGTGTCCTCTTCGAGGTGGGCGCGGAGCACCGAGGAGAACAACCAGGTGCGGATGATGTCGTGAGCCTGTGGTCGTAGGTCGAACGGGAACACGCGACCCCACAGATCTGGGTCGGTCTCCCAGCCGCCGGCTATCTGTGGCGTCAGCGACGACGTCGCCCACGTATCCATGATGTCCGGGTCACCGATGAAACCGCCGGGCTTCGCGCGTTGCTCCTCGCCAAATCCAGGTGCGGGATCTGCCGAAGGATCCACTGGGAGAAAGGATTCCTCGGGAACGATCGGTCGATCGAAGTGCGGCTGCCCCGAGTCATCGAGCGGGAACCACACGGGGATCGGTACACCGAAGAATCGTTGGCGACTGATGAGCCAGTCGCCGTTGAGACCCTCGACCCAGGACGAATAACGCGCCTGCATGTACGGCGGGTGCCACGACAGTTGGTTGCCGCGTTCGACGAGTTGTTCGCGCAGATCAGCGTCTCGTCCGCCGTTGCGCACGTACCACTGACGCGTTGTGACGATCTCCAGGGGCTTGTCGCCCTTCTCGAAGAACTTGACGGCATGGGTTATTGCGCGGGGCTCGCCCTCGACGAAGCCCGCGTTGGTCAGCGCTTCGACCATGCGTTCCTTCGCGGTGAAGGCAGTCGCGCCGGCAATCGCGGAGTACAACTCGCGGCCCTCGGTCGACACGATCCACTCCGGGGTCTCGTGGAGGATGCGCCCGTCCCATCCGATGATCGGCCGGGTCGGCAACGACAGTTCACGCCACCACGTCACGTCGGTGAGGTCACCGAACGTACAGATCATCGCGACGCCCGATCCCTTTTCGGGCTCGGCCAGGTGGTGAGCGACGAGCGGGATCTCGACGCCGAAGATCGGGGTGCGGACCGAGCTGCCGAACAAAGACTGGTAGCGCTCGTCGTCGGGATGCGCCACGAGCGCGACACACGCGGCGAGCAGCTCGGGGCGAGTCGTCTCGATGTGGATCCGTGGCGCCGGGCCGTCCGACACAGGGTCGTCCGACACCGGGAAGCCGATCCGGTAGTAGGCCCCAGGCCGTTCGCGGTCCTCGAGCTCGGCCTGCGCGACGGCCGTACGGAACGTGATGTCCCACAGCGTCGGTGCCTCGGCTTGATATGCCT
>Ga0315273_10011372_pt1 | contig 11383 bp, 9 predicted proteins | sample YL17G02_0_MG_FD_205753 | JGI IMG/M metagenome (GOLD analysis project Ga0315273, IMG submission 205753) | Sediment microbial communities from Yellowstone Lake, YNP, Wyoming, USA - YL17G02_0 | ecosystem: Environmental > Aquatic > Freshwater > Lake > Sediment | place: USA: Wyoming | collected...
GCCGAAAGTTTTAACCTCATCATCGTTCAGGCGCCCTGATGACAGGACCCCCGCTATTTCAGTTGTGCTTCGCAAACAAGCAACTCGCGCCGATCTAAGAGCTCCACCGAGTTCATCCCGAGCTTTCGTGCTGACACTCTCGGGGAGCGGATCACTATAGTGTCCACTCTTCCAATACTGTTGACCGATAAACAACCAAGCCGCAGGCATATAGATTAAACTATGGCTCTGGCGTCCTGTCGCAGGGTCGCTGGCTTGGGACTCATATGCCGCACCTGCTACTTGCCGACTATCCCAATTGACAACATTGAAACGAGGGTCTCCCAGGTGAATTCCTTCGGGCAATCTGCCTTTGAACCGCATGACTTCACGGCCGATGCCGTCCATTTTTACGAAGTAACGATTCCAGCCTTCAATGGCAAGTTGGACTGGCTCCAAATATTCATCAGGAATATTCCGAGTGACGTAGTAATCAATTGTCCCACCTGAACCATCTTCGGCTGGGGTGATGTCAAAGTGCTGTGCGTATGCGACTGCATTCTCACCGTGGTAGATTTTTTCACCCGCAAGCATTCGATATCGTGCTATGGGGCCTGATTCGGCACCGACGGGGTGTCTTGGGTTCATTTCAAATGTTTCAAAATTTTTGCCAGGATTTAATGTGGACCTTGGAAAGACGGACTCCATAAATTCCGCAATAGTGCCATCAGCCATGACGATGCTGGTTTGTTGGAGTAGGTAATTTCCATCGGCTATGTAATCGAAAGAACGAATCCATAGGTCCCGGGGGGCTTTGCCAGCCGCAGGATTGGTGTAGGATCCGCGAACGGCTCCTACAGTTGCTCCCGCAAAAAGTTCTGACAAGATCAGACCTGAGTTCGCACCCGATAGCGTGAGAGTTGCGGGTTTTTCCGGAGTCGTCTCAGTTGCGGGGACGGCCTGAGTTTCTCCCAAAATTTTGTATCGACTCAGGAGCTGTTCTGGGTGATTGACGGCGCTGGGGTACCGTCGTTTATTATCTGCCACTAATTGAAGCTCATTGCCGACGACTCGGAATCGAGCTGGAATGTGACCTATTGCCATGCTTTGTTGGTAGAGGTCCATCCGTGAAGCGTAGGATGAGGAGTACTGAAGGTCGGCTCCATACAGAAATTCTTGGCTCAAAAGCGTATCGCGATCCACCGTAATGGCTACTTGGATTGCTGCAGAAACGTTCTCACCTGGAGCAATGGAGGGCTTGTCGTAAACTAAAGATTTGATCTCTGATTTTTGCACCAGCGGATCTGTAGGTGAAGTCTGATTGCCGGATGTCTTGTCGATAGTTAGCTTCTCATTTCCTTGATTTCCTAAATTAGAAAAACAGCCGGAAAGTAGAGCTACAGTTAAAAGGCTTGTTGTTGCCGGCATCCAAAACCGTAGGCATGGAGTCGGTTCTTTAAATTTGGATTTATATTGAGTCAGAGAAGTCAAATTCACAGCTGTTACCCCCGAGTTCATTTCAAAGGCTCCTATAGCCTTCACACTGAATTCCCTATAGCAGAAAGCAATGGGATAGCAAAAATATTTTGTCAAATTTCTTCAAGCGACCCGGCCGGGTACCCGCAATCTGTCTAGCTATCTGATCCGGAAGCGATTTTGAGGTGATTTTTAATTAGAAAAGAACCCCGGCCTAATGCGACGATTTGGCCCGCTAATTCTTTTTGGGGTTGATCATTTACTATGCCTGTTAAATAAATAACACCGTTGCTTACGGAAACGTCAATCGAGTTGCCCACTAGGTTGGAGTTGAGTGCCAGGGCCAGTCTTGCGTCTTTACTGAGTTGAGGATCGCGGCGCGATCCTACGGGAGCAGGGGAGGTGAGGTTTTTAACTTCTTTAACATAGCTGAGATTCTCTACCTGAGTTTCGATGGATCTCCTGGCACGCAGGCTGCTCACCTCTCCTGTGAGCGTGACGACTTGGTCATGGACGCTGACCTGGGGGCGTTTGTTCCCTAAGTTGGGATTATATAAAAGGCTGTTTTCAACCAATGTTCGAATTTCTGGTTCAGAGAGGATTTGGCTATTTCCCTCCATTTCCGTGAGGAGATCGGAAGGATTCCCCCAGGTGCGATTCGTGAATTTCCAAGAGTGACCCGCAGTGGCGCACGAAGTGGAATTCAGAGCCAATGAAAATAAAGCGAAAGCAGTGGTCAAGTCGAAACCCCCGAGCTTCCCTGGCGAACGAAGGAGTAATGTGCTTTCGGATCGGTTCTTAGGTCGGGTCATTGCTTGAAGTTCTTTCTTGTGTGGAGACCTTCGGGGCGAAGGCTTTGAATTGTTCGAGTTTTTCTTTTGAATCCGCCAATAGCTTTCGGTAACGCGCGAGAGTTCGCTTGAAAGGATCTGCGTCTTCCCGTCTGTGGAGCTTGGGCTGTGAAGGCAGCGAAAGCTGTAATGGGAACGAAAGCTGTAATGGGAACGAAGGCTGTAATGGGAACGAAGGCTGTAATGATGGAGAGGTCTGCAAGGGGTGCGACGCTGAGAGATGGGAAAAAATTTTTAAATCCTTCCAGAGCGAGGTCAGCTGGTCGATTTGCATCTTAAGGAGTTGAACGTCTTTATGGCGCCTTTCATATTGGACTTGAGCGTGGCCGGGTTCTAGCGGAACAGAGCTTTGAAAAAGGAGATTGTCCAGAGAAGGAAGAAAGGCTGCGATTCCAGCGTAAAGCCTCTCTAGCTCAGGATCGAACTGAGAGGTCCTCGAGAGCGTCCATGTCCGAGCACCGAGCAGACTGGCCGTCTTAGGGAAAAGACGAAGTGCAAATTCTTGTTCCGCAGGGGTAAACACTCCATACGGGAGGCCGCCGTGAGAGATCTTCCGCCCGAGAGCATGAATTGCGATTTCGTATTTTAACCCCAGCAGGGGAGTCCATTCCGCCTCTCCCAGTAGGCCGTATTGCCGATGAATTTCAGAATGAAAAGTATTAAAAATGATCTGACCACTGCTCGGATCAAAAACTTCCTGCAGCCTATCCAGGCAAGTCAGAAAGGGTTTTAAGTCAATTGGGCGGAGAGCGGGAACTGGCATCTGGTATTCATTGCAGAGCAGGAGTCCCTCAGTGAGGCTTGCCGCCTGATCGATCAGATGAGTGGGCCGAAACGGAGGGGCCGAAGCGCAGCCGGCACCCAGTAAAATGCTGAATATCCCTAGCAAAGGGGAGAAAGAGTTCCTCTGTAACATCTAATCTAAAAATCGGACGCGAACGCTTGAAGACGCTGGGCGTGATTGACACATCAGTGCTTTGCCTTCGGCGACATCCTCGTCCGAAAGTGCGGCCAATTCGTCTTGGACCACACAGCCTTCCTCTACGACTGCAAGACAGCTCATACAAATCCCCGATTTACAGGAGAACGGCGGGTCCTGGCCGGCGTCTAAAAGGGAGTCCAGGATGCTCTCATCGCTGCCAACTGAGTAGGCGACTACTGCTTTTCCTACTTGGATTTCTACTGGTCCGGTCGAGCGTGTTTGAGATAAACGGCCGAATTTCTTCGAATTGTCACCAATATAAATCAAATCGTCGTCTGAATCTTCAGGTAAATCTGATGGCAAGTCTTGAATTAAATCTGACGACAAATCGCTACGCAAATTCGTAGGTAAATTTTCGTTTTTTAGGTTTTCGCCTAATTCATTTTCGCCTAATTCTTTTGATGCCGGGAGTGTCGATAATACGGGGGGTAAAGGTGCCATAGCGCAGGAGCTTAAAGAAAAGCATTCCATTTTTCCAGAGAAATAGTTTCGTAGGCGCTCTACCCCAAAAGTAGACTGCCCAGGGAGGAATGTAAAATCTCACCCCTTCAAAAGTGAATTCATGGTTCACCTTTAGGAGTATGGGACGGTCTCACCCCCTCAAAAGTGAACCATGAGTCCATTTTGAGGGGGGTGAGATTAGCTTTAGAACAGGTTCCGCTCGAAGCTGTGTTATACAGGCTCTACCTATGTTGGAAAAAACAATTGTTGTAGGTCCCTTTCAGTGTAATTGCCGTATCTGGGTTTGCCCTCGCACGGGCGAGTGCGTGGTCGTGGATCCGGGCGACGAAGGCACTCGAATTTTAAAAGAGCTTCAAGGTTTGCGTACTCCTGCCGGGGCTCCTGTGAAAGTTAAATACTTACTCCATACTCATGGTCACTTGGACCATGTTGGGGCGGCTGGTCCACTTCGAAAGGCATTGCTGCCTTCTCAATCCGGCCCCCTCATCGCTCTTCACCGAGGCGACGAGCCGCTTTATTTAAATCTCAAAGCCCAGGGCCAGCTTTTTGGAATTGAATATGAAGAGCCTTTGCCGATTGATCATTACTTAGAAGATGGCGAGGAACTGAGGGTGGGGGATTTGAAATTTTCTATCCTTCATACGCCCGGCCATAGTCCTGGAAGTGTTTGCATTCGCCTTCATGAGGATTCCGCCCTCGGAGTTCCCGAAGCGGTGCTGTCTGGAGATACTCTTTTTCAAAGCAGTGTGGGGCGAACTGATTTATGGGGTGCTAGCCAGGACGTGATGCTGAAGAGTATTTTTGGGCGTATTCTGACATTGGACGATGATACGCGAGTCTGCCCCGGGCATGGTGCGGATACTCGTATTGGTATCGAGAAAAGGAACAATCCGTTTTTACAATAGACGCATCGAATGTGTAATATAGATCTAAAGATAATCCTTTAGGAGAGAAGAGTTCAAATAATGTCTTTTGGGCCGTTTAGATTTGGATCCCCGGCCCAAAAACAGTATCATGAACTCTATAAATCCCAACCCGCGACAATGAGAACCCCATGACCTCATCCTTAAAATTTACTCTAGAACATCAAATCCAAGACGCCCAAGGTGTGGGCCGCGCTCGAGCCGGACGAGTGAAATTGGCGGGATCTCAGGGCATAAGCCATGAAATTTTGACCCCCGTCTTTATGCCCGTGGGCACGGCTGGAACGGTGAAAGGAATCACCACAGACGAGCTCACGAAAATGAATGCGCAGATCATCCTTGGAAATACTTACCACCTCTACCTGAGGCCGGGCCACCAGCGGGTGGAAAGGCTGGGGGAGCTGCACAAGTTTATGGCGTGGAATGGCCCGATCCTTACGGATAGTGGGGGCTTTCAGGTTTTTTCACTGGCGGGCTTAAATAAGATTGATGACGATGGTGTGACTTTTCAGTCTCATATTGATGGAAGTTCACATCGGTTTACCCCTGAGCTTTCGATGGAAATTCAAAAAGCCCTGGGGAGTGACATCGTTATGGCCTTTGACGAGTGCCCTCCTTATCCAGCTTCGCCTGAAGTGGTTCAGGCTGCCATGAGACGAACGGTGAAATGGGCGGAGCGTGGACTTCAAGTGCCTCTGAAGAGTCATCAGGCCCGGTTTGGAATTATACAGGGGGGGCTTTATGAAAATCTGCGAGTTCAGTCGGCCCAGGAAATCGGGGCGCTCCCGTTCGATGGCTTTGCCTTGGGTGGGCTTTCGATCGGGGAGACTCCTGAGTTGATGCAGAAAATGGCTTATTTTTCAGCACCTCTCCTCCCTCGGGATAAGCCGCGCTACCTCATGGGCGTGGGCCGTCCTGAAGATTTAGTTGAGGGGGTGCGAGCCGGGATTGATATGTTTGATTGCGTCATGCCCACCCGAAACGCAAGAAATGGTCAGTTGTTTACCAGTCGTGGAAAAATAAATATCAAGAATGCCAAATTTGCCGACTCGCCTGAGCCCCTGGACCCGGATTGCCCCTGTGAGACCTGCACGCGTTATTCACGGGCCTACTTGCGGCATCTCTTTATAAGTAAGGAGCTTTTGTCGGCTCGTTTGAACACGATTCATAATCTCTCGTACTACATTCGACTCATGGCCCAAATGAGGGAAGCCATCTTGAAAAACAGTTTTGACGAGTGGGCTGAAACTTTCTATCGAAATCAAAGGAGTGATGTGCGATGACTCTACAAATGAAGACACGTTTTAAAATCAAGTTGTTGGAATTGAATCTTAGTGTGGCCGCGTCATTTATGCTCGCCAGCTCTGCTTGGGCTGATGGGCCGGCGATCCCAGCCGGTTCTTCTCCATTCGCGGCTGCTCTGGCTCCGGCTGCTGGACAGCAACCTGCTGGTTTTATGGCTTTCATGCCATTTTTGCTCATGTTCGGTGTCCTTTATTTCCTAATTTTGCGTCCGCAGCAGAAAAAGTTGAAGGAACAGCAACAGATGTTGACTTCTTTGAAGCATGGGGATGAAATTGTTACTGCTTCCGGTATCCTGGGCAAGGTGACGGGGATTACCGAGAAGGTCGTTACTTTGGAAGTCGCAGATAACGTAAAAGTGAAGATGCTTAAAAGCCAAGTATCACAAGTGATTAAGGGTTCAGTCAAAGACTTAGCCTAGTCGGATTCTGTCTCAGACGAAGGGATTCATTATGTCACGTTCCTGGTGGGGAAAGTTCTTTCTGCTCGGATTTATCGTAGTTCTCTCCGGAGTCTACGTTTATCCAACTCTGGCCAACTTAGATTTGGAAAAAACCAAGTTTCCTTTTAAGCAGAAGATCAATCTCGGGTTGGATTTACAAGGCGGTCTCTACCTGGTTTTGGGCGTTGATTTTAATAAGGTCTATAAAGACGTCGTTGAGCGGCAGTCTTCAAGCCTCAAGGATCGACTCAAGGAGAAGGGGATCACAGTCACCGACATGAAGATCCTGCGTGATGGGTTTGCACCTGACGATCCAAGAATCGCTTTGGACTTTGATAAGACTAAGCGCGAAGAGTTTTACCAAATCCTGAAAAAGGAATTTTGGACCCTGAGGCTCGCCGGCGAACATGAAGGGCACTTTGAACTAGGCTTGTCTCATGACTATCGCGCCGAAGTGAGGGAACGCACGCTGAATCAAAGCATCGAAGTGATCCGCAACCGAATTGATGAGTTCGGCGTTTCGGAGCCTGCCATTACCAGTCAGGGGACGGACCGGATTGTGGTTGAACTTCCAGGTGTGAGAGAAGTCGATCGCGCCAAGGATTTGATTGGTCGAACTGCCAAGTTAGAGTTTAAGGCCGTGGACGATAAAACCCTGTCTCAAGTGCAATTGGCAACGCTGATCAGCGAAATTGAGAAGGCGAATAACTTCACTTATAAAGAAGGTCAAAAGTTTTCAGACTATGTTCGTAAAGTGAATGACCTTGCCAAGGGCAAGATTCCAAATGATGACGAAATAGCTTTCGAGAGATCCAAGGGCTTGCCAGGCCAAGCTGAAGCGGGCCGTGTTCCTTACCTTCTTCATGCGAAAACTGCGGTGACCGGGGATGACCTACAGGACGCTTCCGTGCAGCTAGACCCAGAGAACCGCCGGCCTAACGTGAGTTTTACGCTCAATCCTCGTGGCGCGGCACTTTTTGACAAATTTACCGCCGACAATATCGGGCATCGATTGGCCATTGTTTTGGATAATATCGTTCATTCTGCTCCTGTCATTCAGAGCCGCATTGGGGGTGGCCGAGGCCAAATTACCCTAGGTCGGGGTGATGGCGATGCCATGATGAAAGAGGCGAAGGATCTAGCGATTGTTTTAAGAGCAGGCGCGTTGCCCGCTCAGTTGGATTTTTTGGAGCAGCGTGTCGTCGGACCAAGCTTGGGGCAAGACTCTATCCATAAAGGCGCGATTGCCAGCGTAATTGGGAGCGTAGCGGTCTTTATCTTCGTCGCGATTTATTACCAGACTAGCGGTCTGATTGCGGTGTTTTCGCTGATGTTGAATGTGCTTTTCGTTTTAGCCACTTTAGTGGGGCTGGAAGCCACTCTGACCTTGCCGGGGATTGCAGGTATTGCGCTGACGGTGGGAATTGCGGTGGATTCCAATGTGGTGATTTACGAGCGTATTCGGGAAGAGCTGCGTTTCGGTAAACGACCGGGCAGCGCGGTGGAGGCAGGATTCCAAAAGGCATTTAGGACCATTTTGGATGCCAATGTCACGAACGCGGCAGCGGGGATAGTGCTGCTCTTATACGGTACGGGGCCCATCAAAGGGTTTGCCGTGACGTTGCTTATTGGGATTATGACCACACTCTTCACTGCAGTTTTTGTGTGTAGATTGATTTTTGATATTTATCTGAAGTACTTGGAAGATCGCGGTTACCAGACTTTAAGTATTTGAACGAAAGGAAATCGGAAATGTTGGAACTGATTCGACCAGGACTCCAGATTGATTTTGTAGGCAAACGTCGTATCTGGATGACGGTTTCGGCCATTGCAATGGCGGCCACACTTGTTTTGCTTTTTACCAAAGGCTTGAACTACGGAATTGATTTTACCGGTGGAGCCGAAGTTCAAATTCATGTTCCCGCAGGAAGCTGGGACATTGGAAAACTCCGAAACGAGTTAGAAACCGGTGGCATTCAAGGTTTAAAAGTTCAACAGATTGGAGATGCTCAATCCAATCAGTACCTAGTGAAGGCGCAGGGTCACGAAGACACCCTGAATCTAGTGGCGCAGCATGTGCGCGATATTTTGGGTAAGTCACTCAAGGCCGGAGAGTTTGAAATTCAGCGCGTAGATGTGGTCGGACCTGCTGCCGGTAGTTCATTAAGAATGAGCGGCTTTCTCTCCATGTTTTATGCTCTGCTCTGTATTTTAATTTACGTCACCGTTCGGTTCGATTATCGCTACTCACCGGGCGCAGTCTTAGCTCTCTTACACGATACCATCTTGACGGTCGGGATCTTTATTTTGACTCAGAAACAGTTTGACCTCCAAATTTTAGCGGCCCTCCTGGCGCTCATTGGTTACTCTAATAATGATACGATTATTGTTTATGACCGAGTCCGCGAAACTGTTCATCAGCACCCGGAGCTGCCTATTGATAAAGCCGTCAACCGCGCCGTGAACGAGACCCTGGGACGAACAATTCTGACTTCACTTTGTACTTTCATCACCGTCTCGGCTCTCTGGCTCTTCGGTGGTAAGGTGATCGAGGACTTCGCGTTCACTCTGATGGTGGGTATCATCGTCGGTACGTATTCTTCCATCTTCATTGCAAGCTCACTGGTGATTGTGATCACTCACTACCATGATCGCCGCTTAGCAAGTGGCGCCAAGGGGGGTGCGAATGTGGCGCGTAAGAAAAAGGTTATTCTTGTAAGGCCTGAGCCTAAGCTGAACTAAAGTCCGGCGCTGAAAAGGGCCGGATCGAGAGCCACGGGGGCAAGATGAGAGAAAGCCGAAATTGGAGACATCGGGCAACAACAGGGTCTATTTCCGAAGAAACCAATCAAGAGCTACAGACCCAACTCCACCAAAAAACCGGCCTATCCAAGCTCACCCTAAAAGTTTGCATCCAAAGAGGCCTAACCACCCCAGAACTCATCCAAAACTACCTCTCCCCGCGCTTTGACGGCCTCACCCACCCCATGCGACTAAAAGACATGGATTTGGCTATAAAGCGACTCTCAGAACTCAGAAAATCAGGCGACAAAGTAAGAGTCTACGGAGATTACGACGTAGACGGAACCACAGGCGCAGCGCTACTCTCTTGGATTCTGAGAGAGTTTGGTTTCACTTTTGACGCCACCCAACCCGATCGCTTCAAAGACGGGTACGGTCTCAACGTCCAGGCAGTAGAGACCGCAGTAAACGACGGCATTCGAGTCCTACTCACCGTAGATTGTGGGATCACCAGCTTTGACGCCGCCAATAGAGCCAAGGAACTTGGCTTGGATCTGATCGTCATCGATCACCACCAAATCGATCCAGTCCGAGGTTTACCTACCGCCACCGCGATAGTGAATCCTCAGCGAGCCGATTGTGAGAGTGGTCTTAAGCAGCTCTGTGGCTGCGGGTTAGCATTTTACCTAGCCATCGCCCTAAGATCTCAAGGGAGAAAGGAAGGCTGGTTTGCCGGCCAGGTAGAACCCAATTTAAAACAACACTTAGACTTAGTCGTCATGGCGACCGCGGCCGATATGGTTCCTCTGACCGGCGACAATCATATTTTAGTTCGTTACGGCCTGGACGTTTTAAAAAACTCCACCAAACCTGGCGTAAAGGCCTTACTAGAAGCCGCTGGTCTCGCCTTTAAAGACATCAGTCCCTCGCACTTAGGATTTGTACTAGGACCCAGAATTAATGCTTCGGGTCGGATGCAATCAGCCAGTCTGGCGCTGGAGTTGCTGACCACCACAGATTATCCAAGAGCCACCGCATTGGCCACAGAGCTCGAGAAACTTAACCGAGAGCGAGCCGAAATTCAAAATGGAATCTGGGATGAAATCCGAGGTCGAGTCGAGCAAGGAATTGCGGATGGCAAATATCGGTACGGCATAGCCGTCGCAGATCCAGGTTGGCATGAGGGAGTGGTTGGCATAGTTGCCTCGAGAGTGACTGAGACCTTTCGAAAGCCGGCCGCTGTCATTGCATTGCGCGAGGACTTCGGAAAAGGTAGCGTAAGGTCTTACGGGGGTAAGGACGTGTTGGCGGGGCTCCGCACCTGTTCTGAACATCTCTTAGGATTTGGGGGGCATAAATACGCAGCCGGATTGTCGGTTTCATTGGACAAGTTTGACGCCTTTGCCGAAGCTTTCGATCAGGCCTTCGAAGCGATGCCGGAAGCCAAAGACGCCACCGCCCTTTGGATTGAAGGCGAGTGCTCGATCAGTGACTTGGATACTCAATCTCTGCAGGAATTGGAGAAACTGGGGCCCTTCGGTCCTGGCAATCCCGAACCCGTATTTGTCGTGAAGGCTTCAGTGCAGACTCACAGAGTCCTGAAAGAACGGCATCTCAAACTGAGTCTATCCCAGTCCAAGCTTTTGGGAATGCATAGCCGGCCCAAAATTATGGATGCCATCTGGTTTAATGCAGCAGAGCGGGAAGACGTGCTGGCGGGAGCCGCCTCCCGTGAAGAGCGTGAATGGGCTGGTGTTCCAGAGTTAAATAGGTTTCGTGGACAAACAACGCCCAGCTTTAGGATTCGCGACTGGCGCAAAGTTGAAGAAATTACCCAGTCAGCGAGCGAAGCAAGCAAGTAACTGGGGCTGCAAGTAACGAGGTAATTAAGCAAGTAACGAGGTAATTAAGCAAGTAACGAGGTAATTAAGCAAGTAACGAGGTAATTAAATAAATGACGTTAGTTAAGTTTAGAAGATCCCGCCTGTATCCAGTCACTCTCGCATTGTTAGGGCTTTCTCTCTGTCTTACGGCGGCTTCTGCATTGGATACGATACGACCTGGCTCGACTCCGAGTTCTCAAAACTTCTCTTGGAAAGAAGTGAAGAGCTTAGTCAGAGATCAAAGACTGGAGCTGAAAGTTTTTGTCCACCTCCAAAAGACAGAATTCAAGGGCTTCCAGGCATCTCAAGACATTCAGCTCAAAGAGTGGGAGGCCAAGGAA
>Ga0315273_10011373_pt1 | contig 11382 bp, 11 predicted proteins | sample YL17G02_0_MG_FD_205753 | JGI IMG/M metagenome (GOLD analysis project Ga0315273, IMG submission 205753) | Sediment microbial communities from Yellowstone Lake, YNP, Wyoming, USA - YL17G02_0 | ecosystem: Environmental > Aquatic > Freshwater > Lake > Sediment | place: USA: Wyoming | collected...
ACACACGATGGGAGTCAGGTCGGCGTCCAGCGCCGCAGCCACCTTGCGATTGACCCACGCGTCGGAGTCGCCAAAGAGCCGGCGCCGCTCGGAATGGCCGATGATCACATACCCGGCTCCGGCGTCCCTGACCATGCCGGCGCTGATCTCGCCCGTGTACGCCCCTTCCCGCTCCCAGTAACAGTTCTGGGCCGCGATGCCGACGTTCGAGTTGAGGGTGACCTCGGCGGCGGCGTGAATGGCGGTGAAGGGCGGCGCCACGACGATCTCGACCGCCTCCAGGTCTGCCACAAGAGCGCACAACTCCCGGAGATAGGCGACGGTCTCGTCGACGGTCTTGAACATCTTCCAGTTGGCGGCGAGGAATGGCATGCGCATTTTTGGGTCTCGGGATTCGGGACTCGGGACTCGGGACTCGCTCGAGTGCGACTCGGTGGCCGACGCAGTCCCGTTACTTTTCCGAAAGCGCTACGACGCCCGCCCTTCGACAGGCTCAGGACCTACGTGGCTGCGTTAGATGTCTGACAGCGCAGCCACTCCGGGCAGCACCTGGCCGCCGAGGAACTCGAGGGACGCGCCTCCCCCGGTCGAAATATGCGTGATCTGCTCCGTGACGCCCGCCTTGGCGACGGCGGACACGGAGTCGCCCCCGCCGACGATGGTCGTGCCCTTCACGGCGGCGACGGCCCTGGCCACCGCCATCGTGCCGGCATCGAACGGGCTCGTCTCGAACACGCCCATCGGGCCGTTCCACACCACGGTCCGCGCCGTCGCGATGACCGCCGCGTAGCGCTCAACGGTCTTCGGTCCGATGTCGAGACCCATCCGCTCGCCGATGGCCGCATCTTCAACCGCCAGGACGGAGGTCGCGACACCCGCCTCGATTGTCTCGGCGACGACGTGATCCACCGGCAACTCGATCCGGATGCCTCGCTCGGCCGCACGAGCCACAATCGCGCGCGCCGCGTCCTGCTTGTCGTCCTCGACGAGCGATGTGCCCACGGGCAGGCCCTTCGCCTTGAAAAACGTATAGGCCATCGCACCGCCGATGAGCAGCGCGTCGACGCGGCCGAGGAAGTTTTCGATCACGTCGATCTTGTCCGACACTTTCGCACCGCCGAGCACGGCGACGAAGGGCCGCTCGGGCGATTCGAGGGCGTGGCCCAGGTACTTCAACTCGTCCTCCATCAACAAGCCGGCGGCCGCCTGCGGCAGCAGCCTCGCCATGCCCTCGGTGGAGGCGTGGGCACGATGGCTGGAGCCGAACGCGTCGTTCACGTAGAGGTCGGCGAGGTCGGCCAGTTGCTGCGCGAACGTCGGGTCGTTCTTCTCCTCTTCCTTATGGAAGCGCACATTCTCGAGGAGCACCAGCCGATTGCCCTGCGCCTGGGCGTCCGCGATCGCTTTCTTCGCGGGGTCACCGACGCAGTCGTCCGCGAACGTGACCGCGCGGCCGACGAGCGCCCGCAGATGTTCCGCCACGGGCCTCAAGCTGAACTCCGGGCTCGGCCCGCCCTTCGGCCTCCCGAGGTGCGAGGCCAGAATGACCGTCGCCCCCTGCTCGAGCGCGTACGTGATCGTCGGCAGCGACGCGCGAATCCGCGTGTTGTCCTTGATACGCCCGTCCTTGATCGGGACGTTGAAATCCACGCGGATGAAGACCCGCTTGCCGCGCACATCCAGATCACGAATCGACAACTTCGCCACTGATACCCCCGAACCCCGAGCCCCGAGTCCCGAGTCCCGAGTTCTATATCCCCTTGCTCGCCATGTACAGCACCAGGTCGACGCAGCGCACCGAGTAGCCCCACTCGTTGTCGTACCACGAGAGGACCTTGACGAAATCGCCGTCCATCACTTTCGTGTATGCGGCGTCGACGATCGACGAGTTGGAGTTGCCACGGAAGTCGATGGACACGAGCGGCGCGTCTTCGACAGCGAGGATCCCCTTGAGCGGGCCGGCGGCCGCGGCACGGAACGCGGCATTCACCTCATCCGCGGTCGTCTTCTTCTCGACGATGACCGCGAGGTCGACCACTGACACGTTGGCCGTCGGCACCCGCATCGCGAACCCGTCCAGCTTGCCCTTCAGCGCCGGCAGTACCTCGCCGACGGCCTTCGCGGCGCCGGTCGTGGTGGGGATCATCGACAGCGCCGCGGCGCGCGCGCGGCGCAGGTCCTTGTGGGGCAGGTCGAGCAGGTTCTGGTCGTTGGTGTAGGAGTGGATGGTCGTCATCCAGCCCTTCTTGATGCCGAAGGAGTCGTGCAGCACCTTCACGAACGGCGCGAGGCAATTCGTTGTGCACGATGCGTTCGAGACGACGGCATGCTTCGCCGGGTCGTACAGTTCGTGGTTGACGCCCATCACGAACGAGGCGTCGGGCCCTGTGGCCGGTGCGGTGATGATCACGCGCTTCGCCCCGGCGGCGATGTGCTTGGCCGCATCCTCCCGCTTGGTGAACTTGCCCGTGCCCTCGAACACGACGTCCACGCCGAGGTCCTTCCACGGCAGCAGGGCGGGGTCCTTCTGGGAGAGCACCTGGAACGTGTCGCCGTTGACGCTGATCCACCCGTCGCCCGCTTCGATCGCGGCGTCGAGATTGCCGAGAATCGAGTCGTACTTCAGGAGGTGCGCCAGAGTCTTCGTGTCAGTGATGTCGTTGACGGCCACGAAATCGATGGCCGCGTTGCCCATCGCCGCCCGCATGATGTTGCGGCCGATGCGCCCGAACCCGTTGATGCCGACCTTGATAGCCATGGACACTCCTTCACCGGTAAAACCTCATTCTAATGAACGGGTTGCGGACTGGTCAAACCCGCGTGGTATCTTGGTGCGGCCTATGTACCTGCTCTACAGCCTCGTGACGCTGCTGATCTTCGCGGCAGCGTTGCCCTACTTCCTCTACCAGGCCCTGCGGCATGGGAAGTACGCCGGCAGCCTGCCGGAGCGCCTCGGCCTGTTGCCGGTGTCGCTGAACCTCGACCGCGAGCCGTCCATCTGGATCCATGCCGTGTCTGTTGGAGAGGCCCTGACCGCGCGCGCGATTGCCGGCGACCTGAAGGAACGCTATCCGCACTTGCGCCTGTTCGTGTCGACGACGACCCTCACGGGGCAACAGGTGGCCCGCCGCAGCTTCCAGATGGCCGACGGCGTGTTCTACTTTCCGCTCGACCTGGCACTGGTCGTGGGTCGCGTGCTCGATATCATCCGGCCGCAGCTCTTCGTGATGATGGAGACGGAGATCTGGCCCAATCTGCTGCGGGAATGTCGGGCGCGCGGCGTCAAGACGGTCGTGCTGAACGGGCGCATCTCCACGCGGTCCTATCCGCGCTATCGCCTGGTCCGGCCGCTCTTCCGCCGCGTGCTGGCGCTTGTCGACCGCTTCTGTGTGCAGGGCGAGGAAACCGCGGCACGCCTGGCCGACCTTGGCGCACCTCGCGATCGGATCACGATTACAGGCAGCCTGAAGTTCGATGCGCTGCAGGTTCCGGGGAAGGCCCCGTCGCCAGGCCGGGGAGCGGAGCGGGTGTTGCGGTTCCTGCGCGTGGCGAAGGGCCGGCCGGTGATCGTCGCGGGCAGCACGATGCCGGGTGAGCACGCGATCGTGCTGAACGCGTTCGAGCGCGTCCGGACCCTGGCGCGCGACCCGCTCCTGGTCCTCGCGCCACGCAAGCCGGAGCACTTCGCGGAGGCGGAGTCGGCGGCCAGGCAGTTGGGCTTTCGCACCGTGCGGCGTTCCGGGCTGACCATCGACCAAGAGGTCAAGGCCGACGTGGTCGTCCTTGATACCATTGGCGAACTGGCGCAGATCTACCAGGTGGCGACCGCGGTGTTCGTGGGCGGAAGCCTGGTCGACACCGGCGGGCACAACATCCTCGAGCCGGCGGTATTCGGCAAGGCCATCGTGTTCGGGCCGCACATGCAGAATTTCGGCGAAATCGCCGACACGTTCCTTGCCCACCATGCGGCCCTGCAGGTGCAGTCGGGCCGCGAACTGGAGGACGTGCTCATCGAGTTGTTGTCGAATACCGCGGCGCGCGAGCGCCTGGGTGACGCGGCGCGTTCGCTGGTCGAGGCGAACCGCGGCGCGAAGGAGCGAAGTCTCGACGCCATCGCGGCGCTGCTGCCGCTGCCTGCCGCGACGGCGGGCCACGTGTTGCCCTTTCCGGCCGCGCGCTGACAGGCAGGACCATGCTGGGAACGTTGTATGCGCAGGTCGCCTTGGCACGGCGACGGATCTACCGGCGCGAGGGGCGGCAGCGGTGGCTCCAGCGGCCGGTGGTCAGCGTGGGCAACCTGCGCGTGGGTGGCACGGGTAAGACGCCGACGGTGGCGCACGTGGCGCGCCTGCTCCTCGACATGGGCGAACGGCCCTCGATTCTCAGCCGCGGATACGCCCGCCCCACGGTGATCGATGGCGTCGTCGTGGTCTCGGACGGCCGTCGCGTGCGCGCGGATCTCGCGGCGAGCGGCGACGAACCGCTGATGCTGGCCCGTTCGGTTCCAGGAGCCCGCGTGCTTGTGTCGGCCGATCGCTACCTGGCGGGCCGCCTCGCGGAAACCCATCTCGCCGCGACGGTCCATCTGCTCGATGACGGGTTCCAGCACCTGCCGCTCGCCCGGGGCACGGACCTGGTCATCGTGGGCCTGGAGGATGTCGCGGACCCTCGTACGCTGCCGATGGGACGCCTCCGCGAACCGCTGGGATCGGCCGCCGCCGCCGCCGCGCTCCTCGTGCCGGACGCGTCCGACGACCAGGCCGCGGCGCTGGCTGAGCGGTTGAATGTGGCGACGGCGTTCAGGCTGATGCGTGAGGCGGGCGCGCCAATGAGGCTGGACCTGTTCGGCCCGAGCGCCAGGGTCGCGTCACGTGGACCCGTCTACGCGCTCGCCGGCGTCGCGCGCCCCGCGCGGTTCTTCGAGGAACTGCAGGCGAGCGGGTGGACCATCGTCGGAACGGCCCCGTTTCCGGACCACCGTCGGTACACGACCGGGGATCTTGCGGCGCTGGTGGCCGCGGCGCGTTCGGCCGGCGCCACGGCCCTGATCACCACCGAGAAGGACGTGATGCGATTGCTCAGCTTCCGGCCGCTGCCGCTGCCGCTGATCTGGGTGCCGCTCGACGTGCGCATCGAGCCGGCGCCGGCGTTCCGCCGATGGCTGAGCGATCGGCTGGTGAACGAACGGTCGGCCGGCAGGGGAGCGCAGGCATGAAGGCCGTGCGCTATCCCATCGAGTACGGGCTCGTGCTGGCCACGATGCGGATCACGCGCCTGCTGCCGTGGCGGGCGGTCAGGGCCATGGGGTCCGCGCTCGGGTTCCTGTTCTTCACCTTCGACGGGAGGCACCGGCGCATCGCCATGGCGAACGTCACCGCCGCGTTCCCGCGCAAGACGGAGGCCGAGCGTCGGGCGCTCGTGCGTCAGGTCTTCGGGCATTTCGGTCGCCTGCTTTTCGAGTTGTTGAAATTCAGCGGCCTGTCGCGCGAAGGCGTCCTCAGCCTGGTGGAGTTCGAGGGGGAAGAACGGATCCGCGAGGCACAGGCACAAGGCCGCGGGGCGCTGCTCTTCACGGGGCACTTCGGGTTCTGGGAGATCAACGCGATCGCTCACGCCGCGGCCTTCTTCCCCATCGGCGTCCTGGCGCGGCCCCTCGACAACATCCGGCTGCACCACCTGCTCGAGCAGATGCGCGGCTGCACGGGCAACTACGTCATCTACCGGCGCGGCGCCTTGCGCCGGGTACTGAAGGCGCTCAACGCCAACCAGGGCGTCGCCATGCTGATCGACCAGCACATCCAGGCGCCGGACGCGGTGAGCGTGAACTTCTTCGATCGCCCCGCCGCGACGACGCTCGCCCTGGCCGTGCTCGCCCTGAGAACCGGGGCTCCTGTGATCCCGGTGTTCGCGCTGCCGCTGGCCGACGGGCGCTACCGCCTCGTCTACGAGCACCCCGTCGATCCCCCGGCCGACGGCTCGCCGGAGGCCATCCGCGACTTTACCCAGCGGTGCACCGACGTGCTCGAGATGCAGGTCCGCCGTCACCCCGAGCTCTGGCTGTGGATGCACCGCCGATGGCGCGACACCGCGATGGCCGACTCGGCCGACCCCGGCATGTTCCCCCTCGCGGCCCGCGAGGACGGACATGAGGATTCATGACGGTCCTCGTCTTCGCCCCGAACTGGCTTGGTGACGCCGTGATGGCGCTGCCCGCCGTGGCGGATCTTCGCCGCCACGCCGGCGCAGGACGCCTCGTGGTGGCCGCGCGCCCCAGCGTCGTGGAGTTGTTTCACGTCGTGCCCGGCGTCGACGAGGTGGTCATGGTGGCCGGGTCCGGAGGCTTGGCGTTGCTGGCCAACCTCGGCACGAACGTCCGCGCGGTGCAGCAGGCCGAGGCGGACGTCGCCGTCCTCCTGCCGAATTCTCTCCAGACCGCCGTTGTGGCGCGCCGGGCCGGCATCCCGGAGCGCTGGGGCTACCGGCGCAACCTGCGCGGATGGCTGCTGTCCCGCGCGGTCCCGCGTCCGCGCGCGGCGGTGCACCAGGTGGACCACTACCGTCAGCTGGTTGCCGCGTTGGGCATCGAGAACGGCCCGCGCATGCCGCGCCTCGAGGCCCCCGGGGACGCTGTCGAGGCCGCGCGCCGGATGTTGGCCGAGTCCGGATGGACGCCCGGAACACGACTGGTCGGCATCGCGCCTGGCGCGGCATACGGCGGCGCGAAACGGTGGCTGCCCGACCGCTTCGCCCGGGTCATCGCCGGCCTCGCGCAATCCCGCGGGACAGCGGCCGTCCTCGTCGGAAGTGAAGCCGACGGCCCCGCGGCGTGGGCAATCGAGGCGGAACTCGATAAGATCGGACGGACGGGCGGCCGGCCCGCGACGATCAATCTGGTCGGCCGCACGGATCTGCCGCAGCTGATGGGTGTGCTCGCGCTCTGCGCGGCCTTCGTGTCGAACGACTCGGGCGCCATGCACCTGGCGGCCGCGCTCGGCGTGCCTGTCGTGGCCCTGTTTGGGCCGACCGACGATCGCGCGACGGCCCCGGTCGCGGCCCGCGCGACGGTGCTGACCTCGACCGCGTGGTGCCGGCCGTGCCTGTTGCGCGAGTGCCCGCTCGATCACCGCTGCATGACGGGCATCGACGCGGACACCGTGATCCGGGCCGCTGGAGAATTGCTGTGACGACGAAACGACCGGCGGTCTTCCTGGACCGCGACGGCACAATCAACGTGGACGCGGGCTACATCGATCGCCTCGAGCGACTGGAGCTCTATCCCTTCGCGATCGACGCCATCCGGCTGTTCAGGCGGGCTGGATACCTCGTGGTCGTCATCACCAATCAAGCCGGTGTCGCCCAGGGCTTGTACGGCGAGGACTTTGTCGAGACGACCGCGCGGTTCCTCGCCGACCGGGCGAAGCTCGGCGATACGCAGATCGACGGCCACTACTACTGTCCCCATTCGCCCGACGCGGTGGTGGAGCGCTACCGGGTCGACTGCGAGTGCCGAAAGCCGAAGGCCGGCATGGCCCGCCGGGCAGCTGAGGAGCTTGGCATCGACCTGGCGCGGTCGGTGGTGATCGGCGATCGGTGGCGCGACCTCGCCGTCGCTCAGGCGGTGGGCGCGCGCGGCATCATGGTCAAGACAGGGTATGGCGCCACCGAGGCGCTGAATCCGCCGCCTGGCATGACGGCCGACGCGGTGTGCGACGATCTCATCGGCGCCGCGGTCTGGCTCCTCGATCACCCGGTGGCCTGACGACATGGCCGTCACTGTCACGTTGGACGAGCTCGCCCGGTTGATCGCGGCCGATCGCGCCGAGGGGCGCTCGGTCGCCCTCGCCAACGGCGTCTTCGACTTGCTGCACGTCGGCCACATCCGGTATCTCGAGGGCGCGAAGGCCGAGGCCGACCGCCTCATCGTGGCCATCAATGACGATGCGTCGGTACGGATACTGAAAGGCGAGGGTCGCCCGATCATGAACCAGGCCGACAGGGCGGAGTTGGTGGCCGCCCTGCGATGCGTCGATTACGTGGTGATCTTCTCGGGCCTGACGGTCGCGGAGGTGCTCCTGCGGCTGACGCCGGACGTCCACTGCAAGGGCACCGACTACACCGTCGAGAGCGTGCCCGAGCGGCCCATCGTACAGTCCTACGGCGGCCGCACGGCGATCGTCGGAGACCCGAAGGACCATTCGACGCGCGACCTGCTGTCGCGGCTGACGGCACCCTGAATGGCGCGCTCCATCCTCGTTGTCCGTCTCGGTGCCCTGGGCGATCTCGTGCACGCGCTGCCGGCCGTGGCGGCGCTGCGCGCGGCGTGGTCCGACGCGCGGATCGACTGGCTCGTCGATGGGCGCTACGCCGCCCTGCTCGCGATGGTTCCCATCATCGACCGCACGATTGTCGTGGGAGGAGCGGCCGGTGCGTCCACGCTGAGCGTGCTGCGCTCGCTCCGCCGAGCCCGCTATGACACCTCCATCGACCTGCAGGGATTGCTGAAGTCCGCCGCCTTCGCGCGTTTCTCCGGTGCGCGCGACACCATGGGGTTCGCGACTGCGCAACTTCGAGAGCGCGCCGCCAGCCTGCTCTACACGACCCAGGTCCAGGCCGATGACGACGGCCACGTCATCCGGAAGAACCTGTCGCTCGTCCGGGCGCTGGGGGTTGCCGCCGGCGCGATTACCTGTCCGTTGGCCGTTCCGCCGACGCCGAAACTGGCCGAGGTGAGGACATTGCTCGGTGCCGGTGACGCCGGGGCGTTCGCGATCATCAACCCCGGTGCCGGCTGGCCCAATAAGCAATGGCCGGCCGACCGATACGGGGCGGTCGCAGCGCATCTCCTCCAGCGTCATGGCGTGCCGTCCCTCGTGCTGTGGGGGCCCGGCGAACGGGAGCGTGCCGAGCGGGTGGCCGTCGCATCACAGGGCGCGGCCAGGGTCGCACCGGCCACGTCACTCGCGGACCTGGTGGCCGTGACGAAGGCCGCGGCCGTGTTCGTGGCCGGCGACACGGGACCGATGCAGCTGGCGGCCGCCGTGGGCACTCCTGTCGTCGGGGTGTTCGGCCCCACCGATCCCGCGCGGAACGGTCCCTGGGCGGATGATGATGTCTGCGTGTCCCGGTTTCACGAGTGCGAGTGCCATCACAAGCGGCGGTGCCGGCGTCCGACGCCCTGCATCGAGACCATCGCGCCGCAGGAGGTGATCGACGCCGTGGATCGACGCCTTGCGAGTCGGGGGGCACGTGGTTGAACGGATGGCCCGTCTCGCACGCGTCCGCGTTCCGCTGGGCTTTGCGGCCGGCATCCTGGTCCTGGTCCTCGCACGCCCGACCTGGCCGTCGCTGGCGGCCGGGACGATCGTGGCGCTGGTGGGAGAAGCCATTCGTCTCTGGGCGGCCGGACATCTCGAGAAGAGCCGGGAAGTAACCCGGTCGGGCCCTTACCGGTGGTTTCGCCATCCGCTGTACGTCGGATCGGCCGTGATGGGCGTGGGCGTCGCTGTCGCGGGATCGGGTCTGGTGGCGGCGGGCATCATCAGTGCGTATCTGGGTGCCACGCTCTACGCGGCGATTCGAACAGAGGAGGCATTCCTGAGAGACCGGTTCGGGTCGGACTACGACGACTACTGCCGGGGCCGGGCTGCGGCCGCCCACCGGCCGTTCTGCTGGTCGAGGGTCTGGCGCAACCGGGAATACCGGGCGGTCGTCGGCATGGGTGCGGTGCTCGTCATCCTGGCGCTCAAGGTGTTGCTCTTCCCCTAGCCCCTAGCCCCTAGCCCCTAGTGTGGTAGCATTCCCGTAACTGTTTGCCTCCCATGACCTTCCGCGAGATTGTCGGCCATCGTCGTTCCATCGGGCTCCTGGCGCGCGCCATCCGGTCGGAATCCCTGCCGCCGAGCCTGATCTTTGCGGGCCCAGACGGGGTGGGGAAGCGTCAGGTGGCCATTGCCGTGGCCCAGGCGATGAACTGCCTGAACCCCGTGATCGACGACGCGACGGGCCAGCGTGACGGATGCGGACGGTGCGCAGCGTGCGGCAAGGTGTCCCGCCGCCAGCACCCGGATGTGCTGCTGGTGGAACGGTTCGAGGACAAGTCGGAGATCATCGTCGATCAGGTCAGAGAGGTCATCCGAAAGGTTGGCTACAAGCCGTTCGAAGGGCGTTCGAGGGTCGTCATTGTCGATTCGGCGGAGGATCTCAATCCCGCCGCGCAGAGTGCGTTCCTCAAGGTGCTCGAGGAACCGCCCCCGCGGAATGTCTTCGTCCTCGTCACGTCGCGTCCGCATCTGCTGCTGACGACCGTCCGTTCGCGCTGCTGCGTGCTGCGGTTTGCGCCTCTCGCTCCGGGCGATATGGCGACGGCGCTGATCCAGCGCCACAAGTATGCCGAGCGTGATGCGCGGGCGGCCGCGGCGCTGTCAGGCGGAAGTTTTGTGCGCGCGCTGGACGCCGGCACGGGCGAACTGGCGGAGGCCCGCGAGGTGGCCGCCGACATTCTGGCCAGAGCGGCGCGCGCGCTGGACGCGCGGGGGCGCCTGGCCGTCGGGGCCGCGCTCCTCCAGGCGGCCGGCAAGAAAGGCAAGGACAAGGAAGGGAAAGGGCCGGGCGCGGATCGGGGGGCCCTGGCCGTGCGCCTGCGCGCACTCGGATCGTTGTTGCGTGACTTGACGGTACTCACAACCCGCGCACCCGAAGCGGCACTGGTCAACCTCGATCTCAGGGCCGATCTGGAACCCCTGACGAGGATCTACGACCGGGATCGCCTCGCGCGCGCGTTTTCCGCCGTCGGACGTTCGCTGGTGGTGCTGGAGCGCCACAACGCCAGTCCCAAGATCGTGGTGGACTGGCTCGCGTTCCAGCTCTAGCAGCGGCGCAGCCGACGGCTATAGATGCTGAGGCCTATGAGCGCTGGATCGTCCGGCGCCGTCGTGGCGGTCAAGACCATCACCGGAGGATGGATCAGGACGGCTCTCGCGTGCCGGGTGGAGCCGCCTCTCGCCGACGGTGACGTCGTGGTGGTGCAGACCGACGCGGGTCCCGTGCTCGCAGAGGTGGTGGCCCGGCCGTCCGCCTGGACGGCAAAGCGGCCTGCAACCGAGCAATCCCCGCGAATCCTGCGCCGCGCCACCGACCAGGACCAGGCGCTCCGCCAGCGCCATGAGCAGCGCGAGCGAGAGGCGTTCCGCGTCTGCGTGATGAAGATTCGCGAGCGCGGTCTGGCGATGAAACTGACCCGGGTCGAGCAGATGTTCGACGGGTCGCGGCTTGTCTTCTTCTTCACGTCGGACGACCGCGTGGACTTCCGCGAACTGGTGCGCGAGCTGGCCTCGGACTACAAAACACGGATCGAGCTGCGCCAGATCGGCGTGCGCGACGAAG
>Ga0315273_10011374_pt1 | contig 11382 bp, 8 predicted proteins | sample YL17G02_0_MG_FD_205753 | JGI IMG/M metagenome (GOLD analysis project Ga0315273, IMG submission 205753) | Sediment microbial communities from Yellowstone Lake, YNP, Wyoming, USA - YL17G02_0 | ecosystem: Environmental > Aquatic > Freshwater > Lake > Sediment | place: USA: Wyoming | collected...
CCAGGCTCCCCAGGTCGGCAGCATCGCCACGAACAGTCCCAACTTGTTGGCGCTGTGGACGATGAAGTCCACATGCTCAAAGTAGCCTTCCACGGGTCGGGTGGGATCCTTGTCTTGCAGGGGCAGATGACCGCAGGCGTTCGGCTCGGTCAGCCCGTTGAGTTCCGCTAGCACTACCGCCTGGATTGCGGTGAAACCCTTGGCGGCGCGATTCTCCAAGTATTGCCGGGCCTCCTGGCGAGTCAGGGCATGGAACAACTCCCAGGCCGTATCCGCCAGGTAGAAAAACGGTCTACCGTCGTCGTGGACCAGGAAACGTCGGTTATCGCTGACTCTTAGCAAGGGTTTGCCTCCTCATTGGTATTCGTGTTGTGTTCGGGTATTCTCATCCGCCAAAGTGAAGGAGGGCCAATATTCTTTCAACTTGGCTATGCACTTAAGGGGATGTGTATCGGATGGGTCGACGGCAGTCCAGCGCAATTCGCCTTTTTCGCGACAGGACGCCCTGCACTCAAAGCTCCACCGCCCGGCTGATGCGCTCCGCGCGACGCTCGAACGGACCGGTTTCGTGAACCTCCGTGACTGAATACTTGCGACACAACTCGATCCATCGTTTCACAAGCGGGCGCATGCGCTGGGCGAGTTCCGCATCGACTTTCGACGGATCATCGGACCCGTAGACCGGCTCGATCGCAGCGCGGTAGGCGCAGATCGACGCCTTTTCCACCCGTTGGCGGACGGCGTCGCTGTCGGCCAGTTTCAGCGCCTCATCGAACGCGTCGAGTCCCGCCCGCGCGATCGATTCATCGATGGCGAAGTCCTTTGCCTGCCCGCCGCAACCGGTCTGAAGCCCGCTGGCCTCCGCATTGTCATGCACCAGGTTGATGAATCGCCTGATCGGATCGGCCGAGCGGCTGTAGTGAAGGTTGAGGAACTCATCCATAAGCTGCCGGCCGCTGCGGTTGGGGTCCCACAGCAGGTTGGCCGTCATGTAATTGCGCAGGTCCGAAAACTCCCCCGAAAGCGTGGTGTATACGCCCTGCATGAAAACGCCCTTGGCGTTGTTGGCAACGAAGAAGCGGATGTTCGGCTCGATGATCCGCAGGTTGGGGCAGGGAAGCAGGTAGTTGCCGAAGTTCGTGTTGTAGCTCCAGATGTAGATGTTGCTGGACAGCCTGTTCCATTCGACCATATCGCGGTAGAAAATCGCATTCTTGCCGACTTTGGGGTCGTCGATGGGGTGCATCACGCTGCACTCGATGCTGCATAGCTGTATCTGCACATTGGGCCGGGGCTTGAGGTGTCTGGGCGGCTTGCGCGAGTACTGGTAGGACAGCGTGCCCACCATCACGTCGGGTCGGGTCCTGGCCACCTCGTCGGCCACCGCGTTGACGAATGTCAGCAGTGATCCCATCGACGAGCCTTCGCGCTCGTCGATAGCGGCGCATTTCTCGCACCGGCAGTACTTCTCATTGTCATTCTGGCTAACGGAGATATTCTTGGCCGCCGGGTTCTCACCCAGGTCGCGCAGCACGGAGGCCGTCACGATCCTGAGCACCTCCGGATTCGTCAGGCACAGTTGCGGGTCTCCATTGGGGGCGTCAACCTCCCGCTTCCCGTCCACCAAGGCGAAGTATTCCGGATGGGCCTGGCCATATTCGCGGACGGGCAACTGACGATAGAACGAGTGGTTGATGAGGGAAATCCCGGTCTTTCCACCCAGTCTGGGATCACTGCTAATCGTGTTGACCCGCAGCCTGGCGGCAAAGGCCGGGTGCACATCATTCTCCTTGTAGAAGCTCCAGCGGAACTCCAGCGACGGATGGTAGAAGCGGTCCACCGGCCCGACCACGTGCCGTTTGTCGATCTTCGGAACGTGCGTGTGATCGTGCGTCAGGAACCGCACGCCGACGTAGTCCTCAAAAAACGTGTACACGCCGTACAGCGTGCCCCTCGGCCGGCCGCCGGCGATGGCAATGTTGCCGTCGCGGATGACTATGCGCAGGTCCTCGTCGCCGAAGCCCTTCGTGTCAAAGCCGACATTGCCAGCCTGCATCGCCGGACTTTGGCCGATGAAGACGTGATTGTCCGGGCGGCTCGTGCTCGTGACGAGGGGCAACTCCACGCCCGATGCCTCGGCGAAGAGCTTGCGGAACTCCTCAGCCGCGTGTTGCTCGCTTGGGATCGCCTCCGGAGCCACCACGATGTCCCACCCCCACATCGCTGCCAGATCGACGCCGGCCTGTGGTTGTGCGGAAACCGCCGAAGCGCAAAGCATCATAATCATGGTCATTATCCTGCCCACGTTCGCATTCCTGACTTAACCGCGACACCTCGTGCTGACTTTTCTGTAGGGACGACATGCCGGAAAAGGATTGCCTCCACAAGCAGTCTGCCGGCCTGCCGGGAAGACGACGACAGGGCCGTTTCCACAAGCCCGACACACACCGCTTGGCATCGGCGGCAATTCTTATCCGACATTTCCCATATGACTGCTCGCTGACGACCACTGCCAGCGACGTTAACGATTCTGCCAGAGCTTTGGCCTTTCGTGAAGCGAATTCCCGGCGTCCCAAGCCCTTGCGGAGCCCTCCGAACAGCGTCCAGGCGGTCCGCGGAGATAACGGGTCCATGCGGTATTGTCAAGTCGCCTATTCCGCTAAAGGGCAAGCCCCGCGGAACTTCATCAGCCGGTTGGTCGACTGGATTGGTCGTGGCGGTGGGGAGTGAAACGATATAGAATCCAAGGTTCAGTTTTACTTTTCAGTGGACGGCCATAATGACCAGCCCGCAAGAGACGACAAAGGAGATTCTTGCCCACGTTCCCCAGCCGCTGCTGGAAAAGGTCGGGGAACATACGCCCCTGGAGTCGGTTCAGGTTGTGGCGCGTCTGGATTTGGACGAGCACGGCATGTTCCTGGAAGGTTACCTGGTGCTTACCGATTCGGCGCTGGGCAGTTACCGCCACAAAGACGGGACCTGGCAGGGGCAGTGGATGCCCTTGGAAGGTCTAAGCTCCGCCGTGATCGTCGAGGGGCTGGGGATGAACCTTCTTCGTCTGCTGGCCGACGGCGGACTGAAGGCGGAATACCGCTTCACCCTGCGCACGGCGCGGGAGGTGGCAAGGCTTCAGCGGCGGTTGGAGCGTCGCATCGAGGGCAAGGACGAGGCCGAATCGCCTCCTGAGAAGCCCCGCGGCGAAGAGGAGAAGAAGGTCCGCTGCGAGAAGTGCGGCGGGGTGATTCCGCCATGGGCGGAGGTCTGCCCGGCCTGCCTCAGCAAGCGGAAGGTTCTCAGCAGGCTCCTGGACTTTGTCAGGCCGTACCGCTGGCAGGCGGTAGTAGGCTTCACGTTGGCGATCCTGGCAACGGTGGCGGGACTGATTCGGCCTTATCTTACCAAGCCCATGATGGACACAGGCCTGGGACTGGGGGGAGGAGCCAGGCCCAGCTTCTCGGTGCTTAGCACCTATATTCTTGTTCTTACGGGACTTACGGTGTTCGCGGCGTTGGCGGGACTTGTCCGAGAGCGGCTGATGGCCAAGCTGGGCAGCCGCATCAGCCGGGATATCCGCGACAGTACCTACGCCCACCTTCACAAGCTGAGCTTGAGCTTCTTTTCTCGCAAGCCCACCGGGTCGCTGGTGACGCGGGTGACCAGCGACAGCGACCGCATCTGGGACTTCGTGGCCTTCACCGTGATCGAATCGGTGGTCTCGGTGCTGACCATCGTCGGGGTGGGGGTGATGATGTTCATCACCAACTGGAGGCTGGCGGCCATCGTGTTGCTGCCGATACCCCTGATGTTCGTCCTGATGGTGGTGTTCCACAAGAAGCTGCACGCGGGCTTTGACCGGCTGTGGCACCGCTGGAGCGTGATGACATCCGTCGTCGCCGACGCGCTTCCGGGGGTGCGGGTCATTAAGGCCTTCAGCCAGGAAAAGCGCGAGGTGGACCGCTTCAGCCGCAAGAACGAAGACTACTACCAGGACGACATCAGCATGATCTCCCTGTGGACGTTGTTCGGGCCGGTGATGCAGTTCTGTAGCCAGCTAGGCGCGATCCTGGTGTGGTTGGTGGGTGGCTACTGGGCGGTCAACGACGCCCTGGCGGGGCGGATCGGACCGGGCGTCATGACGGCCGGGACGTTGATGGCCTTCATGGGCTATATGTGGATGTTCTACGGACCGATCCACAACATCGCGCACATGGACCGCATGTTCAACCGCGCCGCCACCAGCGTGCAGCGGATCTTCGAGATCCTCGATACCCAGCCGGCGATTTTCTCACGGTCCGGCGCGCGGGCGGTGGACTCCATTCGCGGCGACATCGAGTTGCGACACGTCACCTTCAGTTATGACGGTGTGCGCAAGGTGCTCAAGGACATTGACCTCCACATCGCCCCCGGTGAGATGATCGGTCTGGCCGGACCCAGCGGCGGGGGCAAGACCACCATGGTCAACCTCATCTGCCGCTTCTACGACGTCCTGGAAGGCCAGATCCTCATAGACGGGACCGACCTGCGCGACTACGACATCGAGATGCTGCGGCGGCGCATCGGTGTGGTGCTCCAGGAACCGTTTCTCTTCCAAGGCACGGTGGCCGCCAACATCGCCTACGGAAACCCCGACGCGACACTAGATGAGATCATCACCGCCTCCAAGGCCGCCAACGCCCACGACTTTATCGTCGGTTTTCCCGACGGTTACGACACCATCGTGGGGGAGCGAGGCCACACGTTGTCGGGCGGGGAGCGCCAGCGGATCTCGATCGCCCGGGCGATCCTGAACAACCCCACCATCCTCATCCTCGACGAGGCCACCAGTTCCGTGGACACCGAGACGGAGAAACTCATCCAGGAGGCCCTGGACCGCCTGATCGCCAACCGGACCACCATCGCGATCGCCCACCGCCTCTCTACCCTTCGCAAGGCCAATCGCCTGGTGATCCTGGACAAGGGGCAGATCGTCGAACAGGGAACACACGAGGAGCTGACGGCCAAGGAGGGCGGAACCTACGCGAAGTTGATCCACACACAGACGGAGATGCAGTCGATTATCGCTATCGGCGGGTAGACCGGCGGGCCTTTGCCGGTCACGTTTGAGTTTTCTTTCCGCTTATGTCCAGTACCCAGCCCGGTGATTCCTCTGAGCCGGAGTACGGATCGGCAAACGCAGAACGGTCCAGCCATTTCTCCACGCCGCTGGCAAGTGCCCAGGCGCATTGCGGCTTGTGGTTGACCAGCGAGTACAGCCCTCGCAGCACACAGCCCCTGCAAAAGCCCAATCGCGCGCAGTCACCGCAGGTGGCCGGTTCCGGTGCCCTCAGCCGCCGGATGATCCCGACGATGGGATTGGAGAAGATGTCCTCGTATTCGTCCCGACAGATGTTGCCGAGGACCGGACCGATGGTCGGCATCGTCGGGCAAGGCCGGACGTCGCCGTTGGGCGCGATGGTGATGGAACGGTGCGCCAGACCGCAATTGCCGATCAGGTCTAGCATGTCCATGGAGCCGGCATCCACCAGACCCACGAAATCGGCGTACTTCCTGGAGACATCGTGGATGTATTGCGCGATGCGGTTCGCCTCCTCCTGGGATAGAGGCCGCCGGGAAAATGTGGCGCCTCTGCCGAAAGGGAATACCGGACCGAAGGCAAAGCGGGTGCAGCCCAGTTCCTTGGCCAGAAGGATGGTGTTCTCGAAATCCTCCACGGAACCCTGCGAAATCGTCATGCCGGCACGAACATGGAGACCGTTGGCGACCAAGAGGCGAATCCCATTGGTGGTGCGTTGGAAGGCTCCCACCAATCCTCGCATCCGATCGTGCATCTCCGGGCTGGACGCGTCGAGGCTGACGCTGAAATGCAGCCTGTCCGACCACCGCTTGGCCCACTGGCAGAACTCCTCGGTGATCCGCGTACCGTTGGTGATGACGGCAACGACCTCGAAGCGGTCCAGCGCGAACTCAAGGATCCGGCACAGGTCCGCATGCAAGAGAGGCTCCCCCCCGCTGAACTCGATCGTGCAACAGCCGTTCCGGCAAAGCTGTTCCAATACGCCGAGACAATCCTCGGTTGCGAATGTCTCCGGTTGAACCGGGGCGTGGTTGTCGGGAACGGAGCGGTAGCAGTGCACGCACCGGAGGTTGCAGGCGGTGGTCAGCTCCACCATCGCGTGCAAGGGGTACCAGCACCGCAGGCTCCCCGTGACAGTAACCGCGATGGGATTGGGTTCATCCGTCAACAGGACCTGCCCGCATTTTTCGGCGGTGTCGAGGAATTGCGTCAACTTGTCAAGGAAACCCTCCTTGGGCCGGCCCAGCTCTGCGGCGCATCGATCAACGATCTGGGAGACCCTTTGGGTACCATCGGCCAACATCAGCAGACGAGCCGCCGTGTGGTTTACCAGGAAAGGCTTGCCACCTCCCGAATCGCTTGACTTGGCGCCCGCCGCCATTACGGGGGCTAGATAACCGTTGTCCGCCGTGACGTGCAACCGGATCGAAGGATTCAAAGCGAGGTACTTGTTCATTGTCTCCAATGCCGTCGGCATAGGGCGATTCCCCTTCTAATCGTTCGGTTCGTTTCTGTCTTCATTGCGGGGGCAGCCACCACGCCAGGTTGGCGGCTCAGACGTGTTCCGTTCCCCAACGGGCCGCACAATACCGCCGCCCAAGCGGGGGCTGCGTGGGATTTTGCGGTCCCACGCAGTCCCCCCGGATGGCTACTAGCATGTCCTCGTAACCTATGCTTTGAGAATAGGTTATGAGGCCGGCTCTAGCAGGCGCCGCCGTCGTCGACAGTGCCCATATATCCGTCGTGCATGAGCGTGTTGGTCGGTGTGAGACCGCAAATTCCGCACGTCGCGCACTGCAAGCAGAACCAACAAGACGAAGCGACGGCCGCACCTAGGTATTCAGGGCCTTCCATGGTTATCACCTCCTTCCACATTCTCTTGGAGTTGCCGGTCCTTATCTTGGAACAGTTACGTCAACAAGTTGTTTGACACTGCGAATTCTTCCCCCGAAGGCAGCCCCTATCTGCCCCGACGTTTGCGTCACCATGTCTTCCGCCACGACCTCGCCGCTACGGTAATCGACGTACTGCCGGCCTTCGGTGGCGATATCCACTGGCAACGAGAGCGTTCCTTTCTTGGCGGATACGACGGTCATCGTCGTTTTCACGCGGCTGGTGGCCTTCAGCACGACACAGGCCCTGCCGTTCAGTTCCGCATAACCCTCCACCGAGGCCGTGATGGAACCGGCGCCGCTGGGGCTGGTCACTGTCCAGGACTCGCCCAGTTTCAGGGGCTTTTCCGGATACTCCAGGCAGGGAAAGTCATCGACGTTCGTCCCTTTGGACGAACTGGCCGCCTCCGTGGCCGACGAGCGGATTACCCTACCGCGACACGACAAGCTCATTTTCTGAACACCCGTTCCCGGCGGATCCAGCAGCTTGACCTCCCCCCCGGGGTTCCTGATTGCAAGGCACGGCCCGTTCCGCCATTCGACCGTATAAACCTCCCCCGTGGGGTCCACTTCCGTGATACGTCCTGTCGTCTCGTTGACCAGGGTTCCGCCGGCTGTGGTGTTTGTGGGCTTGCCGTTGGCATCGCAACTGGTGACGATCTGCTTATAAGTCATGGTTTCGCCGACCTTGGGTTGCCTTCGCAGGACAACTTCCGCAGGGGCGTTCTGGAGCGGTTTGACCTCCACATTCAGCCTCTTGTAAATCTCGGGAAGGGCCGCCGTTTGGATGATCTCCTGGTTGGCCGGGATGCCCAGGTTCGGACGGGACAGGTCGCCGGCGCTACGGAGAGCCTTTCCGTCGGAAGACGTTGGACCGCTGGCCGGTTGCGACGAGAGCGTCAGCGACGGAGACGAGGCGGAGGTTGCTGCCTGTGTCGAGACAGCCGGCAGGGCCCCGTTGTGACCGCCGTGCGCCCGCCAAAGCACCAACGTGGCAGCAAAGACAAGGCAGCAGCAAACCGCCACAATCCCGCGTCTGTTCATGGTTCTACTCATAGCCGGGAACCTGAATACTCAACCTGCCACGAGACAGCCGCCTTGCGTGAAAGGGTCGTTGCCTCACTGATATTGGATGAGTCCCGCCCATGGGGAAACCCCTCTGCAACCTTTGTGGCCAAGTCGGACGGCTTGTCACGCGGAAATCCGAGAGATCCTCAGTGGTTTACATAACACTAGCTGCAATAAGAAGATATGAGCGTTCAGGTTCCGGTTTGCCCAGGTGTGCCGCCTGCCAGGTCCCCGTGGCCCTGGCGCGACACGCACAGCCCAGAGCGGTCTTGCCACAGCTCAAGGATTAAGCCGGTGGCTGTGGGCCGGTCGCCCTCGGCAGGCTGGGCTTTGTCCTGGGTGTCCACGAGGCCTAACCTCTCGGTTTCTATTGATGGACACGTTCCTTCCCCCGCAGTAAAATTCAACGCTTTCCGCTACCCAATAAGGAGTCTGCAAGATGGCGAAATCGAACGTTCAGCTTTACCACGTGCATGATTTCAGGCTCACCAGCAAGACGGTCTATGAGAACCCGTTTCGGGTGAACTTGACGGCCACATTTACGCATGAGTCCGGCCGGAAGATCGTCAATCTTCCGGGCTTCTATGACGGTGGCAAGACCTGGAAGGTCCGCTTCTCTCCCACCGCCCTGGGCGAGTGGAAGGGCGTGACGACCAGCGACGATGCGGCGATGAACGGCGTTGTTCTGCCGACCGTTACGTGCGTGCCCAACCGCAACCCCGCCGTCCGCGGGCAGGTTCGTATCGATCCGCGCCATCCTCATCGGTTCGTCTGGGAAGACGGTACGGCGTACATTCCGCTCGGTTTTGAGCTGGACTGGCTGGCGCCGTTCCATCAGCGCCTCGGCCAGCCCAAGGGCAAACCGGTGAATCCCCGCAACGACCGATTTACCCCGGCGATGGACCTGCTGGTCAAACGAGGGTTCAACTACCTGGTCTCCAATCTCTACGCACAGGAAAGGTTTACTGATCCGTCGCACCCCTACGCATTGACCCCCCCGGACATGTATTGTTTCGGCGGAACCAACGACAATCCCAACCACGCCGTTCTGAACGTGAACTTTTTCAAGGACTTTGATGGCGCCATCGCCACCTTGCACCAGCGCGGGTTGGTGGTGGACCTGATGATCCAGGTGCAGAACAAGAAGGTAAACTGGCCACCGCGGCGAAGCCCGGAGGACGACACCTTCTGGCGTTATGTGGTCGCCCGCTACCAGACATACTGCAACATCATCTGGGACGTCAGCAAGGAGACGTTCAACCTGCTGAAAACCTCTCCGTGCCACGCCTACGTGCTGGGGCGCATCGATCTGATCCGGCGTAGTGACGCCTACAAGCATTTGGTCATCACCCACGACCCGTACATCCACTCCGATGGCCGCACGGGCGAAGTGGACAACGTCACGGATTTCGCCAGCGACCAGGTGCACTTCTCCATGACCCTGGACAAAGAAGCGATGCTCGCCAGCGCACGGTTGTACAATCGAGAGGCCATCCGGCGGTTCCGCACCACTCACAAGCCCTACGTCAACATCGAGTACGGCTACGAGCTGGGCGTCGGGCCTGACAAGTCCATCGACAACAACGCCTGTCGCCCCTGGCAGGACATGCTGATCTGGACCTATGCCCTCTACGCCGGCGGGGCCTACGCCAATTACTACTACAACAACACCTCGTGGAACCTCGTCAAGTTCAGCCCCGAACCGGAATCCTGGGTGCGCTACCGCTGCCTGCGGGACTTCCTGGAGATGATGGACCTCGGCCCGATGGTTCCCGACAACGAGTTCGTCAGTCGCGGCATGTGCCAGGCGGAGATGGGCCGGCAGTACTTCATCTTCCTGCCCGAAGGCGGCGACGAATCGGCGGACCTCTCCGCCGTGCCATCGGCGTCTACCGCCAAGGCCGTCTGGATGGACATCTTCACCGGGAAGAGGGCCTCGGTCGTGCTGGACCAATTCGGCTTCCGCACGCCGCTGGCCAACCCCCTGCCGGACAAGACCCACCCCGCCGCGATCTATATTAAGGTCGAACCGTAGTACAGACGGAGCCACCCTCACGCAAGCGGCAGCCTGGAACCAGGCAAGTCAGTCTGGTATCTCTGGTATCTATGACAGAGGCGGTTGGCTTCGGCTTACTACTGGCAAGAAGATGGCGCCATGAACCATGAGTTCTCCATCACGACAGACCTGGCTGGCCAGAAGAAGCTCCCCGGCCCTTTATTCTTGGCCTTCAGCGAGGCGTCTTTCACGGCTGTGCATTGGTGCCAGGACTGGTTGGGCGAGCCTATCTTCTACAGCGCCGATTATGCTCAACAGATCCGCCAACTGGCAGAGCACCACCGCCTTCGCGTGGCCGACGTACACGGCTATGGCGGGACGGGTGACGGCATCACGTATACCGACGAGCTTTTTGCCGCCGCGAACATCAATCGTGCCGAATTCGCATCTCGCCTGGGAGCCGATGTGGTCGTGCTTCACCTGCCCGCCCAGCGGCTGGCGACACCGCAGGAGGCGATCGACTCATCCATCATGCTGCTGCGGGCGATCCAGCCTGCCTTTGAGAAGCTGGGCGTGCGAGCCGCGGTCGAGAACCTGCCGTGGGCGACGCACGTGGATGCGTTCTTCGATGTTCTGCTGGGAGAGTTCTCCCCGGACTTCCTGGGCTTTTGCTACGACAGCGGTCACGCCGTGGTCAGCGGACAGCCGCACCTGTTGGCGCGGCACGTCGCTCGATTGCTCGTCACGCACTTGCATGACAATGATGGTTCGGGCGATCAGCATCGCCTGCCTGGCGAAGGCAAGGCCAACTGGCTGGAGATCGTCGGTATCCTTAAAGGGGCCACCTACCGCGGCACGTTGAATCTGGAGCTGTATCTGCCGGCCAACACCGACCTGGGAACCTTCTGTCGGAAAGCTCACTCGACGCTTGAGAAACTCTGGGCCGGAGTCCCTTGACGAAGCCCGGTAGGGCCGGAGCTATACCCCGTGGAACAACAGTTTGGCATCAACGTGCGATCAATCCGATCTCGTGGGGCAGTAGCCTCACCCTACCGGCTGGCGGACGGTGGCGGCGACGTCAACCGCCAAGGCCGTCTGGATGGACATCTTTACCGGCAAGAGTGCCTCGGTCGTGCTGAACCAGTTCAGTTTCCGCACGCCGTTGACCAATCCACTGCCGGATAAGATCCACCCCACCGTGGCCTACATCAAGGTCGAACCATAATCCTGCTGCGACTAGAGCATTTCACGCTTGAATGTATCCGCACGACTGGAACCAGTTGCGGGCGTCGGCGCCGGACACTTCTTGCAGAGCGGCCTTGATGGCTGCCAAGAGAGCCTCCCAAGTTCGA
>Ga0315273_10011375_pt1 | contig 11382 bp, 10 predicted proteins | sample YL17G02_0_MG_FD_205753 | JGI IMG/M metagenome (GOLD analysis project Ga0315273, IMG submission 205753) | Sediment microbial communities from Yellowstone Lake, YNP, Wyoming, USA - YL17G02_0 | ecosystem: Environmental > Aquatic > Freshwater > Lake > Sediment | place: USA: Wyoming | collected...
AAGATACAGGCCCACCAAAAGAGGAGCTCCTTTCTGCAACATCAGGTGGGGGCTCGACTTTTTTTTTATCAGCACCCCAAAAACTCGGGCGCTCGGGCAACGCTGCGCCATGGATATCGGGTCGTTCATCGCTATGATTGAGGCCATCGTGGGTCGGAACGATACCGAGCCGCCAGGCTCCGGACCGGATTGCGCTGGAGATCCTTTTAAGGCTTGGAGCCGCGGAGCCCTTGCGCCCGGGGCTCATGGTCAAGGTATACGTATTGAAAAAGAGCGGTGCAAAGGTATAGTGCTGCGGGGGTTTAGCGGCGCGGTGCGCGCGCCCCGGAGATCGGCATGAGCGACGACGAGAATCACACCTCGGATCCGGACAACGACGGGGCCGCACAGTACGGCGCCGAGCAGATTACCGTCCTCCACGGGCTCGAGGCGGTCCGCAAGCGGCCGGGGATGTACATCGGCAACGTCGAGTCGTCCGAGGGGCTTCACCACATGGTGTACGAGGTCGTCGACAACGCAATCGACGAGCACCTCGCCGGTTTCTGCGATCTCGTGCGCGTGGTCATCCAGTTCGACGGCAGCGTCTCCATCGAGGACAACGGCCGCGGGATCCCGACCGGGTTGCACGAGGAGGAGGGCCGATCGGCGGCCGAGGTCGTCATGACCACGCTCCACGCGGGCGCCAAGTTCAACGACGAGTCGTACAAGTACTCGGGCGGCCTGCACGGCGTGGGCGTGTCGGTCGTCAACGCCCTGTCCGAATCGCTCACCATGGAGATCTGGCGCGAGGGCATGAGCTGGTACCAGGAGTACGAGCGAGGCGCGCCCAAGGCGCCGCTCAAGCAGGTCGGCCCGACGAAGAAGCGCGGCACGCGCATCACGTTCAGGCCCGATCCGGACATCTTCCCTATCATGGACTTCTCTTTCGAGACGCTCTCCACGCGGCTGCGCGACCTGTCGTTCCTGAACGCGGGCGTGCGGATCGTCATCGTCGACGAGCGCGTCGAGGATCAACGCCACGATTTCCATTACAAGGGCGGCATCAAGTCGTTCGTCGAGTTCCTGGGCCGCAACAAGACGCCGGTGCACGAGGAGGTGATCGCGTTCGCCGACAGCCGCGACGACATCTACGTCGAGGTCGCGCTCCAGTGGAGCGACGCGTACCAGGAGCACATCCTGTGCTACACGAACGCGATCTTCAACCGCGACGGCGGCACGCACCTCACCGGGCTTCGCGCGGCGCTCACGCGCACCCTCAACGCGTGGGCAGTCGAGAACAAGCTCATCAAGGGCGACAAGGAGGGCTTGAGCGGCGAGGACGTACGCGAGGGGCTCACCGCCGTCATCGCGATCAAGCACCCGGATCCCTCGTTCAACAACCAGCCCAAAGAGAAGCTGATCAACAACGAGGTCAAGGGGATCGTCGAGAACATCATCAACGACAAGCTCGGCCGTTTCTTCGAGGAGAACCCGCGCACAGCAAGGCTCATCCTCGAGAAGGCGGTGCTCGCGAGCCGGGCGCGCGAGGCGGCGCGCAAGGCGCGCGAGATGGTGACGCGCAAGGGCGTGCTTGACGGCGGCGCGCTGCCGGGCAAGCTCGCGGACTGCCAGTCCAAGGATCCGGCGGCGAGCGAGATCTACATCGTCGAGGGCGACTCGGCCGGCGGCTCGGCCAAGCAGGGGCGCGACCGCAAGTTCCAGGCGATCCTGCCGCTCCGCGGCAAGATCCTGAACGTCGAGAAGGCGCGCCTCGACAGGATGATCGCGTCGGAGGCGATCGCGAACCTCATCACGGCGCTCGGCACCGGCATCGGCGACGAGACGTTCAACTTCGAGAAGCTGCGCTACCACAAGATCATCATCATGACCGACGCCGACGTGGACGGCGCGCACATCCGCACGCTCCTGCTCACCTTCTTCTTCCGGCACATGCGCGGGCTCATCGACCGCGGCCACCTGTACATCGCGCAGCCGCCTCTGTACCGGGTCCGCAAGGGCAAGCGCGACGTCTACATCAAGGACGAGATCGCGTTCCGCGAGTTCCTCATCTCGGCGAGCGCGGACACGGTCGCGCTTCTCGACGACCGCGGCGAACCGTTGGCCGGGGAGCGCACCGAGGAGGCGATCCGCACCTCGATGGCGAGGCGGCAGGTGCTCGACAGGATCGAGCGGTACAGCGACGCGCGCATCGCCTCGGCGCTCTGCGCGGCGGAAATCGGGCGCGCGGACCTCGACGACGCGGCTCGGCTCGAGGTGAAGCTGCGCGAGGCACGGCGGCTCATCGGTACGGACGCGAACAGCGTGGAGGCGATCCCGGACGACGCCCACGGCGCCGTCAAGGTCCGGGTGGTGGCCGGGACCAACGGCAACACGAAGACGCTGGAGTTCGACTTCGACTTCTTCTCCTCCCCCGAGTACCGGGATCTCCTGCGGTCGCGGGATCGCGCGGCCGGGTTCGGGCCCGGGCCGTACACCGTGAAGATCGGCGAGGAGAACGTCGCGATCCAGACCCTCGACGAGCTGTGGCCGCTCGTCGATCGCGCGGTGCGCAAGGGGCTCGGCATCCAGCGCTACAAGGGCCTCGGCGAGATGAACCCGGAGCAGCTCTGGGACACGACGATGAACCCGGACACGCGCACGCTCCTCAAGGTGGCGATGCAGGACTTCACCGAGGCGGATCAGATCTTCTCCATCCTCATGGGCGATCAGGTCGAGCCCCGCCGCGAGTTCATCGAGCAGAACGCCCTCGCGGTCAGGAACCTCGACATCTGATCGGCCGCAGGTGGCACAAAGTGCGCCGCTTGAACAGGAGGTCTGGATGACAACGACCGACTATATTCTCAAGAGGTGCGTCTTCGAGACGACCCTCGCGTGCGATCTGAAATGTATGCACTGCGGCTCGAGGGCGGGTCGACGCCGGCCGGACGAGCTCGAGCTGCACGAGATCGAGGGTCTGTTCGCAGCGCTCAAGGCGCTCTCGTGCGGTTGGCTCACCCTGTCCGGCGGGGAGCCGATGACTCGCCCCGACTGGGCGGAGATCGTCCTCGCCGCGAGCCGCGCCGGCCTGCGCGCAGGCATGATCACGAACGCCCTCGCGTTCGACGGGGACGCGGCCCGCCTTTCCGCCGACAACGGCCTCGAGGCGGTGAGCTTCAGCCTGGACGGCGCCTCGGCCCCGACCCACGACTTCATCCGCAACCGGGTCGGCCACTTCGCACGGATCCGCGGCGCCATGGACGCAGCACGCGCGGCTGGGCTTCCGTTTGGGGTGATCACGCACCTGAACCGGCGCAACCATCACGAGATCGAGGCGATCCACGACCTCGTCACCGGCGAGGGTGCATTCGCCTGGCAGGTGCAGCTCGGCACGGACATGGGCAACATGCGGGATCACCCCGAGATCCTCCTCGCACCCGAGAGCCTCCCGGGGATCGAGGCGGCCCTCGCCCGTTGCATCCGGCGCGGCGGCGTGCGCGTCAAGGTCTCCGACTCGATCGGCTACTACGGCCCGCACGAGCGGACGCTGCGCAGGAGCACCGGCGTCGCTGGGTTCACAGGGTGCAAGGCCGGCGTCCACGTGCTCGGCATCGAGTCGAACGGGAACGTGAAGGGGTGCCTCTCCATCATGGCCGGCTACAACGACGCGGGCGCCGCGTACGTCGAGGGCAACATCCGCGAGACGAGCCTCGTCGACTTGTGGCGCGATCCGAATTCGTTCGCTTACAACCGCCGCTGGTCGGCGGAGAGCCTCGGCGGCGCCTGCGGCGAGTGCAAGCGCGCGCGCCGCTGCCGAGGCGGCTGCCTGGCCAAGAGGGTCGCCTCTGGCGGGGGCCTCGAGAACCCGTTCTGCGTCTACCGCATCCTCGAGGACCGGGCGCCCCGGGATGGGGTCTCGGCCGGCCGCGCAGCTGCGATCGTGCTCGCTTCCCTACTCGGAGCGTCCACCCAGGCGTGCTCCAAAGTCGCGGACACGCAGCTCCCGGACGGCGGGATGGACGCGGGCGATGACGCAGGAGCCGACTCGGACACCGACACGGACACCCCGACGGACGACGGCACCGACTATTCCGACCCAGGACCGACCGACACGGACACCCCGACGGACGAGGTCACCGACTACTCCGATCCCGGGCCTTTCGACGCGGGGAAGAGCTGACCGCCTGATCGGACCGATCGGTCGGCTCCGACCGATCGGTCGAATCTTCCTTCTTGACTCCACCCAAACCCAGAACCACACTGGAAACTACGTATTCTTTTTGGGTTTCCACAGGAGTCAACCCATGCAGAAAGACGCCCAGCGCGACAGGATCCTGGAGACCGCGCACGAGAAGTTCCGGCGATTCGGCATCCGGCGCGTGACCATGGATGAGATCGCCCGGGATCTGCGGATCAGCAAGAAGACGCTGTACCAGCTGTTCCCGGACAAGGAGGCGCTCGTGCGCGCGAGCGTCGAGCGGATCGCGGGCACGGTGATCCCGATCGTCTCCGAAGCGCTCGGCCGCGACGGGCCTCCCATGGAGCGGATCGTCGAGGCGTGGCGCGCCTTCGCGATGGTCCCGCGGCTCCTGAGCGCGGAGCTCATCTCCGACGTCCAGGCGGACTACCCGCACATCTGGAGGGAGATCGACGCGCGCCGGCACGAGGTGATCGGCCGCTTCGAGAAGCTGATCGAAGACGGCGTGCGGTCCGGCGACTTCCGCCCCGAGGTGCATCCGAAGGTCGTCATGCGGCTCATCCTCGCGGTGATCGAGCAGGTGATGGTGCCGGACGTGCTCGCGCGCGGCGAGTTCACGCCGGCCGAGGCGGTGGGCACCATCATCACCGTGTTCTCGCGCGGGATGTGCGCCACGACGCCGCCAAACCTCGAGGAGCCACGGCCATGAGGAAGGCGATCCCGCTCGTCGTGATTTTGCTCGGCGCGGCGATCTACGTCTACTTCACGCACATCCGGCCGAGCCGCGAGATCGATCCCTTCGTGCGCGGCACGGGGTCGATCGAGGCCGACGAGGTGCGCGTGGCGCCCAAGATCGCGGCGCGCATCCTGAAAATCGCGGCCGACGAGGGCGACACCGTGAAGGCCGGCGGCCCGCTCGTCCAACTGGACTGCACCGAGCTCGACGCCCGCGTGGCCCAAGGACGCGCGCTGGTCGAGCAGGCGCGCTCGGTCCTCGCCCAGACAGAGGCCGCGGCGCGCCAGGCGCGCGTGCAGCTCAAGCCGCTCGAGGTGCAGAAGAGGAGCGCCGAGCGCGAGCAGGCGCGGACCGCGAGCCTCAAGGCCGTCGACGGCGTCCCCGGTTTTGCGGTCGATCAGGCCGAGACCGCCGTCGAGACCGTCGCCGAGCAGATGGGGGTCGCCAAGAGCGGCGCCGCGGTGGCCCAGCGGGCGATCGCCGTGGCCGCGGCCCAGGTGGCGCTCGCCGAGAGCGGCGTCGCGGCGATCGAGGTGCAGCGCGCCGAGTGCTCTCTCGCGTCCCCGATCGACGGTGTGGTGATGGCGCGCAACTACGAGGAGGGCGAGCTCGCGCTCCCGGGCGCGGCGATCCTCGAGCTCGGCCGCCTCGATCAGGTCCACACGTGGATCTACGTCGCGAACACCGAGGTCGGCCGCGTGCGCCTCGGCCTCAAGGTGAAGCTCGTCGCCGACACCTACCCGGGCCGGACGTTCGTCGGCACGGTGGTCCGCGTCAACGAGCGCGCCGAGTTCACGCCCAAGTCGATCCAGACCAAGGACGACAGGACGCGTCTGGTGTTCGGCGTGAAGGTCGCGATCGACAACCCGGACCGGGCGCTCCTGCCCGGCATGCCCGTGGAGGCTTCGCTCGTCGAGGTCGTCCCCGCGGGCACCCGTTGAGGGCACGCGTGGCGCCGGCGCTCGTCATCGCGGGGCTCGCCAAGCGGTTCGGCGATACGGTCGCGCTCGCGGGCCTCGACCTCGCGCTGGACGCCGGCGAGGTGCTCGGCCTCGTCGGCCCGGACGGCGCCGGCAAGACGACCGCGATGCGCCTCGTCGCCGGACTGCTCACCCCTGACGCCGGAAGCATAGAAGCGCTCGGCCTCGAGCTCCCGCGGCGCCTGCGCGAGGTGCGCCCGCGCATGGGGTACATGCCGCAGCAGTACAGCCTGTACGGGGATCTGTCCGTGGCCGAGAACCTCCGCTTCTTCGCCGGCATGTACGGCGTCCCGCGCGCGGCGTTCCGCGAGCGCTCCCGCAGGCTCCTCGAGATTGCGCGGCTCGTGGAGTTCACGGAGCGGCCTGCTGCGGCGCTCTCCGGCGGCATGTACAAGAAGCTCGCCCTCGCCTGCGCGCTCGTGCACGCGCCCGACCTTCTCCTGCTCGACGAGCCGACCAACGGCGTCGATCCGATCAGCCGCCGCGAGCTGTGGGCGTTCCTGCGAGAGCAGGTCGGCGCCGGGGTCGGGGTCCTGTACGCCACGCCGTACATGGACGAGGCCGAGAGGTGCGATCGGGTCGCGCTCGTGGTCGACGGACGGGTCGCCGCGATGGGCAGGCCAGGGGATCTCCTCGCCGCCTTCGGGCGCACCGTGCTCGAGATCGAGTGCTCGGGAGGCGTCGCGCCGCGAGAGCTGTTCGCGTCGATCGAGGGCGTACAGCACGTCTACACCGCAGGGAGGAGGCTGCACGCGATCACGGGCGAGCCCGAAGCGTTCTCGGCGCGCGCCGAAGCCCTGCTCGCGGCCAACGGGCTCCGAGAAGCGTCGATCCGGGCCGTCCCGCCGTCGTTCGAGGACGTGTTCCTGGACCTCACGGCCGGCCCGAGTCGGACGGAGAGCGCGCCATGACGTCCGGCGATCGCGTCATCGAGGTCGAGGGGCTGACCCGCCGCTTCGGAACCTTCCGGGCCGTGGACAGCATCTCCTTCCACGTGGACCGCGGCGAGGTGTTCGGATTCCTGGGCGCGAACGGCGCGGGCAAGTCGACCACGATTCGGATCCTGTGCGGCCTGCTCGCGCCGACGTCCGGACGCGGGCACGTCCTCTCCTACGACGTGGCGACCGAGATCGAGCGCGTGAAGCCGCATGTCGGCTACATGTCCCAGAAGTTCTCGCTCTACCCGGACCTCACGGTGGCGGAGAACCTCGAGTTCTTCGGCGGGGCGTACCGCGTGCCCCGCGCGCGCCTCGCGGAGCGGATCCCGCGCACCGTGGCCGAAGCCGGCCTCGCGGGCAAGGAGCGCCTCCTCGCGGGAGGCCTCGCGTCGGGGTTCAAGCAGCGGCTCGCGCTGGGCGCCGCGCTGCTGCACGAGCCCGAGCTGCTGTTCCTCGACGAGCCGACCGCCGGTGTGGCGCCGCTCGCGCGCCGGGCGTTCTGGGATCTCATCCGGGGGCTCGCCGCGCGCGGCACGACCGTGTTCGTCACGAGCCATTACATGGACGAGGTGGAGAGTTGCGATCGCATCGCGCTGATGAGCCGCGGCCGCATCGTCGCCCTCGACACGCCGGACGGCCTGAAGCGCGATCCCCGCGTCGCGGCCGCCGGCTTTGAGAGCCCGACCCTCGAGGACGTCTTCGTCGCGCTGATGGGCCCGGAGGCGCGGCCGTGATCCGGCGCATCGCCCTCCTCGCGGCGAAGGAGACGCGGCACATCCTGCGCGACTTTCGGACCGTGTACCTCGCGCTCGGCATCCCGCTCGTGCTCCTGCTCCTGTTCGGCTACGCGCTCAGCATGGACATCGACGACATCCCCACGCTCGTCGTCGACGGCGACAGGACCTCCGCGTCGCGCGACGTCGTCTCGGCGTTCGAGCGCACCGGGTTCTTCGAGCTCGTCGGCCGGGCGGACAATGCGGCCGCGGCCGAGGGGGCGTTCCGCAGCGGCGAGGCCAAGGTCGTGATCGTCATCCCGCCCGGTCTGGGCAGGGCCCTGGCGCGGGGCGAGGCCGCCCGGATCCAGATCCTCGCGGACGGGACGGACGCCAACACGGCGGCGATCGCCGTGGGGTACGGCGCCGCGCTCGCCCAGCGGCGCACCATGGACCTGACCGTCGACGCGTTGTCGCGGCTCGGCGTGCCTGCCGCCAAGGCCCCGCGCGTCGCGATCGACGTCCGCTCGCGGAACTGGTTCAACCCGACGCTCGAATCCCGCTGGTACATGGTGCCCGGCCTCATCGCCGTGATCATGGCGATGATGTCCGCCCTGCTCATGTCGCTCACCGTGGCGCGCGAGTGGGAGCGCGGCACCATGGAGCAGCTCCTCGTGACGCCGGTGCGCCCCGCGGAGATCGTGATCGGCAAGCTCGTCCCGTACTTCGTGATCGGCCTCCTCCAGCTCGCGCTCATCACCGCGGCCGGGGCCGCTTTGTTCGGCGTTCCCTTGCGCGGGAGCGTGCCGTCGCTGTTCGCGATCTCGGGGGTGTTCCTTGTCGGCGCGCTCGGCCAGGGGCTGCTCGTCTCGATCGCGACGCGCCAGCAACAGCTCGCCATGCAGGTGGCGCTCCTCACGTCGATGCTCCCGGCCCTCCTCCTCTCGGGCTTCATGTCGCCGATCGCATCCATGCCGGTCGTCGTGCAGCACATCACCCGCATCGTGCCAGCGAGGTATTTTCTGGTCGTGCTCCGCGATCTGTTTCTCAAGGGGTCGCCTCTGAGCGCGATGTGGCCCGAGATCGCGGCGCTCGCGATCTTCGCCGTCCTCATGCTCGTCGCGTGCGCGTCGCGCTTCAAGACGAGGATGGACGCATGATCGCGATGATCCTCAACGTCGCGAGAAAGGAGCTCGTGCAGACGCTGCGCGATCGCAAGATGCTCGTCATCCTGATCCTGGCGCCGGTCCTGCAGGTCGTGCTGTTCGGGTTCGCGCTCAACCTCGACCTGACCGCGCAGCCGCTCGCCGTGGTGGACTCCGACCACACGCGCGCGAGCCGGGAGATCGTCCGGGCGCTCACGGGCGGCGACGGGTTCGCGCTCGCGAAGGTGGCGGACGACGAGGCGTCGGCCGGGCGCGCGCTCAACGACGGCGAGGCGTCCATCGCGCTCGTCGTGCCCCGCGGCTACGGGCGGCGGCTCAACCAGGGCCGCGCCGAGCTCGCGCTGATCGTCGACGGGTCGGACTCCAACACCGCGCTGCGCGCCGGCCAGGAGGCGAGCCAGATCCTGAGCGCGCAGGCGATCGCCGCGCAGCGCGCCAAGCTCGCCGCGGCGTTCGCGTCGATCGGCCGGTCTTCGGATCGCGGGATCCCGGAGCTCGACGCCGAGCCGCGCGTCTTCTTCAACCCGCAGCTCCGATCGGCGATCTTCCTCGTGCCGGGCGTGCTCGCCCTCGTCCTCCTCGTCATCACGATGATGCTCACCGCCATGGGCCTCACCCGCGAGAAGGAGATGGGCACGCTCGAGCAGATCATGGTCACGCCGATCCGCCCGGTGGAGCTGATGCTCGGCAAGACGCTCCCGTTCGCCGCGCTCGGGCTCCTCGACCTCGGCGTGGCGCTGTCCGTGTCGGTGGTGGTGTTCGACCTGCCGGTGCGCGGCTCGCTCGTGGCGGTGTACGGCGTCACGCTCCTGTACCTCATGACCACGCTCGGCCTCGGCCTCTTCATCTCGACCGTGTCCGCGACCCAGCAGCAGGCGATGCTCACCGCGTTCTTCATCATGCTGCCCGCGCTCCTCCTGTCCGGGCACATCTTCCCGATCGCCAACATGCCCGAGCCGGTGCAGTGGCTCACCCAGGTGAACCCCTTGCGCCATTACATCGAGATCGTGCGCGGCGTGCTCGTCAAGGGCGCGTCCCTCGAGGATCTGTGGCGGCAGACCGCCTCGCTCGCGGCCATAGGCGTCATCGTGCTCGCGGGAGCGTCGCTCAGGTTCCAGAAGCGAATCGCGTGAGTCATGGCGCCGGCCTCGCCAGGGCGACGATGCCGCGCAAGAGGAGGAGGAAGATGACGGCGTGGATCACGGTGCCGACGATGCCGAGCATCGCCTGGACGAGGAGCATCGCCTCGATGCCGAGCTCGCCGCCGAGGAACGCTCCGGCCCAACCCGCGGCCGGGCCGATGACGGAGACGACGAGCCCCATCACCGCCGCGGCGAGGAGCCACGGCATCGCGTCGCGGCGTCGTCGCTTCACCGCGGTGAGCACCACCGCGAGCAAGGCGATCTGGAGCCCGATGCTCACGAGCCACGAGAACCCGTTGCTCATCCAGATGAGCGCCATCGATCCCTCGTCGCCGAACCCGAAGCCGCCGAGATCCATCATGCGCGCCCTCCTCCTTGTATCAGCGATCCGGATATCACATTTTCAGGCACGGCTGTCCCGTTTCCAGGACGTTCGCAAAGGCGGAAGTCGAGTCGTTCCTCCGCCGTCCTGAGGAGGCCGCAGGCCGTCTCGAAGGGCGGCTTTCGCAGCGCCCTTTCTTTTTCCCGGCGCGGGCGTCAAAGTAGCCGCGCACAAAGGAGGAACGGCGACCGTGAACGCAGCCCGCGAAGACGATCAGACCCTCGTGGCCCGGGCCAACGCCGGCGACGCCGCGGCGTTCACCGCCCTGTACCGAGCGCACCGGGACTGGGTATACGGCCTCGCGCTGCGCCTCGTGCGGGATCGCGACGACGCGCTCGACGTCGTGCAGGAGAGCTTCGACACGCTGTTCGGCAAGTTCCCGGGGTTCGCGCTCGCGTCGTCGATCCGCGCGTTCCTGTATCCGGTGGTGCGCCACACCGGGATCTCCTTCTTGCGCAGGAAGAGGAAGATCGTCCCGCTCGACGCCGTGGCGATGCGGGCCGAAGCGCCGTCCCTGGGTTGGGATCCCGAAGTGCCGTCCGACTTCGACCGGACGATCGCCGACCTCCCGGAGGAGCAGCGGGAGGTCGTGCGCCTCCGCTTCGGCCTCGACCTGAAGCTCGAGGAGATCGCCGAGGCGCTCGGCGTCCCGGTCGGCACGGTCAAGTCGCGCCTCCACAACGCCCTCCTGGCGCTGCGGGAGCGGGCGGGGTAGCCGCGGTACCGAACGCCAATTTCCCGGTTGCGGCGGCCGTTCCCTCGGCTATCATCCCGGTTGCATCGAGGCGTTTCGTCTTCGCGCTGCAACGAAAAAGGGGCTCGGAAATGAGCATCGATCTCTCCATGGTGGACGCCATCATCTCGCGCGTCGGCAATGACGCGACGAAGGCGATCCCGGTGCTGCAGGCCGTGCAGGAGAAGTTCCGCTACGTGCCGCTCGAGGCGATCGAGCGCATCGCGAGCGCGACCGAGATGACCGAGTCGCAGCTCTTCGGGGTCGCGACGTTCTACGCGCAGTTCCGCCTGAAGCCGATGGGCGAGCGGCTCGTCCGCGTGTGCCACGGCACCGCGTGCCACGTCGGCGGCGCCGTCGGGATCAGCGAGGCGATGGAGGCGCGGCTCGGCGTCAAGGACGGCGAGAACACGCCCGA
>Ga0315273_10011376_pt1 | contig 11381 bp, 9 predicted proteins | sample YL17G02_0_MG_FD_205753 | JGI IMG/M metagenome (GOLD analysis project Ga0315273, IMG submission 205753) | Sediment microbial communities from Yellowstone Lake, YNP, Wyoming, USA - YL17G02_0 | ecosystem: Environmental > Aquatic > Freshwater > Lake > Sediment | place: USA: Wyoming | collected...
GCCGCCGAACGGCACCGCGTAAGTGCCCGAACGAATGGAGTAACGGCCGGTCATGAGACTCGAGCGGCTGGGAGTGCATTGCGTCTCCATGTTCATGTTCAGCAACCGTAGGCCGCTCTTGGCCAGACTGTCAATGCGCGGCGTCGGTGCGCCACGGGTGACCCCGCCGCCGTAGCTGCCGATTTCGCCGAAGCCCAGGTTATCTGTGAGTATGAAGAGGATGTTGGGCTTACCCGGCGCCGCTGACGCAGAGCCGATAAAGAACGCCATAACGGCCAATAACAAAAACGATATGAAAAATACTTTCTTTACAACTTGCATAGTATTCTCCCTTCTGAAATAAAGAGTTACGAACTACCTTCTGAGTTTTTCCGCTCTTCCTTCTTGTTCTGCCATTTCTGAGTCCTTTGTCATTCTGAGCACAGCGAAAAATCTCGTCGTTGGCTCAGGACAGGCTCCGTGTCCTCCCCAGAGGATCCGCCGGGGCGGAAAGAATCTCAGATCCTTCGCTTCACTCAGGATGACAAATATGTAGTGTTAGCGTCATACATCACCTTTATGACTCTACCCCTTGAACCCTCTTTCTCATTCCTCTAACCCTTTCCTTACCACTGCCTCTCCATCTATCTCGAAGAGAAGTTCGTCACGGCAGACATCGGCTACTACACAGACTGCAGGAAGCTCTTCCAGTCCGTGATCCCTTGCCATCTCCCAAAACACAGACGCGTGCTCAGGCCTCTTCACAAACGCGGTGGCGGCAGCAATATCTCCAAGTCCGGCCCCCTCCTGACCGAGGAGGTTTTCGATCTTCTCAAATGTGCAGCTTATCTGGCCGCGTATATCACCTGGGAACTGACTCCTCCCTCTCTGGTCGATTGCAGCGGTGCCTGAGACTTCAATCAGGGAAACACCGGGCTCCTGAATGAGTGCCCCCCGTGAAAAAGCTGAGCCATAACAAAAGGCATCAAGCTGTGCTACATTGGTCAGTTGCTTGATTGCGGGATGCGTGCACTCTTCTCCGATTATTGCAATAAGGTCCATAGCTGATACTCCCAAGGGAGTATCAGCACGGATGCCTGTACTTGCAGGAAGCAGGAGGTTCCTGTCGCCCGGACCCGGCATGATGCCGAACTCTCCATATTTCTCATTCCTGACCTTATTGAATGCCGCGTACCAATCCAATATGTCGGAGAGATAAAACCATGTCCTCACAACGTCACCGTATGATGCACCGTTTTCACGAAGTATTCTCTCCGCACGATCGAGCATCAGGCTTACCTGGAGGGGTCTGTTTTCGTCCTTCTCTGAACAATCATTCTTCCCGTTAATGTTTTGGAGTACGAGATAGGTAGATCCTCTACGGCGCCACCCTCGTCCGCAGGGATGATGCCCATCCATGATTGTCCAGACATCGCTACGGTTCTTAGGGGAAACGGCGCGGATGATCGTGCCGGCATACCCTTTTCCCCAGGGAGGATTGCCCTGAATATAGGTAACGGGATTGCTCGAATGGACATCGCAACTCCAGAGCGCACGCTGCCGTACTGACATGAGGGAGGGTTCCACAAAAAGGCTCCCGAATATGCGTTCGTGCACGATCTCAAGTTGGTATTCTTTGAGGACTTCTGCGATCTGGATATAGGATTCCCAGGCAGCCTGGAGTGCATCGACAGGGGATCTAACCGATGCGACAACAAATACCTGATCTATTCCTGCCCTTGTCACGCTCAGCTTTGTCGCAGCTTGCTCAGAAGTGATTAACTCATTGATCATATCATTTCACTTTATACATAATCACTTATGTCATTGATTATCGCTATTGTAAGCACCTGAATTATATCAATATTAAATATTTTAAATATATGACTAAAGGGAATTATTTAGTCCGGCCAACATGATCTTGATGATATACTGATCGACATATAAGTCGCAAACCCCTTTACCGGACCAATGTATTTGGTTCAACTCGAATTGTTGTCACGCCAGCCATCTGGTTTTGCGTGTTCCTATTTGAAAGCTTGCACACCAAGGAAAGAAAATGGGGAGTTTACTTTAGGGAGGATTCTTTATCGGCAAGTTATCTTTATTTTTGCGCACTCCTATGTGGACAGGACAATTAGATTATCAATCCATAACTCTTTCTTTTAGAAAGAAATAAACAGGGTGAGTTTACGGAACAAAAACTTGAAGTAGGACTATATTTCGCTTTCTGGTATAAACCCAAATTTTTTTGGGGCATGCGGAAAAGTAGGGTTTCCCCTACTCTTTTCCGCAAATTTGTCATGTTTTCAATACATGTTACGAACTGCTCATGTACGAGAGGAGCAGCTTACAGATTCAGTCTCCCACAAAGCAGAAAAATTGTTAAAGTCATGATGCATAATTCCGTCTGCATCAAAGTTCATCCAGTAGCAATCATTCGCGTAGGCGAAATTGAGAATCTTTATAAAGTCTTCGGAAAAACCCTCCTCGCGTATCCTGTCGTATAAGGCTTCACCTTCTTCATCTGGATTTGGAACGTTTACGAAAGCTCCATACTTATGCTGAATGGTTACTAAGCTCTCTGCTATGGTTAATAAGTCCATGTCTTTCGGTCGTACATGCACTGTGCTGCAATCGAGGTATTTGAAAATTCCATCATGATTTTCTGTATACATTATTACCCCCATTCAAAATCTACTTTTATAAAGTTTATATGGAGAAGTGGAAGTATTCATCGAATCTCTCCCCGCTTGATTTGCGGATCCCCTCGCCTTCCGGCTTTACTCTTAATTTTCAGGATACTTGCAACTAGATTCTCGGCCTGTTTTTTATAGTCTTCGACGATGATTCTGATTGAGAGGAGAAAACGGCCTCCGGTGAGCAACACGAGAGATCCGTTATGTTTTCGTACCTCCATGTCCTTGCGTCTTACAACGAGTGGATTATTTTTAATATCTTTTTCAAGAAGAGCTCTTGCTTCCATTTCCCGGAACATATCTATTTCTTCTTTCGTTCCCCTATAAGCCAGAAACTCTGCTATCTCAGGTGATGAGCGGTCTGCAAGCAACGTGTTGAATATCATCCGCTTTGTGCCTCTAAACCTGTCTACGAGAAAGCACGAGAAAGGTTCTGCAGATTCAATAATTGGGGTAAGGGTTCCACCTTTTCTGAGAAAAGAATCCGGGTCCTCGTCTTCAGGAAGAATTCCGACTCCTCCCCTCATCTTCCCATCAAAAAGAATCTTTGCTGTGCGTTGAGCTGCGGTTATTCCTGCCTTATCTCCGTCATAGATGACCATTGCCCAATTTGTATATTTCTTCAATGTCTTCACATGTTCCTCGCCGAACGATGTTCCCATAGGGGCACAGGTGTTTCTGTAACCGCACTGATGCGCCATAATGACATCGAGCTGCCCTTCAACCACTATCGCGTAACCGGCGGTCTTGATTGCGACAGGGTCTATACCATAAAGGATCTCTTTTTTCCGGAAGATAGGGGTAGCAGAAGTATTCAGGTACTTGGGTTCTTCATCGCCTGTTACTCTTCCAGTGAACCCGAGGACCCTGCCATTTCTAATAATAGGAAACATGATCCTTCTGAAAAAGAAATCTTTCATCTCGCCGTTTCTTTTCACGCCAAGACCCGAATTAATAATTTCTTCGTCAGTGAAACCCTTGCCTTTCAAATAATTGACCAGGGGAACACCGTTTGTGCAGCCGATCTTGAAGTGCTGTATAGATTCAGGTAAAAGACTTCTTTGCTTTGTAAGATACTCCATCGCCTTTTCGTTCTTCCTCAGTGATTCAACATAAAAGTTAAGAGCTGTGCTGTTAATCTCAAACAGCCCTCCGTTTGAGTTAGAGATCGAAGATAGCTCTACGCCAGCCTTCGCTGCGAGTATCCGGAGTGCTTCAGGAAAAGAAACCCTCTCCTTCTCCATTACGAAGTCAAAGACGGAACCGGCTTTATTACATCCATAGCATTTGAAGGATAAGCTGTCAGTGTATATATGAAACGAGGCCGTCTTTTCTTCGTGGAATGGGCACTTCATGACATAATCTTTCCCCACTTGCTTTGGGTGCCCATAGACATCCAATACTGTAAGCCGTTCGAGAACTCTTTCTCTATCCGAAATAGTGTCAGACATTCTATTCCTCCTGTTTAATTTGCTTTAGCCAGTCTTATTGTTTTTCCCGTTGCCAAAAACTTATGCCCCGGATGCTCCTGTCGGAGGTATTGTGAGGCAATGGCGCCCTCCTTTCTCATAGAGTCCGGCATATCCTTCTTTTTAATGGATTGGCTTCTAATACCCGCGCCTGATTAGATATTACCATTGCGATTTTGCTATCAGGAGGAAAAGCAGGGGGGGATGCCGATAAAAAAAACCGGCGTCTTCCCCCTTTATAGGCAGATAAGGCTAAAACATTGCCAGCTGATCAGTGGGTTCAGGCTTCTGTAAACCGATATCGGTTGGAGCAGATGTCTGAACATTTGAGGCATTTAATGATGACGTTACTAATTCTTCATTAAGTGAGTTGATCGCCTTCGGTATCTGTACTGTTTCCTCCACATTAATCTCATTCAGAGGTGTTTCGGCCAGTGTTTCCTGAAAATCAACGGGCGAGATATCTTCTTTTCCGCAGAGTTTTTTTGCAAAGGCAATCGTTCTCTCACTCTGTTTTGCATACCAGAGCCTTTTAGCTCTGCTCCATCTGAATCCGGCAATACGGAGAGATGCCATGATTTCCTCAGAAGGCTTTTCTGTGAACTTCAACTCCACACCTTCTTTTTCATCATTAAGTCTCATAGTAACATCCATACTTTGAATAGCATGACCTGTCTCATTTGAATCTTGTAACGCGTATGAGGAAGAATAGTTCTTGTAAGGGTACATTTCCTTTGAGTAAGTATCAAAACGTATCTCGAATCTTGTTTCAACCTCTTGCCGTCCGTCATATGCTCCACGCTTCAGTCTGATACCTGTATGATCGCTGATCAGGTAATTTCCGTGCCCCATCGAATAATTCTCTACGTGCCATGTGAATTTATACTTGTTTAATTCGGGATATTTTGCGAGTATTGACCTTGCAAGCTTTTCTGTCTTGGGACCTTTTTGCGCCAACCCCAAACAAAGGTCACTCCCTATCTGGCGGTGAGGGGCAAAATAATCTGACTGGGGATGGGAATCATCGAAAGTTATCTCCAATTTAACGGCCATCATTCCATCCGGGATCGTAACTTTCTCGGGTTTTCCCCATTCAGATATAAAGTCATCATGTTCGGTATTTCTTTTTTGTTCCCACTCTTCGTGAGTTTTATTTTCCTTCTCCTGCCTTACTTTCGCCTGCTCTTCTGTTTCTCTTTTGTTAACAGTCGGGATGTGCTTTTTAAACAGAAATTCTGCTTTCTGGATAACGTCCTGGATGTCAGTTATGACCGGCGGAAGAGACGCAAGAAATTCATTGAGGTCGGCTTTATAGAGTTCAGGATTTTCGACAGGATATTTCTCGCCAATTACCAAATATGTGGTCTCATCTTCGGTCTTGCCGTAAATACCTCTCAATTCACGGCGGTAAGAGTTGATGCTGAAAAGACGGTCAACCGACTTAGCTACTCGCTCCGCCTCCAGCTTTTTCTGTGACCTGACTTTAATTCCTATATCACTGGTAACTGCAACTTCCCATACTCTCACAGTAATAACTCCTTTCTAAATGGAAAACAGCCGGGTCTCGAAACCTCGGCTGTCCCAAATTGCTGCTGATTTTATATGGAAAAACTACGCGTCTACTTTAAGCATTGCCTTCCAGCGCTCACTCTCTAATGAGCAAGAACAGGATCATCTGACTGGTGGTGATCAAAGTATTTGACTCTCTGATTCCTATCACTGGTCATTATTTCCTTCTCAGTTCTAAAACAATTTCTTCGGCCATTTTTACTTCATCCCTGAGCTTTTTGACTGCTGTGTAACTGACAACGGTAAGATCTTCGGAGCACCCGGTATTGTCTTCGGAATCTAGAAGGGCATTTGCAGCACTTAAGAGTTTCTTGATTTCTTTCATTTACATCAATCTCCTTTCATGCATGGATGTAATAATTCCTTCGAATATTTGAGAGTTAGGCTGCGAGTTTGACGGTTTTCGACGCTTTATTTCTCAACTTGATCAGCATCTTTCCTTTTTTTATCTGGATGCTGGTTATCTTTGAGATGTCCACACCGGCAAGGTCAAGGCCTTTCAGCAGATCATATTTGCTGTAAGCTCCGGTTACATGCATAAGGTCCCTGTCAATCTCGTTGTCGAAAGATTCCCGCTGGGTGTTGTAAGTGTCACAGTCAGGATCTTCACAGTACAGAAACCGGTCGAACATTGCAGTGGTTATGTCATGGACATCCCTTGGATATTTTGTATAGAAAATCTCAGCATCACTCCATCCTCCGACAAGGGCCAGAATGCCGATCTTTTTATCGCCACATGTAATCCTGCCTGCCTTCGTCCAGGTATAGTTTTCTCTCGCTGGCGTACCGTCGCATATGATCTGAAGAGGGTATTCCCTGTCGATCACCTTGAGCCAGGAAGGATGTTTACGGGTTAAAGATACAGCCTCAATGGTTCCTTCCGGCAAAACGAGACAGTCAGTGTCTTCGTCTGATCTATCCGTCTTTTGACCGTTGCTATCCTCCAGGCCTTTTATGGTGACGGAAGACACTATTTCATTTATCGGAGAGGACTCATTCACATGGACAATTCTTTTTGATTTACTGCTGCTGTTCCAGGATTCGACAGGGTAATGCGGTTCATCAACATGGACGTAGAATCTCTTCAGTGTGTCCATTTCGTCCTGTGTAGCAATACACTCCATGGCCTCCATAATATTAAGCACTTTGAATTCGTCAGTTTTTTCAGGGTCGTTGAGGTAATCGATGCAGTAAGCGGCGACCTTGTCCCTGACAAATCTATAAAACGCTTCGAGCTTTGCGTCTTCCTTGATTGTTGTTCGATATGGAAGCACCGGGGTTAAAATCGATCCCTGTCTGACATCAACATAGACACAAGTGTAATAAGTTGAACATTCAATCGGAATGCCGTACCAGACAACGGTCATCTTTGATTTGAGGCATTGCGGAGTTTCCGGGAAATGAGAACCGACTACGATGTACACATTATTCCCTTCGTAGGCTGTTTCTATGACATGATCCCGATTTCTACAGGCACCATCACGCAGGTTTTCCTTTTTAAGTGACTTTCCGTTAACGGTGATGTCCAATGGGAAGTAGCGCAGTGAACTATTCACATTCTGCATGATGTTCCCGGCTATCTCCTTTTTCAGCATGGCCCTAAGGAAAAAGCCGTCTGTTTTCTCACGCGGATCGATGTTATCCAGGATGTTCTTGCGGTAAGAGGCAGACTCAAGATATTTCCTGCAGTCAACGGTAATCGTGCCGAAATTGCTCTGAAAGGTCACCTCAGTGGAAATGCAGAGTAAGAAAAATAGACCCCAACCTGCCGGGTTTTGTGCAGATTCAACTACTGGATTCCAGTCTGATTCGGCAAGGATAAAAATCGCTTCAGGACAGTCACAACCTTCCCCGTTGTCCCAGGCGGTAAGAACATTATCACTGAGTCTGATATCAAGCAGGCTCGCGTCTGCTCTGGACGCGTTCTGGGCGAGTTCTATGAAAACATTGGAGGGCTTGTCGAAAAAATAAGGGAGCTTCTTGAAAAGTCTGTCTTCATTAATTGACTTCATAGGGTTTTCTCCTTTTGAGAATTCTTTGAATGCAGAAACTACAGAAATGTTTAGGTTTTGCAATTGGAAGTTATATTTGGATTGCCATTGATTTACAGCTGAGGCCCGGATACAAGGCTAAAACAGTCTCATCGGCATAAGAATGCAGATATGATCCTGGCTGCCGTTGTTTGTGAAGATCACGGGAGATACTGCGTCTGCAAGGGAGAGAGTTACCTTATCCGTCTTGAATGCGGAAACAGCATCAATAAGATACCGGGAATTAAAGCCTATCTTGATCGGCTCATTACTGTACTCGATGTCGACCACATCTCTTGCTTCACCGAGGCCGGGATTGGTTGACGAAACGGTCATTGTTTTCGGCTCAACCCCCAAGAAAACGGTATTGGAGCCCTCTTTCGACATGATCGAAGCCTTCCTTATGGCTTTCACGAAAGACTCTGTCTCCACGTGAACGACCTTGTCGTTGCTGTTCGGTATAACAGATTCGTAGTTGGGATAGTCCCCATCGACGAGCCTTGCCATGAAATCCACTCCGCCGGCAGTGAAAAGTATGTGCTGACTGCCGATGCTGCAGGATACGGTACCCTCCCCTGCCAGGAACTTCTTAAGTTCCGAGGCAGCTTTTCTCGGAACGATAACCTTCTTTTCATCTCCCTCTGAAAGTTCCACACCCTTGTTAATCAGGGCCATCCTGTGTCCATCGGTAGCAACGACTGTTATCAGCTTCCTGTCAGGCTTCATGTGGAAAAGGAGGCCGTTGAGGGTATATCTGGTATCACTTTCTCCTGAAGAGAATATGGTCTTCTCGATCATCTCGGCAAGCTCTTCATTCTTGAATGTGAGGCTGCTTTCCTCGTCGATATTTTTCCATGCGGGAAAGTCCTGCGAAGGGAGACATGCAAGCTTGAATTTACTATTTCCGGAAAAGACACTTAGCCAGCCGCTCTCAGCTGACTGCATGGTTATGTCGTCCTCTGTCTCCTTTACAATCTCGAGGAGCTTTCTCGCCGGGATACAGACATCGCCGGCTTCATCGACCGCTGCTTCAAGTGGTTCCCTCATGGATACATTCAGGTCCGTAGCTGTAATCGTAGAGCCGTCTTTTTGGGCGTTGAGCAGAAAATGGGAAAGTAATGGCATAGTGTAATTTTTCTCGACGATATTCTGAATCAAGGAAAGTCTGGAGCGGAGCTCATCTCTTTTTACTGTCAATTTCATGTTTTTTGTCCTCCAAAGAGTTCTTTAAAATAATTTCAATAAAGATATTACCTGCGGATACTGCATTGCTCTTATCATGGAGAAGTTATCTTCTCCGTCTTTTTTTCTTCAGCAAAGGGAGCAGTCTCTTTGCCTCAACGTCCATAGCAAGGTTATGCATTCTCTTTTTGATTTCTTTTGGCAGTATTATTCTTAATTTCACGCTATTTGCCTCCAATCAAATTGTTATTTTTTGAAAGTTTTCCAGATTATGAGCGGCTGCATCGTTTGGTCTCCACCTCCTCCAATATTCTTCTCTCTACGTCTTCCCTGTTTTCGGGTTCATCGCCATCCCAGATTATTTCCCTGTCAGTAATGGGCATACCTCCCACGCTTGTGATCCTGGTTTCAACTATGCAACTGAACTCTTTTTCATCGTCATCTACAATGTCGACAGGAGTTGTTATCACATAACTTTCTTCATCGCGATTAACTACGATTTCCATACCAAAATCTCCTTCCTCTTCTAAGATTTTCGACTGTTACCGATTAAGATCTTTTCTGGATTTTTGAAACCTGCTTATGAAGGCATTTCCAGGTGAACCAATGGGCTATTCTTCTTGCGGGGTTGATTGCCGTATTCTATTTATCAGTATCTGATGAAACTTCGTGGACAGATTCTATCTCGTAATCTGCATCACGCTCTGAAAACTCGTAGTCACCTGCTTCATCAAGCGCTTTCTGTTCAGCCTGGAATTGAGACTTTGCCTTTACTCTAATCTTTCGTGATCCGTAGGCGATCCTGACCACTGCAACCTCGAACTCGCGTTCATCAGGATACTCTCTGAGCCGGGGCTCAATGAAGAGTTTTGCGATAGCTATTGTATGGTCGCAATATTTTTGTTCTGCGTGATCCAGGCAATCACACTCAAGGCAGATGTTATCTTCTATGTGCTGGACTTCCACCGTATAGATTCCTTCTCCGTCATCTACCTCATACTCTTCTTTCTTTGAGGACCTGATAACGTTTATGGAAAACTCTTCTATTCTCCTTCCCGCTGTCAACCCGGCCAATTGTTTAAAATCAAGCCCGGCTGCAGCCGATTTATTCGGCGTGAAGCTGGCTTCGGTCATGGAAAGGTCAACAGCGCCGTGAGCAATAGAAAATTCCTTAGTAATGTCTTTTCCATTGTGGACGAGAGTCCCATATACAGCACAGTCGGTGTTCTGCATGCCAAGGTCAGCATGTACCAACATGTATGTGCCGGACTCCTCCAATTTACCTTTCTCTATGAGTACCCGTATAACATCATCTGCGAAATCGTTACTGTCGCAGAGACGTTCCTCAGTTTCGGGATAAAAGACAAAGACATAGGGAGCATAGAGTTTTTCGCGCACATAGATGGAAATATTCCCGCACTTTGATTTTCCCTCCGTGATTTTTATTAAGCCTTCTCTTTTCAACTTGTTGCCTCCTTTGTGATCAGTTTATTAGCTGCTGTTTAACCCACATCGCATAGCATCATCATGGTTACTGACAGAACCCTGGGTTAAAAGACTATGTCTTTAAGACCGGATAACTTCTATTTATTGATTGAAAGAAATGTGTAAAAGATTGGAATAGGAAATAGGTCTATATAATAATGATGATCATGCGGCTTTTCTGAGCGCCCATACTCCCCACTCGACGTTTGAGGCATGTTTCTGGAGAACCTGACGAACTTTGGCCTGCCAATGAGGATTCGCTTTTATCTTTTCCTGTGATTTTTCTGCAACAGCAGCATATATTTCGCTGAGATTCGCTTTACCGCCGAGCTTCCTGAGCGTCCATTCGACGACCGCTCTCCAGGTTGCATTGCTCAGCGTAACAAGTCCCTGACTTGTCTTTACCGCTGCATCAAGAAATCCGAATACGAGCCTGTCCTTCTTGAAATTCAATAAATATTCATGGACTATGGGTACAAAGCGGCCTGCGTAGATTATTTTGTCGCTCATGCAGTTATGCTGCTCTTTGATTACGACACTTTCGAGTACACCCGGTCCCATTTTTACGATATCTGCCTGAATAGACCAAAAAGTATTCTGGCGGCGTATATCTCCGATGAGGACTGAATAGTGCCCATTGCCTGCAAGGGCATCGTAGACGTTATAGAGGGCTAACTGCAGCTTGTCCAAGAATTCTTCGGGACTGTGACAATGTGAAAGATCGTCCGGATGGGGATTATTCCCCCATACCGAACCGCTGTACTTGATAATGTCATGGTAAGGGGGATGAAGAAAGAAGTAATCGGGACTCTCTTTGATTTTTTCAATAAGACTGTCTTTTATAATGTTGAATCCCGAATGCAGGTCGAGACCTACATACCTTATGCCCAGCTCTTTGCACACATCGCCTGTCGTGCCGGAGCCCTGCATCGGATCACAGCATAACGCTGGACGAAAATAAAGAAGAA
>Ga0315273_10011377_pt1 | contig 11380 bp, 10 predicted proteins | sample YL17G02_0_MG_FD_205753 | JGI IMG/M metagenome (GOLD analysis project Ga0315273, IMG submission 205753) | Sediment microbial communities from Yellowstone Lake, YNP, Wyoming, USA - YL17G02_0 | ecosystem: Environmental > Aquatic > Freshwater > Lake > Sediment | place: USA: Wyoming | collected...
CCTCCATGACGGCGCGCACGACCTCGGCGACCGAGCGGTTGTGACCCAGGTGGATGACCTCGGCTCCCTGGGCCTGCAGTATCCGCCGCATGATGTTGATCGAGACGTCGTGACCGTCGAACAGGCTCGCTGCGGTCACGAACCGGACTGGGGGTCGAGCAGGCGCCATGGGTGAAGTATCGCCGATCGGCTGCGAGATCACTCACGCCGGCCGGCTGCTGCGGGGAATCAGCCATCAGCCGCTACACTGCCGGGAGCGCCCACTTCAGGGTGCGACCCGCTGAGCCGCTCACCGGACCGCTACGCATCACGCAGCCGAGTCCAGTGCACTAGCCAGCGGACCTTCAGTAGGAGAATCCCATGGCGGACGTCCGCCCGTACAACAACACTGTCCAGACCGATGCCCCGCGCGCCGAACTCACCTTCGCCTCGCTCGGAGTGCCGTCGGAGCTGACCGAGATCATGGCCCGTGACGGCATCCGTCAGCCGTTCCCCATACAGACCGCCACCCTCCCCGACTCGCTCGCCGGCCGTGACGTGCTCGGCCGCGGCAAGACCGGTTCGGGCAAGACCCTCGCCTTCGTGCTCCCGGTCCTGACACGGCTCTCGAACTCGACCAGTCAGCGACGTCCCGGTCACCCCCGGGCGCTGATCCTGGCCCCGACACGTGAGCTGGTCAGCCAGATCCACGAGGCGATCAAACCGCTCGCCGCGCCGCTCGGCCTGCGAACCGTCACCGTGTTCGGCGGCGTGTCATCCGGCCCCCAGATCGCCAGCCTGCGCAAGGGCGTCGACATCGTCGTCGCGTGCCCCGGACGGCTCGAGGATCTGATCGGCCAACGCCAGGTGAACCTCGAATCGGTCGAGATCACCGTTCTCGATGAGGCTGATCACATGGCCGACCTTGGCTTCCTCCCCGTCGTGAAGAAGCTGCTCGACCGCACACCCAAGAACGGTCAGCGGATGCTGTTCTCGGCCACCCTTGACAATGGCATCGATGTCATCGTCAAGCGTTACCTCCACAACCCGATCACCCACAGCGTGGACTCCGTGCAGTCGCCAGTGGTCACCATGACCCACCATGTGCTCCACGTGACAGCAGGCGACCGACTCGGTGTGTTGGTCGATCTGACCTCGGCCCCGGGCCGGACGATGGTCTTCACCCGCACCAAGCACCGGGCGAAGCAGCTCACCCGCCAGCTCCAGGCCGCCGGCGTGCCGGCGGTCGAGATGCACGGCAACCTGGCCCAGAACGCGCGCACCCGGAACCTCGCCGCGTTCTCCGACGGCCGGGCCGCCGCACTGGTAGCGACCGACATAGCGGCCCGTGGCATCCACGTGGATGACGTCACCCTCGTCATCCACGCCGACCCGCCGATCGAGCACAAGGCGTACCTCCACCGTTCCGGGCGGACCGCCCGTGCCGGTGCCGAGGGCACCGTGGTGACCCTGGCCACCGAGGATCAGCGCAGCGCCGTCAAGCAGTTGGCCCGCAAGGCCGGAATCACCCCCACGATCACCCAGCTGCGGGTCGGTGACCCACTGCTGACCCGCTTGGCCCCGGGAGAACGGGTCCTGCTCTCCGAGGCGGAGGTGCTCGCCGCCATCCCGACCTCGGGTGATGTCCACCGCCCGGCCGGCACGGGCAAGCACCGCCCGGCCGGCACGGGCAAGCACCGGCGTCGCCGCCCGAGGTGACATCGGGCACAACGTCGTCGTCGGTGCATCCATGACCGCGACGGGGTGCGAAGTAGAGATGACCGATTCTCGACGCGGGTAGGAACATGTTTCTGGCACTGAAGGAGATGCGCCGCTCGTTGGGCCGCTTCGTCATGCTCATCGCCGCGATCGGTCTCCTGGTCTTCCTCGTCCTCTTCCAGGCGGCCATTCGCAACGGTCTCGTGACCACCTTCGTCGGTGGGATCGAGAACCAGAGCGCGCCGGTGCTCGTCCTGAGTACCGATGCGCTGCGGCAACTGTCGGCCAGCACGATCGATGCGGCGACCCAGCAATCCATCAGTTCGGTCAACAGCGTCGCTGAGACCGCACAGATGGGCCAGGTCGTCGCCCCGGTCACGGCCGGCGGTGAATCACGGGCGGTCTCCGTCGTCGGCTACAGCAACGCCGAACTCGGGGGACCCACCACCTTGGTGACCGGCCGGCTCCCCCAGGTAGCGGGTGAGGTGGTGGCGAACCTCGGCGATGCAGCCGACGGGTTCGCCATCGGAGACACGATCACCGTGCTTCCAGCGGGACTCCCGCTCAAAGTGGTGGGCCAGGCCACCGACATCGACCTTGGGTTCCCCACGTTGTTCACGACCTTTGACACGTTCACCGACGTCGTGCGGGCCACCAATCCCGACGCCGGCGAGATCTCCCCCAACGCGATCGCCGTCCGACCACAGGCTGGCGTCTCGGGCGAGACCGTCACGGCCGAGATCAACGCTCTGGGCGACGACGTCGACGCGCTCACCCGATCGCAACTGGCGGAGCAGTCCCCGGGGGTCGCCCAGGTGAAGACGTCCTTCCTCCTGATCTTCATCATCTTCGGGATCGTGGTGCCCCTCGTGACCGGGCTGTTCTTCCTCATCGTGACGTTCCAGAAGGCTGGGTCATTGACGCTCCTGCGAGCTGTCGGCGTACGGTCCGCGGCACTGGTGCGATCACTCCTGGTCCAGGTGTTCATCGTCGTCGGCCTCGGCCTGGTCGTCGGAATTGCCCTGTACCTGCCGCTGAGCTCACAGAAGCTCGGAAACATCTCGCTGAAGTTCGAGACGGCGGTGGTCATCTTCTGGTCGATCCTCTTCCTGGTGCTCGGGCTCCTGAGCTCACTCGTCGCGGCTCGCAGAGTTCTGGCGATCGATCCGATCGAGGCCACCACGGGCGCCGGGGTCGGACGATGAAGATCGCTCTGCTCGAGTTGCGGCGCCAGCCCCGCCGATTCGGCGGAGCAGTCGCGATCCTCACCCTCCTCGGTGCACTCCTGATGCTGCTGGGCGGCCTCCTCGACGGCCTCACCGAGGGAGGAACCAATGCCATCACCGCCCAGCGAGCCGACCTCATCGTGTACTCGGCGAACTCCGGGGCGAAGTTCGCACAGAGTCGGATCGATCCCGCCACGGCGGCCGTCGTCGCCGGCACCGACGGCGTCACCGACACCGGGGCCCTCAACGTCGTCCAGCTCGGCGCGCGCCTGCCCGACAGCGGTCCCCGCGACCTCGTCGGCGTCCGGCTCTTCGGATACGAGATCCCGCCGGCCGGCGTCGGTGCCCCGCCCGCCGCTGGCGAGGCGTACGCCGACGTCACGCTCCGCGACCGGGGGGCGCAGGTCGGTGACGTCGTGCTCGTCGGGTCGCAGAAGAGCAAGGTGAAGATCATCGGATTCGTGCCCGACACGACCTATGTGCTCGAGCCGACCCTGTGGGCGAATGTCGAGACCTGGTCGTCGATCGTCGGCGCGAACCGGCCGAGTGAGCAACTCGGCGTCGGCGTCTCGCAATCGCTGGCCGTGACGGTCACGGGCGACCCGCTCGCCGCGGCCTCCCGGATCGACGCGGCCACCGGGGGGACGACCACGACGCTCACCCCGGCCGGAGTGGTCGAGGCCGACAAGGGCGTGCAATCGCAGAACGCCACGTTCGGCGGGATCATCGGCATCACGGTCCTCATCGCCATCGTCGTGATCGCGCTGTTCTTCGCGCTGCTCACCGCCGAGCGCACCGGGCTGTATGGAGTGCTCAAAGCCCTGGGCGCCCGGTCTGGCGCGCTGTTCGCCGGGGTCGTCGCACAGGCCATGATCCTCACGCTCATCGCCTCGCTGATCGCGACCGCCCTGGCCCTTGCGCTGGAGGTCGCCCTCCCGCCCGGCGTCGTTCCGTACTCCCTCTCGGCGACTCGTGTGATCTCGAGCGTCGGCTCCCTACTTCTCGCCGCCGTCGTCGGTTGCGCCTTCTCGCTGCGGCGGGTCCTGCGGATCGACCCGGCCTCAGCCATCGGAGGTTCCACATGAGTGACGTGCTGGTCATGACAGACGTGCGCAAGATCTACGAGACGGGCGACACCGAGGTTGCAGCACTCGACCACGCGAGCCTCACCGTGGGCGACGACGAGATCGTCGCGCTCGTCGGCCCCTCCGGCTCGGGCAAGACGACGCTCTGCTCGATCGCCGGCGGACTCCTCTCCCCCACGTCCGGAGTCGTGACCGTCGGCGGGCACGACCTCACGACCTACTCCGCCCGCGAGCTGTCGGACTTCCGCCGCGATCAGGTCGGGTTCGTGTTCCAGTCGGTCAACCTGGTGCCGTTTCTCACGGCACGCGAGAACCTGCTGGTCATCGCTGAGCTCGGCGGCGGCGACACATCCACGGCGACGACCCGGGCCGACCAACTGCTCGACGAGTTGGGCCTCGCCGATCGGGCCAAGAACCTGCCGTCCCAGCTCTCCGGTGGTCAGCGCCAGCGCGTCGCCATCGGCCGGGCGCTCATGAACGAACCGTCACTCGTGCTGTTCGACGAGCCGACTTCGGCGCTCGACTCGAAGCTGGGCGACCAGGTCACCCGACTCATCCGGTCGGAGATGAAGCAACGTGGCACCTCGGCCATCATCGTGACCCACGACGATCGGATCACCCAGTACGCCGACCGCGTCGTGCACATCAGTGACGGTGTCGTGTTGGACCACTGACCGATCCGGCGATCACCCCTGGCGGCGGCGCTTCCCCACGAAGAAGCCGACGAGCGCTCCGAGAACCGCCGTGAAGGTGAGGAGGAGCCACAGCTTCATCGTCACGTCGAAGAAGATGACCGTCGCCGTCACCGACTTGCTGTTCGTCGCGATGAAGATGACGAGCAGGGCGGCGATGATCGCGCCGACGATCTGGCCCTTGGTCGGCCGGAAGGAGCCGTCGGTGCCACCGGGAGGGGAGCCGCCTGTCGCCTGGGTCATGCCCGCAGCGTAGGCCTGCGACCGATGGAACGGGTCACCTGACGACGATCGGGTCAGGATCGATCAGCACGCACCGGGTGCCGGAGTAGATCGAGGGCATGCAGCGGTTGCAGTGGATGCAGATTCCACCGTCCGCCTCACCGGAGGCCAGGCGGGCCACGAGGTCGGGCTCGCGGAGCAAGGCCCGACCCATGGCCACGAAGTCGAACCCGTCAGCCATCGCCTGCTGGATCGTCGACAGCTCGTTGATACCGCCGAGGAGGACCAGCGGCATGTCGACCGCGGCCCTCACGGCGCGGGCCTTCTCGGCGAAGTAGGCCTCGCTGAACGGGATCGATGGCATGAACCTGTCGGCGAGCACACGGAACCCCAGCCGTTGCAATGGCGGCAGGGTGGCACCGAACTCCTTGTGCGGCGCGTCACCCCGGAAGAGATACATCGGGTTGGCGAGAGAGCTCCCGCCGGTGAGCTCGAGCGCGTCGAGGCAGCCGTCAGCCTCGAGCATCTGCGCGAACTCGATGCTCTCGGGGGCCTTGAGCCCTCCGGGAACACCGTCGTCGAGGCTGATCTTCGCCGTGACGGCCACCTCGGTACCCACCGCGTCGCGCACAGCTCGCACGGTCTCGCGGGCGAATCGGGCCCGCGCTTCGAGCGACCCACCCCACACGTCGTCGCGCTTGTTGAACCGGGGGCTGAGAAACGACGAGATCAGGTAGTTGTGGGCGAGGTGGATCTCGATCGAGTCGAACCCGGCGTCGATCATCAGTCGCGCTCCACGAGCGTGATCCCGGATGACGCGCCTGATATCGGTTTCGTCGCAGGCGCGGGTCCGTCGCATCGACAACGGGTTGAACGAACGCATCGGGCCGAGCGCGACGACGCCGTTCGACTTCGCGTTGGCGACCGGGCCGGCGTGACCCAGTTGTCCCGCGACCTTCACCCCGGTCGCGTGGAGCTCGTCGGTGAGCCGTCGTAGGCCGACGGACGCCTCGGGTCGGAGCCAAATGCATTCGGCGTTCGTCCTCCCGTCGGGCGACACGGCGAGATAGGCCACCGTGGTCATCCCCACTCCACCGATCGAGACCCGCCGGTGGTAGTCGATCAGCTCGTCGGTCACGAGGGCGTGGGGCATCACGCCTTCGAACGTGGCGGCCTTGATGATCCGGTTGCGCAGCGTGACCGGACCGAGCCGGGCCGGGGTGAAGGGGTCAGGTGGAGTGTCCATGATGTCGTCAGCGTGTCACGTCGTCGGGGGTGTCCACGCACCGAGCGTGTCGACGGCGATCGCCGGTTGGGCGGCGTTGATGCCTCCCACCCCGAGGTCCAGCAACTTCCGGTAGCCCTCGGCGTTCTCCCACTTGGAATCGTTGGGCCAGATCCACAGCGTGAGGCCATCGGCCTTCGTGCGGGCCACCAGCTCCGGCGTCAGCACCTGCAGCCCCTGGTAGTCCGGCGGAACCTGCAGGATCCTCCGCCCGGCGACGGGCAGCTGATGCGACAGCACGTATGCAGTGGTGGCCGAGAGGCCGGGAGTGATCTCCACGGTGGGCGCCGCCCGGTGGAACGCCTCTGCAAGCTGGTCATCGAACGCTGTCACGACTGCCGACGACTCGCGGTGCAGGTCGACCAGGATCCGGGCGAGCTCCTCCGCCGCCGGGACGGCTGCGGGGTACTCACCCTTGATCTCGATGTTCAGCACGTACTTCGGAAACTTCTTCGCTATGTCGTCGAAGCGGGGGATGACGAAGTCCTCCGGGGAGTATCCCGGAAGCGGCGCCCGCTTTGCCGTCCTCATGCCGCGGAGCACATAGGCCGACTTCGGTCGCCCGGTGCAGGTGCACTCCTTCGTGAACCAGTAGGCGTTGTCCAGTTTGCGAAGCTGCGCGTAGGTCATCCCGGCGATCGGCCCGGTTCCGTCGGTCGTCCGGTCGACCGTGTCGTCATGCTGCACGACCAGGACTCCGTCGGACGACAGCTGCACGTCGAGGTCGAGTACGTCGACTCCGGCCCGTGCCGAGTCGGCGTACCCGTAAGGCGTCGAGTGGGGGTGGGCATCCTCTCCAGCGGCATGAGCCAAGACCACCGGGCGGCCGAGCGCCAGAACGCCGTCGACCGTGCTGGCCGCCGGCGCGGGCAGAGCAGGGAGCAGCGTCGTCATGGGCACTGCCCGGTCGTTCGATGAGGAGCATCCAACGGCCAGCACGGCCATCGTCAGGACCCCCACGATGCTGACTCGGGCGGGGCTCACACCCCCGAACCTAGGCGCCGATCAACCGACCGCGCCCAAGCTCCATCCCGTCTGCTTTCCCAATGCACGTCTCCCCAGCGTTCACTCAAACACTGACATCCCCCGTCGATTTCAAGCCACGAGATCAGATTCGCGCCTGAGCAATCGGTGTCAGACGATGATCCGTTGGTCAGGCGCGCGAACCCCCATCACGGCCAACGCCCTGCCCAGACCCAGGAACATCGCGCAACACATGGTGAGGTCGGCCAGCTCGTCGTCGCGGTAGGCATCATGAAGCCGGCTCCAGAACTCATCGTCCATCGCCAGGTGGTCCAACGCGAACCGTTGGGCGAACTCTGCGGCCAGACGCTCACGGCGGCTCAGGCCATCGGCGTTGCGCCAGTCCTCGACCAATGCGTAGTACCCGTCAACGATGCCGTTCGATTCAGCGTTCTTCGCCCGAGTATCACGACACACCGCGCAGTCGTTGATCACGGCGATCGTCCACCGAGCGGCTTCACGCTCACGGATCGACAGCCGGGTGTTGTCGTACACAGCGGTCGACAGCGCTCCCATTCCTGCCGCCATCTCCGGGCGGTGCAGGGCCCAGTCGACGTGTTCGCCCATCCCGACATCCGGTGCGCCGATTCGTGCCATACCTGAAGCGTACGCGGGCGGGCCCCGATGCAGCGAGCCTGGTCGTGCAGGCTGCTCAGTTGCGACGACCGTCGGGGCTGCCTCCGCAGATGGCAACTCCGAGCACCTCGCACTCCGCGACCAGCAACTCGGGCAGGCTGTTGCCGACCGAGAAGACCGACTCCACCAGCGCCGCCATGAACTCCGCGGGGTGATTCGCCTTGAGGTAGGCATCGCGATAGGCCTCGAGGGCCAGACAGCCGCTCTGTGCGGCAGATATCGTCCCGGGGCAGTGAAGCGGGAAGAGGGTTTCGAAGAAGTCGACGAGATCCACTATCGATCGAACCCGATAGGCGCGGAGTGCCGAACGCACCGCCATCGAGTTCAGGTATCTCACGGCCACCGTGTGACCGCGACCGAGGAGCCGGAGTGTGGCCCGGTCATCCAGTGCGACGCCGTCGAGGTCCGGCACGGCCTCGCCGTGCGACCCGATCATCTCGAGCGTTCGATTCTCGGATTCGCCGGTCACGATGATCGTCTCCAGCGTTCGCTTCTCGATCGCCACTTGCTCATCGGCGACGTTCCGCGACTCGCTTCTCGCTGTCTCCCCCCGCGCAAACAGTTCCAACTCGCCGCCGCCCCCCCTTAGACCATCAACAGATAGTGCACCTATTCGGAGCTGGTGACAAGTGGTGCAGGCCACATTTCAGGGGTGCTGGCACCCCCGCCCTCGCGATGACCGTCCTCAGGGCAGCTGATGCAGGACGAACGGCAGGACCGAGGTGGCGCCGGCATCGCGAAGCAGGGCGGCGGCCACCGTCATCGTCCATCCGCTCCGATAGCGGTCGTCGACGACGAGCAGGGGCCCCCTCGGCACTTCGGCGCCATCGGCGAGGTGTAGCGAATCGCTCAACGCAACGACCCGAGCGGCGCTGGCGACCTCGGTGCCCGCATCGGAGACCGAGCTTGGGCCGGCAGTGGCCCTCCGGGCGAACAGCTCGAGTACAGGCAGCTTCCCGGCCCTCGCGATACATGAAGCCAGTGAGCCCACCCGCTGCGGACGGAGTTCGCTGGGGACCGGCACCACCGCGACCGGACGCGGCCCCCAGCTGCTCTTCCAACGACGCAGGACCTCGATCACCCCTGCGCAGATCTCGTCGGTGAGCGGGCCGTCCTGATGACCGAGCGCGGCGAGGGCCGTGGCCCAACCGGGATCGTCGGCGAAGGCCAGCGCCCGGCCCGCATCGCAACCTACGATTCGACCCTTGCGTGACCCGAGGCCGAGGGACCCGAGTCCAGGTGGCCACAACTTGCGGGGGGCCAGGACGACGTCGCGAGCGAGGAGGAAGCGGCGGGCGGTCTGCAGCGTCTCGGGAGTGGGGGCCGCCAGCAGTCCTGAAAGCTCGCCGGTGCAGACCGAGCAACGGCCGCACGGCGCAGGTGACGGATCATCGAGCGCCGTCTGCAACATGGCCATCAGGCATCGCTCGCCTCGGGCGTAGCGGCGCATCTGCTCGGCCTCGTCGGCGCGCACGCGGGCGAGGGCCTCCCACTTCGCGGTGTCGAACGTCCACCCGACTCCGGTGGCGACCCAACCGCCGGTGACGCGGTCGACCGCACCGTCGACCGCAACCAGCTTCAGCAATGCCTCGATTCGGCCGCGACGAACACCCGTGGCCGTCTCGATCGCCGCCACGCTCATCGGTTCGTCGGACAGCACCCCCAGCACTGCATCGACGTGTTCCGGCCTGGGAACTCCGGAGGTCGCGAAATACCTCCAGAGGGCCTCGTCGCTCTCGGCCGGGAGGAGCACCGCGACTGCGTGATCGAGGGCTCGGCCGGCACGGCCGATCTGCTGGTAGTACGAGACCGGCGACGAGGGCGAGCCGACGTGGAGGCAGAACGAGAGATCCGGCTTGTCGTAACCCATGCCCAGGGCGCTCGTCGCCACGACCGCCTTCAGTCGATTCTCGCGGAGCTGGCTCTCGACCATTTGGCGCCGCTCAACGTCGAGCTGCCCCGAGTACGCGGCAACGACATGGCCGGCGTCCGTCAGGAACCCTGCGAGTCGCGCGGTCTCCGCAACGGTCTGTGTGTAGATGATTCCCGACCCCTCCAGGGATCCGAGGGCGTCGGCGACCCACGCGTACCGTTCGAGCGCATCGAGCCCCGACACGACAGCCAACTGCAGGGACGAGCGGGCCAGGGTGCCGCGCAAGGTGACCGTGGCGTCACCGAGTTGCGCCGCGACATCCGACGTCACGCGGGCGTTCGCCGTGGCCGTCGTCGCCAGCACGGGAGTAGTCGGGCCGACGGCGACCAGGGCCCGGGCGAGGCGCTGGTAATCGGGGCGGAAGTCGCTTCCCCAGTCGGAGATGCAGTGGGCCTCGTCGATGACCACCAAGCCGCAGGAGGCCAGCAGTCCACCGAGTCGGCGGGCGAACCCCGGATTGGCAAGTCGCTCAGGGCTCACCAGCAGGACGTCGAGCTCGTCGCGGTCGATGGCCGAGAGGATGCCGTCCCATTCGTCGAGGTTGGTGCTGTTCACCGTCGCTGCGACCAGACCCGCGCGGCCGGCGGCCTCCACCTGATCGCGCATCAACGCGAGAAGGGGCGACACAACCAGCGTCACGCCGGCCCGGGCGCCGAGCGCGGCGGTGCTCCGGATCGCCGACGTCGCCGCCCAATACACCGCCGACTTGCCCCATCCCGTGGCCTGCACGACGAGAACCCGTGCCCGGTCGGCAACCAGCGCCCGGACGGCGATCCGCTGGTCATCGCGGGCGCTGGCGTCCGGCCCGGCCATGGCGACGATCACGACGTCGAGATGGTGATCGGCCAGAGCGACGAGCGACTCGTGATCTGGAACCGTGGCGGCAGGCATGAGTCGAGACTATGGGGAGGGTGCGACGCCGAGGCCCAACCCGAGCCTGCGTCGTCACCGGCGTTGGACAACTCCTGCATTTCCGGTCGCATGCCGGCCAGAAATGCAGGAGTTGCGAGGTCACACCGGCCCGACCTCGCAGACCCGGAGGCTCGAGCCCCGATCGGTCTTGGTGACCTCGATGCCGAAGGCGATCCGCTCACGGAGCGCCGCGACGTGACTGATGACGCCCACCATCCGGCCGCCTTCCCGCAGATGATCCAACTCGTCCATCGCCAGTTGCAACGACTCCGGATCGAGCGTGCCGAATCCCTCATCGACGAACAACGCACCGAGGTGAATGCCTCCAGCGTGCGCCGCGACCGTGTCAGCCACGCCGAGCGCCAGGGCCAACGATGCCTGAAATGTCTCACCTCCCGACATGGTCGATACGTCACGATCCTCCCCGGTGTGGGCATCGAACACCCTGAGCCCGAGCCCGGACTGGCCCGCGTTCCTGGCCGCGTCACGGTCGACGAGCAGGCGGTAGCGACTCGCCGTCATCCCCTCGAGTCGAAGGTTCGCGTAGCGACAGATCTCCTCCAGATAGGTGGCCAGGACCCACCGTTGGATGGAGATCCTCGGCGCGGCCTTCCCCGCACACCGGTTGAACACGGTCTGCAGCTCCGTCGCGGTTCGCCAGAGCTCGA
>Ga0315273_10011380_pt1 | contig 11379 bp, 8 predicted proteins | sample YL17G02_0_MG_FD_205753 | JGI IMG/M metagenome (GOLD analysis project Ga0315273, IMG submission 205753) | Sediment microbial communities from Yellowstone Lake, YNP, Wyoming, USA - YL17G02_0 | ecosystem: Environmental > Aquatic > Freshwater > Lake > Sediment | place: USA: Wyoming | collected...
CGGCCCATCCAGACGAGGAAGGGCGGGAGGTGGAGGCCAGAGAGGGCGGGCGGGTGGGGGGACGCATCTCTGTGTGTGTGCGCTAGCCTCAAACTCTCGCTCGCTCTCCTCGTCGTCCTCTGCGCCGGTCGCGTGCGCTGCGAGGAGTGATAGGATTCTGTCACTCTCCTGCGTCTTGCCCGCCTGTCACACCTCGAACCACGCGACGCACCCCCTTTCCCCCTGTCCACACGCGTTGGCTTAAAATCCACGCACCCCACGACACACACACTCACAAAACACAAGCCAATGCCCGCCCCACCCCGGGCGACGCTGCTGGCACTCGCGGCACTGCTGCTCGCAACCGCCGGGGCGGGCGCAGCCTCGCCGCAAGCTAGCCGCAAGTTGATGGCCGAGGGCGCGGCCGCCCCTGCCGCCACTGCGCCTGCTGGCAACACCACTGCTCCTGCTACTGCCATCGTCGGCAGGCCGGCGTCCAACACGACGGCCAAGGCCATGAACGTCGACCTCTCCGGCCCCCGCCCGGGCCGCGAGCCGGCCGGCCCCAAGCCCCCCTTCCCCTGGGGCATCGCCACGTCCGCCTTCCAGTCCGAGGGCGCGTCCAAGCAGGATGGGCGGGGACCGTCCATTTGGGACGAGTACATTGAAGGTGAGGGAGGGGTGAGGGCGCGCGCGCGTGTCGGAGGAGAGGAGAAAAAGGATAGAGGCCATGCGCATGCGCTGGCAGCTGCGTCGTGCTCTCATGACGCCCTCCCAGAAGGGGGGCGTCCCCGCCCTCGCCCGCCGCGTAAGCCCACGTGCGATGCCATTTTCAGGTGTTGAATGACGAGCCTGTGGAGAGAAAAAGGGGTGTGTGGCGGCCAGGCGGGCCCGACGCCTCTTTGACAGGCTGGCGGCTTTGAGATGGGGGTGAACCCCCCATCTGCCACCTCCATCCTTTCTTCACCCTCTCCTTCCTCCTCCCTCTCCCCGCCCTCTCTCGCTCCCCCCACCCGCCAAGGCTCCCCCGTCGACGGGTACAACCGGTGGAAGGAAGACCTGGCCGTCATCCAGAAGCTGGGCATCAAGCACTACCGCACTTCCCTGGCCTGGGCCCGCCTCTACCCGGACGGCGACGGGACCAAGCCGCCCAACGCGGCGGCGATCGCGCACTACAAGGCCTGGTTCAAGGCCTACGCCGACGCGGGCATCGACGTCCTGGTCACGCTCTACCATTTCGACCTGCCCCAAGCCCTGCAGGCCAGGTACGGGGGCTGGGCGGACGAGCGGGTCGTCGCCGACTTCACGGCCTACGCCAAGACCGCGATGAGGGAGCTGGGGCCGTACGTCCGGACCTGGCTGACGTTCAACGAACCCAAAAACGGGTGCTTCCTGGGCTGGTCGACCGGCATATTCGCGCCCTTCCTCAAAGACCCCGCCGCCAAGACGCCGGAGGGGTCGGCCGCGGGCTGGAAGTGCATGCACAACATGGTGGCCTCGCACGCGGCGGTCGCCAAGTTTTACGCGACCCTGCCCGCGCCCGCGGGCGGCGGCAAGCTCGGGGCCGCCCTCGACACGGAGTGGACCATCCCCCTCGATGAGACCAACCCGCTGGACGTGGAGGCCGCCCAGCGCTACATCGATTACCGCCTGGGCATCTTCGCCGACCCGCTGTGGAAGGGCGACTGGCCCGCGTCGGTGCGGGCCCGCATCCCGCCCTCCGTGCTGCCCCCCATCTCCGCGGCCCTGCGCGCCGACCTGCTGGCCCACAAGCCGTCCACCTTCTACATCAACCACTACTCCACCAAGGTCATCAAGCACGCGGCCGGCTACACGGGCGGGTACGGCGAAGGCCTGACCGACTATGGCGAGCAGTATGAGTACGCCAACGGGACCAAGGTCGGCCCCGTCGCCGACTCCAGCTGGCTGTACGTCGTCCCGTCGGGGCTGCGCTCCCTGCTGAACTATGTCAACAAGGTGTACAAGCCGCAGAGCGTGGTCGTCTCCGAGTCGGGCGTGGACGTGCCGGACGAGGCGGCCAAGGGGCGGGAGGAGGTGCTGAAAGACGACTTCCGCGTCGATTATTACAAGGGGTACGTGAAGGCCGCGTCGGACGCGAAGACCATCGACGGCGTGCCCGTCGACCTGTACCTGGCCTGGTCCCTGACGGACGGGGTGGAGTGGGCCGAAAAGATGACCAAACTGTTCGGCATCGTGTGGACGGATTACGCCAAGGGCGGCGAGCGCGTGCCCAAGGATTCCGCCTACTGGCTGGCCGAGACCTTCCGCACCCTCAATAGCACGGCGCCCGCCGCCCAGAAGGCGCCGGCGGCAGAGCCCAAGGCGCCGGCGGCGGAGAAGCCGGCGGCGGAGCCCAAGGCCGTTGCCGTTGGGAAGCCTGGGCCCGCCTCGATCTGATATGAAAAGTTTGTTTTTGTTGGCCGGGCGTGTCGTGCCGCGCGTCCCTGGAATCCCCCCGCTACTACTTACGTGACGGTATAACCTTTAAAGAAAATATACCCTTCCCACAATTATGAATGAAGAGCGCGCGCGTGCGCATGACTCTTTTGTAAATTGCCGTGCTTTCAGCGCCCAGTGGAAAAAAAAAAAAAAAACGTTTCACACACGCCACGACCCCCCCCACGCCCGCTCTCTCTCTCTCTCTCTCTCTCTCTCTCTCTCTCTCTCTCCCATACGCCCAAGCACGCCTTGTTAGATAAAAATGGACGCTTCATGCCGCCCCGCTCCCGCCCGGCTTGTCCGCCGCCTCCAGGGTCAGCTGGCGCTTCAGCTTCAGGGCCTCGTGCTTCGCATCCACCAAGTCCTGGGAGGCCAGGGCAGCGCTCTCAGTCAGCGCCGCGTCCACCCTGGCCTGCAGCTCCTCCGCCTCCGCCGCGGCAGCGGCCAGCGCGGCGGCCTCCGCGCGCGTGGCTGCCGTCGTCAGGGCTCTCGTCGTGATGTTGTGGGACGCGTCCGCGCGTTCCACGGCGGACTCGGACCTGCCGAGCGTGGCGGCAGCGGTGGACCCGCCAGCGACGGTGGCCGCCGCCGCCGCCGCCTTGCCGCCGTCCCCGCCGGAGGAGGTGGACCGGACGCGGGAGAGCACGCGGCTGATCACGCCCGGGGCGGCGGCGGGCTCGGGCGCCAACGCCGGCGCCGGCGGTGCGGCCACGACGGCGGGCGCCACGGGCGCCGCGGGCACCACTGCCGCGGAGTCGGCCGTGTCCGCGACCGCCCCCGAGCCCCCGCCCCCGCCCCCGCCCGTGCTCGTCGATCGCACCCGCGACAGTGCCCGCCCGATCAGTCCCAAGGGTTGGGACGAGTCTGCCGGCGCCACCGTCCCGCCCGCCGTCGCGGCGGCCGAGTCGGCGGGGGTCGCGGCCTCCACCGGTGTCACGGCAGGCACGACGGGCGCACCCGGCCCCGCGGGCGGCGCCGCGTCCGCGGTGGTGCGACCGGACACGCCCCGGGAGAGGAGGCGGCCCAGGATGCCCGGGGCGGCGGCGGCCGCGGGCTCCTGGGCCTCAACAGCCGCCGGCTTGGGCTCGGCGGCCGCTGCCGCCGCACCCGCCGCCGCCGCCGCCGCACCCGCTCCCAGAGCACCCGCCGCACCGGCCCCTGCAGCGACCGCGCCGCCGCCCCTCCCGGGCCGCGTCCCGTCGGCCGCGACCGTCCCGTCCTCCTCATCCACCGTCCCGCCACCCACCCCCGCCCCACTGCCAAGGAAGGACGCCCCAGGCGGGCGGGCCCCGACCCTGGCCGCCACGCCGGGCACGAGCGCCCACCCGATGCCGGAGATGAGGCCCAACGCCCAGGCCCAGCCGCCCCAAACCCAGGGCGCGGCCTGGATGGAGCGGGACGAGTAGGCGCGCAGGGCGTGGGCGCCCATGGCGTAGAACGCGATGGCTAGGCCGACCAGGCCGGTCGCCAGGATGGCCGACGGAATGGTGAGGACGGCTGCCGGCGCCCAGCCCAGCAGGGCCGCGGCGGCCAGGGCGAGGCCGGCGACGAAGGAGGCTGCCAAAAAGGCTGCCAGCGCCGTGCCCACGCCCTTCAGGCCGCCGCCCAGGGTGGACACCGGGGACGTCAACCCCGCCCGCACGCCCGCGTTGGTGGACCAGGCGGCGTAGCCCGCCCGTGCGGAGTACCGTCCCGTCTGCCCGGCCGGCACCTGGAAGGCAAACCGCTGGCGGTGCGAGAGGAGGGCGCGGGAGGAGGAACCGGCCAGGGCGGCCAGGGAGAGGATGGAGAGCGTGCCCAGGAGGGTGGCCAGGAGGGCGGTGCGGGTCTGAGAGAAGGGGGGAGGGGGGTGATGCGGACTCGAGGCAGAGGTGGCAGATCTTCTCTCTCTCTCTCTCTCTCCCCCCTCCTCCTCTTCTCCACTGTCACACCTTCCAATTGGAGGCATTCGACGACATCTTGGGCGGATCAAGTGTGGGCCTGTGGGTGGGTGGACAAGGAGAATGTGGTCAGGGGCTGGGCGCGGGCGAGAAGAAGAGGAGTTCAGCAGCCCGGGCGCTCCATGCGAGAAAATTAGCTGCCATCAAACCCCGCGAGCCGGCGGCCAATTGGGCGCCCACATACACGCAACCGACTACGGCTTTTAGCTCTCCCCAGCGGGACGTGCCCTGAGAAAAAAAACGGACCTGCACGGCGAGGAGATGGAGAGGGAAAAGGAAGAATGAGAAGTCGACTTTTTTTTTTTTTTTTTTCTCATTCTCATTTCTTCTCAACCATCGTTCACAGGGACTCTCTCTCACACACACACACGCACACACACCACACGCCCCCCACTCCCTCGGGGTCTCTAAAACCATGCCGGAGGAAAAAGGAGGGGTCCCCCCCCCCCCCCCCTTCCCACCCTCACTCCAAAAACTGGAGCGAGCCGCCTCCCCCACCCCCACCACCCCCACCCTTTGCCTGCGCCATGCCCTGCAGCACGGCCTCCGCCTCCGCCCAGTCCCGCACGATGGTGATGCGCGGGTGCGCCTGCGCCTCGGTCAGCTTGGCCCAGGGGTACCCGCCCTGCCAGTCGTACAGGAGGACGTCCAGGCCCGCGTCGGCGGCCTCGGCGGCGTAGGTGGGGTTGTCATCAATGAGCACACCCGCCCCGATCCGCGCGCAAATGGTGGCTTTGGGCACGGCCGGCCCGCCCGCCTTCGCCCAGTGGTTGCCAAAGTGGACGCCCCCGTCGAACAGGCCGGGAAAGTGGGCGTCCAGCCAGGCCAGCGTGGGCGCCCGGATGGCGTGCTGGCGGGAGGTGACGACCGCGAGGGTGGCGTAGGCGCTCGCACGGCGCAGGGCGGCCGCCGCGCCCGGGATTGGCGGGACGCCCGCCGCGAAGTGGGGGGAGGCGAAGAAGGCGTGCACGATCTCGGTGGCGGCTTCGGGGGAGCAGCCCCAGACCTACGGGGGGGGGGGGGAGGGGGGGAGGGGGGGAGCGAGGGCGGGGGGGAGGGGGGAGCGTGCGTGTGGAAGGGTGGATGGAGGGAAAACGGAAAATGGGGGGCAGAGGCAGGCAGAGGGGAGGGTTTTCGGACCGCGCGCGCCTGGAAGAGTCCGAGGTTTCGCTTCTCTCCATCCTCACCTTGGCAAACTCGTACACGTGGTAGTCGCTGACGTCCACGTCCAGGCCGTAGGACTCCCCACAGAACTGGTTGAGCGAGAAGAGGAAGCGGCCCAGGACTGGAACAGAGAGAGAGAGAGAGGAGAGGACAGGTTGAGATATGTGCTGCTTGCCCCGACCTCGTGGGCTGCTCGGGAGAACGACCGGACGCACACAAAAAAAAGAGGCGGGAGTGTAGGGATGGGCGATGCTGCGAACTTGTCGCCGCACCGCCGCACCACGCCCAGTGCATGAAGCCAATCAGCTACCTGGCGGGAAAGCTGGGCTGGACGAGCGCCGCCCGCTGAGCCCCCATCGCCGCGGCCCCCGCAAAGCGCCGCGCCGCGCCGATGGCGCGACTCGCGCCACCCGGGCCAGGCGATGAAGAGAAAGTGACACCGCGCGCGCTCGCCCCCATCTCATCCCCCTCTTACCTTCATCCACGTCCACCGCAACCGTCAGCAGGGGTGGGGCGCCCCGCCCGCCCGGCTGCCCGCCGCCTCGCCGCCCAGACGGCGGCGCTGTCCGCACCGCCGCAGACAAGCCGACCGCTGCTGAGGCGCCCCGAGGCGGGGGCACGCCCGCCGCCGCCGCGACCGGGCGAGGCGCTTGCGGGGTGTGGGAAGGGCTGGTCGCCGACCCGCTGGCGGGCGAGGAGGAGGAGGAGGCGACAGCGGGGGGGCGGGCCGACGCGGCCGGCCGACCGGCGCCGTCGGGAAGCGCGGCGAGGGGTGCCGCCGCGCCGCGCCTGCTCGGCAGGGGGGTGAAGGCGCGCATGGTGGTCTCTCTCTCTGCTGCAGCCCCACAGGGTGTGTGGTGGTGTGCGCGGAGTGAGTGAGACACGCGCGCGTGGCCTGTCACCTCTCTCTCCTCTTTTTCCAGCGAATGAAGGTTTAAAAGGGATGGCCACTGTATTCGAGCAACAATTGAACCAAATATGGGCTCCTACCGCCGCGGCATCGCCGCCCCGCCCCGCCGGGGCGCCTCCGCATCTGACAGCGCCAGTGCAACCCGCCTGCGCGCGGCCGCCACGCTGGCCCTCGCACTCGCCCTGCCCGGCCTCCTCCTCGCGACGACTGGCGGCTCGGGCGCGGGCTGGGCGGGCGCCGTCTCCCGCTCTGGCCTGGCCGCCCGGGACCGGGCCCTGGTCCGGGTGCGGGTGTGGGCGGATGCGGGGGACAAGGGGGTTCCTCTTGGTGGCCGGGTCGTGTCCACCCCGGGGCGCCGGGCGGGCGGCAAATTTTGGCGGGGAGGCGGGGCTGTCGATTCGAGCGGCCCTGAGGACGCACCGGAGGAGGCAACCCCCCGCCGGCCGCTGCTGCCTGTTGTCGCTGCCGCCCCGCCTGCCGCCGGCGCCGTGGAGAAGCCTGCTGCTGCTGCTGCTGTTCCTCCCGCCGTCGTCGTCCAGGCCACCCCGCCGGCCAAGGCGGCGGCGGCGCAGCCAAAACCGGCAGCCGCACCGCCCGTCGCGCGGCCGCCGCCGCCGCCGCCAGCCGAGCTCCAACCCGCGCCGGAGGCCGCGGCCTTCCCGGGCGCCTCCCTCCCGGCGTCGGCCGGCTCCACCCCCGCCGACGGCCTGGACCCGCTGGCCGCCCGCATCGCGTACGCCGTCGCCGGCTCCCCGCGCGCCCTGGGCGCCACCGTCCGGTCGGACGTGGGCTCGGGCAAGGGCGTCGAGGCCGACGCGCCCAACGCGGCCTCGGCCGCGCGCTTTGGCCCGTACCCGCCCGGGCCGCTGCTGCCTCCCGCCCTCCCGCTGGCCCCAGCCCCGCGCCCGCTCCTACCTGACCACCCCATCCGCATCGCGGACCGCCTCGTGAAGCCGGGCGAGGGCGAGAGCGGGGGCGGGGGCCCGCCCCCCCCCCCGTCCCCTCCCACCCTCCGCCTGACCGCGGCCGACTGCGAGAGCCCGGCCACCCAGGCCGCCGCCGCCGCGGCCCAGCTGCCCGTCTGGGCCCTGAAAGCGCCCGGGCTGGTGGAGCGCTACCTGCCGGACGCGTGCGACGCGCTCGGCCCCGCCCTGGCCGTCGCCGAGAGCGGGCTGGCGGCACGGGAGGGAGGCCACCCCCCGCGGCGCACTTCCTCCGCGGCCGCCTGGCACTGGCTGAAGGACACAGGGGAGGAGGGCGGCGCGCACGCGCCGCCCCCGTCCGACCCGCTCCAGTACTTTGCGACGGTGGCGGACGAGAACCGGGACGGCGCGGCCGCCCCGCTGCCCCCGCGGGCCGCCACGGTCGTCATCGGCGACCCGCCCGGCGCCTGCTTTGCCGGGCGCCCCGTCTTTGCCCGGGCCCGCCCGTGCGGGTGCACCTCCACCATCCTGTTGCCGGCCCTGGACTCCGCCCGCCGCTTCGGGGTGCTGGGCCTGGCGGGCGCGGGCCTGGGCGCCGACGACGCGGCGCGCCGGGCGGCGGCCTTCAAGGCCGCGGACGGCGTGCCGTTTGCCGAGCGGGCGCCCGGGGCGGCATGGCGTGGGGGCGGCGCCGCCGCCCCGCTCTCCGCGGCCGCCCTGTCCCTGCTGGCGGCGCACGGGGCGGGCGCGGGCGGCGCGTCCGCCGCCGACCCCCGCCTGGACGTCGGCCTGGTCAGGGCGCCGGCGCCCGGGTCGCCCCAGGAGGCCGCGGTCGGCGGGGCCGGGCCCGCCGGCCGCCTGGTGAAGCCGGCGCTCCCGCTCGCCGCCGCCCTGGCCCGCCGCGTCGTCCTCGCCCTGTCCGACGGCGACGGCGACGCCTCCCTCGCCTGGGCCCTAGCCTCCAAGTCCGCCCTGGCCATGCCCCCGCCCACGGCCTGTTCGGGCTTGATGGAGGACCTGCTGGTCCCGTGGACGCACTTCATCCCGCTGCACGCCCCGTCGCCGGGCGCAAACGTGACGGCCGCCCTGGACTGGTGCGAGTCGAACTTGGCGGCCTGTGAAGCAATTGGGGCGGCGGGCGCGGCCTGGATCGCTGACTGGCGGTTTACAGAGGCCCGGCTGAGCGAGGTGGTGGGGCGGGTCGCGTTCGCGGACGGGAGGGTGTAAAGATATTACATGTTTGGGAAGGTTGAAAATGCAGGCACACGTTCTTCACGCTTTCTCTTCTCTCTTTCTAAAGTACTTCTCACTCGACGCGTCATGGGCCGTAAATTCATTGTGGGCGGCAACTGGAAGGCGGTGAGTCTGGCCGGTTTCGGAAAGGGGTGTACTGTGGCGGCGGCGACGTGTGGCGAGAGAAAAAAGGAAGTGCCGCGGCGAGAAAAAAAAAAAAAAAACAGACGAGCCCACCCTCATCCTCTCCCCCCCCCCTCCCTCCCCACAGAATGGGACCAAGGCCAGCATTGACACCCTCCTGGCCGAGTTTGCCAAGGCTGACGTACCTGGGGATGTTGGTGAGTAAAACATGGAGGAGCGGTCCCACTGTCGCGGGGCGGCGGAACAACGGAGAGCCAAGAGAGCACAGGGTCGAGAGATGGAGTGGGCGCCGTCAGCAAAGTCAAGTGCGGCATCATCCGCGGCGCGCCAGCCATGGCCGCCCGCCTCCACTCCCCGCTTTCATTGGCTGAATGGAAGAAGGCATGGCCTGGCTACTCGCCCTGCGTGTGGTGGCGTAGCGGGCGGGCGTCCGCCCCACTCACGCGCGGGAGCCGTGGGGCCCCCCGCCGCATTTTCGTCCCCTCAGAGGTGCCCCAGTCAACCCTCACCTCTCCATCCTTCTCTCTCCCTCTCGATCAACTCCCCTCAACTGTCCCTGTCCTCTGCTCCTCTCCTCCTCTCTCCCCGCAGACGTCGTCATCGCGCCGACCCTCCTCCACCTGACCACCGTCGCGGCCGCCCTGCGCCCCGACTGGGCGGTCGCCGCCCAGAACGCCTGGCACAAGGGGTGCGGCGCCTTCACGGGCGAGGTCCCCGTCCAGGCCCTCGCCGACGCGGCCGTGCCCTGGGTCATCCTGGGCCACTCGGAGCGGCGGGCCCTGTTCGGGGAGGACAATGAGACGGTGGGCGCCAAGGTGCGGGCGGCCCTGGATGCGGGCCTCCACGTCATCGCGTGCGTGGGCGAGCGGCTGGACCAGCGCGAGGCCGGGGACGCCGAGTCCGTGGTGGCCGCCCAGCTGGCCGCCATTGCCGCCCCGCTGGCCGAGGCCGACTGGGCCCGCGTCGTCATCGCGTACGAACCCGTCTGGGCGATCGGGACGGGCGTCGTCGCGACGCCCGACCAGGCGCAGGCCATGCACGCGTCGATCCGCGGGTGGCTGGGCGGCAAGGTGTCGGCCGGCGTCGCCGCGGCCACCCGCATCCAGTACGGCGGCTCCGTCACGGCGGCCAATGCGGTGACCCTGGCGGCCTGCCCGGACGTGGACGGCTTCCTGGTGGGGGGCGCCTCCCTGAAGCCGGAGTTTGTAGACATCGTGCGGGCGGGGAGCAGCGCGCAATGAAGCGCAAACAATGAGATGGGGATGGGGTGGAAAATGGATGATGGAGGGGGGTGCTGGTTTTGGAAAACGCGCGTGTGCTCACTCCTTTTGACCACGAAACGGCCAGGAGTCAACGACGCACGTGGAAAAAAAAGGCACACAACTGTGCCCTCGGCTCACAACAGAAATCATAACGCGCCCCCACTCTCTCTCTTCCCTCCCACCCCCATTTTTTTTTCCATCCCCATCCCCTGCCCTCATTTCCTCATGCCACCTCGACCGGCTTCTCCACCCGCAGCTCCACCGTCGTGCCCGGCGCCACCGCCCACGGCTTCCACTCCGCCATCTTGGCCACCAGCTCCAGCTCGTCCTCGCACTGAGAATGGGTAAAAGGGCGGGGCACAGAGAGAGAGGGCGGGGTGAGAGAATAGGGAACGCGTTTCTCTCTCCAGGCGCGCGCACGCGCTGCACACCCACCCTGCCATCTCTCTCTCTCCTCCTTTCCCTTTATCATACCTGGCGCGACACCTGCTCCAGCTGGATGCCCAGCTGGGCTTCCGCCTCTGCGTCGGTGACGTCCGACTGGAGGATGGCGAGGCTGAGGAGGAGGGAAGAGAGAGAAATGAGTGAGGGTTTTCGAAGGTGCCCCTGGGCTGACGGCGCCCCCCCCCCCTCCTTTTTCTGGGGCACCTTTTTTCCTTCAAGCTCCGCCCTTGCGCGCGGCCTGACACCCATCCAATCGCCACGCCACGCCAACCCACACGCAGGCCGACCCACTCTCGGCCTGGGTGAGGCCTGGGCGCGGTTGTGCGCCGAGGTTCACGCCACACGCGCGCCCGAACGAGGCCGATCCCCTGCCCCCACCCCCAATGCCGGACCACTCACCGCTGTGACACCAGGCCGTCCACGCCCTTGCGGTACTGCGCGTCCGCGGGCACGCCCGCCGCGTCCAGGGCGGCGGACACTTCACGCAGCTTGGCCGACGCGGTGGTCCGGGCGGCCGGGTCGACGGCCAAGCCAACGATGCCTGTCGTCGCCTTTGGGGCGGCTGCGGCAGCGTGCGACGGCGGCGACGAGTGAAGTAGGGCGCGCCGGGAGATGGCGCTCAGGGCCGCCCCGCACGCGGCGCTCGTGCTGGTAGACGAGGCTGGAATGTGTGCCCCCTGCGCTAGAGCGCGGGCGGCCAGGCGGGTGAGGGCGGACGCGGCGGCGCGCATTTCTTTTTTTTGTTGGAAAAAAAGGAGTGAGCAAACAGAGGCGAGAAGCCGGGCAGTCACTTACGCGTTCTCTTCCTTCCCCGCGCCATGGTGAGTACCCGCCTGAGGTCTGTGTGCTCCACACCCATAGCAATCCCAGCACCTGCTGAATGTACCCGGGCGGGTTGTGAGAGGCACCGCCTGTCCCCC
>Ga0315273_10011381_pt1 | contig 11379 bp, 6 predicted proteins | sample YL17G02_0_MG_FD_205753 | JGI IMG/M metagenome (GOLD analysis project Ga0315273, IMG submission 205753) | Sediment microbial communities from Yellowstone Lake, YNP, Wyoming, USA - YL17G02_0 | ecosystem: Environmental > Aquatic > Freshwater > Lake > Sediment | place: USA: Wyoming | collected...
GACCCGATGGAGAACCTCTCCTTGCCCGGATAGACAATCCACAGGTGCGTCAGATCCAGATCGGCGATGGCGACGTGCATCGATCGGGTCGCGCCCGGCGCCTCGTTGAGCTTGAACTCCACACCGTAGCGTCGTCCCCGGTACATGAACAGCAGGTCCAGTTCTGCGCCGTTGTGCGTGGCCCAGTAGTACGCCTCGGGAGGGCGAAGCGTGCGCAGGACCTGTTCCAGCGCGAAGCCTTCCCAGGACGCCCCCACCGAGGGATGCCCCGAAAGCGCGTCGCGGTCGGGGACGTTCAGGAGCGCGTGAAGCAACCCGGTGTCGCGCAGATAGACCTTGGGCGATTTCACCTGGCGTTTCGCCACGTTGGCAAACCATGGCGGCAACTGCCGGACCATGTACGTGCCCGTGAGGATATCGAGCCAGGCTCGAACCGTCTTGTCCGACACGCCCATGGACCTCGAGAGCGCCGAGGCGTTCCAGGTCTGTCCGTGATAGTGCGCCAGCATCGTCCAGAAGCGGCGCAGGGTTGGTGCGGCCAGCGCAATGCCGAGTTGCGGAATGTCGCGCTCGAGAAACGTCTGGATGAATCCCTCGCGCCACGCCACGCTGTCCGCGTCGTTTCTCGCGAGCAACGATCGCGGGAACCCGCCTCTCAGCCAGAGCCTGTCGAGCGACCGGGGGCCGGTCTCGACGAGGTCGAATCCGGCCAGCTCGACGAACTCGATGCGTCCCGCCAGCGTTTCGGACGCGCCCTTGACGAGGGCCGGCGAGGCACTGCCCAGCACGAGAAACCGGGTTGTGGATCCGGGCCGGTCGACCAGGACGCGCAGAACGCCGAGGAGTCCCGGCATCGCCTGGATTTCGTCCAGCACGACGAGGCCCTTCAGGGCTCCGAGCGTCATCTCGGGGTTCTGCAGCCGCTGCCGATCGACATGGGATTCGAGGTCGAAGCGCGAGGCTCGCCGCGAGGCGCCGAAGGCGCGGGCGAGTGTGGTCTTGCCGCACTGGCGAGGGCCCAGCAGCGCGGTGACCGGGGAACGCCGCACGGCAGCGGCGAGGTCGGCGGTGGAACGGAGACGTGCGATCATGGTGTGAGAGTATCATGAAAAATAGGAGTGCAACTCCGAATATTCATGGACAAACCGACGCCGTCACCCGCGCGTCCTCCTCACCCGTGTCTCACCGTGGAGGCGGCCGCGTGATGGCGCCCTTCGAGGGGGGCACGGCCCGCCACAACCGGATGGCGTGGTCCTGGAGGACCGCGAGCTGCGATCCATCGGGGCTGAACGACACGCCCTGCAGGTCCGTGTTGTGCTGCAGCGTCAGCAGCAACCTGCCGGACTCGGCGTCCCAGATCCGCGCCGTTCTCGCCGATATCGAAGCGATGCGGGTGCCATCGGCGCTGAAGGCGAGCCCCTGGGACAACATCGAGTCGCCGCTGAGGCCGCGCGGAATGTCGAACACCTCGAACGAGCCGAGCAGCCGCAACTGGAACTTCCTGATCCGCGTCGTGAACAGGCCGTCCCACAGGACCGGCTCCGTCACTGCTCGGCCGGCGAGCAGCATCTTCCCGCCATCAGCGCTGACCGCTATCGCCCCGACGGCCTGGCTGGCGAGCGCGTCAACGAGCCTCGGTTCCGTCTTCGACCGCCAGTTCCAGACGCCGGCCGTTTTGACATGGCGTTGTCCCAGCGAGTCGGTCTCACGGCGGTCATCGCCCGCCACGAACAGGATCGCGTCACCCTGCTGCGTGAACACCACCGCGTTGACCAGCTCGGTGCCCTCCCAGGTCGCGAGCAGCGCGCCCGACGCCGCGTTCCACACGCGGATGGTCCGGTCGTTCGACGCCGACGCGATCTCGGTGCCGCGCGGGCTCACCGCGACCGAGTTGATTCGCTCCCGGTGCCCGGTAAGCGTGGTCAGCATCTTGCCGGATGCCAGATCCCAGACGCGAACCGACTTGTCGGCCGATCCGGACACCAGGCGGTCTCCCCGGGGATCGAACGCCACGGTCCTGACGGGGCCTTCATGCCCCTTCAGGGCGAGGAGGCGTGTGGACGTGTGGGGATCCCAGATCTGAATACTGCCATCCTCGGAGCCGGCCGCGACGCGGGTGCCGTCCGGGCCGAACGCGATGCACGTGAGAATGCGGTCGTGGGACAGCGTGACGCCGGCTCCGTTGCCCGCGGCATTCCAGATTCGGACGCGGCCGGCATCGAACGTCGTTGACCCGGCAAGGAGGCGCTCGCCGGTCGGATCGAACGCGACCGAGTTCACCTCGGCCTTAGGGTGACCGGACAAGGCGGCCTCCTGGTCACCGCTCTCGACGTTCCAGACGCGCACCGTCCTGTCGTACCCGTCGCTGGCGAGGGGCCGATCGTCGGGACTGAAGGCCACCGAGGCAACTTCGCCCCCATGCCCCGTGAACACCTGCCGCATCGCGCCGGTTGTCACATCCCAGATCCGGACGGTCCGGTCCAGAGAACCAGTCGCCACGCTCTTGCCGTCGTGGCTGAACGCGATGGCCCGCACGGCTCCGGACTGGCCGAGCAGCGTGGCGACGGGCGACTTGTTCGAGACGTCCCATACCTGCACCTTCCCGGTGGCGGCCGAGGAGACGAGCCGGGTGCCGTCGCGGTTGAACGCCAGCGCGCAGTAGGGTTCTGCCCCCTCTGTGGTGAGAAGGGCGACGGTTCGGCCGGACGTGACGTCCCAGATCCAGACCGCCCCGTCCTGAGAACGCGATGCGAGCAGCGATCCGTCGGGGCTGAAGGCGCCACACCAGACCGGGGCCCGGTGCCCGGTGAGCGTTCGGAGCGTGCGGCCCGTGGACCCGTCCACCACGTTCAGGACGTGATGGGCCTCGTCCACCGTGCTCGGCTGACCGCCGGCTGGCACCGGGGCCGTCCCACGACCGCCTGGCTGCTCCCACGGCGCGAGGCTCTGCGTGGCAAGGGTGGTTCCTCCCGGGGCCACGGCGAGGATCCAGCCGACGTCTCCCAGCATCTCGACCGCTGCGTTCGTGCGGGCGTCCCAGGAGTGCAGCGTCGTCTGGGTGTTCCAGAACACGCGGGTGCCATCGCCGCTGAAGCTGAACGACGAGAAGTGCACGTTGAGCATCGGCGACTCGCCGCGGAGTTCAAGCGTCTTCAGGCTTGAATCCGCCCGATACGAAAGGTGGCGCCACTCCCAGCCGCGCATGTCAGCTCGCACCTCGTTCAGCCGCGTGAGCGCTTCGGCAATCTCGCCCGCGCGCAGGTTGAGGTCGACGCCACTGATGGTCGAGGCGTACGCCTGCCACTCGGCTTCCTGGCGCTGCCGGTCGGATTCCTGTCGCGCCGTGTCGGCTCGCGTGCGCGCGACCCGCTCGCGGTCGTAGGCGGCGGCTGTGGCCTGTCGTGCGGTGTCGGCCTCGACGCGCCGCTGTTCGGCCTGGCCGCGCTGGCGCACGGCCTCCGTGCCCTCGGTTTCGGCGCGCGTGCGCTGCACGTCGGCTTCGTGCCGCTGCTGCTCCGCGCGCCCACGCTGCAGGTCCGCCTCCGCGCGCTGCCGCTCCGCCCGCACGTACAGCGCCGTGCTCGTCGCCAGGCCCGCCAGCACGCACACGATGAGTGCGGCCGCGGCCGCGACGCCGCCCCGATGCTTCCGCACGAACTTCTGCGTCCGGTACCACGCCGTCGCCGGCCCCGCCAGCACCGGCTCGCTCCGCAGGTGCCGCTCGATGTCCGCCGCCAGCTCGGAGGCCGACCCGTACCGTCGGTTCCGGTCCTTCTCCAGCGCCTTGAGCGTGATCCAGTCGAGGTCGCCCCTCAGTTCCGAGGACTGCATCTGGGGGGAGCTTCGCTGCCCGCCGGCCGTCGCCGTTGTGAGCCGCGTGCTCGGCCACGCCGGCTCCTGCTCGCGGATCAGCCGGTGCATCTCGAACAGCCCGGCCTTGCGCAGCGTCGCCGCGTCGAACGGCAGCACGCCGGTCAGGAGTTCGTAGAGGATCACGCCGAGTGAGTCGATGTCGGTCCGCGTGTCGATGTCCACCACGCCCGGGTCCGCCTGCTCGGGGCTCATGTACTCCGGCGTCCCGATGAGCATCCCCTGTTGCGTGAACATCGTCTGCTCGGCCTGTCGCTGCTCGGTGGCCTTGGCGATGCCGAAGTCGATCACCTTCGGCGTCGGCCGGGCGTCCACCTCGGTGACGAGCACGTTGGACGGCTTCAGGTCGCGGTGGATGATCCCCTTCTGGTGCCCGTGCTGGACCGCGGCGCAGATCTGGATGAAGAGGTCGAGCCGCGCGCGCGCGCCGTAGTGATGCTGGTCGCAGTACTCCGTGACCGGCACGCCGGGCGCGTACTCCATGACGAAGTACGGCCGATGGTCCGGGGTGGCGCCGGCCTCGATCACGCGGGCGATGTTGGGATGATCCATGAGCGCGAGCGTCTGGCGCTCCGCTTCGAAGCGCGCCAGTACCTCGCGGGTGTCCATGCCGGGCTTGATCAGCTTGAGCGCGACGCGGCGATGGATCGGCTCGCGCTGCTCGGCGAGATAGACGATGCCCATCCCGCCTTCGCCGAGGACCTGGAGGAGGTGGTAGGGGCCGATGGATTCCGGCGCGGCGTCGGCTCGCGGCATCGACCATGCGCGGCCGGCCTGGCCCGGCGAGAGGCGGGTGGCGTCGGCGTCAGGGAGACTCCCTCCCTCGGAGGCAGATAGGGCAGGTTGGGCAGATGAGGGGGCTGGGGAAGAGCTGCTCCCCTCCGGCCCCATCAGCCCCACCCGTCGCGGAGCAGGACTCCAGTCCTGCTTGGACGAGACCTTTACCAACCCTCCTGCCCGGCGAGACGCCGGTCCAACAGGGGCCCCCGGGAATTGACAATTCACAATTCAGAATTGAATGTGAATTCTGAATTCCCAATTCTGAATTTCCACCAGCCCTGTCCTTACCGGGTACTCAAGCAGCGCGACGGATTTCTTACCGGCGGCCAAACCACTTGTGCGCAACCGGCAGCAACAGCAGCACGGCGGCCACGATCTGGAGTGCCGACCGCAAGTAGGTGAGTTCCAGGAGCCGCCACAAGGGATCGCCAGCCGGGAGTGCGGCCGCCAGGAGTCGCATCACCGGGCCGAGTCCGACGAGTGTGACCAGGACGAAGATGAACCGCGCCCAGTTCTTCCGCCAGGCTATGCCGGCCGCCAGCACGGCAACTGCAGCGGGGTTGAGCGCCCCGTACAGGACGGTGGCCGACGGGTCGGCGCGTGCCCACATCGTGAGATTGAAGATCCCCTGCAGGATTGACAGAACCGCCAGCACGAGTGCGACGACGATTGACGTTGGCATCGCTCCTCCTCCCGGTACGTGTGCAGCCGTTGACCGAACATCAGCGGTCTGTGGATCGCGCGCGTCGTGCCGCTTGGCCGGCACGACTACTCGGCGGTGCTTCGGGACATGGTTGATCTCGGGCTGTCCGGCGGCAGCGTCTGCGACGCCCCCATCGCACGAGCCGCGAAGAAGGCGGCGGTCGACCGCCTCCTGACACTCGAACCCGGCGACTTCAGGCGCGTGCGGACGGACGGTGAGCGCATCATCGCTTCGCCCTAGGAGCGCGTCCGGGTCACCACCGACACGTTCCTGGCAATGCCGGCTTCGTCGCCGGGCGCGCTGTCGGCGTACACGAGCTGGTTGTCGCGCCGGGTCGGTCATGGAGCGTCCCTCCACCCGGTACTCAAGCGAAGCGACGGACTTGTTTCACGGAACCCGATGGGGCCCCAGGCCATGGGCCGACGCCGTACTGGCTGACGGGCGTTCTCGGCCGCCGTGGTGACGAGTTGGTATGAGAACCTGCGGGATTGTAGCACCGCAACTCGGAGACGAGGGCACAGGGCTTGACGGTGAGGAGACATGTGAGTCAGAATGAGTCGTCATGTGAGTCATCAACGGAGGATGCTGTCGTGCCTTTGAAACAGCTGACCCTGCGGGGGTTCGACAAGGAACTCGAACGTCGTCTTCGCCACGAGGCCCGGGCGAACGGCATCTCGCTCAACCGAGCCGCCCTGAAACTGATACGGCGCGGGACTGGTCTCGACACGGCCGTGCCGGCCAACGTCATCGGATCAGGGCTGGACCACCTGATTGGCACCTGGTCCGAATCCGACGAACGCAGCCTTCGCAGCGCCACCGTCGTCTTCGAGCGCGTCGACGAGGACTTCTGGCGATGAGAGCGCTGCTCGACACGGATGCGTATTCGGCGCTGAAGAGGGCCGACCCGGCCGTCGTGGACATCGTTCGCCGGAGCGAAGAAGTCCTGCTCTCGACCGTGGTGGCAGGCGAACTCCTCTACGGCTTCCGCTGCGGGAACCGGTACGGGAGGAACCGCGACGAACTCGAGCAGTTTGTCGCCAGCCCGTTCGTGACGGTCGTCCCGGTCACGATGACGACGGCCGACCGATTCAGCCGCATTGCCGCGGCGCTCAAGGCTCGCGGCAAGCCGATTCCAACCAATGACATGTGGATCGCGGCACAGGCGATGGAAACCGGGGCCGAGCTGTTGTCGTTCGACCATCACTACGAGTGGGTGGATGGCCTTGCCTGGCGCCCGCTGACCCGTCTGTAGCGGTTCGGCGGCTCTCACAACTCGATCACCTTCCACGCCCCCTGCACCAGCACCAGCTTCATGGCGAACCCGCATGTGGCGCGCGGCTGGTGTCCCACGATCTCCACCAGGACAGATCCGTCCGGCAGCGTCACGGCGTGGACCGGGCGCGAGGCAGTCGTCTCATGGCCGTCTCCCGTCGCGCGAAGCGCGACTACCAGCGTCAGATTCGTTTCAGCGAACTCGACGCGTGGCGGCGGGCGACCACGGCCAGGAGGTACTCGATCTCCGAATCGACGTCCGCCGGGTCGTTCACCGTCTCGGCCAGCGTCTCGCGCAGGCACTGGCCGAACTGCCGCCGCAGGCAGTGCACGGCCACGCGCACCGCGGCCTCGGTCATCTCGAGCGCGTGTGCACATGCCTCGTACGACGCGCCGGCGTCGCCCGTCAGAAAGGGCCGCAACTGGTCGAACAGGTGCCCTCGACCGGCCTGCCCGCACTCCTGTTTGAGCCGCGCCATCGCCCGGTCCAGGACCGTGAGCGCCCAGCGCTGTTCGTAGATGGTCTCGGGAGTTTCGCCCGAGGCGGGATCCATCACGAACCCCCGGGCGTCGTCGCCGGGCGCCGGCCCGAGCGGCACGTGGATCTGGCCGCCGCCGCGCTTCAACGCCAGATCGTGATCGGCTTGGTTGGCCAGGAAATGCCGGACGGCGGTCAGCAGGAACGTGCGGAACCGGCCGAGGTCACGCCGGGCATTCCTGAAGTCGCCTTTCTCCAGCAGCCGCGCAAAGAACGCCTGGGTGAGGTCGTGCGCGTCATCGGAGGACCGCCCGGTCTGGCGCACGAAGGCGCAGACCGGCGACCAGTAGGTTTCGCAGAGGGCCGACAGCGCCGAGCGCGCCTCGGGCGACACCTGCTCACCCGCGGCCAGCACCACGCTCCAGTGCGTTGTGGGAAACCGGCGGCGACCGTGCTCCAATGCCATTCGGGCATCCTCCGCGTGTAACTGCCTGCGCACGACGCCAGGAGTGGGTACCGGCGCCACGACGGCAACCGACCGACTGCGCCGACCGAGACGAAGCGGGATGCCGGCAAGGAGGAGTCAGCGCATTCTAGCCCCGTGGATCCGAAAGCGCCAACGTTCTCCGCGTGTTTTCAGGGCGGCAACCAATGTTCCTCCACGTCCACTGGTAAGGACGACAGGCGCGCGGGAGAGCGAACACCGAGCGGCCAGCGGGCGAGGCAGCCTTGTGTGCCGGTCTGCCCCGTGAGATAAAGGCGGCATGTGGTATGTGCTGGACCACGGGATGCGCGTGATCCTCACGGTCGCCCCGGTCGCGATCATCGCCTTCTGTCTCGCCCGCGTCCTGGTCCGCGAAGTAGACACGGCGAAACGACTGGCCGCGGGGCTGCTCATCGCCTTCGCTGTGGTCATCGCCGCGAGCGCGCTCCTCGGCATGCTCGGCGTGCTGTCCTTCAGCGGCTATGTCGTGGCTCTGTGGCCGCCCGCCGCTGCGGCGCTGCTGGTCTCGAGGAAGTACGGATCCAGGGAAACCCGGTCGCCTGACGAGCAGGCGAAGCCGTCATGGCCCGTCACAGCCCTCGGGATCGTGGCGACCACGATCACCATTGGTGCCCTGGCGACGAAGCTCCTCTATGGAATGCCGGAGTACGACGAGCTGACCTACCACCTCTTCTTTCCGAACCAGTGGGTCGCCCATCAACGCGTCTTCCTCATCGACACGCCGTTCGGCGATGCGGCGCCCGGGTACGCGCCGGCGAACGGAGAGCTGTGGTACGGCTGGCTCATGGCGCCGATGGCCGGGCCGGCGCCCGGACAGGACGGCGGCGGTCCTCCCGAGTTCCGAACCCGCGGGGTGATCGTGTTCCACGTCCTCTTCCACGGCGGCATCGGGTTTCTCGCCAAGATCGGCCAATTCCCGTTCCTGCTTCTCCTGGGATCCTCACTGACGCTGCTCGCCCGCCGGCTCGGAGCGAAGGCGCCGATGAAGTACCTGCCGGCCGTGTTGCTGCCCTTCATCCCGTGGGTGTTGCGCCAGGCGTCGTCGGCATCGGTCGACCTCATGATGGGCAGCCTTCTGGTTGCCGCGCTGGCCTTCGGCTGCGAGCATCGTTCGACGGGCAAACGCATCGATGCGGTTGCCTCCGGGCTTTCGCTGGGGCTCGCGTGCGGCGTCAAGTTCGTCGCGCTGGTCTACATGCCCTTCGTCCTTCTCCCCGCGTTGATCGGCTTCTTCGAGAAGCGGGACGGGAAAGCCCTCCTGGGCTTCTCGCTGGCGGCCGCGCTGGCGGGAACGCCGTGGTACTGGCGCAATGTGTTCCTGACCGGCAACCCCATCTTTCCCGCCGACGTGTCTTTCTTCGGCCACGTGATCTTTCCCGGCGCGTACACACGGCAGGCCATGGCGGCCAGTCCGTTTCATGTTCCTGACGTCGGGTCGGCCGTCGCGGTGGCCGCGCATTCGGTCGGGTTCTGGTTCTCCGTTCTGTGCCTCGGCGGGATGATCTCGGGCCTCGTCCTCTGCCGGCGCCGCCCCGAATGGCGGTTGGTCGCCTGGATTGCTCCTGTCGCCCTGCTCTGGCACTTCCTCGTCGTGCCGTACAACTCGCAGGACCGGTTTCTTCTCTGGATCGGCGCGTTGAGCCTGCTCCCGCTCGCCCTCTGGCCGAACACCGGCAAATGCCGGCTCTCCCTCGGTCTCCTGCTCTTGGCCCTGGTCGGCTTTTCGCTGGTCGGCCCACGAGTCTCTCTTCAACTGGGAACCGTTCGTGTCCCCGCCGCCGGCCTGCTGGTCGCCGGCATCCCCAACCTGCTGGAGACGGTCCTCGTCACGCTGGTCGTCTGCCTGGCCTGGTACGTCGGCCGCTCCAGGGCGTGGGCGGGCGTCGTCGTGGGAGCAGCCGCGCTCGCCATCATGTCCGCGCTCGTGCGACCGGTCATGTTCGTCCGTCCGATGAACGCCAATGTCCCGCCGCAGCTCCCGCTTGCCGGCTACCATCGGCTGCTCCAGGAACATCCGAAGACGGTGGCCTACGCGGGTCGCAACATCCCGTATTTCCTGGCCGGCGCCGAAGGAGGCACGCGCGTCTGCTACGTCAACGTCGACGGGCAGACCGACGAGCACCTCTACGGTTACGTCCGCGACGCGGCGGCCTCGGGTCAACTGGACAAGACGGACGCGGACCCGGACTGGGCCAGGCGCAATCCCAACTTCGATGCGTGGCGTGCCGCGATGGCGCGTCTCGGCGTCGGATACCTGTTCGTGGAACCACTGTCTCCGTCCGAGGCCAAGTACATCGGTAACGACACCGAGGGCTTTCCCGTCGAACGCGCGTGGGCCAGAGGGCATCCGGAGGCGTTCACGCTGGTCGCGTCCGACAGGAAGTGGGAGATCTACTCGGTGTTGCCGTTGCGGCGGTGACGACAGCGCCTCCCATCACCGCACGTCCGGATGATGTGCGCGGCGGGCCAGGCTGGCTCCCGGCGAAGCGTCGCCTCAAACCGCTTCGTAGGGCGGGCCTTCCCGCCTCCGCGCGGCCTTGACACGGTGCCGCGCTACGGCGAGGCCTCGCCGAAGTGCAACGAAGGCGGGAAGGCCCGCCGTGACGGCGGGGCTTGAGCCCCGCCCCACGGGACCGTCAGTCCGGCGCCAAGCCCCGAAGGGGCCCAAGACAGATTCCAGGGCAGTCGCGTGGAACGTGCTTCAATCTTCACGACTCCGGCCCTGGAAGATGTCCCGGGGAACCAATCGCCCGTCTCTGACGTCTGAAGCGGTGTTGCCCCTCTAACTGCTACACTCCATTTCCATCATGAGAACAAGACTCGTCTTTGCTGCCCTGCTGGTCCTCCTTGCGGCCGGCGTTGCCGGTCCGCGCGCCCAGGCGCCCGAATCGCGCCTGCTTCGCTTCCCGGCCATTCACGGCAACCAGATCGTCTTCACCTATGCCGGCGACCTCTACACCGTCGCGGCCAGCGGCGGCGTGGCGCGCCGTCTCACCAGCGACATCGGGTTCGAGATGTTCGCCCGGTTTTCACCCGACGGGAAACAGCTGGCCTTCACCGGCCAGTACGACGGCAACACCGAGGTCTACCTGATGCCGTCGCAGGGCGGGGTGCCCAAGCGGCTCACGTGGACGGCCACCCTGGCGCGCGACGACGTGTCGGACCGGATGGGGCCGAACAACCTGGTGATGGGTTGGAAGGACGACACCCACGTGCTGTTCCGCTCCCGCCGGACCGAGTGGAACGACTTCCTCGGCAAGCTCTACCTGGCCAGCGTGAACGGCGGGCCGATCGAGGAACTGCCCTTCCCACGCGGCGGGTTCGGGTCGTTCTCGGCCGACCTTTCGCGGTTCGCCTACAACCGCGTGTTCCGCGAGTTCCGGACCTGGAAGCGCTACCGCGGCGGGATGGCCGACGACGTGTGGCTGTACGACTTCAAGACGAAGGCGACGACGAACCTGACCAACAACCCCGCGCTCGACATCATCCCGATGTGGAAGGGGAACAGGATCTACTTCTCCTCGGACCGCGACGAGATGTTCCGGCAGAACCTCTACAGCTACGACCTCGGCACGAAGCAGACCAGGAAGCTCACCACCTTCACCGAGTACGACATCAAGTTCCCCTCGCTCGGCGACAACGCCATCGTCTTCGAGAACGGCGGCTACATCTACCGGTTCGACCTCTCGTCGGAGAAGGCCGAGAAGGTGTCGATCACGATCGCCGAGGACTTCGACAGCGGCCGGCCGGCGGTGGTGGACGTCAGCCGCG
>Ga0315273_10011382_pt1 | contig 11378 bp, 8 predicted proteins | sample YL17G02_0_MG_FD_205753 | JGI IMG/M metagenome (GOLD analysis project Ga0315273, IMG submission 205753) | Sediment microbial communities from Yellowstone Lake, YNP, Wyoming, USA - YL17G02_0 | ecosystem: Environmental > Aquatic > Freshwater > Lake > Sediment | place: USA: Wyoming | collected...
GTGCCGCTGACCGCGTCGCGCGGGCGCGTGCGCAGCACGAGGTGCGAGACCGAGGCGATGGCGGGCAGCGCCTCGCCGCGAAAGCCCATGGTGCGGATGGTCTCGAGGTCCTCGGCGCGGGCGATCTTGCTCGTGGCGTGCCGTTCGAGCGCCAGGCGGGCGTCGGCCGCGTCCATGCCTTCGCCGTCGTCCTCGACGCGAATCAGTTTCTTGCCGCCCATCTCGACCGCGATCGTGATGCGCGTAGCGCTCGCGTCAATCGCGTTTTCGACAAGCTCCTTGACGACCGACGCCGGGCGCTCCACCACTTCGCCGGCCGCAATCTGGTTGGCGAGTTCGGGCGGGAGCTGGCGAATCTTTCCCATGGTCGCCTACAGCCAGCGGCTGCGCCGGAAGAACCAGATCAGGACGCTGGACATGGTCGCCATGATGCCGAGAATCCACCAGAACTGGACGTGCTCGCCGCCCGGGAAGTGCACGAGCGACACGTTCATCCCGTACAGGCCCGTCAGCACCGTCATCGGCATGAAAATCACCGAGAAGATCGTGAGGAACTTCATCACCTCATTGAGGCGGTTCGACACGTTCGAGAGATGCGCCTCCAGAATGGCGGACAGTCGATCGTGGTACAGCAGCGCGTCGTCCGAGATGCGGACGACGTGATCGTAGACATCCCGGAAACGGTAGGCCACCTCCCCCGAGATTTGTGGAAACTCCCGCCGGCCCAGCCGGCCGAGCACGTCGCGCTGCGGGAGGATGATGCGGCGCAGCGAGGCGACATCCCGCTTCAGATCCAGGATGCCCTGGTTCGTCGCCCGCGTTTCCCCAGCCTCGAAGACCGTCTCTTCGAGTTCGTCGATGCGTTCCTCCAGCTTGTCCACCTCCGGCCGGTAGTGGTCCACCATCGTGTCGACGATGCGGTGCATCAGGGCCATCGGGCCTTCGGCCATCGTTCGCACATTGCGCGCGCAGAGCGCCTGCATCTCCGGAATCGACCGCGACGTGCCGTCCGTCACGGTGACGAGATAGTTCGGCCCGGCGAAGAAGTCCGCGTCATGCGTCGCGAACTCGTGCTGGGAGGCCCTGAAGTCGATCCCGTGGAGGATGACGTAGAGGTAGCCGTCGTAGGACTCGATCTTCGGGTGATGCACCTCCGCGAGCGCATCCTCGACCGCCAGTTCGTGGAACCTGAACGTGTCGGAGAGGATCCGGGTCTCGTCGGGTGTGGGCGCCGCCAGATCCACCCAGACCGTCACGCCTGAGCCTTCCTGGAGCCACGCCGGATCGAAGCGCTCAGCCTTTGCCGTTTTGCCGTCGCGGTACGCCAGGATCGTGACCATAGCCTTGTGGATCCGACCTCCTGAAGGTGTGCGCCGGGTCCGAAGACCCGGCCTCCGTCCTAGTCCCCGACCTTCACCGACAGCGCCGCGTGCGCCGCCGCCAGCCGGGCCACCGGCACGCGGTACGGCGACGCGCTGACGTAGTTCAGGCCGACCTTGTGGAAGAAATGGATCGACGACGGATCGCCGCCGTGCTCGCCGCAGACGCCGAGCTTGATCCCGGGCCTGGTCTTGCGCCCCTTCTCCACCGCCATCGCCACCAGTTGGCCGACGCCGACGGTGTCGATGGACTGGAACGGATCGCGATCCAGGATTTTGCGCTCCTGGTAGATCCCCAGGAACTTCCCGATGTCGTCGCGCGAGAACCCGAACGTCATCTGGGTGAGGTCGTTCGTGCCGAAGGAGAAGAACTCGGCCTCGGCGGCGATCTCGTCGGCCGTCAGGGCGCCACGCGGCACCTCGATCATCGTGCCGACGAGGTACTTGATCTTGACGCCGGCCTGCTTCATCACCTCGGCCGCCACGCGATTGACGATGATCTTCTGGTCGCGCAGCTCCTTGACGTGCCCGACCAGCGGGATCATGACTTCCGGCGTGACCTTGAACCCTTCCTTCGCGAGCTGGCACGCGGCTTCGAAGATCGCCCGGGCCTGCATCTCAGTAATCTCGGGATAGGTGATCCCGAGGCGCACGCCGCGGTGGCCCAGCATCGGGTTGAACTCGTGCAGCTGCTCAACGCGTCGCAGCAGCGTCCGCGTGGAGGCGAGTGCGGCCGGGTCGGCGCCGGTCGCCTCGAGCTTCGCGACCTCGACCATGAGGTCTTCACGCTTCGGCAGGAACTCGTGGAGCGGCGGGTCGATCGTGCGAATGGTGACCGGCTCGCCGTGCATGGCCTTGAACACGCCGTAGAAGTCCGCCCGCTGCAGCGGGAGCAGTTCGGCGAGCGCCGCGCGGCGGTCCTGTTCGTTGTCGGCGAGGATCATCCGCTGCACCTTTTCGATGCGGCCCTCGCCGAAGAACATGTGCTCGGTGCGGCACAGCCCGATGCCGCGCGCGCCGAAGGCATACGCCAGCTCGGACTGGTCGGGCTGATCCGCGTTCGCGCGGATGCCCAGCGTCCGGACCTTGTCGGCCCAGCCGAGCAGCGTGTGGAAGCGCTGGTAGATCGGCGAGGCCTCGGGCTTCAGCTTCCCGGCGAGCACCTGCAGGATCTCGCTGGGGCTCGTCGGCACCTTGCCGATCTTGACCTCCCCGCTCAGGCCGTCGAAGGACACGTAGTCGCCTTCCTTCACCGTCTGGCCCGCCACCGTGAACGTCTTCGCCTTCTCGTCGATCTGGAGGGCGCCCGCCCCGACGACGGACGGCCGGCCCATCTGGCGCCCGACCACGGCCGCGTGCGAGGTCATGCCGCCGGTGGCGGTCAGCACGCCTTGCGCCACTTCCATCCCGTGGATGTCGTCGGGCGCGGTTTCCTTCCGGACCAGCAGGACCGTCTTGCCCTGGTCGGTCCACGCCACGGCCTGATCCGCGGTGAACACCACCTGGCCCGAGGCCGCGCCCGGCGACGCCGGGAGGCCCCTGGTCGCCACGGGCACCTTCTTCCACTCCGCCGGGTCGAACATCGGCGACAGCAGTTGCGACAGGGCGCCCGGCTCGACGAGCAGCAGCGCCTCAACGGGCTTCAGCAGCTTCTCGGCGACGAAGTCGGTGGCAATCACGACGGCCGCGTAGCCGGTGCGCTTGCCGCTGCGCGTCTGCAGCATGAAGAGCTGCTCGTTCTCGATGGTGAACTCGAAGTCCTGGATGTCCTTGTAGTGCCGCTCGAGGCGCGAGGTGAACGCCCGCAGCTGCTTGTAGGCCTTCGGCATCACGTCGGCCAGCTCGGAGATCGGCCGCGGCGTGCGGATCCCCGCCACGACGTCCTCGCCCTGGGCGTTGACCAGGAACTCCCCGAAGAACTCCTTCGCGCCGGTAGCGGGGTTCCGGGTGAATCCCACGCCCGTTGCCGACCGCTCGCCCGTGTTGCCGAACACCATCTTCTGCACGTTGACCGCCGTGCCGATGTTGTCGGGAATCTCGTAGATGCGGCGGTAGGCGATGGCGCGCTGGTTGTTCCACGACCGGAACACCGCGTCGCGCGACATCTTCAGCTGCTGCACCGGGTCCTGGGGGAAGGCCTTGCCGGTCTCGTGCCGGACGAGCTTCTTGTAGCGCTCCACCGTTTCCTGCATCCCGCCCTCGCCGAGATCGGTGTCGACCCTGGCCCCGTGCGCGTGCTTGACGGCCTCGAACTCGTGCTCGAACCTGTCCTTCGGAATCTCGAGCACCACGTTGCCGAACATCTGGATGAACCGCCGGTAGCTGTCGTAGGCGAAGCGCCCGTTCTTCGTCCGCGCCTTCAATCCCTCGACCGCCGCGTCGTTCAACCCGAGGTTCAGAATCGTGTCCATCATCCCGGGCATCGAGAACTTCGCGCCCGAGCGCACCGACACGAGCAAGGGGTTGTCGGTGGACCCGAACGTCGCGCCGGCCGCCTGCTCGAGCTTGTGGACGTGCGCCATCATCTCGTCTTCGATCCGCTGCGGGAGCTTGCGTCCTTCGGCGTACCACAGGTTGCACGCCGCGGTCGAAATCGTGAATCCCGGCGGCACCGGCAGCCCGGCGTTGGTCATTTCCGCGAGGCCCGAGCCCTTGCCCCCGAGGATGTCCTTCATCGTCCGGTCGCCTTCGGCCTTCCCGCCGGCGAACGCGTATACGTACTTCTTCACGGACGCGGGCGCCGATTTCGCCGCGGCCTTCGCCACAGACTGCCTCGCAGGCTTGCTCGCGGGCCTACGCACCGGCGTGGCCGGCTTTCTCGCCGCCTTCAAGGCCTTCACAGCCCTCGCAGCCTTCACCGTTCCTGTCTTCTTCGTCGCCTTGATCGTGGTGTGTGTCTTGGTCTTCTTGGTCTTCTTGGCCATCTGTTTATCGACTCCGTATGAGGTTATGACTCCGCCTTGGGGACAATCTCCGAAATATCCGCCAGCTCCAGCAGCAGTTCGTGCAGCCGCCTCAGCAGCGACAGCCGCTGGGCCTTGAGCTCCGCGTCATCGACCATGACGAAGATGTCGGTGAAGAACGCGTCGATGGACGGCCGGAACCCCGATGCGATCCGGAACGCCTGATCGTAATGGCGCTCCGCCACGGCGTTCCGGATGGCCGACGCCCGCTGGCCGTAGTCGGCAACCAGCGCGCGTTCCGCGGGCTCCGTCAGCCGATCGAGGGATTCGCTCGCGGGGCCCTGGAGCTCCCGCGACAGGTTCTTGACGCGCTTGAACGCGACGGCCAGGCCTTCGAAGTCCGCAGAGCCGCGCACGGCGCGCAGGGCCTCGAGGCGGCGGCGCGCGTCGAGGGGGTCGGGCACGCTGGTCGTCTGCCGGTTCAGCACGGCGTTGAGCTCGTCGTAGGCACACCCGCGCTGCTCGAAGAGGTAGCGCAGCCGGTCGATCAGGAACGACGCCACCGCCGGCACCCACGCCTGCGGATCGTCGCCTGACGGGGAGAGATCCCCGACGCCCTGACGGGCCTCAGCCAGCAGGCGATCGAACGGAATCGGAACCTCCAGGCCGGTCAACTCCGGCAGATCCACGATGGTCCGGAGCAGGCCCTGGGCCTGACGCCTCAGGCCGAAGGGGTCGCGCGTGCCGGTCGGGCGCTCGCCGGCGGCGAACAGCGCGACGACGGTGTCGAGTTTGTCGGCGATCGACACCGCCGCCCAGGTCACCGCCGCCGACTTCAGGTCGGCCGATGTCGGCGGCGCCGCCGGTTCGATGCCGAGCGGGAGGTAGTGGTAGTAGATCGCGCGCCACACGTCTTCCGGGAGGCCTTCCTCCCGCGCGTAGATCCCGCCCATCGTCCCCTGGAGTTCCGTCAACTCGCGCACCATGTCCGTCGCGAGGTCGGCCTTCGCCAGCCGGCCGGCCTGGCGCGCGGAGGCCGCGGCGCCGGGCGAGCGCAGCACGTCCTCGGCGACCCAGCCGGCCAGGCGCTCGAGGCGCATCGCCTTGGCGTAGTAGCTGCCCACGCGCTTGTGGAACAGCACCGTATCGAGACGCGGCAGATGGTGCTCGAGCGACGCGCGGCAGTCCGCATCCCGGAAGAACTGCGCGTCGCGCAGCCGGGCCACCAGCGTGCGCTCCAGGTTGTGCGCCATCACCTTGCCGTCGTCGGGTTCGGTGTTGATCACCGCCAGAAACGCCGGCAGCAACCGGCCGTGCTCGTTGACGACCGGGAAGAAGTGCTGGTGATGGATCATCGTGGTCGTCAGCACTTCCTCGGGCAGCTGGAGGAACTCCGCCGCAAAGGTGCCCGCGACCACCGAGGGGTACTCGACCAGATCCGGCACTTCGTGCAGCAGGCGCGACTGACTTGCCGCGGCACTGCTGACGCGGCCGCCAAGGCGCCTGGCGTGGGCATCGAGCTCCCGGGCGATCTTGGCGTGGCGTTCTTCCCGATCGAGGACCACGAAGTGCTCCATGAGCCTCGCCCGGTAATGGTCGAAGGAGCGCACCTTGATCGCCCGTCCCGCGCGCCCGCTCGTCGAGAGGAAGCGGTGGCCGTACGTGACGGCGCCGGATCGGACCTCCTGCACGCCGCCGCTCTGGGCGGCCTCGAGACGGCCGATCACGAAGGGCACGACGCGGCCGCCGTAGAGGTACAGGATCCACCGGATCGGGCGTCCGAACAGCAACTCGCCGCGCCCGTCATCGAGCTGGGCGTCCCAGTGCATCTGCCGCGGGAACGTCAGGTCGCGCAGCACACCGCCGAGAATGGCCGGCAGCACGTCGACCGCCGTCTTGCCGCGCACGTGCTTGCGGAACGCCAGGTAGACACCTTTTGGCGTCTCCACGCGCTCGAGCCCCGCCGGCTCCACGCCGTGCTTCCGCGCGAACCCGGCGGCGGCAGGCGTGGGCTCGCCATCCGGCTTGAACGCCGCCGCGACCGCCGGCCCCATCAACAACTCCTCGAGATCCGACTGGCGATCCGGGACGTGCGCGATGCGAACGGTCAGCCGCCGCGGCGTGCTGTAGGTCTCAACGGGCGCTTCGGGCGTCAGGCGGAACTCCTTCAGCCGGGCGGCGGTGGCCTCGCCGATCTGCTGCGTCAACGCCGGCAGCCAGCTGGCGGGCATCTCCTCGCAGCCCAGTTCGATCAGCAGTTCACGATCCATACGTCTCTCACGCCCCCGCTGCCGAGGCCGACTCTGCCAGCTTCGCTTCCGTCTCCACGTACGCCTTCGCCACGCCCACGGCGAGTTGCCGCACCCGGAGGATGTAGGCCGTCCGCTCCGTCACGCCGATGCCGCCGCTCGCATCCAGCACGTTGAACAGGTGCGAGCACTTGAGGCAGTGCTCGAGGGCCGGCAGCACCAGCCCGCTCCTCAGCAGGACTTCCGAAAAGCCGTAGTACTTGTCGAACAGCTCCCGATGGAGCGCGACGAAGGCCTCGCGGGGCATGTCCACCTGTCCGAAGGCATATTTCGACTGCTCGATCTCATCGCGCAGGCGCACCTCGCGATAGGACACCCCCGGCGCCCACTGCAGGTCGTAGACGTTGTCCACCTTCTGCAGGAACATGGCGATGCGCTCGAGGCCGTAGGTGATCTCCACCGACACCGGGCGCAGGTCGATGCCCCCCACCTGCTGGAAGTACGTGAACTGGCTGATCTCCAGGCCATCGAGCAGCACCTGCCAGCCGATGCCCCACGCGCCGAGGGTCGGCGATTCCCAGTTGTCTTCCTCGAACCGGATGTCGTGCTGGCGGGGTTCGATCCCGCACGCCTCCAGGCTCTGCAGGTAGTTCGCCTGGATCTCGTCGGGCGCCGGCTTCATGATGACCTGGAACTGATGGTGCTTGAACAGACGGTTCGGGTTCTCGCCGAACCGCCCATCGTCGGGCCGCCGCGACGGCTGCACGTAGGCGACGTTCCAGTGGCGCGGACCGAGCACGCGCAGGATCGTTTCCGGGTGGGAGGTGCCGGCGCCGACCTCGAGATCGAGGGGTTGCTGGATCAGGCACCCGTGCGAGGCCCAGAACCTGGAGAGTGTGAAGATGAGATCTTGAAGCGTCACGGTTGTTGGATCGCTCTCGATGATGACACGTGGTGTCAAGACCCGTTCTCGCCGCCGGTCTTCCCGGCCGCACGCGGGTCTCGACACCGTCCTTAGAAGTGCCCGCGAAGCTCCCGCAGCACGCGAGCGGACTTCAGTTCCTTCTCCAGGTGCGTCGCGATCAGGGAGCGATGCACCGCCTCCAGTTCCCGCAGGGCCCGGTCCGACACCGCGAGGCCGTCCAGCCGCCCCGGGGCCAGCGACCCTGACGCGCGCAGGAACGACACCGCCTCGCCCGACAGCGTCACCGCGCGCGAGGCCGCGTGGCCTGCGCACGGCTCGCACCGGTACGTCCGCTCGCCCGGCATCAGGACGGCCGCCGTCAGCGAATCGAGCCCGAGCGCCGTCCCGCACACCGCGCACGCCAGGAGCGACGGGTACACGCCCTGCAGCCGCAGCAGCCAGTACTCGAAGTACCGGGCCAGCGGCTCGATGGCGGCGCCGGCCGTCAGGGCGTCGATCACCGAACTGCCCAGCCGGTAGAGCCGCTCGTCGGCGTCGCCCTCGAGCGCGCACTCGTCGATGAGCTCCGCGAAGTAGCCCGTGTGCCCCAGGGCATCGCCGCGAACCGACCAGAGCGGCGAGCTCAGCGGGTCGGCGTAGTTCAACGAGACGAGCTCGCGGCTCTCCTTCTCGAAATAGGTCACGCCCACGCGGGTCAGGGGCTCGAGCGCACCGCCGAACCGCGAGCGCATCCGCCGGGCGCCCTGCGCCACGCCCCGCCGCTTGCCGCGGTCGCGTGTCAGGAACACCACGATGCGGTCCACCTCACCGAGCTTGAAGGTGCGGAGGATGATCGCTTCAGTCGTGTACAGCGGCATGACACACGCGCGCGGGCGCCGCCAGAGTCGCGTTGCTCATTCTATCCTGCTTTGATCCGCAGCCTCTACTCGTCGTCACGCACCCCGATCTGGTCGAGGAGACGGGGGTCCTCGCGCCACCCGGCGCTGGCCTTCACCCGCAGGTCCAGGTACACCCGGACGTTGAAGAACCGCTCCAGTTCCTCGCGGGCCTCGGTCCCGATGCGCTTGATCATGGTGCCGCCCCGCCCGATGACGATGGGCTTCTGGGACTCGCGCTCGACCAGGATGGTGCAGAAGAGGCGCATCACCCCCCGATCGTTGGTGTCCTCGAATCGATCCACAAGCACCGCCGAGGTGAACGGCAGTTCCTCGCGGGTATGGCGCAGCACCTTCTCGCGGATGATCTCGGCGACGTAGGATCGCTCGGGCTGATCGGTCAGGTAATCCGCCGGGTAGAGCGGATCGCCCTCCGGCAGGTGACGCAGGAGCGCCTGCTCCAGGGCCTGCTCATTTTCGCCGGTCAATGCAGAGACCGGCACCAGATCCTGGAAGCGGGCCAGGCGGCTCCACTGTTCGAGCAGCGGCAGCAGGGCGGGCTTCGCGAGGCGGTCGATCTTGTTCAGGGCCAGCACGACGGGGGCGGAGGCGCGCGAGAGCAGCGTGCCGAGGTACTGGTCTCCCCCGCCGACGGGTTCCGTCGCGTCCGCCACGGCGCAGACCACGTCGGCCTGGCCGATGCTCTGCACGGCCACATCCACCATCCGCACGTTCATCCGATGGAGCGGCCGGTGAATGCCCGGCGTGTCGATGAAGACGAGTTGGCCGCCCGCGCTGTTCCGGACGCCGACGATGCGGTTGCGCGTCGTCTGGGGCTTGTCCGACACGATGGCGACCTTCTGGCCGACGAAGCGGTTCAGGAGGGTGGACTTGCCCGCGTTGGGACGGCCGACCAGCGCCACGAACCCGGCTTTCATGACGCCGCCCCTTCCGCCCCGCCGGTGTCCGCGCCAGGACGGCCGGCACCCGGGGCGTCCGCGAGGCGAGAGACACGGAGTCGATGTACGCGCCGCCGCTCCGCGTCGAGCACCTCCACCACGAGGTCGTCGACGTTCAGCACTTCTCCGGTCGACGGCACACGACCCAGTCGGGCCAGGAGGTAGCCGCCGAAGGTCTCGAACCCCTCCCGCTCAATCAGTACGCCGAGGCGCTCGCTGACGGTGTCGATGGCGGCTTTCCCCGAGACCAGGAACCGGCCGCGGCCCTCGTCCACGACGGCCTCCGTCTCCACGTCATACTCATCGCGGATCTCGCCGACGATTTCCTCCAGCAGATCCTCGAGCGTGACGAGGCCGGCCGTCCCGCCGTACTCGTCCACCACGATGGCAATCTGCCACTGCTGCCGCTGGAACTCGCGCAGGAGTTCGGACACGCGCTTGGTTTCGGGAACGACGTACGCGGGCCGCACGAGGGTCGCGACCGGGCGGCCGGCAGGCTCGTCGGCCGGCAGCCGCATCAGATCCTTGATGAAGACGAAACCGGCGATGTTGTCGAGGGAGTCCGCATAGACCGGGATGCGCGAGTACTCCTGCTCGCGGAAGAATGCCCGCAACTCCGCCAGCGTGGCATCGGACCTGATGGCCACGATGTCCGGGCGCGGCGTCATCACCTCGTGCACCAGCGTGTCGCTGAAGTCCACGATGGACTGCAGCAGCTTGCGCTCGTCACGCTCGATGATGCCTTCCTGTTCCCCAGCGTCGAGGTACGCGGCTGTCGCCTCCTGCTGCTGCTCGTCCGTCGCTACGGGTACGGCCGGCGCGGGACGGTCACGCCGGCCCGACAGCAGCGCGCGGAACAGCCCGAGGATGGGCCGCATGGGTCGCGTCACCGCGTCGAACGACGGCAGCAGCGTGTCCAGAGTCCCCTCAGGATCCCGCCGCACGATGAGATACGGAATCAGGTGCTCGAACGCGAGCACGAACGCCGCGGCCGACAGCCCCACCAGCACGAGGGACTGGAGCCCGGGCGGTCCAATCATCTGCGCGACGCAGAGGGTGGCGGCGATGTGCACGGCGCCAAGCATCGCGCGCACGGGCAGGAACAGCTCCACGGGATCGTCGAGATAGGCGCCGAGACGGCTGGACCGGCTGCTGCGCTCGGCGAGCAGGCGCAGGGAAAGGCGCATCAACGTGGCGAAGGCCGCCCCGATCGTGCCGAGATAGATCGCGATGGCGCCAAGCACGATCAGGCACAGCACCATCATGTCCGTCGCGCCCCCGCCCGTTCGATCAGGCCCTCACGAAGGCCGCCTTTTCTGCGCAGCCGTGCTTCCAGCCTGGACATGGCACCGCCGTCGGTCTCGTGATCGTACCCCAGCAGGTGGAGCAGGCCGTGCAGGGCAAGCACTCTGGCCTCGACGCCGAACGAATGCTCGGCGGCGAGCGCCTGGCGTCGGGCCACGGCCGCGGCGATGACGATGTCGCCCAGAAAGCCGGGCTCGCCGGCTGGAAACGACAGCACGTCGGTCGCGTGGTTCTGGCCTCGATGTGCACGGTTCAGGACCCGCATCCTCGTATCACTGACAAACGCCACCGACACCTCTCCCCGCGCGCGGGCAGGCGCCACCGACTCGAGCCACGCCCGGAGCCCCGGCACGCGCACGGGTGCGCCCGCGTGGCCGGTCACGGTCACGCGCAGGCGGCCGGTGCGGCGATTCGGGGCAGGCATGGTCACTCCGGCCCGCGGGCGCCGCCGCCGGTGGGCCCGGCCGTCGTGTACGCCTCGTAGGCCCGCACGATCAGCTGCACCAGCTTGTGGCGGACCACGTCCCGCTCGTCGAAATACACGAACTCGAGTCCCTCGACCTGCCCGACGACCTTGATGGCCTCGATGAGCCCTGATGTCTTCCCGATGGGCAGGTCGATCTGCGTGATGTCGCCGGTCACCACCGCCTTCGACCCGAAGCCCAGCCGCGTCAGGAACATCTTCATCTGCTCGGTGGTGGTGTTCTGGGCCTCGTCGAGGATGACGAAGGCGTCGTTGAGGGTGCGGCCCCGCATGAAGGCCAGCGGCGCGATTTCGATCGT
>Ga0315273_10011383_pt1 | contig 11378 bp, 9 predicted proteins | sample YL17G02_0_MG_FD_205753 | JGI IMG/M metagenome (GOLD analysis project Ga0315273, IMG submission 205753) | Sediment microbial communities from Yellowstone Lake, YNP, Wyoming, USA - YL17G02_0 | ecosystem: Environmental > Aquatic > Freshwater > Lake > Sediment | place: USA: Wyoming | collected...
GCAGAACCCTCGAAAGGCTCGGCGTGGAAGTTACGTGTTTTGCCGGCGCCGCCGATTGCCTTGAAAAGCTGGGGTCAAGAGCGTGTGATCTGCTTATTACCGACGTCAGAATGCCGAAAATGGACGGCATAGCATTATTGACCGAAGCCAAGCGTATCGCTCCATGGCTCCCGGTCCTTGTTGTAACGGGCTACGCCGACGTGCCGGTGGCGGTCAGGGCGATGAAGATGGGCGCGGCCGATTTCATCGAGAAGCCTCTGCACAGAGATACCTTCTCACTGAAAGTCGAATCAATACTGAGGCAGAGCGGTACTACTGACCCTGACACGGGCAAGCCTTTGACTCGCACCGAGATGAAAGTGCTGAGGCTCATCATCCGCGGCAAGAGCAATAAGAAGATAGCTCAATTTCTGCGGCGCTCGATTCGAACCGTCGAGGATCACCGCTATCACATCATGCGCAAGCTCGCAGCACACAATGCAGTCGAGCTGACCGAGCGGACAATTCAGATGTGTCTGGCCGAGGTGCCGTCGCGCCCAACGACAACGGCGAGGCTAAAGAAGCACTGAAAACCGCGCAGAAACCTGCACAAGGCAGCCTGCGCGTCCTATAACGGGCTTGCGCTGTACGGTTTTCGGCGGTCAAATTTTTTTTGCAAAACCCCGTAGTTACCACGATAGACAAGCATCTGGGGATTCTCTATGCTTGATTGTGTGAACAGGCGATTTGTATGGGACTTCCTGTTCCGGAAGCGACATTGTAGTTTTTTAGCTGGGCTTAGCAGCCGGAGATACACGACGGTGGGATGCTGAGCCCAGCAGGTCTTGGGCACGGCCGGCGATTGCCGTGATTATGATACGATTTGCGGGTCGGCCCGCGGTTGTAATAATGGACTCGGTTGGGCGAAGAAGCGGGCTTTTTCGGGTCTTATGGCGGCGAAAAAGGCCTGCTCCTGCGGCTGTTGGAAGTTGCCGATGAGCAGGCAGCCGGGGAGCCGCAGCACGACGCCCAGATATGTGCCAATTCAACTCGAAGGACTGGAGATCGAGATTACTCCTTCCTCCCTCCAGTCCTTTTCACCTGCTGGTGTTTCAGGTCAGAGGCTTCGGCGCGATGGTTTTCGTGGCAGCGTAAGCGACATTTGGGCTTTCGTCTTCTTTCATCCTTGTGGCAGCATGATACGAGTTCTGGGAGAGGAGGGTGTCGGCTGTCTTTTGGGGCCTCTTGAGTTTCCTGGAATATTCCGGGGTTTTGCACAAAAAAAGTTGACACGTGGCCCGGTGTGCCGATATATTGCCTCGGTTGACTGATAGTACGGGGCCGTAGCTCAATTGGCTAGAGCATCGGACTGTCGATCCGAAGGTTGAGGGTTCGAACCCCTTCGGCCTCGTTACCTAACATTAGGGCTGACAAGCACTTACGCTTGTTAGCCTTTTCCATTGTCACCTTCGAAGCCCCTGCTGCAACACTTTTGCAGCAGTTCTTGACTTACGGTGTAGGCGGTTGCCCGTCTGGCACGGTCGATCAGACCATCCTTAACCTGCAAGTAGAAACGGTACGTTGTCTCATATTTCGAGTGCCCAGCAAGCCTCATCACGTCGTAGATACTCAGCGCTTGATAGAACCAGTTAGTGATCGCGGTCTTTCGAAAATCGTGGAACGTACCATTGTGGATACCCGCCGCCGCAGTCAGTGGCAGGAAGATAGTAAATGTCGTGCCCCGTGCGCGTGTCAAGGGGCCATGGGACCGACTTGTATGGGTGAAATACGAAGTGCATGCTCTCTGAAAAGATGGCACGTGGGACCGAGGGGGGCAGGGCGTAAGTGGTCTCAACGTGTTCGCCCGGTCGAAAGCAAAGAATCGCCGGCCTGCAAGTTGAAAAATTGGCAGACTTTGCCTGTGTTCAAAATGCGGGGTCGCACAGGACAGACTACGCGGCGTTCTTGAGGCGATAGGCTGTGAGCCGTGTTTCCGGGAATACGCGATGTTCGATATTGCCGGGGACGGTTTTCGCATCTCATTTCGGCTTCTCGGGCTTGCGGTCATAGTAGAAGTCATCGGGCCGGAGGCCCTCCAACACCATATGTGGTCGTCAAGCGTTGTGCCAGCTTTCGAATTGAGTACGGAGGAGCGTCAAGTGGTCAGGACCCTTGATGACCGGAACGCGTTGAAGCCACTCGTACTTGAGCGTCTTGATAACTCGTTCGGTTATGGCGAAGAAGGAGAAGGCTATTTACCATCGGTTTGAGAAACGTCTTGAAGAAGGTCTCAAATACATCGAGCAAAGTGGCCTCGCCACGGCAAGGCCGCTGTGCCGTACGGAAGCATAAGCTGGTGACGGTTGCCAAGCGTGTAGGGCGATTGCTGGGTCGTTACAGCCGGGCGGCTGGTTTATTCAAGACGGATGTGATCCAGGGCACAGATGGGCGAGCGAGGCTGGCCCGCCATTAGGCTGGGCGGGCTGGTCTGGGAGAAGATAGAGGCTTGGCGCGATTGGGCCACTCTGAGCGAAGGCTGCTATCTACTGCGTACCAATATTACAGACTGGAGCGGCGAGGATTTGTGGAAGTCGTACATGCAATTGACGGATGCGGAGGGAGCGTTTCGGATACACAAGAGTGATTTGCGGATTCGGCCGATTTGGCATCAGCGTCAGGATCGAGTAGAGGCTCATATTCTGGTTTGCTTTTTGGCCTATGTATTGTGGAAGACGTTGGCTCAGATGTGTCAACAAGCGGGCCTTGGGGATTAGCCGCGGCGGGTGATAGGTGAGTTGTCGCAGATTCGGATGGTGGATGTGGTGTTGCCGACGCGGTCGGGTGTAGAGATTCGCAGACGCTGCATCACTGAGACGACCGACCATCAGGTTTCGCAGTTGGGCGGTGAAGCTGCGTTTTTTGAAGATATTTTCGCTTATAGCTTTTCAATATCCCACAAGAAGCTCTCAAACCCTGCATGGTGAAGACCTACTCTGTTGCAAAGCTATTTTGCTGATGTGAGACTGACAGCATGTTTCTAAGAAGTTACAAACGCAAAAAGAATGGCATAAGGCATCAGTCCTTCGACCCTGCTCAGGATGGTGAGCTTGTCGAACCATATCTCAGCATCGTCGAGAATCGCAGATGTGCCGGCGGCACAACAGTTCAGCGGACAGTTCTGTATCTGGGTGAAATAACCTCGTCTCAGCAAGACACATGGTGCAAGACGCTGGAGGTCTTTGACGAAGATGCAGGCACAATACAACAAAAATTACTCTTTGCCGATGCGGCTGATCTGCCGGAATCCGACATCGATTCGATATCCTTGAGATGCGCAGGTATAGCCAGCCGGAGCTTGAACATAGGATAATACTCGACAAGCTCAAGATGGATTTGCCGAAACAGCCGCTGCCAAAGGTGTACCGCCATCAACTACACGATTAGTGCTGTGGTGGAAACTAACCTCTCTGGCACTATCAGAAATGCCGATTTTGATGCCTAACTGCGAAAGTTGGGATAGGATGCCAGCCGTGCAGCGGACGTTAAGGCGCACATATTCTTTCTGATTGGTATTATCTGTCTGGAAGTGCTTGAGCTTTGGCGCGCAATGTATTTAGGAGCGGGTATTTATGATTGTGAAGTGAGTTGTCTTGCCATTGGGGGCGGTTTCTTGTATGGTTGTCGGGACAATGAGAACGGACGTGATCAAACTCAATGCGGCCGATCCGGACTTGTCCAAGATCAGGGAGGCTGCGGAGGTGGTGGATGCAGGGGGGCTTGTGGCCTTTCCGACCGAGACCGTCTATGGAATAGCGGCTCGCGTCCGGAGCGATACGCTGGCAATGCTGGATAGCCTAAAGGGCAGGAACCGCTCAAAACCATACACGCTGCACATCGGGCAGAAGGACGAGGTCGGCAGGTATGTACCGAGTATCGGCTTGCGGGCCGAGAGATTGGTTGAAAATGCCTGGCCGGGGCCTTTGAGCATTGTATTTGAGCTGGACGCGAACGATATTGACAGGCAGCAGAGGACTCTGGCGAGAGAAGTTTTCGAGGGTTTGTACCGAGACAACTCCATCGGTATTCGCTGCCCGGACAATGCGATTGCTGCGGCCCTGCTGCGGCATACGCGTAATCCTGTAGTTGCGCCAAGCGCGAATATGGCCGGTCAATCGCCTGCGGCGGATGCTGATGCGGTTCTGTCGGCATTTTCGGACAGGATTGATTTGGTGATAGATGGGGGCCAGTGCAGATACGGGACGAGCAGCACGGTTGCGAAGATAGGCAAGGATGGCCCGGAGATACTGAGGGCCGGTGTTTATACCGACGCCGAGGTGGAGACTATGTCGCAGGTTACGTTTCTGATAGTCTGTACGGGCAATACGTGCAGAAGTCCGATGGCGGAGGGAATTTTTCGAAAATATTTGGCCGAAAAATTGGGTTGCGAGGTTGACCATCTTGGGCGGAAGGGTTATAAAGTGTCATCCGCCGGCGTCCTGGAAATGACGGATCATTCGGCAAGCAGTGAAGCGGTGGCAGCGTGTGCAGCGAAAGGCGTGGACATAAGGGCCCATAGAAGCCAGACGTTGACCCGCAGGCTTGTCGAGGAAAGCAGCCGGGTATTCGCGATGGAGCGAATGCACCAGGCAAAAGTTGCTGCTCTTAGTCCCGGGGCGGCGGCCAGGTGTGTGTTGCTGGCTGGAGACAGTGAAATTGCTGACCCTATAGGGCAGCGACAAGCAGTGTACAATGCGTGTGCAGACCTGATCGAAGAATCTGTGAGAAAAAGGATCAGCGAGCTTGTGATATGAAAATAGCGATTGGAAGCGACCATCGTGGCTTTGAAGCAAAAGAGCAGATAAAGGCCATAATTACCGAGCTGGGCCATGAGTATATCGACTTTGGCGTGGGTGACAGCAGCCCGGTTGATTATCCCGACGTGGCTTATGTTGTGGCCAGGGCGGTCTCGGAGGGACAGGCCGACAGGGCTATTCTGGCGTGCGCAACCGGGATCGGGATGTGCATAGCTGCAAACAAGATAAAGAAGATCAAGGCGGCGTTGTGCCACGACGAGCTAAGTGCGACGATTTCACGCGACCACAATGATGCGAATGTACTTTGTCTGTCCGGGGACCAAATCGGAGACGTGCTCCTGCGGAAGATTGTGGAGGTGTGGCTGGATACGGAATTCAGCGGCGGAAGACACTTAAGAAGGGTGAAAAAAATAGACGCCATTGAGGAGGGCAAAGATCCGCGAGAAGTCACCAACGGGTAGTGGACGGAGGCTCGAAGTGGAGGCATGGGTGCTTTCCGTGTGGTAATCGCGGCGCCATAAGTGAAGCAATTTGTGGGGTGGGCAAGGAGGCCTGCCCCATTATTGTTCGCGGTTTCAGCGAACCTGCACGAAGGGGGATGCTACCAGGAGGCGGCTAAGGCAACCTGCGGCGGCGTGACAGGCTGTGGCGTATGCAAGCTCTCAATTTCGAAAGGCTGGCCCGGTCCGCAGCCTGCGACAAACACTAAGATTATCAGAATCAGAACAAGTGGAATTGTTGTTCTCATGGCGCGCCCTTTCCACACGGCTTAACGTGCTCGTTAGAAGTTGAGTTTTTGCTGCAAATCCTTCATAGCGGCTTGCACCTGCTTGAACTGCTCTTCAAGCTGACTGACTTTCTGAGTTGCGGCCTGCAAGCTGCTTTTGAGGCTGTCGATCTGGGCCTGGGCGTTCTGCGCCTCGGTAACGGCCTGGTCCTTCGCTTTGGTCAGCTCGTTCACCTGCTTTTGCCACTGGTCGCGCGAGGCATTGAGCTCGCCGAACTGATTCTGCAGGCGGTCGCGTGCAACGATTAACTCGTTGACCTGTTTGGTAAGCTCGCCGCGCGACGTGATGAGATCATCGACCTTTTTCTTGAGCTGGTTGCGGTCTTCGGTGACAGTCTCGACATCTTTCTTAAGCGTGTCTCTTTCGCCTTCGGTTTTCGCCAGATCGGCTTTGAGGCTGTCCACCTCAGCGTCATTTGCAGCGCCTTTGTTGCAGCCTGCCTGGGCGAGCAAGAGGCTCAGTGCGACGAGGGACATGAGAATGGGCGTCCGCCTGGTCATTTCAGTGCTCCTTTCTGTCTTTTGCGGCTGAATTCAATCAGGACCTTCCGTAAAAACTGCCTTCGAGAATCCAAACTACGATTTGGCGCCGCCAGAATAACCCAATTAGGGCGAAGCGACAAGAGCATTTTGCAGGTCCGGGGGAATTTGACGTTTTCTCATAACGAAACACAGACGGGTGCATCCGGGTCCGCCATACTACTACTCTGTCAAGGTTAAAACGATGGATGTCATTGCGAGGAGTGAAACGACGAAGCAATCTCCGGGCTTCGGACAGTTAGAGATGGCCGCGTCGGCCTTCGGCCTCCTCGCAATGACAACTCCTCAGATTAGTCTTGATAGTGTACTACTTCGAGGCATCTGCGGATGAACGAAGAGCACTTAAAGGTTCAAGGGAGGTATTTCAATTCCAAGGCGATTCTGCAATTTGCCTCTCAAGTCTTTTGCGACTGCGGGGAATTCCTTAATGACGTTTCTGGTTTGGCCTGGGTCAGTCTTGAGGTTATACAGGCAGGGGCCTTTGCCGGGATTCTTGCCGGTGACGTTCTGGAAATAGTGCCAGTCGAGGTTGTGTATCGCTCCAAATGCGTTGAAAACGGTGTAAACGTTGTCGTGCAGTGAAGGCGCCTGTCCGGTCACCAGATTCCATGCGTTGCGGCCGTCCATATTCTGGTAGTCGTCAATTCCCATCAGTGCGAGGAACGTGGGCATGAAATCCACTGCGCTGACCAGCGCGTCCACACGTTTTCCTGCAAAACTCTTGTCCGGATGCTTTATGATCAGGGGGATGTGCGTAACGCACGCGTTCAAAAGGGCAGGGGTTTTCTGGACACATCCTTCCTCGCCGAGGTGGGTGCCGTGGTCCGTTGAAAATGCGATGATCGTATTGTCCATCAGGCCCAGGCGCTTGATTCTTTCCAAGAGCCGCCCGATGCAATAGTCGCTGAATGTCACTTCGGCGGCATAGAGGTCTCTAATGATTGGCAGATCATCGGGACGAATATCGGCGTTCCTCACGCCGTATCCGAACAGGCACCTTTGGTAAGGATAGTCGCTGCGATACATCTTCTGGAACTTCGGCGGGGCGTCCCACGGTTCGTGCGGGTCGAACATGTCGATCCAGAGCAGGAAGGGGCCGCCTTTGGCGTTTCGTTCGAGCCAATCGCCGGCTGCGATGCATGACTGGGCGCAGAAGTAGTTTTCCTGGCTCTTTCTATCCTGCGTGTTCATCAGATACTGGCGCATGTTGGCGTCGTATCGCTCATTCCACAGGTGCGGGGGCATGTGCTTTTTGGGGTCGAATTTGTCTTTGGGGCCGCTTTTCCATCTGTCGGTTTCCTGGCCGCGGACCCAATGCCAGGAATCGAAGCCGCGGTGGAAATTGTAGTCCGGCTTGAAATGGTGATACGTATCGACGATGAATCCGGTTGTGACGCCGTGTTTCTGGAGGACTTCGGCAAAAGTGACGTCGGTGTCCGCCAAGGGCTGCCACTTCGCTTCGGGAAGGACGCTTTTGCCGGTGTGATAGACTCTTCGGCAGGGGATGGTGGGGAGTCCTTCCGCAGTGGCGTTCTCGAACACCACCGCTTCTTTTGCGAACCTGTCGAGGAAGGGCGTTTTGACCCTGGTGCTGCCGTAGCAGCCCAAATGGTCGGCCCGCCAGGTATCTGCGATAATCACGATCAAATTTAAGCCGTTCGCCTTAGATGTTCGTGCGATTGCCGGTTGTTGCTTTGGGGAGGTCTTGAGGTCTCCGCTCCAGATGGGCATTTCCGGCTCTTTGTCTTTTTGTTTGCCTGCACTTTTTGCGGCCAGACTCATTGCGCCTATGCCCGCCGCGATGAAGCTGCGGCGTGTGATAAGACTCTTGTGCCTGGGCGGGGGATTTGAGGATTTTGCCTTTGAAGAGTTGCGTTTTTTCTCCGACATAATCGATCTCCTTGCCAATTCTCACAAATAGCGAGCTTGTTTGGATTCATATTTTGAAGAAGTTTCGCACCCAAAGGTGCAGCACGGTCAGACCTTGGCGGGGATTTGTTTTGATATAGTCGGGATGGCCTGGAGCGCTGCTGCAATTCTGTCTGCAGCCGGCCTGGTCTTGCGGCGGAGCTCATCAGCGGGTCCGGCGCCTATCGAACGCAGCTTCTTGTACCTGCTATCGAGCAGGGTGTCGGTTTTTATGCGCTTGAGGTCGCGCACGGTCTTGATGATATACTGCTCGACGCTGTAAATGGTGTCGTGAAGACTGCGGTGCGCGCCGCCGAGCGGCTCCGGGATTACCGCGTCAACAAGTCCGAGCCTGTATAAATCCTTGCTGGTCAGCCTGAGGGCTTCGGCGGCTTCCGGCGCCCGAGAGCCGTCGCGCCAGAGTATTGCGGCGCATCCCTCCGGAGATATCACGGAATAGTACGCAAATTCGAGCATTGCCAGTTTGTCGCCGACTCCTATTCCGAGCGCGCCGCCGGAGCCTCCTTCTCCAATCACAATGCAGACTATCGGGACTCTCAGGCGCGACATCCCGGCAAGATTGACCGCTATGGCCTGCGCCTGGCCCCGCTCTTCGGCGCCGATGCCGGGATAGGCGCCGGGCGTATCGATCAGCGTGACTACGGGGATGCCGAACTTTTCGGCGAGTTTCATTTTGGCCAGCGCCTTGCGGTAACCTTCGGGATTGGGACATCCGAAGTTGCAGGCGACCTTCTCTTTGGTGTTCCTGCCCTTATTCTGGCCAATGACCAGGACTCTCTCTCTGCCGATCTGGCCGAAGCCGGTTACGATCGCGCGGTCGTCGCCGAAGCATCTGTCGCCGTGCAGCTCGCGGAAGTCCTTAACCATAAGATCAAGATAGTCGGAAAGGAGCGGCCGTTTCGGATGTCGTGCGACCTGAACGGTCTGCCAGGCGGTCAGATTTGCATAGATTCGTTTGAGCTCGGCGACCTGCTCCTGGCGAAGCAGGCGGATTTCGGCGGAATAGTCAATGCCCTTGACGGAGCTGAGCTTGCGAAGCTCGTTCATCTGTCGATCGAGATCGGCCACTTTCTCTTCAAAGTCAAGATGGTCGCCATCCCTGAGATTGTTTCTATTTTCCGGCATTGTTGGGTGTCAGGATATTTCGCCCCGCTAAGGCAGAGGGCGAAATATATTCATAAAGAAACTGCCCATAGGCTACGGGCACCCCTTCCTAATGTCAAATTCTGATTTTTATCAACTCGAATCCGGTGGTAGTCTTGCCATAAAGTGCAGATGTTACCATTTTGGCCGGGCAAATCAAAGAAAAAAATTGACATTCGGGCCGTCAGGCGATAGCTTCTGGCGGAATCTTTTCGTGGGTGCATTTTCGTAAGGTCTTGATTTTGAAGAACTTAAAGCAGGTAACTGTTGTGGGATTGGGTCTTTTGGGCGGCTCGATTGCGCGGGCGGTTTTGCGGTCTTTTCCAGGCACGAAAGTTGTTGGTTTCACGCATCGCCCCCAGACTCGGCGCAGAGCCAGGGAGCTGGCCGTGGCGACGGAAGTCGTCAGCGATATAAGGCAGGGCGTTTGCGAGGCGGACCTGGTGATTCTGGCTACGCCTATCTGCACGTTCGGGGAATACTTCGGCAAAATCGCCGACGCGCTGCCTGCCGGCTGTATCGTGACCGATGTCGGCTCGACCAAGGTTCTGCCGCATCGCTGGGCTGCAAGAAGACTGCCGAGCACCGTCCGCTACGTCGGCTCGCATCCGATAGCCGGGTCCGAGCAAAGGGGCGTTGAGTTCTCAAGGGATGATCTGTTCGAGGACGCGATGTGCATTTTGACGACGACTGACAAGACTAATCGCCGGGCCGTGCAGACTCTCAGAAGGTTCTGGTCGGAGCTTGGCTGCTTCGTGAAATTGATGGAGGCGGGCGAGCATGACAGAATCTTCGCAAACGTCAGCCATCTGCCGCACGTGGTCGCTGCGGCATTGACAAATGCGAGCAGCAGCGAGGAGCTGAAGTTCGCCGGCAAGGGCTTTATGGATACCTCAAGGATAGCATCCGGTCCGGTTAATATCTGGGCCGATGTGCTGCTGACAAATCCGGACAACGTCGCCACGGGCATCGACAGGATCATATCCGAGCTCTCGAAGCTCAAAAGGGCGGTCGAAGGCCGGGACAAAGAGCAGGTCGAAAGCCTCCTGAAGAGCGCAAGGGACAAGCGCAGCAAGCTGATAAAGTACAAAATGAAAAGGAAGGAACTGATACCGTGAAGCAGTGGAGGTTTGAGGTTTTTAATCGGTCCGGCTTCTCCGACGTGCACGGCAAGAGTGTGCTCGATGACATAGAAGAGCTGGGCGTTACTTGCGTTGAAGCGGTCCAGTCGGCCAAGGTCTTTTTGATAGAGGCCGATCCATCGATTCCCTCGACCGGGCTCCGGACAGGTGCGCCCGGGACGGGCTTCGATGATGCTTTTGCCAGGCGTGTTGCGAAAGAGCTTCTGAGCGATCCGGTCTGCGAGGAGTATTACATCGGCAGGAGCAAGGCGCCGGCGGGTCTGGCGAAGGCGACGTTGATTGAGGTGCATCTAAAGAGCGGCGTGACCGATCCGGTCGCCGAGTCGGTAATGGCCGCCATTGCCGATATGGGTGTTAAAGCGGCCAATGTTCGGACCGCCCGGAAGTATGTTTTGCTTGGCGAGATTAAAAAGAGCCAGGCGGAGATGATCGCCAAGAAGGTCCTTGCGAACGATTGCATTGAAGACTGCATTATCGGCGACGAGGCCGAGCCACCGAGTCCACACCTAAGACCCTACGAATTGGAGATCGTGCACTGGCCCATAGGAGACCTTGACGACGAGGAGCTGATGGCCCTGAGCAAAAAGAAGGACCTGTTTCTGAACGTGGTCGAGATGCGGACGATTCAGGAACACTATCGGGCACTCGGCAGGGAGCCGACAGACGTCGAATTAGAGACCTTGGCGCAGACGTGGAGCGAGCACTGCGTGCATAAGACGCTGAAAAGCTCGGTGGATATGTCTGTGAACGGCGTGCAGGCGCACTTCGACAATCTTTTGAAAGAGACGGTTTTCAAGGCGACCAAAGAGCTCAACAAGGACTGGTGCATATCGGTTTTCGCGGACAACGCAGGGGTGGTGGAGTTCGATGAGGATAGTGCGGTTTGCTTTAAGGTCGAGACCCACAATCATCCGTCGGCGCTCGATCCTTACGGCGGGTCGGCTACCGGCATCGGCGGGGTGATTCGCGACCCGATGGGCACGGGTATGGGCGCAAGGCCCATCGCCAACACCGACATATTCTGCTTCGGCGAGCCGGATAAGA
>Ga0315273_10011385_pt1 | contig 11377 bp, 6 predicted proteins | sample YL17G02_0_MG_FD_205753 | JGI IMG/M metagenome (GOLD analysis project Ga0315273, IMG submission 205753) | Sediment microbial communities from Yellowstone Lake, YNP, Wyoming, USA - YL17G02_0 | ecosystem: Environmental > Aquatic > Freshwater > Lake > Sediment | place: USA: Wyoming | collected...
ATTATGGCCGTTGCCGTACTGATTTCAGCAAATCTTAATAGCAGTAGAGGAGCCAGTCAGAAATCTGATCTAAAGCTATTGATGTATCAGCTTAGAAATGAAGTATTCATCAATCTTACTCAGAATATTTTGCCTTTCTGGTCAACCCGGATGCCGGATAATAAAAATGGCGGTTTCTATGGACGCATAGACTGGAAAGACCAGGTCTTCCCGGATGCCGATAAAGGTGGAATATTAAATGCCAGGATCCTGTGGACATTTTCTTCAGCATACCGGGTTCTTAAAGATACGGCATACCTGCGGCTGGCAACACGGACAAAAGACTATATTATGGCTCATTTTATTGATAAACAATATGGCGGGGCATTCAGGAGTGTTAAATCCAATGGAGAACCCTCAGATACAAGGAAACAAACCTATACCCAGTCATTTTTCATTTATGGTTTGGCAGAATATTACCGGGCAACAGGAGATAGGGAGGCCCTGAAAACTGCGGAGGAAATATTTGAGTTATTTGAAAAGTATGCGCTCGATAAGGAGGTTGACGGATATTTCGAAGTTTTCACCCGTGACTGGAAACGTACTCGCGACATGTTGATCGGAGAAAAAACACTGAATGATGAGAAAACCATGAATACCCACCTTCATATTATGGAAGCCTATACTAATCTCTACAGGGTATGGCCCGATAAAAGAGTAGCAGATCGTTTAAAGAATCTTGTTGAATTATTTCTTAATAAAATAATTGATAAAAAAACATCACATCTGATATGTTTCCTTGACAAAAACTGGAATAAAACTTCATCAATTGATTCTTACGGACATGATATTGAATCTTCCTGGCTTCTGGTTGAAGCCGCAGGATTACTTGGTGATACTGCCTTAATGGCAAGAGTAAAGGAAGCAAGTATCGGGATCGCAAATGCCGCGGCTGAAGGTCTGCAGACAGATGGAAGTCTTATCTACGAAAAAGATCTTTATACCGGCCGGATCAATGGCGAGCGGAGCTGGTGGGCTCAGTCCGAGACAATTGTCGGGTACCTGAATGCATACGAAATAACCGGAAACGAGAAATATCTGGATAGTTCAATAAACTGCTGGAATTATACTAAAAATCATTTTGTTGATAGTAAGTCAGGTGGTTGGTACAGTTCAGTTTCGGAATCAGGAGTTGCGGGAAGAGGCGATAAAGGCGGATTTTGGGTATGTCCTTACCATAATGGAAGGATGTGTATGGAAATCATTGAAAGGATTCCATCTCACTGACAATATAGTCTGGATAGATTTATTTGAGAGATGAATTTAAAATATCAGGATTTATATACATTTTCTAATTGATTTGCCTTATGAAAAAAAAATTATTAACCCGAAGAAGGTTTGTTAAAACAACATCTATCGGTGCAGCTGGGGCTGCCTTTATTGCAGGTGGAATGTCATCTGTTTACTCAGCCTTTGTTCAGGACGCAGACAAACCTGCAATACTTGGAGGTATCCCTGTTCGCCCGAGAGGATCAAATCTTGAAGTATCATGGCCGATTTTCGACGATACTGATATACAAATGTATCTTGATGCATTTAAGAGCAAAAGATGGTCAGAATACAGTTATTCACCAAGAGAGCTCTCAGGCAGGTTTGAAAAAGCTTTTGCAGAAATGATGGGAGTTGCTTACTGTGCAGTTACAAACTCCGGGACAAATGCCCTGGATGCTGCACAGAGGGCTTTCGATATTGGTCCGGGTGATGAGGTGATAACTCAGACCAATACTTTTGTTGCCACTGCACAGACAACATTTAACTTATTTGCGTTGCCGGTATTTGTTGATACAGACCCGGAAACATTCATGATAAATGCGGATCTGATTGAAGAGCGTATCACGGCAAATACAAAAGCTATACTTCCTGTGCATATAGGAGGAGCTGCAGCAGATATGGATAAGATCATGGCCATAGCAAAAAAACATAATCTTGTGGTAATTGAAGATGCCTGTCAGGCGCAACATGGAGAATGGAGGAATAAAAAACTCGGTTCAATTGGAAATCTTGGTTGTTTCAGTTTTCAGGAAGGCAAGAGTTTATGTGCAGGGGAAGGAGGAGCAGTAATAGGGAATGACGATAAAATAATGGCGCAGGTTGATGCTTATACTAATAACGGCAGAGATCCCAGAGGCCTGAAAAGAACCTTCACAGGATCTAATTTCCGGATAACCCCGTTTGTGGCAGCTACCCTGATGGGACAAATGAGGCGCCTTGAAACGCAGAGCAAACTGCGTGATGAAAATGCAGCATTCCTCGAAAAGCTGCTTTCAGAAATTAAGGGTATCCGTCCAACCAAAAAATACCAAGGACAAACACGCAGGGCATATTATGAATACCAGCTTATATACGAAAAGGAGTACTTTAATAACCTGCCTAAAAAGAAATTTCAGGCCGCAATGGAGGCTGAAGGAATTGATTTTGGCGCTGGTGTAGATTCATCACTTCATCTTGATCCTTTTATCGAAACATACTTTAACTTACGGACTTTTAAAAAGATATTCCCGAAAGAACGGTTAGACAAATACAGAAAGGAAAATCTTTGCCCTGTTAACGAAATGATTGATAATGAGATCGGTTTGTCATTGGGACAAAGAGTCTTTCTGGGCACAAAAAAGGATATGGAAGATATAGTAACGGCAATAGTTAAAATACAGAAAAACGCTTCAAAATTGCTTTAAATCCAGTTTGGTCACTGCGATATCTATTACAATCTCCTGAGATGAATTTTAAGCTTCCAGATCAACTCATTATGTCTTCGTGTTATCAATTGTTACATTTTTGTTAAATTTTATAAAAACTTCGGAAACATTTTATATAAAATTTGTTTCCTAAGTTTTTTGATTATATTTTTGCACCGTGAATGAAGAATTGAAATACATATTGCAGAAGGTTCGTGAGTTGTACCTGAAATACGGAATTAAAAGTATAACCATGGACGATATTGCCCGGGAGTTGGGCATTTCAAAAAAGACTCTTTACCAGTACGTTATCGACAAAGATGATCTTGTTGGAAAATTTATAGACAACGAAATTGCACTGAGGCAGGAGGAAATATGTAAATGCTTCAAAATAGGATTCAACGCCATTGAGGAGTTGTTTGAGATATCAATTTTCATGAATAAGCTAATGCGCGATCAGAATCCGGCAACTGATCACGACCTTAAAAAGTATTATCCCCAGCACTTTCAAAAAACTGTAAAGGCAAGACGGGAAGGAATTTACAACTATATTCTTTTGAATCTTAAAAAAGGAATTAATGAAGGGCTGTATCGTAAAGAACTGGACAGGGAAGTAATTGCAAAACTATACCTGTGGCGGGCGGAAAACATAGATCTTAATGACATGTTTACGGTTGAAGAGTTCACTTCCATCAAACTATTTGTTGAACTTCTGACATACCATGTTCGTGGAATTGCAACTGAAAAAGGAATTGTTGTTCTGGATAAAAAAATAAAAGAATTGGAAAATACTTATAAAAAATAATTTGTAATATGAGTTTTATGTGTAAATACCTTTTAATTTTCATTCTCCTGGGATCTGTTGGTGAAAGCTACGGTCAGGTTAGAATAGAAGTGATTAAACTTTCAATTTCTGAAGCACAATCATACGCACTTCAGAACAATCGTTCTGTTATGACAGCAAAAATTGATATCGGTATTGCAACCAAACTGGTAAAGGAAAACATTGCAATAGGACTTCCACAGCTGAATCTGGCAACAAATTATCAGCACCAGTTTGTAATTCCTGAACTGAGCTTTGGGTCATACCTGGATGTGGATGCTTTACCAGATTATGGGTATTTGACCAAAAATGATATTCAGGATGCCTATAAACAAGCACCTTCCGTACCATTGGGGGTTAAGGACAATACAACATTCGATTTTACTGTTTCGCAGCTTATTTTTAGCGGCGAATATTTAGTAGGTCTTCAGGCATTCAAAGTATTAAAGCAAGTTTCTGAAAAAGCTCTGGTCAAAACTGAGGACCAGACAAAAGAAACCGTTGCAAATACTTACTTTATGATTTTAGTTCTTGGTGAAAGTCTCAAGGTGCTTAATGAAAGTGAGGCATCTATGGGGCAAACATATAATGACCTTGTTAAAATGAACCAGCAGGGTTTTAATGAGGAAACTGACGTTGACCAGATTAAAATCAGCTGGTCTAATCTTAAAAGACTTATCACATCAATTGAGTCACAGCGGGACATTTCAGTGCAACTGTTAAAATATCAGCTCGGTATGGATTTTGGTCAGCAAATAGTACTGACAGACAGTCTGCAGGGTTTTATAACTGAGGGAAATATGCAATATCTTGCTGCACCGGTATATAATGTAGAAAAGAGCATTGATTACCAGATAGTAAATAATCAGGTAGATATATCTCAGCTTTTGCTGAAACGTGAGCAGTCAAAGTATCTGCCAGCTATTTCAGCTTTTTACCGTCGTCATGAACAGACCAATCAGCCATCCTTCAATTTTGCCGTAAAAGACCTGGTGGGTCTCTCTTTAAATTTTCCAATCTTTACAAGTGGCCAGCGAAGTTATAGAGTCAGCCAGGCCAGGTATAATCTTGAAAAGTCGCAAATAAATAAAGCAAATGCTGAACAGGGTTTAATAATGGAATTTGAAACAGCCTTTAGCAATTACCAGACTGCATATAGTAACTTTTTAACCAACAAGGAGAGTATAATTCTTACTAAAAAGGTCTATGATAAATCACTTATAAAGTATCATGAGGGAGTATCGACAAGTTTTGAGCTTTCGCAAAACCAAACCCAGTATTTGACAGCTGAGGGAGTTTACTATAACTCTATTCTTTCGCTGTTGAATGCTAAAGCAAAGCTCGATCGTATTTTGAGTAGTTATTAATAATATAAATAAGATAAGTAATTTCAATAATAATACAAATCAGATCAGATATGAAAACCATCAAATTAAGTATAACAGGCACATTATTTTTATTTATTATGTTTTCCTGCAACAGCAACAAGCAGGCACAACTCTCAAAATTAAAACAACAACAGACTGTTATTGCTGATAAAATCAAAAACCTTGAGGCTGAGCTCAGCTTAGAAAAAAAGGATTCTCTGAATCCTGAAAAATTTAAATTTGTTGGACTGAAAGATGTCAGCAGCAATATTTTCGACCATTTCATTAGGGTTCAGGGAAAACTCGACGGCGACCAGAATGCAGCTGTTTTTGCCGAGGCTATGGGTACCGTTGCTACTAAATATGCTGATGTAGGCCAGAAAGTTAAAAAAGGACAGGTTCTTGCGCAGATAGATGATAAACAGTACCGCAGCCAGCTGGAAGGGCTCGGAAGCCAGTATCAGTTTGCAGTTGATATGTATGAAAAGCAGAAGCGTTTGTGGGATCAGAAGATTGGGAGTGAAGTTCAGTATCTCCAGTCAAAAACATCTAAAGAATCGCTAGACCGCCAGATATCATCTCTTAGGCAGCAGATTGAAAAGTTTAAAATCAAATCACCTATTGATGGCACAATTGAAGAGTGCAACATAAAAGTAGGAGGAGTTGTTACCCCCGATCCGCGACTGGCAGCTTACAGGGTTGTTGCATTCAAAAATCTGAAGGTGACAGCTGAAGTATCCGAGGCCTATTCAGCCAGAGTTAAAGAAGGCGACAAACTGTTAGTCCTTTTTCCGGATATTAATAAACAAGTCGAAACAAAAGTTGATTTTGTAAGCAGGTACATCAATCCTATAAACAGGACTTTCATAATTGAAACCAAACTTTTAGATGGCATCAATGATTTGAAAGCTAATATGATAGCAATTATTCAGATAAACGACTACCATTCCGATAATGCAATCCAGGTTCCGATGAATGTGATTCAGAAAGATCAGGCTGGCAGTTATGTTTATGTTGTACGTTCAAAGGACAAATACAATGCTGCATTCAAGCAACCAGTGGTTTTGGGAAACAGCTATAATGGCGTTGCAGAAGTTATTAAGGGTCTAGCTCCCGGTGACAAAGTTATATCTGTCGGTTACCAGGAACTGGTGGATGGTGAATATGTAAGGTTTTGAATAAAAATGTATTTTCATGGAAAAAAAGTATAAAGAATTTTTCGCTACCAGCTGGGCAATTGACAATAAGATCAGTGTTTATGTTCTGGTATTTATAATATCGGTTTTTGGTCTGATTAACTATTATACAATCCCTAAGGAACAGATACCTGAGATTGTGATACCAATGATAAATATTAACACAATTTATCCTGGCACTTCACCATCCGATATGGAAAACCTTATAACAAGGCCATTGGAGAAGAATCTAAAATCTATTAGCGGCGTCAAAAAAATTACTTCCCGTTCAGTGCAGGATTTTTCTGCCATTATCGTAGAGTTTAACACCGGAATTGAGATTAAAGAGGCCAAACAGAGAGTTAAGGATGCGGTTGACAAGACTAAAAAAGATTTGCCTAGTGATCCCTCTTTTATAGAGCCTTCCGTGATGGAGATCGACCTTTCAGAGATACCAATACAGTATATTAATTTATCCGGTGACATCCCGTTAGACCGTCTGAAGAAGTACGCAGATGAAATGCAGGACAGGATTGAAAGTCTTAAAGAGATTACTCGTGTTGAAATCGGGGGTGCTCTTACCCGGGAAATTCAGATTGATATTGACATGTATAAGATGAAGGTTGCCAGTCTTACTTTCAGAGATGTGGAACAGGCTGTCAGTCTTAATAATATGACGGTGTCTGGTGGCAATATAGATCTTCAGCAAATGAGTCGCGCAATCAGGGTAGTCGGTGAAGTTACTGACATTGATCAGATAAAAAACATTGTCATAAACACCTCCAGTGGTGCGTTTGTAAAACTTGGAGATCTTGCCAATATCCGTGACGGTTTTCATCAACCTGAAAATTTCGCGCGATATAATGCGAAAAACGTTGTAACGCTCAACGTAATAAAGAAAAGCGGACAGAATCTCCTGGATGCATCTGACAAGATAAAGGCGATCATAGCCGGCATGCAGAAGACCAAGCTTCCTTCAAACCTTATTGTTCAGGTTACCGGTGACCAATCACGGAACACTCGGAATACTGTGAATGAGCTTAATAATACAATAATACTTGGATTCATTTTTGTTACTATCGTTCTTATGTTCTTTATGGGTCTGGTAAATGCACTTTTTGTAGCTTTATCGGTGCCTCTCTCAATGGCTATTGCATTTATTGTGCTACCATGGATCGGTTTTACAATGAACATGCTTGTAATGTTCGCTTTCATTTTTGCTCTTGGAATTGTTGTTGACGACGCTATAGTAGTGATTGAGAATACCCACAGGATTCACAGGAAAACTAAAATGGATATTAAGTCATCTGCAAAGTTTGCAGCCGGGGAAGTCTTTGTTCCAATACTTTCCGGTACACTTACAACACTTGCACCATTCTTTCCTCTTGCATTCTGGCCTGGTGTGGTTGGGGAATTTATGGTATTTATCCCTATAACACTTATCATCACTCTTTTTGCTTCCCTGATTGTAGCATATATTTTTAATCCTGTGTTTGCAGTTGATTTCATGAAGCTTGATGATGAAGACGCTCCGGTTAACAGACGCAACGTATACAAAACCACTGTCATTATTGCATTGATATCACTACCATTTTATCTTTTGGGGTCAATGGGAATTGCCAATTTTGCAATATTCATAGCAATTTCCTTCCTTGGTCATGAATTATTCGGCTATAAGGTACTGAGAAGATTTCAGTCCCATTTCATTCCGGCTATGATGAAGAAATATGAAAACACCCTGAAATGGGTATTGAAAGGGAAAAGACCGGCGTATATACTTAGTGGAATGATTGCCCTCTTTGTGTTTACAATGGTCCTGAATAATATTGTAAAACCAAAAGTGGTCTTTTTCCCTGATAATGAGCCGAATACGATCAACACATTTATTAAAATGCCTGTTGGCACCCAGATAAATGTTACTGATTCTGTTTCAAGAATAGCGGAGCGACGGATAATGAGTGTGCTTGGTGAAAAAAATCCGATTGTGGAATCAGTAGTCACAAATGTAGCATTTCTTGCCTCAGAAAATAGTTTTGATAATTCGAGCAAATCATCGAACCTGGCTAAGATAGCCGTTAATTTTGTAGAGTATAAGTACAGGAAAGGTCAGAGCACAGGAGTGTATATGAATGATATGCGTGAGTCTTTAAAAGATATCCCCGGAGCCGAAATAGTTGTGGATAAAACAAAAATGGGACCTCCTACAGGGAAACCAGTGAATATCGAAATTTCAGGTGAAGATTTAGTACGACTTGCTTCGACAACTGATCGTTTTAAAAGATTCGTTGACTCCCTGCAGATAGGTGGAATTGAAGAGTTAAAATCTGACTTTGCTTCAACCAAACCTGAGATTATCATTATTCTTGACCGCGAACGGGCTAATAATGAAGGTATTACTGCTGCGGTTGTTGGTGATGCGATCCGAACAGGCCAGCTGGGAAAAGAGGTGTCCAAATACCGGGAAGGGGAGGATCAGTACTCAATAATGCTTCGTTTTGAGGAAAATCAACGAAAAGATATAGAGCAGCTGCTCAATCTTACAATTACTTACCGGGATATGAACTCAGGTCTTATTCGCCAGATCCCTCTTTCAGTTGTTGCATATCTCGATTATGTGAACAGTTACGGGCAGATCAACCGTCTGAATCTTAAACGGGTAATCACCATCTCATCAAACGTTCTGGATGGGTTCAATGCAAACCTCATAAATGCTCAGCTTCGTAAAGTGATCCCTCAGTTTGTAAAATCATCAGATATTGATATCCGCATTACCGGTGAACAGGAAGATCAGGCAGAATCAATGTTATTCCTGTCAAAAGCAATGATTCTTTGTCTGTTCCTGATCATGTTTATACTGATCACACAGTTCAACTCGATGTCTAAAGCGCTGATAATAATCTCGGAAGTCATATTCAGCCTTATCGGGGTGTTACTTGGTTACATGATCTTCGGCATGACCATTTCGATTATCATGACAGGTATGGGAATTGTTGCGCTGGCCGGCATTGTTGTCAGGAACGGGATACTGCTGGTAGAGTTCACCGATAAATTAAAAGAGCAGGGTGTCAGAACGCGCAAAGCTATCATCCAGGGCGGTTTGACCCGTATTACTCCCGTTGTTCTGACAGCAACGGCTACTATACTCGGACTGATTCCGCTGGCGATTGGTATGAATATTAATTTTGGAACATTACTGACTAATTTGAACCCACACTTACATTTTGGTGGTGATAATGTAATGTTCTTCGGACCGTTATCGTGGACAATTATTTTCGGGTTAAGCTTTGCTACATTCTTAACACTTGTTCTGATACCGGTGATGTATTCGGTAATTTATACAAGAAACTTAAGAAGACAGCGTCGGGAATTACGCAAGCTAAGGCAGAGTAATATAATTTAAGCAGTAGGGTCATGCTATTGCATGACTGGACCCAGGCGGCTTGAAAACATAATACGTACTATGAGCAGGAGATCCCTCGATACCGCTCGGGATTGACAGGGGCGCCTCTGGGGGTAAAAGGAAAAAGGAGGCAGGTTGCTCAGCAAACCGCCTCCTCTTTCCCTTAAAAAATAAACAAGTTGTCATTCCGGATGAAGCGAAGCGGAATGAGGAATCTCCTGCTCTCCACACTGACCCGTGGAGAATACTTGCTATCTCTCTTCCATTTCCTTCTGCATCATCTCCTTCATGCTCATACCGGCATAATTCTTAATATAATATCCTTCGGTGCTTTTACTGAAATTGATTTTTTCAATGCTTACTACTTTCATACCGGTTCCGCTCTTCCCGCCATTTTCTGCAAAATCTATCTCCGTCATCAGGGAATTTTTTTGTGCCAGGCCCAACCCGAGCATATTGTAAAGATTCGATTGTTGCGTTTTGGATGACGGGTTTTGCCCAGCCAGACTCCCCATCCCCATTGAGAACATCATTGAAGCATCAAAATCTACTCTGGCGTACCAGATATTCATTGTACCAGAGTGAACTGTCCCGTTTTCGTCTTTACTGAAATGCTTGGAATATTCTTCTGCTGTATAGCCAAAAACCTGTTTTGTTTTACCGGTCTTGACAAAGTTATCAAGTTCATTTGGTTTTTTCTTTTCAACGTCAGCATTCTCTTTTTTTGGCATGGCTTTAGCCATTGCAGCGACAGCCTCTTCACTGCCTTTCATCATGCTGTGCATATCAATCACTTTTATAACCTTTCGGTTTTTATCCGGAGTTTTTGGTAGGTTCTCTTCGCCAAATGTAATCATCAGACCATCCTTTGTAGTGATCATAAAGTTCATATCATTATCATCTTGAAATTCAGCTGTTTCCATGCTCATATAATCACCATTTTTAGTGAAATAATAACTCATAGTCTCTGGAGTTTTCTTCTCTTCATTGTTTATTTCATATACTACTTTATAATCGAAACGGTAAGCTGCCGGAACTTTATATTCCGTAATCTTGATTGTCTCTTGTGCATTTGTATTAAAAACACCTCGCACAACCAGGACTAATAAAAGAAATATTTTATTCATATCCTTAATCTATTATTTTGACATATAGTAAGTTAGTTGCATCCTGAATATGTAAATGTGAATATGTTTTTACTGTTGCCCGTGTGAACCATTGTAGCGACATTACCATTGGCATCGTAAGTATAGTTGTATTGCTGAGTAAAATTTATTGTAGGAATGGCATCACCCTGATCAGTTGTGCCGTTAATTTTAATAATCCATTTATTGATTAAATGCCTGCTTATATAAAAAGAATATGCATAATAAATTGAAAAGGGTGCAATCTCCGGAACCAGAGGTAAAAAATTGGGCTTATCTGTCAGGTAATCTGCTGTAATATCATAATCAGCAGTGCTGGTCCCTGAACTGCTGGTACTTATTGCATGACCGACAATATTAACTGGATCATCATTAACGTCATAAGTATATGTAATTTTAAGCGATAAGGTTCCGCTATCATCCGAGCTCTCATAATCTATTGTTGTTAAATGTGATTTAGCATCAAATACGAAAGTTGCTGTTTCAGTCGCATCACTCCTTACAATTTTAACAATATTGTCCTGATCATATGTAAATGCCCAGCCCGACAGATCATTCAGAATCTTATTTGTACCATTAGTTCGGTGAAAAGCCACAAAATTGTCAGTTCCATCTTCAGTGAGATTTGCAGCTACCAGGTTATAATGACCGAGATTTATCGAACCCGTAAAATATCCTGATGAGCCGATTGTATTTTTCCAGTCGATCGTTCCGCAGTATTTGACGACTACATTATTAGGATCATTAGTGTTC
>Ga0315273_10011386_pt1 | contig 11376 bp, 9 predicted proteins | sample YL17G02_0_MG_FD_205753 | JGI IMG/M metagenome (GOLD analysis project Ga0315273, IMG submission 205753) | Sediment microbial communities from Yellowstone Lake, YNP, Wyoming, USA - YL17G02_0 | ecosystem: Environmental > Aquatic > Freshwater > Lake > Sediment | place: USA: Wyoming | collected...
TAGATTGGGATGCGCGGTTCACACTGCATTGCGGCGGGGCACAACGGCACGTGAGTCACGGCACGCGAAGAGGGGAGGCATCTGCCACCGGGGGCGGCCGCGCCTCCGGCGACTCAGGCGCGCCTGGTATCCTCCCGGGCGCGAACCCGAACAACCCCTACCATCGCGCTGCCGGCTTCTACGAGCGCGGGCTCTCTCTCCCCGTCATCTCCGCCATCCGACGGCAGGAAGCGCGCGCGGTGGGGAACCTGATCTCGCGCTACGCCGACCCCAGCTATCGCGCGCTCGAGGTCGGGCCCGGGACGGGCTTCTACACCCTGGGCCTCGCCCGCGAGTTCGGAGAGGTGGTGGCGGTCGAGGACTCGGCCCCAATGGCGGAGATATTGCAGGGGAAGCTGCGCGCCGCGAAGGCCGACAACGTCACCGTGATCACCCGGGACTTCCTCACCATGGATGCCGACGCCTCGTTCGACGTGGCGGTGGCGATCGGCGTTCTCGACTACGTGTCCGATCCGGTGACCTTCGTGGCCAAGATGTGCAGCCTGGCGCGACGGGCTGTCATCTTCACCGCGCCCCGCCGGGGTCTGTGGGGCTGGTGCTTCGTCACCGGGAATCGGCTCCGCGGCACCACGGTCTACTGCTACGATCACGAGGCTCTCAGGCAGTGGGCGCCCGGCTGGCGCTGCATTGCGGAGGAAGTCGGCATGAAGACGCCGGTGACCAGGGGCCTCACCCTGGTGGCCGCGCTGGAGAGGCGAGAAAGCGCATCGCCCGCCGCCCCTCGGCGCCAGTAGGTGCGCCATGTCCGGCCTGGTTGACAGGGCCTACTTCGCGCTCTTCCGCCAGTACCCGCACCTGCTCCGCCTGGCGATCATCACCGGCGCGGGGCAGATCGCGTTCGCGCTCCTCAATGTCTACGCTCTCCCGGTCTACCTCATCGGGGATCTGAGAGTCACGGGCAAGGCGCTCGGCGCGGTGAGCGCCACTTTCCTGCTCTGCGAGACCGCGCTCAAGTTCCCCCTGGGCCGCCTCTCCGATCGCCTCGGACGCAAGCCCTTCGTGGTGCTCGGGCCGCTGCTGATCTGCCTCAACCCGACCATCATCGCGCAACTCCCGGCGCGCCTGTGGGCGCTGATCTTCCCTCTCCGGGCACTCGACGGCGCGGGCGCGGCGGCCCTCTGGCCGCCGCTGTTCGCGATGGTGGGCGACCTGGTGCGGGATCGCTCCCGGGCCGCCGCCATGAGCGTTATCAACACCATCTACGTGGGCGCCATCGGCGCCGCGGTCGCGCTGGGGGCGCTCGCGGTCTATGTCACGCACACGAACCGCGCCCCGTTCTACCTCGTCACGGGATTGCTCATGCTGAGCTCGGCCACCGGCTACTTCGGCCTTCCCCGGGTGAGCCCCCCCGAGCGGGCCTTCGAGGAGTCGCCTGGCGCGGACCCCGACCCCGATCCGCCAACAGCGCGCTACTCCCTCACCCTCGTGCTCGTGATCAGCGTTCTCATGACCCTGGGCGTGCTGATGCTGCCCAACTTCCTCATCGTGTACGTGCACACCCAGATCGTGAACCCCGTGGCCGGCTCCGGCCACCCGGGGGCCGGCATGGACCTGGGCCGGTCGAGCCTGTACACCGGCATCCTGATCGCGGTGCTCGCGGTGCCGGTGCTCCTGCTCGGGCTGCCGCTGGGCCATGCCGCCGACCGGTGGGGGAAGTCTCTCGCGGTGCGCCTCTCGCTCGCCATCTCCGCCGCCGCCATGTGGCTCGTCCCGTCATGCCGGACCATCCCGACGTTCGCGGGCATCGGCATCGTGCTGGTTTTGGGCCACATCCTCGGGACGCCCGCCTGGCTCGCCCTCGTGTCCGGCCTCGCGCCGCGCAGCCGCCGGGGTGGGGTGATGGGTGTCGTCGCCACAGCCGAGGGCGTGGGCGCGGTGATCGCTCCTCTCATCGGCGGATGGCTGTGGGACATCCACCCCGCGTATATCTTCTACGGCAGCGCCGCCCTGCTCAGCCTTGGCGCCATCGTTGCCGCGTACACGCTGCGAGCCGAAGAGGTGAGCTGAACCCCATCGGCTGTGCAGATTGGCGCGGCGGAAGCCGTCTCCCGGCAGCGCTCCGGCCGGTCTGCTGCCGGGAGGAGCGTTTTCCCTGGTGCGGTTTTCCGTTCCTCCGCTTCTTGACATCACCTCCGCTCCGCGCTAGTATGGTCTTGCGCGGCAAGCGCCGCATACTCAGAAAGCCGCCGAATAGTGGGTGGAGCTAAGCGTTCAGTACCAGCCGACCTCCTGCCTCACGTTCACGCTTTCGGAAAGGAGTTCGGCTGATGGCCACTGGTAAGGTTAAGTGGTTCAGCGACGCCAAGGGGTTCGGGTTCATCGAGACCGATGAGGGTGATGTCTTCGTGCATCACTCCGCGATCGAGGGACAGGGCTTCCGCTCCCTGCGAGAAGGTCAGGAGGTGGAGCTTCAGATCGAGAAGGGACCGAAGGGTCCCCGGGCCGCTAAGGTCCGACCCCTCTAGGGCGTTCAACAGCTGACACACGAGAGCCCCGGCTCGCCGGGGCTCTCGTCTTTGTGCAGGGCATCGTCATGGCGCTGAGGTCGCCAGCGCTCATCGCTCTCCCTCCACTTCGTCCTCTGCATCTGCGCCGTGTACCCCAGCCGCGATCCTTCGGGGCCCTATCCCCAACGCCTCCCCGGCCTTCCGGCAGGCATTCCCCCGGCGATGGGTGAACGTGGCCATGGAGATAACACCATGACCCCACGCGAACGCCTGCTGACCGTGCTCAGGGGCGACATCCCGGACTGCGTCCCGGTCGCGCCCGACTTCTCGAACATGATCCCCGCGCGCCGCACGGGCAAGCCGTTCTGGGACCTCTACCTCTACAACGACCCGCCCATCTGGCAAGCCTACATAGACTGCGCCAAGCACTTCAACATAGACTCGATCATGGACGGCTTCTACCGGCTCACCTTCCCGGAGGAGGAGCAGGAGGCGGGTGTCGAGCGCTACATCGTGGGCCGCACCCCGGAGCGCATCTACGTGCAATGGTGCCGCGTCGAGAACCGCACGCGCACGTGGTATCCCAAGGTGGATGTCTACTATATCGCCGATCCGCCCACCCACGACGTGCCGGTCGAGCGCATCGGCCTTCCCCCCGTCCCGGAGCGCTGGGAGCCGATCGAGGGCATCAAGCCGGTGGTCACCGGACCGGAGGGCTTCAGGTACGTGAAGAAGATGATGGGCGAGCAGGGCCTCGTCGGCACCGGGGTCACATCCACCTTCGCGGTGAGCAACGAGGAGTTGATCTACCGCTACTACGACCACCCCGAGGAGCACGAGGCGTGGGCGGCCCAGCGCATGGAGCAGATGGAGCGCCGCTTCGCCCACATCATGTCGATGGAGGTCAAGCCCGACTTCCTGAGCGTCGGCGGCTCCGGCACGCTGGTTTACCAGACCGTCGAGATGATGCGCAAGATCGCCTTCCCGGCCGTGAAGCGTGCCATCGAGCTCGCCACCGCTGCCGGCCTCCCGACCCATATCCACGCCTGCGGGCCAGAGAAAGAGCTCGTCAGGGTGATGGCGGAGGAGACCAACCTCACCATCATTGACCCGCTCGAGCATCGGCCCATGGGAGACTGCGACCTCGCCGAGATCAAGCGCCTCTACGGCAACAAGATCGTGCTCAAGGGGAATCTGCACACCACCGACGTGATGCTGCGCGGCACGGTGGACGACGTGGTCCGCGCCAGCAAGAAGGCCATTGACGACGCCGCGGCCGGCGGCCGCTACGTGCTCTCGACCGGCGACCAGTGCGGCCGCGACACGCCGGACGAGAACATCATCGCGATGGTGGGGACGGCGCGCAGTTATGGGAGGTATTGAGGCTGCCGGGCGCGATGGGTGACGCCCAGAGGCAGCAGCGGCATGCCGCAGAGGCGCAGAGGGGAAAGGCGGGATCCTTCGCTGCGCTCAGGATGACAGTCTGGAATCAGGATGACAGTCTGGAACAGGTCGCGGGCCTGCCCTACGCGCGTCCGACTCGGAACACGACGCTGCGGCTGCCCACGGGACACCGCACCACAAGCCGGTTTGCGCTCGGCGGCGAGGTGTTGTCCGCGCTGTAGGAGTTGAAGGGGCTCACGGGATACTCGATGCTCGCTCCCGCCGGCGGCCGCAGCGTCACTCCCCGGAACGTCAGCGCCCCTCCATCGGGAATCGCCATCGTCCCATCCCCCAGCGTCGTGACCCCCTTCCCTTCGATCGCAAGAGACTCCCCGTACGACACGTTCGGCACGAGCGCCATCGTCACAGGCCCGCCCGCTGCATCCATGACCCGGAACTCGAGTTCGACCGCGCTTTCGCCGACCATCCGCGCGGCCACCCGCGCCTTGAACGTCGCATAGCGGTACTCGACCGCCTCCCACCCGTCCGCCGACACGATGTTGGCCTCCAGCGGCATGTGCGCGCCCTCGCCGCTCTCGTCCCGGAGCGTCGCCAGCTCGGGCTGGGACTTCGAGTTGCTGCCGTCAATCACCAGACCCGCGCCCTCGCGCCACACGCTCACCAGCGCCTGCCGATCGAGGCAGAACTGGTTCTCGGGCCACGGCGCCGAGCACTGACCCGAGAGCGCCACCACCCAGGGCCCGCGCTTGCGGATCACCGACGCGCCGTCCAGCGTCGCCCGGTACTCCTTCTGCTCTTGCGGGGGTGCGGACTCATCTCCCTCCTGAGAGAGCAGGAACGCCTCCGCGACCCGCGCCGCCGTCTCCCCCGAGAGGCTATCGCCGTGTCGCCGGAGCTGCTCCAGCATGAACCGCGCATACCCGCGCCCATCCGGCCATCGCGTGAACCCCGCCAGCCCCCACATCATCGGCTGGGAGAGATGCCGCATCCGGCCGTCTATGCACTCGACGGCGATCCCGTCCGGATAGGTCCAGTTCTTGTGCAGGTCCAGGCCGCGCTGGAGCGCGCCGATGCCTACCTGATCGCCCGACCAGGTGGTGTACTGGACCACTCCGTCGTAGGTCAGGTAGTTGTACCCCAGCGCCGGCCCGTGGTGCTCCTCCCAGTACCCGCCGGGGCGCTGGTCCGCGATCAGCCGCCGCATCAGATCAGCGGCCAGCTCCACCCAGTCCGGCCGCCCGAACTCGGTCCCCGCGAGCCAGATGAGTGAGAGATAGAGCGCGAAGTGGTTCGTCCCGGTGCCCACGTCGTGTGAGGTGAACCGGACGACGTCGCGATGCGGGATCAGGTGCCGGTTCACCAGCCACTGACACGCCTTAACGATGCTCTCGCGCCATATTGCTTCATCGCCCTCAGGCAGCCTGCCCCTCAGCAGCCGGTATGCCTGCAGCCAGGCGCAGGTCAGCCGCTGGCACACGAAGGGATGGCCGAGCACGACCCCGTTCAGCCGCCACACCATGGCGCCATCTTCGCCTATCCGGCTCGCGATGTGCCGGCCGTTGCGCAGTATCGCCTGCCACAGCCGCTCATCGCCCCGCCACCTGTTCGCGGGACCGTCGGTCGCGTACAGCAGCGCGGCCGGCAGGATGTACTGCTGATCGTAAAAGTTCCATTCGTCGGTCTGATGCTCGGCGTGGGTCGAGAACCGCCCATCGCCCCATTGCAGATTGAGGAAGCGCTCGGCGCTGCCGGCTACGATCTCAAAGCACAGGTCTCTCAGCTCGCTCATTCGCCTCTCGTTTCATGACCGACGAGTCATTGGGACTTCAGCAGCGCCCAGCTCGTTCGGTCGAGCGGTTTCCCATTCCGCCGCGTGTCGGCGGCCAGCATGATCGCGCCAACTCCAGCCGGCAGGTCCAGCGTCGCCTCCACCGAGCATGCGTGCGGCTGCGAGGTCGGCCTCATCGCGCGCGCCTCCGGCGGCTCGACCCTCCCGCGGCGCAGGAGGTGCCAGTGAACCCGGTACTCCACGGTCGGCGACGGCCGACGGGCGAGGTCGAGGCGCACGCGCAGCCCGGTGGGAGTCATGCTCGCCTGCACCGCGACTATCCTGGCATCAGGGGTGAGGCGCCGGCCGCGGTCCTCCTCCTGCCTGGGCACCTCAGTCACGAAGGCTGGCTGCTCCCGCTGCTTCGACAGCGTGTAGAGAAGCCGCCCGGCGTGCCGCGAGCTGCCGATCACAGTCCGCGGCTTCGCTGTTCCCGCGCCCAGGCCCCCGAGCGGAGCGAGCCCCACCTGCCCGTACAGCTCCCTCCGCCGCGCGAAGTTGGTCAGCCGCCTCCCCATGACCAGGAGCTGCGTCGCATGCTCCGAAATCGCCTCCCGCTTCCGCAGCGCCGCGTTCGCGCCCAACAGCAAGGTGCGCCACTTCGTGCGCGTGTTATCCGCCACGGTCGGGGCCGCCGTCGGGTCCATCAGCTTGCCCGAGCGAGAGAGCCATTGGTCGTGCGAGTGCACCAGGTACAGCCAGAGCTTCACGCTGTCCAGCAGCTTCAGCTCATACAGCGCAGCCACCATGAAGCAGTACGATGCCCAGTGATCTCCGTGGGCATCGCGCGGGTGCGGCGCCACCACCATGGTGGGCGCGAACTCGCGGATCACCGCCTCGAGATCATCGAGCAGCGCCCGCCCCGCGTAGGGGGCGCCCGGCCGGAGGCTGTTCGGGTACGGGCTGCGGGCGACTCCGGTGTAGTGGCTGGTATACGGGTGCGAGATCTCCCAGTCCCGGAGCCAGAGCTGGTCAATGCCGCGGTCCGGGTAGCCCAGGAACACGGCATGGTCCTTCGTCACGCCCAGCTTCGCCAGCGCGAGCAGGGCCTCTCTCTGGCGCATCTGCGCCAGCCTGAGGTAGTCCCGGCTGGGGACGCGCTCCTCCGAGAACAGCTTCTGCGCGGCCGCGCGGAAGGCGTCGCCGTTCGTCACGTAGACCACCCTCACAGCCGCGTGGGCCGCGACCGCGGTCGCGATCAGGCCGCCACAGGGAACCGATTCGTCATCCGGGTGCGGCGCCACTACCAGAACGCGATCATGCGCGGTGGGCGCGGCCATCCTCGGCGCGGGGCGATCGTAGGGAGACGCTGGGCTGCCGCGCGACGCCGCGCCGCCGATCCCGAGCCCGGCAGCCAGCAGGGCCGTCACAGCCAGCGCGCAGGCGATCACCCGTCTGGCGGCGGACATGCGAGGCCAGTCAGCCCGCCCACTCGTGCGCGCCGGCATTGGAGTCTGCAGCAGAACCCGCCGCGGAGGCTGCACCAAAGTTACTGTGGGAGGAATCCGGGCTGTTCGCTCCGTTTGGTACAGCTTGTTACGTCGCATTCTCCCTGTACCACGCCACGGTCGCTCGCAGCCCCTCCTCCGGCGTCACCGTCACCTCATACCCGAGCAGATCGCGCGCCCGGGTGATGTCGGCGAGCGAATGGCGCACATCTCCCGGCCGCGAGTCCGCGTGAGCGGAGACGCGGTCCGAGCCGGTCGTCTCGATCAGCATCCGGGCGAGCTGGTTGATCGTGGTGGACGTCCCGCAGCCAACGTTGATCGTCTGGCCCACCGCGTTCGGCGATGTGCATGCCAGCAGATTCGCCTCGACCACGTTCGCCACCGGCACGAAGTCGCGGGACTGCTCCCCGTCGCCCTGAATCGCCGGGCTCTCGTCCCGGGCGAGCTGGCGGATGAACCGCGCGATCACCCCCGAGTACGGGGATCCGGGGTCCTGTCGCGGCCCGAAGATGTTGAAGTACCGGAGCACCACCGTCTCGAAGCCATACAGCCCGTAGAAGGCGCGACAGTACAGCTCCCCGACATGCTTGGCGATGGCATAGGGCGAGAGCGGGTCGGCCGCCAGGCCCTCGTGCTGGGGCGACAACTCGCAGTTCCCGTAGACCGACGCGGAGCCGGCGTACACCAGCCGCTTGCATCCGGCGTCTCGCGCCGCGATCAACACCTTGAGGGTCCCGAGCGCATCGACCTCATGCGTCTCGATGGGCCGCTCGACTGATTCCGCCACGGACACCTTCGCCGCGTGGTGCAGCACGTAATCCACGCCCGCGCAGGCCCGACGGCACACCTCCAGGTCCCTGATGTCGCCGACGACCAGCTCCACCTTCTCCGCGACCGCCGCCAGATTCTCGCGCCGGCCGGTCGAGAGATCGTCCAGCACCCTCACCCGGCGCCCCCGCGCGACAAGCGCCTCAACCAGGTGCGAACCGATGAACCCCGCGCCTCCGGTCACCAGGTAATGCGGCGGCGGCGACGCCATCTTCCCGCTCACTTCCCCGCGGGCTTCTTCAGCCGCGCCTTCATCCAGGCGCGCAGCGCGGCGCCGTGCTCCGGGTCGGCCAGGCTGAACTCGGCGAAGGCCTGGAAATAGCTGAGGAAGTTGCCGATGTCCAGCCGGTGCTCCCCCTCCCGCAGCTTGACGCAGAGGATTTCGTGACCCTCCGACAGGAGGATCCGGAGGGCGTCGGTGAGCCACAGCTCGCCCCCGATCCCGGGTTTGGTCCGCCGCACCGCGTCGAAGATCACCGGCTCCAGGATGTAGCGCCCGGCCGCCGACAGGTTGCTGGGCGCGCGCTCCGGCGATGGCTTCTCCACGATATCCCTGATCGCGAACACGTCACCGGCCTCGCCCTTCGGGGCGACGATGCCATACCGCTGGACCGCCTCCCTCGGCACGGTCTCCACGGCAATGGTGGCGGCCGGACGGTGGCGCTCGTGCACCTCGATCATCCGCTTCAGCAGCGGCCGGCGCGAGCGCGAGGCGACGATCGAGTCCCCGAGGGCGACCACGAACGGCTTTTCGGCGGCAAACGGCTCTGCGATCGCGATCGCATCCGCCAGTCCTTTCGGCACGCTCTGGCGCGCATGGAAGAACTGCAGATCCATCCACGGCTCCGGGCTCTCATCGTTGAGGCCCGCGGCCCGGTCGAGGTGATCCTCGATCGCCCGCTTCCACTGGCCGGAGACCAGCAGCACTTCCCTGATGCCGGCCGCCGCCAACTCCTCCACCACGTGCTGGATGGTCGGCTTGCGCCCGACCGGCAGCATCTCCTTGGGCTGCGAGCGTGTCGCCGGCAGGAGACGCGTGCCCCGCCCTGCCGCGGGCACGACCGCCTTGACGATCAGCGGCACTCTCCCCACTCGTTCGCGCTCTCGCTTAGCCAGACACTCCTTTGTCTGTGCGCCCTTCGCCCTTCTCATATGACTAGTGCCCCCGGACTGCCACGAAAGCGTAGCCCCGCGCCGCGTAGGCATCGGATAACCTGCGCGCCGCGTCTGCCACTTCTGCCGCGCTGGCAGCCGCCCTCTCGCCCCGGCCCCGCGCCCCTGGCCAGTCGAGCAGGATCAGCGCCGCGCCGCTCGACCCCGGCAGCTTCGACGGGAACCCGAGCTCCCTCGCGATCTCCACCAGCGCGATGGTGTGCTCGCCCAACGCTTCGTCACCGAACAGCCCCCGGCGCAGGTCGAAGTTCCGGTTCATGAGCCGGCCCAGCTCGCCGTAATCCCGCTGCTTCAGCGCCGCCCTCCCCCGGTCGGCCAGCGATGCGACCTCGCGCATCACCCGGCTGACCTCGGGGTCGCCCATCTCCCAGCGGCTGCGGACGGTGGCATGCACCCGACCTGACTCTTCCATGCCGGTCTGCTGGGTGAGATAGGCCACCCCGAACCTCGGCAGCAGCGCGGAATCCATCGGCTGGTAGCGCGGCCGCTTTCCCGAGAGGTCCATGTAGACGATCCCACCGTAGGCCTGCACCACGCGATCCTGCAGGCCTGCCGCAATCCCGAGCTCCCCCCTCTCGACGCTGAGCGCCAGTTCCGCGAGCTCGCCCGGCGCGAGCGTGTCACCCGGGACGCGGTAGAATCGCAGGAGGGCCCGCAGCGCCGCGATGATCATCGCGCTCGAGCCCCCCAGCCCCGACTGCCGCGGGATCGTGGTCTCGTACTCCAATGTGAAGTTCTTCTTGGGCAGCGTGATGCCGCGGCTCTCGCAGTAGGAGGCGAATCGGGTGCAAGTCGCGAACAGCAAACGCTGCATGCCGTAGTAGCCGTGCCGCCCGACCGTGCTGACGAAATCCCGGAGATCGGCGAACTCCGTCCGGTCGTGGTCCGGATGCAGCCGGAACGTCAGGTGAGGGCTTTCCCAGAGCCGGACCTGGGCCGCGAAATTCGTGATGAGGAAGGAGATGACTTTGCCGCCGTAGATGTCCGATGGATTCCCCAGCAGACCGGCTCTCGCGTGCGCCGAACTCCTGATGATCACGGCTCACTCCCCCACCGGGGCCGGAGCATGGCCAGATTCGCGCTGCAGCATGCTCTCGTCCCGCGTGAAGCGCTGAGTTCTCTCCCGACCCGCGCCCTTCCTGCTCGCCGCGAGGCACAGGGCGGGCGGCCGGGGCGAGGGCAGGAACGCGCCCCTTCGGCGTGGTACTCCCTCTTCAACCTGCCCCCGAGGGATAGTGTGGCAACCCGAGCCCGAAAGAGCCGTACGACTGGCAAGCGCGCCCCTCAACCCAGAAAGCAAGATGCCCAGCAGGCGCAGCGCGCTCAGTGGCCGCAGATCATCGGCGAGGCGTTCATCATCGGCCTCATCCTCTCTGTCCCGCTGGTCATCAACACCCGGTCGCGCAATATCTGCGACATCAAAGATGTGGTCATCGGCCTGGGGGTCGCTGCCGGCCTGGCGCTGTGGCTGATCGCAGCCCTCTCCCGCGGCGGGGTATCCTGGCTTCGGTCCAGGCTCAACCTCGCGGTATTCGCCTTCGTCGCCTGGGCCGGCATCAGCATCATCTACGCCCGGTACCGCTACGTCACCGTCTCCGAGTTCGCTCGGCTCGCCTCCCACCTCGGGCTGTTCTGGGTGGCCATCCTCTCCCTCCGCAGCTTCCGGCAGGTACGGCGCATCGTCGCCGCCGGGGCTGTGGTGGCCATTCCCATGTGCATTTACGCCTTCTGCCAGGCGGCAGGGGTGGACTTCGTGAACTGGAGCGCGCCGGTCGAGCGCGCCTTCTCGTTCATGGGGAACCCCACCTATCTGGGCGGGTTTCTCATGCTGCTCATCCCGCCCGTGATCGCCGTCGGCATCACCTATCTCCCGTCCCGCGGCTCATATCCGGCCGCCCCCAGGCGGTGGACGGGGTACGCGCTCGCCGGCTTCTTCTTCGTGGTGGCGGCCGCCATGCTGGTCTGCATGTACTACTCCGTCACCCTCTCCGGCATGATCGGCCTGGGCCTGGCCGCTGTCGTCGCCCTCCTGCTGGTGCTCATCCGGGGCGGGGCGAGAGCAGCTCGCGCCGCTCTCCCGATTGCGGGCATCGCCCTGGTCGTCTTCCTGCCGATCGCCTATCTCGGGTACACTCGCCTGCCGCCCATCCACCAGACCCGAATCCAGCAGGTGCTGCACTTCCAGGAT
>Ga0315273_10011387_pt1 | contig 11375 bp, 9 predicted proteins | sample YL17G02_0_MG_FD_205753 | JGI IMG/M metagenome (GOLD analysis project Ga0315273, IMG submission 205753) | Sediment microbial communities from Yellowstone Lake, YNP, Wyoming, USA - YL17G02_0 | ecosystem: Environmental > Aquatic > Freshwater > Lake > Sediment | place: USA: Wyoming | collected...
CGTGAACGCCATGGATTCCGGCAAAGTCAATTCCGTCATTATTGAGGAATCTGTACAGAGCCTCGAGCTGCCCCTCCGAGGCCATTGCTTCGGGAAAGCTCACCCCCGGCTCAGTTGCGAGCGCCAAGCCGATGCGTTCGAGCCTGGCAGCTCGTCGCCTATCGCCGAGAACCGCGCCGCGAAACTCCTCTTCGATGCGAATTGTCCTCATACTTCAAGCAGATCACCCAGCGGACGGTGTGGCAAGGAGATGTGTGGGATCGTTAGCCATTCGCGGCCGGTTACACCGGGACGGCATCGCCGCGATGGACTTCCGCCACGGCCGGCGCGACGTGGTCCGCCGCCGGCAGCTGATCGAGTCGTTCGTCAAGTACTACAACGTGGACAGCACGAACATCGGGGTAGGCAAGGACTCAGCGTGCGGGCCGAACGTCCAACGTCGTCAGCCTCCCCGGCTCAACGCCGTTACGACCACCCCACGGTGAGCGACGTGATGTAGTCGGTAGTCGGCGCCGCCGGGTCGGGCGGACGGGTGTCGAAGGTGAAGGAAAAGTTGAACCCGACGTTGAAGTTGTTGAACACCTCGTACTTCGCCCTGAGCGTGGTCGTCCCGCGCACCCGGCCGAGCTCGGTGAGGGCCGGGAGCAACTTCTGGTCCAGGGTCAGGTCGATCTCGGGCGAGTCGAATCGGAATACTTCCCAGGTGCCTTCGACGAAGGCGGACAGGCTGTAGATGGAATCCCCGCTGGAATACCGTTCGTGGGCCTGGGAGAGCCCGGCGGTGAGCCAGATCTCGGTCCAGTTGTTCCGGAGAAGCGCATGGGCCACCCCGGCTCCGAGCGAGACGCGGAGCAGCAGGTCGAGCTCGACGTTCTGGTCGAGCCCGGTGAAGAGGATCGCCCTCCAGGGGGTGAAGTAGTACGTGCCGCTGAGCAAGAGCGAGTTGCGGCTCACGGCGAGACCGTTGCTGTCGGACTGGATGAAGCTGTTCCCGGAGAGGTCGAAGCCAAGCTTCTCTCCCCTGAACGCGAACTCGCCGTCCGCCGATAAGGTCGTCGCCTTGTTGGACTTCGCCAGGGTGAAGCCGAGGTCCAGGAATGCCCGTACCCGAGCCCAGAAGGCAGCGTCCAGCGAGGTGATGGCCACCACTCGATCGATGGGGATCGCGGCCGGACCGACGCGAAGGGTGCCGGGGGCGTCGGAAGCGAGGAGCGGTCCGAGATAGGTCTCCCCGGACGAGATCTCCACGTTGTACACGTACTCGCTCGTGACCCTGGCGACGTTGAGCCATTCGAAGGAGAAGCGCCCGGTGTCGACGCCCCTGAAGTCGAGCTTCCCCCGGGACATGCCGACGATCTCCCCGGTGATGTGATCGCCATTGTTGAAGACGATGACGTCGGTCCTGTCCCGGGCGCCCGCTGCGCCCGGAAGGAGCAAGAGAATCGCGGCCAGCGCCACGACGCCGAGGCGATCCGGCAGGGTCTGGAGAGGCTAGTGAAGGCCGGAAGCGGTCATTTCCTCACCGGGGGCCCGCCGCCGGAGGCTGCCCGAGCCAGGCGTAGGCCTTCGCTGCGGCCTGGTTCATGGCCGCTCCGAGCTCCTCGGTCGCGGGAAAGACGTTCTCCTCGCCGATGACGGTCAACGCCCCGGACCTGGCGAGCTGATCGAGCGCGGCCTTCTCGACGCCGACGAGCATCAGCCGGCCATCGCACGCCCGGAGCGCCTCCGCATACCGGCGCAGCACGGCGATGAAGGTGCTCCCCATCTCCGCCTTCCCGCGCAGGAGCAGGGCCACGGCGGCGCGCCGGGTCCCCTCCACTCCGGGCAGCATCTCCTCCACGCTCCTGGCGGAAGCGAAGAACAGGCTTCCCTGCAGGTACAGCAGGGTCAGCGCGTCACTCGGCAGCTTCTTCGGGGCAGGGCGTTCCACCGGAAGTCCTCCCGGGACGAGCACCAGCTGCGTGACCTTGATCTTGTTCGACTCGCGAAACACGTGGAGCAGGAGGCTGAACGCCACGCCGAGAAGCACCGCGAGGTGCAAGGGAACGAGGAGCGTGGCCAGGAAGGTCAGCACCATCGCCGCGCTCGAGAACTTGCTGGTCTTCCAGATCGTCACGGCCGACGGGATGCGCAGCCCCTGGAAGCCGGCCACGATGAGGAGCGCGGCCAGCGCCGGCATGGGAACCCGCTCGGCCAGCGGGGCCGCCAGGAGAACGATGCCAGCCACGAACACCCCGCCCAGGATGTTGGTCAGGCGCGATCGGGCTCCCGCGCCGATGATCAGCACCGTTCCGGAGATCGACCCACCGGCCGGGAGGCCGCCGACCAGGCTGGTGGCGACGTTGGCCACGCCCTGCCCGAGGAAGTCCCGCGAGACATCGGGATACTTGCCGTCGGGGTTGACGTAGGCCTGGCTCACGCCAGCGCCCTGGACCAGGCCGATGATGGCCACCGACAGCGCCGGCAGCAGCATGGTGAGAAGCAACCCGGGCGCGGGCACGACGAGCCCGGGCAGGTTCGCCGGGATGCTGGCGACGTTCCGCACCATCCGGACCGCCTGCCAGCCCTCCCCGGCGCCAAGTGCCGGCAGCGACAGGGCGGCCAGCAGCGCGGTGGCGACGGCGATCGCGAGCACGAAGGCGAACTTGCGCCAGGACGTCCGGAGGAGAAGCACCATCAAGACCAGGGTCAGCCCTCCGACGATCGTCGTCGGAATGTCGATCCGGTTCAGGCGCAGGAGGAGATCCATGGCGCGCCCGACGGCGTTGGCGAAGGTGCTTCGGTAGCCCGTCAGGTCTCCGAGCTGCCCCAGGATGATGAGAACGGCCACGCCGTTCAGGAAGCCGGTCATCACCGAATCGGAGACGAAGCGCAGCACTTTGCCCAGCCGGAGCAACCCGGCCAGCAGCTGGACCACGCCGACCATCAGGACCAGCGCCGCCAGGGCCGGGATCCTCTGCTCGGCGGTGAAGTCGACGAGCTCGGCACCCGCCGCCAGCGACAGCGCGGCCGTGGACGACACGTTCATGAACACGGAACTTGTGAAAAAGGCGGATGTCGGGACGGCGACCATCAGTGTGTAGATGCCCAGCACCGGGTTCACCGTGGCCAGCAGCGCGTGCCCCATGGCCTGCGGCACGTTGACGATGGCGAAGGTGAGTCCCGCCACGGCGTCGAACTTCACGTCCGAGCGGCCAGGCAGGAATGCCCGCAACTTCTTGCCGAGGTCCAATGCCACCGGGTCACCCCCGAGACGGAAGGAAGGTCAAGGACGAGCCTCGGGGTGGCGCGCGTGCCGCTCCGCCGCTGCGAGATCGCGCTCCAGGAAGAAGTCGAGGAACGTGCGAATCAAGGCGATGGCTCCCAGGCGCCCGATCTCGTCCCAGGTCGGCGCGACTGCGGTCTCGACGATGTCCGCGGCGAGCTGGAAGGTCAGCCCGGCGACCAGCCAGCGCCCGTACTGCACGTAGGCGTCCCGGAAATTGCGGCCATCCGCCGACGGGTGGAGCAGGGCGTGGCCGCTCCGGAGGAAAGCCCAGATGGTCCCGACGAGGATGATCACCAGCGCCATCGCGTGGATGGCGACGACCGCGTACCCGGCAATCTGGGTGAGCCATCCAGGCATCACATCCTCCCCTGCGCGTCGGTCGGTTCATCCGGGTGCGGTAGCCCGGACCACGGGGGCCGTACCCGGCGCGAACGCCAGGCACGGCCCCACGGTGGATGTCGATGAGCGCTACGGCTCAGTGGTTGGAGCTGCCCGACGCGTCCTGCAGGGACGCTAGGACCGCGTCCAGGTTGAAGGAGGCGGGCTTCTGCCGCGGCGGGAACTTCTTGAACGTCTCGATCTGCCCCGCCACGAATCCCTGCATCAGGTAGATGAGGTAGGCCTTGGAGATCAGCCAGTCAAAGTAGGTATTGGAATTCTCGTCGGCCCGCTCGAACGGGTCGCGCCTCAGGTGGAAGATCTTCGGGATGCGCAGCTTGATGAAGGGCTCGGACCAGCACTGCAGGGCCTTGGCCCGCTGCTCCAGCAGCACCATCTTCCAGTCGCCGATCCGCAGCGCCATCACTTCGCCGTCGTCGCTGATGTAGGCGAAGGAGTTGCGGGGGCTCTCCTTCACCGCTCCGGTGATGTAGGGGAGCATGTTGAAACCGTCGATGCAGACCTTGTAGGTCCGGTCGCCGATCTTGTGCCCCTCGAGCAGCTTCTCCTTGATGTTCGGCTCCCCGGCGGCGGCCAGGAACGAGCACAGCCAGTCCTGGTGGGTGACGATGCCGTTCACCACCGTGCCCGGCTTGATCTTGCCCGGCCAGCGCACGAAGGCCGGAACGCGCCAGCCCCCTTCCCAGTTGGTGTTCTTCTCGCTCCGGAAGGGCGTGATGCCCGCGTCCGGCCAGGTGTTGTAGTGGACGCCGTTGTCGGTCGAGTACATCACGATGGTGTTCTCGGCGATGCCCAGCTCGTCGACCCGGTCGAGCATCTTCCCGATGAGCTCGTCGTGGGCCACCATCACGTCGTTGTAGTCGCCCTGGCCGCTCTTGCCCTTGTGCTTCGCGGCGCAGTGCGTCCGGAAGTGCATGGCGGTGGTGTTGTACCAGAGGAAGAACGGCTTCTCGCCCTTGGCCGCGTCGGTCATGAACCGGAGCGCGTGCTCGGTGACCTCCTCGTCGATGGTCTCCATCCGCTTCCTGGTGAGCGGCCCGGTGTCCTCGATCTTCTGGCCTCCCTTGCCGTCCGACCAGCAGTGGAGCACGCCGCGGGGACCGAAGCGCTTCTTGAACTCCGGGTCCTTCGGGTAGTCCGGGTCCTCGGGTTCCTCCTCGGCGTTCAGGTGGTAGAGGTTGCCGAAGAACTCGTCGAAGCCGTGCACGGTGGGGAGGAACTCGTCCTTGTCGCCCAGGTGGTTCTTCCCGAACTGGCCGGTGGTGTAGCCGAGCGGCTTCAGGAGCTCGGCGATGGTCGGGTCCTCCGGGCGAAGCCCCATGTCGGCCCCCGGCATCCCGACCTTGGAGAGGCCGGTTCGGATGGGGTTCTGGCCGGTGATGAAGGCCGAGCGTCCGGCGGTGCAGCTCTGCTGGGCGTAGTAGTCGGTGAAGGCCACGCCCTCGTTGGCCACGCGGTCGATGTTGGGCGTGCGGTAGCCCATCTGCCCGCGGCTGTTGTAGCTGATGTTCCACCAGCCCACGTCGTCGCCCCAGAGAACGAGGATGTTCGGCTTGCCGGTCTTTGCCATTGATCGGTTCCTTTCCGTCTGCCGTTGGTATCGGACTGCGTCTCTGCTGCCTGCTTCTAGAAGAACATGCTCCTTGGAAGGAGGAGCGTGGCCGTCAGGCGGACGGTCCAGCTCGGCCCGAAGTCGGGCCGGATCGCGTGCCAGTAGGCCTGGGCGGTGAGGTTGAACGGGAGGGGCCCGATCCAGACGATGCGACCGGCTCCTCCTCCGAACGGAACGTCCCATTTCTGCCCGGACGACGCCTCCCAGTTCGCGGTGACGATGGGAGCGGTCACGACGTACCAGCCGCTCTCGAAGTTGTAGTTGGCGAAGTACTGGATGAGGAACGTGTTCGCCTTCGCTCCCGCAACCGACCAGACGTTGTTCGCGAGCGCGCCGACCACCCACGAGCCGGGCATGGCCAGGACCACGACCGACGGGCCGAGGCCCCAGGTGGACTGCGAACCGGTCAGCGGCGAGGTCGCGGTCGGGAACGTGGCAACCGGGCCCGCGCCCCAGATCACCGCCCCGGGACGGGCGGGCGACAGGAATGCCGTGGCCGTCACGTTTCCGAGCCCCGTCGTGCTCCCGCCGCCCGTGAAGTTGGGCATGGTCACGATGGGAAAAATCGTCCGGGAGATGAGGTTCCAGTCCGCGGTGAGGTGGAACGGGACGACCGGCTGGATGTTGAGGACGTTGGCCACGTTCTTCTGCGGGCCGACGCCGAAGCCGATGATGTCCTGGAACGGGACGCTGATCAGATCGGAGACCGGGTTCTGGGCCGCGGTGGCCAGATCCTCGTCGGTCGGGTTCGGCGGCAGGATCGGGTCCCCTGCCCAAGCGGTCGAGGCAGCGAGAACTGCGGCGAGCCAGGCGGCGATCCATCGTCCCTGCAGGCGCATCGTTTCCTTTCCCAGGAGGCTCCTCGGACGGTCCCGGAGAGCCACCGGTAAGCTAATCGGCCATATCTGGGGAGTCGAGGGAGAATCCTGCCGGGCCACGGTGCGTCCGGGGGCCCCCCGGCCGGGTCGGCCTCCTACCACCTCGTCATGCTGATCATCGCGATGCTCCCGTCGCGATACACGCGCGGCAACGACGTCTACAAGGTCTTCGCCGCATACGTGGCGGCGAAGATCCTGGCGGCGGCCCTGGCCGGTTCCAGGATCCACTGGGTCATGCAGCCTGGCTCAACGTCGGGATCCGCCCGCGCCACCGGGTGCCGGAGCGGGTCGCGCCGGCTGGGGTGCACTGCGCTGGCGGGCCGCCGCATCGCGGCCAAGGCCGGCAGGTGCCGCAGGCGGGGCCGGTGCGGCCCCACCCCGGTTCTGGCCTGGGGGGGGCGCCGGGCGGTTCGGCTGGCCCGGGGCCGGGCGGGGGGCCTGTCCCTGTCCCTGTCCCTGTGGGGGAGTCCGCTGACCGGTTCCAGGTGCGGGCGTGGGGCGATTGGCATTGCCGGGCGCCGGTTGCGCGGGGCGTTGCGGCTCCCAGCCCTGCCGGGTGTTCCTGTCCCAGTTACCCCCGCTGTTCTGGCGGTAGACGTTGCCGGACCGATCCCCGAAGACGTTGTTGGGTCGGTCGACCGGTTGCGGCGTCGGCCGTGGGGCCTGCGCCACCGGCCGCTCTGCGTTGCGGGGGCGATTCTGGGCCTGGTTGTAGATGTTGCTTCCCGGGCGCTGGCCCGGCGGGACGCCGGGGCGGGCTCCGGCCGCAGGAGGCCGGGCGACCGGCGCCTGGGGCCGCGGGGGTGGCGGCCGGCCCACCGGCGGGGGGCGAGCGCCGGGCGGAGGCGGGCGCACCATGGGCGGGGGAGGGCGGAAGCCCGGGGGAGGCCGGTGCCATCCGTGGCGCGTCGGCGGGACGATGAACACCGGACGGTAGACGACCGGTCCCCACCAGCCCGGCGGACGCGGGCGGGGTCCCCACACGGGGTGGAAATGAACGCCGACCGTGATGAACGGCGTCGCCGGGCTGACGACGAACCCGAATCCCGTCCACGGGTTGAAGACCACGCGGACGCCGAAGGTGGTGGGGCGCGCGAAGAATACGGTGGGGCCGATCCAGGGGCGGTAGACGAATCCTGTGCCGAAGACGACCACGCCGCGATGGCGGTACACGCCGACGAAGCCGGGCGTGTACCCGACGAATACCACCTGGGGCGTGGACCGGTACACGTACACGTAACGTGTATGGTAGATGTGGACGGTGGGCGGCACCTGGTCGATGTGGGGTGGCCGCTGGTCGGCCACCGCGAACGGCCCCTCCGCGGCGGGAGCCGTGTACCAGACCCCCTGATCGCAGGCCCAGTAGCGCCCGGCGTCGAGGACCACCGCATCGGGCGTATTGACGGCGTAGGACAGCTCCGTCCCCTCGATCGGCTGGAACTGGGGCGGTCCGTCGTACGCGGCCTGGAACTGCTGGTCCCTCCTCACCTCGGCGGTCTGCGGGATGAAGGACTCGGCCACCGCGTCCTCGGCCTCCTCGGTGCCGGCCACGAAGGTGCGCACGTCGCCGATGTCGGAATCGGGCGGGATGTCGCGGAAGGGGCCGGGGAGCTCGTCGGGCTGAACGTTCACCCACGGTCCGTCGAGGGACGCGGCCCGGAACCACCTCCCGGAGGCGAGGACGTAGGTCTCGCCCGACATGACGTCGACGATCACGTGGCTCTCGGTGTTGGCGACGTAGAGCAGGTAGGCGTCGTCCCCCACCGGCCGGTACTGCGGAGCGCCCTCGAACACGAAGAGCTCGGTGGGCTCGGTGGCCACGACGATCCGGGGCGGCGAGGGCGGCTCGAGCACGGCCTTCTCGGCCGCCTGCTCCGCCGGGTCCCCCTCCAGCTCGATGGGCGCCGGCGGGTTGCGGTCGAAGAAGGCCCTCACTGCCGGTGACGGGGCGGTCACCGGGGAGTACGGACCGGTGGCGGAGGGCGCGTCGTACCAGAACTTCCCGCCCGACAGGTAGTAGCGCCGGGCGGCCGGATCGAAGAGCACCAGCATGGGCGTGTTGACCACGCGCCGCAGCTCGGTCGACTCGACCGGGCGCTCGACGGGGGCCCCGTCGAAGAGGAGCAGGACCGCCGGATCCTGGGAGAAGACCATCCGCGGCGGCGTGAAGTCGAGCGCCGAAGGGGACTGCATCTCCTCCTCGTTGACCGCGATGCCCGCCTGCAGCTCGAGGAGCGGAAGGTGCAGGTCCCAGGTGGGGATCTCCCGCTCGAGGATGGCCCGGCCCTGCGCCTCTTGCTCCTTCGACAGGTTCGCGAACCGGACCCGCTTCACCTTCACCTGCTCGAGACCCACATCCCCGGCGACCTTGTCGATGGAAGCCCAGGCCTCGACCCAGACGACTCCGAAGGCAGGGGGCTTGCCCTTCGGCGTCCAGGCGACGGCCGCCCGCGCGGCCAGCTGGTCACCCTGGAAGCTCTCGATCTGGGGCTGGAAGATCTCGACGGAGCCGTTCTCGACCGTGATGACGCGCGGCCAGGAGTTCGAGGGAGCGGCCGTCTGCGGGGCGGGGGCCTGGGCGAAGGCGGCGCCGGCGGCGAGGACGGCCAGGGCGATGGTCAGGCGTTTCATGGGGCACCCGGAGGCGAGGTGGGCGGGGCGTTGAGAAGCGGTCCAAATCCTAACCGGGCATCCAGAACGCGGCACTTGGAATCGCCACGGGGCGTGCGACGATGGCCGGGGACGCTAGAATCACCAGGCTCCGCCGCGATTGGAACAGCGCACGAAATACGACACGTCCTTCCTGCTCCTGCTGGTGGGGCTGGCGGCGATCCCGAGCATCATGCTCTGCTCGGGCCCGTTCAGCTGACCGCGTCGAAGCCCCGAGCACGCAAGGGACTCGGACCACTCCCCGGAGATCGATCATGGCTCCTGCCACCATCCTGAAGCTCGTCCTGGTCCTCGGCGTGGTGCTGCTCGTGCTGGCGATCGGTCTCCGGTCCCGGCCGGAGAATTCGCTGCTGCTCCTGCTGCGGCCGGACCTCGGCGCCCGCGCCCTGGCCGCGATGTTCGTCCTGCAGCCGGCCTTCGTGCTCCTCGTCGTCTGGCTCCTCGATCTCCGGACGGGGGTGGGCGCCGCGCTCCTGGGATTCGCGGTCGCCCCGGTGCTGCCTCCGTGGGCCAAGAAGGGGTACGCTCTGGGCGCGGCTTCCGACTACGTCATCGGGCTCGAGGTCCTGGCGACGGTGGCCTCGATCTTCGTCGTGCCCGTCATGGTCTGGATCGTGAACGGGGTGTTCGGGGTGCAAACCGCCCGGGATCCCTGGTCGGTCGAGCTGATGCTGCTCGTCACGATCGGCCTGCCGCTGGCGGTGGGCATGGGCCTCGGAAGGTTCCGGCCGGGGTCCGCACCGCGCCTTGCGTTCCTCGCCGACCGGGCCGGCAGCGCGCTCCTCCTGCTCGGCGGGGTCGTCCTGCTCGTGGCCCAGGGGAGGAACATCCTCGCCGTGACCGGCCGGGGAACGATCGTCGTCAGCGTGCTCATCATCGGCTTCGGGTTGCTGGTGGGCCACCTCCTCGGTGGGCCCGACCCCGGCAAGCGCGGAGCGCTCGCGTCGGCGAACGTGTCGCGCCATCCCGGGGTCGCGCTCCTCCTCGGCTCGAGCGCCCTCCCGGAGCACGTTCCGGCGGTGACCGGCGCCGTGCTGCTCTACCTCGTCGCCAGCATGGTCGTGCCCATTCCCTACGAGCGCTGGCTCAAGCGGGCGGCCGCCGGTGGCAACCCGCAGGCCGCGGCGTAGCTCGCGGCGACGGCATCAGGTTCTCCGGTCGCCGTGGCAGAACTTGAACTTGCGGCCGCTGCCGCACGGGCAGGGCTGATAAGGACCTCGTCGCTCGTCCTCGGCGGCCGTCGCGGCCATGATCTCGGCGGGAGCGCGGCGCTGTCGCAACAGGAGGGCCATCTCCTGCATCGCCGGGCGGGTGTGCTTGAAGAACAATTCCAGTCCCGCACAGAGGTAGTTCTGTCCCGCCTCCCCGTCACGCGAAAGCGCGAATCGGTCCTTGGGGCAGCCTCCGTTGCACAATGACCGGACCTCGCAGTTGCGGCACTGCGCCGTGAGCGAGTCGAGCTTGTCCTGGCCGAACTTGCGCTGCTCGGGCGACGCCACCAGGTCGAGCAGGTGGGTCTGGTGGATGTTCCCGATCTTGTAGCGCGGCTCCACGTAGTGGTCGCAACTGTACAGGTCGCCGTTGTACTCCAGCGCCGGTCCGAGCCCGCAGGTGGGCGCGTGGATGCACAGGAGATGGCGGCCGAAGTAGGCTTCCAGCGTCACGTCGAAGAGCTGCACGTAGACCTCGCCCACGTCGCGGCGCACCCATTCCTCGAACACGTCCACCAGGAAGCGGCCGTACTGCTCCGCGCCGACCGTACGCTCGGTGACCAGATTTCCGTTCTGGGTGTAGAGCAGCCTCTGCCGGCCTGGCTGCTCGCTCCAGCCCTTGTTGGCGATCTGGAGCGTCTGCTCGGTGGCGCGCTCGATGATCGGGATGAACTGCACCCACCGAGCTCCCAGCTCGTCGCGGAAGAAGCGATAGACGTCGCGCCCGTGGTGCTGGTTGGCGGCGTTGACGGTGCACAGGACGTTGAAGTCGACCTGGTGCTCGCGGAGATGACGCCAGCCGCCCATCACCCGATCGAACGTCCCCTGGCCGCGGCGGTCGACGCGATAGGCGTCGTGCAGCTGGCGCGGGCCGTCCACGCTCAGGCCGACGAGGAAGTCGTGCTGCTTGAAGAACGCACACCAGTCGTCGTCGATCAGCAGGCCGTTGGTCTGGAAGGTGTGCTTCACGGTCTGGCCGGGCCGGCGGTACCTCTCGACCAGCTCGACCGAGCGGCGAAAGAAGTCGAGCTTCATCAAGGTTGGCTCGCCGCCCTGCCAGGCCACGGTCACCTGTGGCATGCGGTGCGACTCGAGCAGCTGACGGATGTAGGCCTCGAGCGTGGCCTCGGACATGCGGTGCTGCTCGTTCGGGTACAGCGACTCCTTCGACAGGAAGAAGCAGTAGGTGCAGTCGATGTTGCAGGTCGACCCGCTGGGCTTGGCCAGCAGGTGGAAGCCCGGCGGGCCGTTCGCGGTCAGGGGCGGGGAGGCCGTGGCGGAGAGGTCGACCATCGAGCGTTACACGAGGCGCAGCAGCACCGCGAAGAAGGCGAACG
>Ga0315273_10011388_pt1 | contig 11375 bp, 14 predicted proteins | sample YL17G02_0_MG_FD_205753 | JGI IMG/M metagenome (GOLD analysis project Ga0315273, IMG submission 205753) | Sediment microbial communities from Yellowstone Lake, YNP, Wyoming, USA - YL17G02_0 | ecosystem: Environmental > Aquatic > Freshwater > Lake > Sediment | place: USA: Wyoming | collected...
GGCCTTGCTGAGAGTGGTGCCCTTGGTGGCGATGACGTCGAGGCGGCTACCGTTGAAGGGGATGATCACGTAGGCGCCCGCGGTGCTCGTCCTCGCGTAGCTGCCACCCGAGGCAGAAGCCGTGGAGAACGTGGTCGCGTTGGCAAGGGCCGTGCCGAGCGGCGCGAAGACTCCGGTAGTGGCGGGCGCCCGCAATTCTCTTTAGCCCATCGCTCGAAGATCTGATGTAGCACCCAGGGTCCTCGGCCGCGGCCTTGCGGCAACTTGACGGTTGATCTGTTTTATGACTATATTTGGTCCGGTTCCATTCCCGATCGCCCAGAACTACGGAGGTGCGCTACGGCCCTTTCCAGTCAGATCAAACCCATCAGCTACCTCAAAGCTCACGCCGCCGAGATTATCCGGACCTTGGGCGAGCACGGCGAGCCTCTCATCATCACCCAGAACGGGGAGGCTAAGGCCGTCGTCCAGGACATCGCAAGCTACGAGCAGGCGCAGGAAACCCTCGCTCTGCTCAAGATCCTGGCTCTGGGCAACCGCCAGGTCGAAGAAGGCCGGATCCAGCCCGCCGCCGACGTGCTCCGCCGTCTGCGCGAGCGTAGCGACACAGCCCAATGACGTTCGACGTCTGGCTCACCGACGACGCCGCCCGCGACCTGGACGACCTGTTCGACTTCATCGCGGGCTCCCGCGGCACGCGTGAGGCAGGCTTCGTCCTCGATCAGCTAGGCCAGCTCCTATCCACGCTAGACGAGTCCCCCGAGCGAGGCACCTTCCCCAAGGAGTTGCTCGCGCTGGGCATTCGCGAATACCGTGAGGTCTTCTTCAAACCCTATCGCGTGGTGTACAGAGTCGCGGATCATGCCGTCTTCGTGCTTCTGATCGCCGACGGACGGCGCGACTTCGAGACCCTACTTCAACGGCGGCTGCTTGAGCCGCGAGGGGGACTTTCGTCATGATGCCACGGCTGAAGATCGAGGCCGCCGTGGCCACCGACGAGCATTTCCGCCAAGAAGGCTTCGCGACCCGTCCCTAGGAGCGGGCCCTACGCAAACCGCGGGCGCGCTCAGGCGGCGCGGACCAGGGCCGCGCCAAGGATCGACCGGCGCGGCTCGTCCCTCACTCACATCCCCGGCCACCTCTGCTGTGTGTCAGAACTGACACAGCCCATAGGCTCGCGAGGAAGCATGAGAAGTGATGACCTCCCTGGCCGCGGAGGCGCTAGGCCCGTCCAACAGCCGGCACACTGCAGCAATCTCCACCCTTGGCCTGATGCGCGGACGCGGCACACCGGTTGCTCGCCATGTTCGAAAGCGATACCGGCTCCTAGACTGGTCCAAAGTCGCACCTTGTCATATGCTAATCATCGGCGCACAATAGTGTGCACGCTTGTCACATAATTGTCATAGGATAGGGGCACAGAAGTGAGATTCCTCAGCGTTCGCGAATTGCGGACAAGATCCGCGGATATCTGGAGAGACCTAGCGGAGGAACGCGAAATGGTCGTGACCAACAATGGGAGACCTGTTGCGATACTCGCCGCCGTCAATGAGTCGAATGTCGAAGAGTCTCTGGCGGCCTTCCGCCGAGCAAGGGCTGAGGAAGCCGTCGCGGGGCTGCAGCTGCGGTCGAAGGATCAAGGCGCAGACAAGATCACCATGGAGGAGATTGACGAGGAAATCCGAGCGGTGCGTCGGCAGCGCGTCGGATGAGGATCGTCCTAGACACAAATGTGCTCGTGGCGGGGCTACTGTCGGCCCATGGGCCGTGCGGGGCCATCGTGCGAATGGCTTCCTCCGGAGAGCTGATCCTGTACCTCGATGCTCGGGTCATGGGCGAATATCGAGAGGTCCTGGGGCGGCCGAAGTTTGGATTCGACAAGGACAGGGTTTCCGCGCTCCTCGAGCAGCTCGAGCACAACGGCGAAATCACGGCAGCCGGGCCGCTTGCTGCCCGGCTGCCCGATTCAGACGACGAGATCTTCCTCGAAATCGCCGTTTCGGCCAGAGCAGAGTGTTTGGTGACCGGCAATATTGCTCACTACCCGCCCGACCTGCGTCAGGAGATCGACGTCCTGTCGCCCGCTGAGTTCGTCGAATTCTATCGAAGCAGTCTCGTAGGGTAATCCCCCCGGGCTCAGGCGCCCACCAGCGTAGAATGGTGGTGTTGATAGCAATGCATGCACTGAGTGCACCACCAGGAGGCACCATGGCCAGTCTCACCATCCGTGGGCTTGACGAGGCTCTCAAGACCCGCCTCCGCCTGGAGGCTGCCCGGCAGGGATACTCCATGGAAGAAGCCGCCCGCCAGATCCTTCGCCGGGCCCTCATGACCCCGGAACCCGAGGCAGGGGGCTTGGGTAGCCGCGTGCACAGGTATTTCGTCGACGCCGACGCCTTCGACCTCGAGATCCCCGCTCGTTCCCTTACCCGCACCGCCCCCGATCTGCCGTGATCCTTCTCGATACCAACGTGCTTTCCGAACTCATGCGTCGCGAGCCCGACCCGGTGACCGTCGCCTGGGTCGACGCCCAGCCTCAACACCAGCTTCATATCTCGGCTGTTACCCGGGCCGAGATCGAGCTGGGGATAGCTCTGCTGCCCGAGGGACGCCGCAAACAGGGTCTGCAGGCGGCGGCCAAACGCATGTTCGCTGAGTTTTCCGGACGCTGTCTGGCCTTCGATGAAAGGGCCGCTTCGCGTTATGCGACACTGGTGGCGGCCCGCATTCGCGCAGGGCGTCCCATCAGCGTGGAGGACGCCCAGATCGCGGCCACGGCGTTGGCCGCCGGTTTCGTCCTCGCCACGCGGAATGCTGGCGACTTCGTGGTGATCGACGGCCTGCCCCTGGTCGACCCGTTCGCCAAGGGCTGAGCGCAGGGCCGCGCGGCCGAGGAACGGCAGGCCTGGGGGCTCTTCCTCGAGCGCCCCGACAAGCGGTACACGCTCACGGATTGCCTGAGCTTCGTAATGATGCGCCTTCGCGACCCTTCCTTAGGAGCCGCCCCTGCGCAAATTTGTGGATAGAATTACCAGCAAATCTTCAGCAATGCTGGTATCTTTAGCCACAGGATGGACACCGTCGAGACAACCCAGAGCGAGCAAATAGCCGCCGCGCTCTTTCGCGAACAGGGGGGAATGCTCAAGACGGGACAAGCGCTCGAGCTCGGCATACATCCGCGTACTCTTTACTCGATGCGTGATTCCGGTGTTCTCGAGCGCATCAGCCGCGGAGTCTACCGTCTGGCCGATCTTCCCCCGCTGTCCGACCCCGACCTCGTGTCGGTTGCCACCCGGATCCCCCAGGCTGTGATCTGTCTCATATCAGCGCTGGCATTCCATCGGCTCACTCGGGAGATCCCACATTACGTGTATGTCGCTCTCCCCAGAGGCGTCGAACCTCCCCGGCTGGAATATCCGCCGCTCCGGGTGTTCTGGCTCACCGAACCAGTCTTTCGGGCCGGAATCGAGACGCATGCCGTCGACGGCGTTCCGATCCGGCTCTATGGCCCGGCCAAGACCGTCGCGGACTGTTTCAAGTATCGCAACAAGATCGGCATCGGGGTCGCGCTCGAGGCCCTCAGGATGCTTCGGGATCGCGGGGAACTTGATCCCGACGAGATCCTTCACTTCGCGCGAATCTGCCGGGTCGAGACTGTGATGAAGCCGTATCTGCAGGCTCTCGCGTGAGTCGCAAGCCGGTCGTCAACCTCGCGGCGTCTGTCCACCGCCGACTTCTCAACGAGGCGCGCTCCACAGGTCGTCCTTTCAGCGAATTGCTGCAGCACTATGCGATGGGGAGATTCCTAGCGCGCCTGTCCCGCTCACGGCATGCCGACCGGTTCGTTCTAAAGGGCGGCCTCCTTATGGATGCCTGGAGCGCCTCCTACACTCACGGAAGCGGCGGAATATCAGGGCGTGAGGATGCGGTTTGAGGCCGGCCTCGGGCCCGCTCGCGTGCCGATGCAGGTCGACATCGGATTCGGGGATGTGGTGTCCCCGCGCGCCGATGCCGTCAAGCTTCCGCCGCTGCTCGACTTCTCCCCCACGCTCTTCCCGGCCTACAGTCGCGAGAGCGTGGTCGCAGAGAAACTGCACGCCATGGTCAAGCTAGGCTCCATCAACAGCCGCATGAACGACTTCTTCGACATTTGGTTCCTGTCGACCAACTTTGACTTCAACGGGGAGACTCTCGCGGCAGCCATAGCGGCCACGTTCGAGGCCCGCAAGACGGCAGTTCCGTCAGAAGTGGCGGCGTTCGGCTCCGAGTTTGGTGACAGCATAGAAAAGCAGGCGCAGTGGACGTCGTTTCGCAGGAAGAGCCGGCTCGAAGAGGCGCCGGAGAGTCTCGGCGAAGTGACGAGGCGAATCGCGGGGTTCCTAACGCCCCTGGTGCGCTCCCTCGCCACCGGCGCATCATTTCAGCTGAACTGGAGACCTCCTGGCCCGTGGGACGGCGCTATCCGTACCTCGTAGACCGCGGACTCTCAGAGGCCGAGCTTCTTGCGCAGCTCGCCTAAACTGATGGTGCCTTCGCGTTCGGCCTCCTCGATCGCGGCCAGAGCGTCATGAACGTCAAGCACGTCGTCGAGGCGGTCGAGCAGACGAGCGCCCGTGTCTGTCGATTTGCTCATTAAGTGGTTACTCGCTCTTGGGGTGTCGCGCGCCCAGTTGGGCGAGGTCATCGGCCACGCGGCGTGAGGCCATTGAATTGCATCTTGATGACCTCAAGCGACGCGGTGAGCCCATCCCCAGTCCTTCCTCCACAGGTCAGGTAGTGGAGGTGGACGCAGCCTAGACAGAGCCGAGGTGAGGGTGGAGCAGAGGTACACGCTCACCGATTGCCTGAGCTTCGTCATGATGCGCCGGCTGAAGATCGAGGCCGCCGTGGCCGCCGACGAGCATTTCCGCCAAGAAGGCTTCGCGACCCTTCCCTAGAACAGCATGTTGTCTACGACGATCGAACCCTCTTTCAGCACCATGCGGACCTCGTCCAGGTTGTCGATCTTCTCCGACGGATCTCCGTCCACGATCAGGAGGTCGGCAAGCATCCCCTCTTTGATGGTGCCCACCCTGTCGTCGATGCCGAGGATGATCGAGTTGTTCTGAGTGGCGCACGTGATGGCCTCAAGGGCCGGCATGCCCAGGTTGTAGACGTACTCGTTGAGCTCCGCGTGCAGCGACGGTCCCCACAGGACGGCCGGAGCGCCGGAGTCGCAGCCGCACCCCATCCGCACCCCTGCCTGGTAGGCCTTCCTGTAGTGGGGGATGAAGTACTCGTCGATGGTGGCCGGGATGTTCCGCTCGACGAGTAGGTGGTTGTACGTGCGCACGATGGTGATCGTGGGGACGAACCACGTCCCCCTGTCGACCATCAGCTGGAAGAGCTCGTCGTAGGCCGCTTCATCCGGGAGCTCGGCCAGACCCATTGCGATCAGATGGTCGATCTCGTCGGCTCCATAGCGGACCAGTTTGATGCCGTCAGGCGCGCTGTCTATGTGGCACATCACCCAGGTGCCCAGCTTGTGGGCCTCGTCGATGATCGCCTCCATGACATCGTCGGCCAGCGGCGCGAATCTCTCCGGATAGATGAATATGAACGAGTGGGCGACGATGATCTTGATGTAGTCGACTCCCGCCACCAACAGTTCACGGACAAGCGTCCGCGCCTGCTCCGGGGTCTCCGGGAAGGCGCCGGCGTTGGTGCAGGTCTCGGGGTCGTTCCCCCAGATGGTCCTGCTGGGGTGGGCGTCCTTCCTCTGAAAGCTCTTTCCCGAGCAGATCAACCGGGGGCCGCGCAGCGAGCCCTCATCGATCTTGTCGCGGACGTCGAGCGAATCCTTGAGGAAGTCGCCGCAGCTCCTGATGGTGGTGACGCCGGACGCCAATGCGTAGTCGCGCATCGGGGCGTAGTCGTAGGAGTTCTTGGCGTTGTCCAGGCCGGGGGGATAGTCCCTGCCCCCGAAATGCGCGTGGCTGTCGATCAGCCCGGGCATGAGGGTCTTCCCCGTCAAGTCGATCACGGTGGCGCTGCCGGGAACGGCGACGTCCTTGCCGACGGCTGCGATCTTCTTTCCCTCCACCAGGACCGTTGTGCCGCTCACGGGCCCGGAGCCCGTCCCGTCGATCAGATTCGCATTCGTGAACGCGAGCATGGCTTCCCCCTTACGCAAACCGCGGGAATAGAGCGAGGGCGTTGGTGCGAAGCACGCCCACTTTCTCGTGCTCCGTCAACAGATCGGTATTTCGAAGGTTATCCAGCATCTGACCGGCGACCGCCGGCGGAGTGAACGGATAGTCGCTCCCGTAGAGCATCCTTTCGGACTTGCCGATCCCCTTGAGAGCCGGGATCTGGACCGGCAGGTTGAACCCACCGGCGCAGTCATAGTAGAGATCGCTCAACTCGCCGCTGACATCTGGCGGCACAAAACCCTCGGGTGCCGTGTTGTGGTGGACCATCAGCCCGACTATCCCCTCCATACGGCCCGACAGAAGCGGGAATAGCGCCCCCATGTGGGGACACACGAACTTGATCCCGGGATTGCGCTTCAGGGTGCCGTTGAAGATCATGTTGGCTACGGCCCGGGTGGTGTCGAACTGAAACTCGAACAACGGGTACGGTACGCCGGCCAGGACGTTATCGGGAATGACTTTGGGCTTGACGGGGTGAAGGGTGACTACCGCCTGCCGGCGGCCGAGCTCGGCGAATACCGGATCGAGCTTGGGATCGCCCAGATAGACCCCGTTGCTGTTGCTGTAGAACTTGACCCCGTCGGCATGCAGCACGTCGAACGCGTACTCGATCTCCGCCAGGGAGGCGTCCACGTCGGGCATGGGCAACGTGGCGTAGAAGCCGAACCGATGGGGATGAGCCGCCACGGCCTCGGCGGCCACTTCGTTGGCGTCTCGCGCGAGCGAACGCGCCTTCTTGTCGTCGCCCCAGTTTACGTCCGGTGACGAGAGGCTCAGCACGGCCGCGCCGATGTTCATCCGGTCCATGTCGTCGATATGGCGCTGGGCGTCCCACGGTGGGAGCGCGAACATGTCGGCGAAGAGCAGACCCGCGTCGGTCAGGACCTTGCGGTACTCATCCGGTATGTAGTGGCTGTGAACGTCGATGGCCGGCGCTGTCTGGGATGTTGGGTCCACGTCGGGAAGCCTCCTTGTAGGCGCCGGCGCTGGGCGTCGCCCCGCCGGGGTAGTCGCTGGCGCTGGGCGCTGGCGCTGGGCGTCGCGCCGCCGGGTAGTCGCTGGCGCTGGGCGACGCGCCGGTGGGGTGGTGTGATGGTGCACCTGACAGGGTAGCCCGCTTCGCCGGTCGGGGCAATGTCGCTGAGCGGAGGAGATCGCCGGCTCCCGGATCGAGGCTCTCGCGTGAGTCGGAGGCCGGGCGGCGGCTCGCCGCGGGCGGGCGCCGCTCAACAAGGGGTGCTACCTGTTGTCGCAGCCTATGTGATGTGTCAGATGTGACACACAGCATAGGCTCGTGCGCAAGCATTAGCAGAGATGAGCTCCCAGGTGCGCTAGGACTCGTCCAGCAGCCGATCGGCCGCGGCCAGCGCGTACTCCTGGACGATGGGATCGGGGTCGTCGAGGCAATCGAGGAGGACGTTGACCAACGCCGCGCTCTGCAGGTGCTCCAGGGTGTCGATCACCGCCCGCTTCAGGTCGGCGCCGCTCCCGTTGCTGCTGAGAAGCCCGCCGAGCAGAAAGCCGATCACCTCCGAGCGGTCGGAGGTAGGCAGCGCCATGATGTCGCGGGCGATCTTGAGCTTGAAATCCCGAGCCGTCAGCGGGGCGTCGGGAAACCGGCCGTCGGCCGCCCGCGGGATCTGGGCGGCCCACTTCGATCTCAGCTCGAGGGTGGCCGCATAGAGCTTCATCTGGGCAAGGCGCATGAGCGCCTCTTCGTCCTTCTCCAGCCTCGGAGGCAGGTCGAGGGTGTCGACGGCTAGCTCTATCCTCTCGGGCCGAAAGATTTCGAGCCTTTTCAACTCCTGGCCGGTGAGTCTCCCTTTGCCCTCCGCCATGTCGAGGACCACGACGCCGAGGGGATCGGCCAGAAGCGCGGAGGCGGCGAACCCGTTGCCGCCGGCGGCGTAGCCCGCCGCCTGAGTCACAGGTGTTGACTGGGTAGCCGCGGGCGCTGCGTAGGCAGGCGGCGGCGCGGCGTAGGCAGCGGCCGCGGCCGGGGGCTCCGCCGGCGCAGGGGGCTGCGGCTCGGAGCCGTCGTTTGAGCCGGCGTGGTGATTTTCGGCCCGCCACTCGGCGAGCACCTGCTCGACTTCCTGCTGGCCGTCCTCGCCGGCAGGGTCGGCCGCATCCGCCGGGCCGGCGAGGGCCGCCGGATTGGCGACATCCGTTGGGTCGGCGACATCCGTTGGGTCGGCGGCGTCCGCTGGGGCGGCGGCGTCCGCTGGGGCGGCGGCGTCCGCTGGGGCGGCAAGGGTAATACCTTCCAGGCCCTCTTCTGGGTTCCTTCGTCTGATCACTACTACGGCGATGGCGATGCCGACAAGAACGATCACCGCCACCGCTAAGTAGATGTATTGAGCCATACGTCAGCTTCCGTGATGAGTCTAGCCGGCCAAGCAACTCTTTCTAGCTCGAGGCCGCGACTCCTCTGGGAAACCTACGCCTGTCACGTGCTGCGGCAAGCGCCGCCGCGCCTGTCACCTCACCGTGACTGTCGCCCGGGCCTGCCCGAGCTTGACTCCGAAACGGTCGTAGGCGACGACCTCGATGCTGTGGTTGCTGCCCCTGGCCAGCGACCGGGTGTTCCAGACGAAGGCGAACTGCGTCAGGTAGTCCTGGCTGCGTAGTTTGCCGTCGATAAAGAAGGCCACCTTCCACACTGCTACCGGCCGGGAGACCAACACCGAGATGGTGACCCTCCCCCGGGGGATCGAAGAGCCGTTCGCCGGGCCGGCGATGGTGACGCTGTTCGAACTGGCGGACGTAGGCAGATTCGTGGTAGTGGTGCCGGCGTTCGCCGCGGCCGTCGTGGTCGTCGGCGACGCCGTCGTGGCCGTCGTGGCCGTCGTGGTCGTCGGCGACGCCGCCGCGGCCGTCGTGGCCGGAGCGGTCGTGGTCGTCGTCGGAGCGGTCGTGGTCGTCGTCGTCGGCGCCGCGCCTGTGGTCGCCGCGCCTGTGGTCGTCGTTGTGGTCGCCTCCCCTGTGGTCGTCGTCGTGGTCGCCGCGGCGACTGTGGCGGTGGTCGCGCCGAGCGTCACCGGGGAGGTGCCGATCACGTTGTCGTGCACGTTGGGGCTCGGCGCCCGGCCCACATTGTTGACCAGTAGGGCGCCGACGGGGTAGGCGTTCCCCGCCACCTCGACGTTGGTGATGTCGGCGGCCCAGAGCGACACGGCGCCCTGCGCGTAGCCCGAAGAAGTGAAGATGTTGCTAAGGCTGCGGATGCCGTCGCTCGCTCCATAGCCCAGGTAGTTGCTCATTACGATTGCGGAGTACGTCTGCCCCGAGCAGGAATTACCCTCGAGGAGAAGGTTCTGGTTATCGAAGATGCAATAGAGGGCGGTTTCCGATCCCGTCAGTGTGTTACCCCGGAACGTGCAGTCCCGCGTGCGCCCGATCCACACGACATGTTCGCTGCCCGCCGGCGACGCGAAGTCATTGCCCTCTACCACGTAGCCTATGCATTTGCCGCTGATCTTGCCGTTCAGCGCCAATCCCGAGCCGCCGGTGGAGGTGTTGTTGAGGATCTGGTTACCGACGCTGTCGGCGTCACCCTCGTCCAGTTCGGCCTTGTAGCCTACCGAGTAGCCCTCCACCCGGTTGCGCTGCACCAGGCAGTACGAAGCGCCCTGGAAGTTGATGCCCACCCGGGGATTGGCCGTGACGCCGGCGATCACCGTGCAATCTTGTACCGTGACCCTTTGCGAGTCGCCGTAGAGAAAGATGCCGTCGCCCAGGCTCTGGGTGACGGTGACCCGCTCCACGAGAGAATCCGTGCAGGCGGTGAGGAAGACCCCGTGTCTCTGCTCGCCGGTGCCGGTCACGCTGCCGGAGGCCGCGTTGGCGTCCACGGTGAAGTCATGCAGGTAGATGCCGCTCTGTCCCTTGGCGCTCAGGACCCGGGTCCAGTCGGTGCCTCCTTGCAGACGGATGACCGTGCCCGCCCCGTCTCCGTACAGCGTTAGACCGCTCCGCAGTCTGAGCGCGAGATTGCCCCCGGCTGAGACATCCGCCCCGGCGTCTTTGACTACATAGGTGCCGGCGGGCAGATACACCGGGGTGGCGCCCGCCTGGTCGATGGCCTTCTGGATAGCCGCGGTGTCATCGGAGATCCCGTCCCCTTTGGCGCCGAGGTCGCGAACGTTGAGCCAGGAGGACGCGGCTCGAGCCGGGTCGGCGGCGACATACCCGGCCGCGACGACAACGAGCAGGATGAGGCCGAACAGGAGCAACAGAAGCGTCGAAGGGCCCGCCAGAGCGCGCGGATGCCTGTTTCCAGGTCGATGCGGAGCTGCCACCGGGTGCCTCCCTTGAGCGCAAGGATGTCACCCGTGTTATCGACAGCGTAGAAGTATTTCTCAAGAGTGCAAAGCGCGTGGACGCGCCCGGGCGAGCGTTTGGCTCGACGCCGGCGCGCTCGGGCGCGCTCGGGCGAGCGCCCGGCCCTACGCGGGCGCCCGGTCGATGCCGGGCAGCGGAAGGCGCCTTATCTGCTCCAGCGTGGCCGCGGCAGCCCCGGCTTCGCCCGCGTCCAGCGGAAGGTTGCGCCTCTCGATGAGATATCGGCCGCGCCCGAGCGCCCAGAACAGCTCGTAGAAGGCCATCTTGAGGCAGATGGTGGCGGCGACGCGCAGGCGCGAGCGGAGCGCCATCCCGCGTATCTCGGAGCGTCCCTGGAACATGATCCTGATCCGCCCCAGGTTGGAGCTGCGGAGCTTGCGGAGGGCTTGGCCCGGGTCCTCCAGGCAGAATTGCAGGGGCTCGTCTACGGCGCCGAACGTGCTGCGGCCGAAGGTCCTCAACCAGAGCTCGGCGTCCTCGCAGCGCCGGGCGTACGGCGACTCGTCGTATGGGTTTTCGAGGAACCACTGCGTCTTGCCCAGGACGGTCGAGTGGACCAGCAAGCCACGCGTGGCCACTTCCTGCTGGGAGGAGGGAGGCCGGAACCGTCCCCGCTTACCTTGGATGCGGTAACCCTTGTCGATGGAGTACATCCCGGTCCCGACCACGTCCACCTCGGGATGATAATCCAGGTAGGCGAGTTGCTCCTCCAGACGCCGGGGGTCCATGACGTCGTCGGCATCGATGCGGGCGATGAGGGGCGCCCTTGCCGCCCGGGAGATCTCGTTCAGCCGCGGGCTTGCGGTCTTGTTGTCGGCGTGCGCGAACAGCCGCACCCGG
>Ga0315273_10011389_pt1 | contig 11375 bp, 13 predicted proteins | sample YL17G02_0_MG_FD_205753 | JGI IMG/M metagenome (GOLD analysis project Ga0315273, IMG submission 205753) | Sediment microbial communities from Yellowstone Lake, YNP, Wyoming, USA - YL17G02_0 | ecosystem: Environmental > Aquatic > Freshwater > Lake > Sediment | place: USA: Wyoming | collected...
AGGGTAGCATCAAAAAAGCGACCAAGTGAAGCGCTGCTAGCATCAAGACAAAAGCCCTTCAAAGAACGCATTGAGCTCTTTGACCATCACCGCAGGCTCGCTGTTCTTGCCGTGCTTCTTCTCGTACTTCATTGCCACCCAGCTCGGCTCGCGCACGACTATTTTGCTGCCCTCTTCGTCAATCAGGTTGTCGCAATAGGCGACTATCTTCTCCTCAATGGTCTTGGGCACATAATCCCTTTCCGGCAGCCCTAGTCTAGCAGCTTCGTTCCTCGTTATGCCCCCGCCTATGTGCTTCTCGCATATCTGCGCGACCTTCGCCATGTCCGAGTCGTTGGGTGCCAGCTCGCGGATTATCTGCGCGCCGGCGACAGCATGGTCTATGCCCTGTGTCCTTGTGCGCCCTACGTCATGGAGCAACGCAGCGACTGAGACGAGTTTTTTGTTTATCTTAAGCGCGGGGTTCTTCTTCCTGAGCTTCTCGACAGTCGCCATACAGACACGGTTGACTGCCTCGCAGTGGTCTATCACTTCCTGAGGGGCTTGAAGCTCACGCAATGTCCTGCGCGCCTTTTCCTCATCCAACATTTTTCAGGGAAGTGGGTAACGGCCCCATCAGCTCCATCAACCTTTTGACCTGGGCGAGCTCCTTCTTTATCTGCCTGCTCTCAGCAATGGAATCCACGGGCCGGAGGACGCCATTGCATCTGGAGCACCTGAAGTTTTGGTCATAAGAGTCAGTGAAGCTAAGCCTCATGCAGCCGTTCTCGCACTTGAAGAAGTCCGCTTGGGTTATCTCCTGGAACTCCCTTTTCAGCCGCATCATCTTGCTGACGACATAGGTCTTGACACTCGGCTCCATGTGGTCCTTCTTCAGCTCCCATGTGTATTTGAACCATCCCTTCTCCTCGTCGCGGGTCGAATTGTAAGAAACGAGGTTGTACTTGTGCATCACATTAAGTGTCGTGCGGATGCGGGTGACGGGGAGCTGGGTCTTGTCATGTATTTGCAAGTCGGTGGCCGGGCGGTGGAGTGAATTGATGATACGGATGCCCTCATTGCCTATCATCTCATACAAAATCTCCGATAAGATGTCTTTTTTGTCCCCCACCATGCGACTAAGTTAGAAACTATGCCAATTAAAAGGATAACGGATGCTAGATGTTTTTGGTATTTTTATTTCTCGAGTATTTTCTTGCCGCATTTTTGTGGGACTATCTCTCGCGTTGCCCCCGAAAAACTTTTCTCAAGCCCCTTCCCGGCGAACAGCCGGTCGAGGAAGACCGCCAGCGCAGATATCTCTGAATGCGGTTGCGATGTCACGGCGATGTTGAAGTCCGCTTCTTGGTAGACGTCAAACGGCACCTTCTCCCCGCCGACTATGACAAGCACTTTCTTGCTTTTGGAGATTTGTTTGATGCTCTCCTGCACTGGCAGCCCATACATAGTAAGGTGGACTGTGGTGTAACCGAGCTTCTTGTATTTTGCTAATACGCTTTTCCAGCTGTTGATGAATTCTACCCCGAATGGGCCGCCCCACGATCCGACGACGCGGCGGATTGAATCTGCTAAGTGCTCATCCTTCAGCCCCGTAACCAGCAGCTTGCTTGCGCCGAAGGCGCGTGCGACAAGACCGAGATGTGTCGTCACCCGCTTATCTCGCTCCGCGCGATGGGAGAGGCGAAGAACTGCGACGTCCATATGTGTAATTGCGCATAGGGCATAATAAACCGCCCAATTCATGTTTTTATAACCGCTTCTGCTAAGTAAAAGGACTTCTTGCAGAGTCGCTAGTGAGTGGTATCTATGGTCAGAAAAGTAGTCAAATTCGGTGGGACTTCCGTCGGCGACGGGGATAGAGTTAGGAACGCCGCCAGGAGCATCGTGAAGGAAGTAGAGCGCGGCAACCAGGTGATAGTGGTGGTCTCAGCCATGGGCAAGACGACAAACGGCCTGCTCGAGGCGTTGGAGAAATCCACTGAAGGTAAATACTCTGCACAGATTAAGGATGACATAGCGGCGATGGGCGAAAGGACTTCGGTAAGAGTCTTATCAGCCGCGATAGAATCCATGGGTGTGAAGTCTAGGTACATTGAGCCGACTGGGAAGGATTGGCCGGTCATCACGAACTCGCGCTTCACGAATGCAGTCATCGACCTAGAAGCGACCAGGGAGCGCTGCAAGCAGCACCTAGAGCCGATGATAAAGCAGGGGATAGTCCCCGTCATCTGCGGCTTCCTAGGCGTGGACAAGATGGGGCATGTCACGACCATCGGCCGCGGCGGGAGCGACACGACTGGCGTCCTGATAGGCAACTGCATCGACGCGGATGAGGTAGTCATCGTCACCGATGTGGATGGCGTATACAGCGGCGACCCGCGAGTTGTCGATGGCGCGAAGCTGATAAAACGCATAGACGTCGAAGTGCTGTGGGACTTGGCAGTAGCAGGGGCTAAGGTCATGAAGTGGGACTCTTTAATCTACAAAGGCAAGCATCAGGTCTTGAGAGTAATCAACAACAGCTACATGGACCTGAGCGCTCCGGGAACTGAAATAATAGGTGAGTTTATGGAAACATCTGTCAAAAAACTGGCGAAGCCGCTTGGCAGCGTCACGGTAGCGGGCAAGAATCTCATAGAGTACACGGGCCTGCTGGCCAAGACGTCTAAGCATCTTGGAGATGGTGGGATAAACGTCTGGGGCGTCACTGTCGCACCGGACTCAATGACGTTCTTCATAGACGAGGAGCATGTGGAGAAGGGCACTAAGCTGCTGCACAACTTCGTCCTCCACGACGACAAGGCAGTGTCAGTAACGTCCTCGAAGGGGATTGGATTGGTCTATGTGACTTCGCCCAGTTTCATGGATGAACCAGGGGCGCTGGGCAAGATAACTGGTGCCATCGCTGAGGCAAAGCTGAACATAAAGGAAGTGACGACGTCCAAGAGCCAGATAATGGTCTTCGTGGACTGGAAGGACATAAACACGGTTTATGAGATAATAAACCTGCTATATGGCAAAAAGAAGTAGTCCTTCTTCATTTTCACAAAAACAAATAGTGTAGATTATGGACAAATTGAAAGTCGGGATCCTTGCAGGGACTGGGATGGTCGGGCAGAAGTATATACAGCTGCTTGAGGGCCACCCCTGGTTCGAAGTGACCTATGTGTGCGCCAGTGAGAAGAGCGCTGGGAAGAAGTTCTCAGAGGCCGTCGCCGGAAGGTGGCACATGCAGTCAGAGATACCTGATGGTGTCAAGGACATCATGATAGAAGACATCACCAAGATAGACAAGGCCAAGAAGTGCGACTTTGTCTTTTCGGCTCTCGATTCAGGCATTGCCAAGGAATGGGAACACCAGTACGCTGGCGCGGGGATACCTGTGGTGTCGAACGCGTCGGCTCACCGCCACACGCCTGATGTGCCCATGCTAGTGCCGGAGATAAACCCAGAGCACTTAGACATCATACCGGTGCAGAAGAAGAACAGGGGGTGGGACAAAGGTTTCATCTGTGTGAAGCCCAACTGCTCTCTCCAGAGCTACATAACGCCGCTGTTCGCGCTCAAGAAAGAGTACGGCGTGAAAAGGGCTGTGATAACCACTATGCAAGCGGTTTCCGGGGCAGGGCACCCAGGCGTCGCCTCATGGGATATCATTGATAATATAATCCCGCTCATCAAGGGCGAGGAAGAAAAAAGCGAGAAAGAGCCATTGAAGATTCTCGGTAAAATCAGTGGTAACCAGATAATTGATGCTACAGAGCCGAAGATATCAGCTCACTGCAACCGCGTCCCTTGTCTAGACGGCCACATGGCCACTGTTTCTGTCGAATTCGAGAAAAGGCCCGAGAGAGATGCGATTCTTAAGACATGGAAGAATTTCAGGGCTGAACCGCAGAGGCTAAAACTGCCGTTCGCTCCAGAGCAGCCGATAATCTACAGGGACGAGCCAGATAGGCCACAGACAAGACTGGACCGCAACGCGGACAAGGGCATGGCGGTTACAGTAGGGCGCCTCAGGGAGTGCAACGTCTTCCACTGGAGGTTTGTCGGCCTCAGCCACAACACGATTAGGGGGGCTGCAGGTGGTGGCATACTCAATGCTGAGCTGCTCAAGGCAAAGGGGTACATCTAAGCCCCTTCTCTTCTATTTTTTACCCGCTTTCTTCAAAGCCAGCAGCATGGAAGACCAAGAGGCTCTCTTCTGGGCGGATAAGTACGCCGACGACATAATTCATAGGGAGAAGTACTCTTACCTAGACAAGCCCTACACGCTCCCGAAGAAGCCCTCGATAAAAACGTCTTCCTCGTTATCCGGCGTGCTCCACATAGGCCGCCTGACCGACATAATCAGGGGCGAAGCTGTTTACCGCGCGCTGAAAAACAAGGGAATCCCAGCAGAGTTCATCTACGTCGCCGAGGACATGGACCCGCTAAGGAAGATACCCAAAGGAGTCCCGGAGTCCTATCGTGAGTATATAGGAGTTCCGGTCACAGACATCCCTGACCCATGGGGCTGCCACAAGACCTACGCTGATCATCACATAACTGAGTTCTTCGACATCTTCGCTGACTTCGTAGAGGTTGAGCCGGTGAGGTACTCGATGCGTGAGGAATATCGCAAAGGCAATTTTGACTGGGCTGTGAAGATTGCCCTGGAGAAATCAGAACAGGTCCGAGAAATCATCGATAGCTTCAAGGACATCAACCCGACACCTGCCGGCTGGGTGCCTTACCAGGCGATCTGCGAGAAGTGCGGCAAGATAATGACGACCGTGGTCGACAAGTACGAGAACGGCAAGGTCCACTACACCTGCAAGGATTATGATTTCAAGGTAGAGACTGCGAAGGGCTGTAGCCATGAGGGTTGGGCCGATGCTTGTGGGAAGAACGGGAAGATGGTGTGGAAGAGCGAGTGGGCGGCCCAGTGGAAGCGATGGGACGTTGTCGGTGAGGGGGCAGGCAAGGAGTATATAGTCCCGAACTCTGCGTTCTTCGTCAATGCACACATTTCAGAGAAGGTCTTTGATTACCCTGCAACCACGCCGATATTCTATGAGCATATCACTGTCGGCGGGGGCGGAAAGATGTCTGCCTCGGTAGGAAACGTTGTTTTCCCGCGGCAATGGCTGGAGATCGCACCCGCAGAGGCCCTTAGACTGCTCTTCCTTAAGCGCATCAACAAGACACGAGACTTCAAGTGGGAGGACACCCCGCAGCTGATGGACGAGTTTGACCAGATGGAGCGCGTCTATTATGGTGTGGAGAAAGCTTCGGATGAGAAGGAGAAACATCACCTGAGAAGATTATACGAGCTTGTGCTGACAGAGAAGCCGTCTAAGGAATATGTCGAGCGCATGCCGTACTCAATCGCAGCTATGGTCTCGCAGATAGCGCTAGGCAACGAGAAGAGGGTTGAGGGCATCATGAAGAGGCTCGGCTATGAGATGAACGAACGAAATAGGGTTATACTGCCACTAGCAGGCAAATGGGTCGCAGAGCATGGCGAGAAGCTAGAGATCCAAAAGACAGTACCAAAGAGCGCTGAGTCGCTTACTGCGCAGCAAAAGGGGGCCTTGTCAAAAATAGCTGACTTGCTTGACAAAGACTGGGAGAGGCAAGCATTTGCCAAAGCAGTTTTTGCTATTATAAAGGATATGGGAATGAAGCCGCCTGAGGTCTTCACTGCCGTTTATAGAGTGCTTATCGACGCAGATAAGGGCCCAAAGAGCGGAGCGTTTATACTCTCGCTAGACAAAGACTTCGTCCAGAAGAGATTCAGGTTACAAGGTTAATCAATCAAAGGACTTGTTGATACCGTCGTTTATGTGCTTCTGCGCAAGCTTCAGCATACGGGGATTCATCATCTGGCCGGTTCTCTTGAGCTTGCCGCCATCCTCAGTCACGAATTCGCCGTTCGAATCTACGAAACCCTCCTTGACGTCTGTTGTCACTTCCAGCACCTTAGCAGGCTTGCCGTCGACTATTCGTTCTTCCCAGCGTATCTTGCCTTGCGCGGATGCGCGTATGTTTTGTATGGCAGCGTATTCGCCCTTGCCACACCTATATCGGCTGCAGACTTCGGGGTTTGTCTGGCTCACTAGGGGGTTCGCGATGACTTCGCCTAGGGCCAGTCTAGGGTTCCCAATGAACTTGCACGTCTTAGACACCTTGCACCTTCCGCAAACTCGATGCGTCACATGGGTCATTTTTCTTTCTTCGCATATCTGCCGAAGTCGTCTAATGACTTTATGCCCACTGCCCACGCATCATGCCCTGACGCTGTGATGCCTTTCTCTTTGTTTTCCCTTATGAGTTCTTTTGACGCCTGACCTATTCTCTGTGGGTGGTCCTTGACGAACCTGCTGGAGCTCACGGCATACGCTTCCCCACCGTGCTCGAAGGTGACATATGTATCTGTTTCTGATCTCATAAGGTCTGCTTTAAGGCCAAGAGACCTTAGGGTGGCTACCAGCGCCACGCCATAATCCAAACAACCGCCTACCGCCCCATGAACCTGGCTGTGCTCCCTTGAGAAAATCGGCACCAATCCTGAATGCAGTATGTCAGTAGCGGTCCTCTTGCCATAAAGCTCTCTCATCTGTTCTGGCATGATTATGACTGGCTTGAGGCGCTTGACAGCAGCTATGACCGGCTGCACTGAGTCTACATCCTTTGTTATCTTGAACCCTGATGCGAACTCTTTGACAGTCGGGGTTATCTCCACCTGCCCGCCTGACCTCTGTTCGACGTGATGTATTTTGCCCGCAGAGACACGACTAGGGTGGAAGAACTGCGTCGTATGCCTCTTGGGTTTCTCCATATACTAAAATAGAGCATAAAGGCTAAAATACAGCACCTTTGTCGGCTATGGGACTTGAGTGATGCCCTCGCAGAATAATCAGCTCTCCAAATATTTGTCTAACTTGAACTTTAACAGGCCTTTTTCGATATCCCGCTGCAGGCTCTCAATATGTTCTGGTTTCAGTTTCTGACCGGTCCTCCACAATTGGCTGGAGCCTTCGGGGTGCTCAACAACCCATTCGCCCTTATGGGTGACAAATCCAGTCTTCAACCTTGTGCCTCTATCAAAAGTGGTGACGCGTAATACAGGGACCTTGCCCTTGTCCACCTCTTTCTCTTCCCAGAAGACCATCTTGAGCACGGGTTTCACTTTGCCGTTCACTATCCCTTCGTCCATAGTGGTGGAGGTCCTAGGGGCAGACCGTATCCGTTTTATCGCTTCCAGGTCACCGGCCCCGCAGCGGTAGAATGAACAGGCTTCGAAGCTGCCTGATTTTATCCCTCGCTGCATCTCCCCGATGGACATCCTAGGAGCGCCATGGAACTTACATACAAGGCTGTTCACGCAAGGGCCACACGTCGGATGCTTCTTGGGCTTCTCCATGGGTAAACTAGATGCTAAAAACTTAAAAGAGGTGTAGGAGTTATCTCTTCCGTAACCTTTCCACTGGCGGTTGCATCTTCTTGTGGTATGCATTGATTGACCGCTGCGGTTCTGGCACTATGCCTTTAGACCGCTTTATGCCCTCGGCTACGAAAGGCCTAAGGGCTTCAAAGTCCTTTCTGTCTCTGAAGGCATCGCCTCGCAATAGAGGTATTCGCTCCCCCCTGGATTTCGAAAGCACATCCTGCTCGATGGTCTCGCCTATCAGAATCTCACCCTTTTCAGTTATCCAGTGAGTAGCCTCATGCGGCTTGCCGTCCACAACCTTGCGGACCATTACACCAAGTGCGTTGACGGGACCATATCTCTTCCCGTCTATGTCCCGTATGTACTCCAATGGGGCCCATGGAGCGCCGGTCTTTGCAGCCGAGCGTATGGCCTCCCTGTACTGGTCTGTAAGGGCTGGCGCAGTCGGGCGTGGTTTTGAGCGGCGCGCGAACATCTTCGGTAGTTTCATGTCAATTACTTAGGTTCAAGGCTTAAAAATTATGTGCAGGGAGGGTAGTTAGGTTTGAAAAAGAGCTATTTTAATCGCATAAACGAGGCTCATACTTCAAACCCCGCCCTTTTCAGACCTTCCTTTATGTTTCGTTCCATCAGCTTCTGCCCTCGCGGTTCTAGGGTCTGGCCGGTCGTCACCAGCTTACCATTTTCTTCGATCACCCACTCACCCTTTCGCGTTAAGTAACCGGATTTAAGGAGTATGCCCTTTTTTTCGGTTGTGACTTCGATTACCGGCGTCTCTTTTCCATCAACTACTCTCTTCTCCCATACGCTCTGTCCCCTAGCCGCATCACGCACTTGCTTCGCCGCCTTAGCCACCGCCGTATTGCATCTTAGATACCTACACGCTGTGGAATCTCCCATATTGGGGTTCACCTTTAATTCACCGGGGGCTACTTTGGGCGTTCCGCTGCGCTTGCACGTGGGTCTGATCCTACATATGTGGCACACTTCAGGCGGGAGATGTGTCATGGATGTCATCGTGCATGTTTATCCAATAAAAGGATTAGAATGCGGGAGAAGGGATTCGAACCCTCGAAGTCCTAAGACACAGGGTCTTAAGTCCTGCCCGTTTGACCAGGCTCCGGCACCCCCGCAAAGGGAACTGGGCAATATTGAGTTTAAGGGATTAAAAAGATGAGTCAGCCTTTCCTAGTCAGCCGCTTCACGACAATTATTATGATCAAGAGGATTATCAGGGGCACCACCACCAGCCCGATAATTGTAAGGATGTTCATGACGCCTTCTTGAGATATGCTTGTGGCAGTCGCGCTTCCTGGCGCACTAGGCGTCCCCCCAGTCTGGCTTCCAGCTGCAGTGCCGCTAGCAGAGCCACCTTGCACACCCCCCTGCGGAGCCGTCGCCTGCACGCACCCAGTAAGCTCAGGGTTCCACTCATAACCATCATTACAAGCATATTCCGTGCCCACCAGGTGAGCATTCGCCGGAACCTGCTGTGCGACACATCCTTTTAGGTTCGCACCTTGATCGCCAGGCTGGCATGCTTCATTTGGGTAGCACATGCACTCTGGCGCGATTTGACAGGTATCACCTTTGCTTGGCTCGCATATGCCCTCCATTATCGGCGGCCCTCGCGTGAGCGGCTTGAAATCTAACTTCGCTAGGAATGCTTCAGCGGTTATCTGACCGCCAAGGAATGCGACACCATCTGCAGGCTTGCCCACAACCACCATTATCTGGCCGTCGTCGAAGTGCTGCTCGATTATGACGGACACGACAGACGGCATGTTGTCTGAGACCACTTTGAGTACACCAGCGACTTTTGCCAACTCTGCATCGAACGTGCCGAAAGCCGAGACGGATTGGTTGTAGACAATTGTGACTTCACTACCCACAATGGAAACCGATGAGCTTGATATGCCATTGGCTGAGAGCGCATTCTTGATCGCATCCTCCTGCGCGCTAGCTAAGCACATGAAGGCCACGACCAAAAATGGAATCAGTCGTTTCATCTTAGATCTTCACTGCAGATGTCAGCTCGGCGTTGCCCGGCAGTTTGCCCTTATAACCCCAGAACGTGCCACCTGTTTTCACAAGATAGTCCATAAGGCTCGTATCGTCGAATGAGTAACATGCAAACATGAAGAGGTAGTCCAACTCGGGCTCTTCTATTCGCTTATTGGCGACAGCGTTTATCTTGTCTTTGTTCGCCCCTGTGAATTTTGAGACATATGTCTCGTATTGGCAGGTGTAGTTGAACCCCTTAGGCTGGTTGGTCATGGCAGCTATCGCCTGTTTGATTGAATACCCGCCAGTAGTAGCCTGCGCAGACTCCATGGTCGGTATTGACGTCGTCTTGCCTGCTTCAGGCTCCTCACCGTGCCCGAAGTACGCGACCGCCTTTGTAGATGGCCGCGACAAGTAAGTCGCTATGTCGTTTATGTGGACAACGTCCATTGTCGGTGCTAGAATGTAGCCAAGGGAGGCATATTTTTTCCTTATCATCTCCTGATCATCTGCAGTCCACCATTTGTGGTAGCTGCTTAAGCTGTCTGAGACAAATGAATACGCCATCTTTGGAGCACACAATGTCTTTTGGTCCCTGTACTCGCTAGAGGGGTCACATACTCCGCCTGACGCGTTACAGTTGCAGTCCACCTCGCAGTCGATGCAATCCTCATTCGGGTCGCATTTGAGGTCGCCGCATCGCGGTGTTGTGCCACCGCCTACGATAATCGCACACCCGTAAGTGTCTGCGTTAGGGTCGCTCGGGCTGCAGGCAAGGCCTTCAAAGCACCTGCAGTCTTGCTGGCAAGACGCGCAGCTCTCGCCGCTCTCCCAATTGCAAGTCCTGTCTCCGCATGCGCCACCACCAACCACGCAATTCCGCGGCACTCCCGATTCCCAGCTGGGATGGCCGGCAGTGTTCGCCAGCGAGTCGCATGTATACCCCGCTGGGCAAACGCAGTCAGAGGGTGAATTGGCGCAGTCCTCGTTATCCACGCATTCGATTGTGGTTCCCATCACACTGTTTTGGCATATGCCGTCACCCGCCGTCTTCTGCTTCACGCAATCGCAGAAATCGGAATATGCGTCATTCCGGCACGTGGAGGAACTACCGCTAGCGCAGCATGCACTTGCACATGACAGTAGCGCTGGGAAGTAGATGTCTTGGGTGCATTCATTGAGATTGACATCCGACGAATGTTGGTTAGCTTCGTCACATGCGTATTCACAATCATCAACACATGATAGATATGCGCAGTCGCTTCCCAAGTTACAGTTAGCTGCGACGCATTGCTGATAAGCGGCTTGGTCGCAACTGCCTAAAACCGCAAGTGATGACAAAAGTAGTAGGAATAATCCTGCGCAGAGTCTTATCGTCATTGCAACCGTTAAGATTATTAAACAACGATTAAAAGTCAGAGCTTTGCAATCACTGCATCGCCGACCTCAGTGCACTTCGACTTCCCGCCTAAGTCCCCCGTGCGGATTTTTCCTTCAGCTAGCACAGCTTCAGTTGCGTTAACAATCGCGTTGGCAGCCTTCGTCTCGCCCAGCTGTTGCATCATCAGCGCGCCTGCTAGTATTGTTGCAGTCGGGTTTGCTATGTTTCGCCCGGCTATGTCCGGGGCTGACCCGTGAACAGGTTCAAACATGGAGACACCCTTCGGGTTTATGTTCCCGCTTGCTGCCAAGCCTATCCCCCCTTGCACCGCAGCTCCCAAATCGGTTATTATGTCACCGAACATGTTCGGTGCCACGACAACGTCAAACCACTCCGGCTTAGTCAGGAAGTACATGGTAATCGCATCGACGTAGTTGTAGTCCAGTTCTATACCTGGATAACCCTTGGCTACTTTCTCACAGACATCCCTCCACAAGCCGTAGATGTTCGTCAGCACGTTGGCCTTGTCGACCGAGGTGACCCTCTTCCCGCCAC
>Ga0315273_10011390_pt1 | contig 11374 bp, 13 predicted proteins | sample YL17G02_0_MG_FD_205753 | JGI IMG/M metagenome (GOLD analysis project Ga0315273, IMG submission 205753) | Sediment microbial communities from Yellowstone Lake, YNP, Wyoming, USA - YL17G02_0 | ecosystem: Environmental > Aquatic > Freshwater > Lake > Sediment | place: USA: Wyoming | collected...
AGGATGCTTGAGAGGGCACCACAATCCATAGCCTGGAGTAAATTCCTTCCAGTCTGGTCTGAGCTCGGCAGGACAATCCGCTTCCGTGACGTGACACATGTCCGGCCCTGTCGAGGTCTTGCGCAGACCTCCAATCAATCGCTCGGTCCATTGCATCAAGGGCACGGTGCGATCCACCAACGGGACGCTCGATGCGGCTTTTACCTGATAACTCTGTGTCGACGGGGTCGGCGGAGTCAGTAAAATTGCTTGTCTGTAGGGAACCAACCGGCGCGTTTCATTGACGAAGAGAAATTGCAGTTCTTGCTGGGTCTGGGCGGCGCGAACCATCCCTTCCACCTGAAGCAGCGTGTAGACCACCGCGTTCTTCGGCAGGCTCTGTGGCTTACTTTCTGCTGCGATCATATCAGCGTGGGAGCTCAGCGAACGAGGCGGTCCCGCTCATGCCTGCCAGCACATTGTGAGGTTGGGTGCGAAACAGGCCTTTCACCTTCACCGTCTGGCTGGCAGGATCGACATTCGCGCCGATGTCCTGAACCGCGGCGGGGTACCGAAGTCCCGTTTCATCGACGGCGTACTCGAAGGGCGTGCCGACCTTCAGCCACGCGAGGGACTTCGACGGTAGAATGATCTCGATCTCCAGCAGGCTATCATCCAACAAGCTGATGAGCTGGTCGTTGGGAAAGACATTTTCGTGTTCGTTTACGATCATTTTGACGACACGTCCGGGAAAGGGTGCGCGCACCGTGCAGCCGTTCACAGTGACTTGCGCAACCTTCACGGCAGCGGCCGCTTTTTCCGCGTCGGCCTGAGAGACCGCGAGTTCGAGACCACCAACAGCTTGGTGTTTGGCGAGCTGGAGGTTGTTCTCGTAGGTCTTCTTTTTGCCGCGATGTTCCGCCTGGACGCTCGCTAGTTCCGCCTCATACTTCGAACAGTCGAGGGCGACCAGGAGGGCTCCTTTTTTAAACCGCTGTCCCTCCTTGAAGGGCAGCTGGCTGATCCGGCCCTGGACCTGGCTGGCTAAGGTGGCTTGTGCGGTCGCCTTCACCACCCCGCGGATCGTGCTGAGTTCTGCCGCGCTGCTTGCGGGCTTGGGATCTGACTTGGTGCCGGCCGCCGCGAGCCACATCGGCATCAGGAGCCACAGGCCCAGGAGCACGCCACCGACCAGCGGCCAGCCGGTGCGGGTCACTTGAGCAACTCCTTGCTCTTCGCCCATCGCGTACGAACTTCGAGGGCAAGGTCAGACACGCTCTGTACCTGCGTCAGATCGTTGGGCAGCACATCTTCTCCGACGGAGGCCAGGAGCGACGCCCAGGCGGCTTGGAGTTCCGCCTCCGCGGCATCGTATCGCAGTTGCGCCGCCACCTGATTGACTCGCTCGCGCAGCACGGCCTGTTCGCTCAACCGGGCCGCCCGCCATGCCACGCGCGTCTGCTCGGTAATTTGGGACTGCGTGTCGTGATAGAGCCGCGTCGTCGAGGTTTCTTTCTTCGCTTGTGCCACCTGCGCCACGCTGACATGCACTTGCGACATGATGGCCATGGTCAGCGCGAGGTTCTGCGTGTGTAGAACCTTATCTTGCGCCTCAATAGTTTTCGCCCGGGCCGGATACCGAAAGATGTTCAGCAAATTCCAACTGGCCCGTGCGGCATAGGCGGCCCAATTGTTATTGAAGAGAAAGCTGTTGCTGTTGTAATTCCCGCCGATTTGGAGATTCAGGCTGGGGAGCATTTCGAGAATCGCCGCTTTGGTCTCGCGCGCGTTGATGCGACGACGGTAATCGATCATCCTCAGCTCCGGGCGTGCTTCCAGAGCCCGATCCTCCAGCACCGTCAGATCGAGCGGAAGGTTCAGCGTTCTGGCCTCTCGCTCCGGAACCATGAGTACCATCCCTTCCTCTTGGCCGGGGGGAAGATTCATCAGCGCGGCCAATTGAAGCTTCGCCGTGGAGAGATCCCGGAACAGCTGTTGAATGAAGCGCTGCGTATTGAGGAGATCGAGCTTGTATTGCAAGGGGACCAGCGGCGTACTGAGCTTTTCGTCCTGGACGGCTTGGGCCTTCTCGAGCGCGCTCTTGACCCACTCATCCAGCATCTTCAGGGACGGAAGAATCCGCTCCGCGCTGACGGCACGCCAATAGGCGGCCCGCACATCCTGCAGCACGCGATTGGCCACGCGCCGCCGTTCTTCCTCGGCGATCAACACGTCGTCGGCCGCCTGCTTCGCCCGGATGTACGACATGCCGAAATCCAAGACATTCCAACTGAGCGACAAATCGGCCGAGAACACGTTTTTCTCAGACGAGGTAAAGGGGGGGAGAAACGACGTCACTGTAGGCAAGGACGACGCAGATCCTCCCGGGTAATTGCTGCGGCCGTCGAATCCTGCGTTCGCCGCGAGCCGAGGCAACATTGCATAGTGAGCCAGGTCGAGTTGGGTCTGTGCCAGCATCTTGTGCATCAGCTCGACGCGCGCGTCGAGGTTATACTTCAGCGCCCGCGCCATCGCTTCGTAGAGATCGATCGGGCCCGAGACTGGCTCTTGATCCTTTGTCAGAACGGCCCGGTCTTCTTTCGCTCGTGATCGCACCTCGTCCGTCGTCAATGGTATCGGTTTGATCGCACAACTGCTCAGACCGATGACGGCGACAGTCGTCAGCACCGCCAGCAAAAGGCTGGTCATGCCGCAAGATCGTTTAGACGGAGAATTCGGACCGTTCACTACGTCACTCCCTGCTCAGGCACATTCGTTGAGTCCCCCCCCCGTTTCACCCCGTGCCAGACAACGGAGCTCTGCTGACCGATCACTGATCGGGTCAATGCCTATGTAGATTCTTATCAAGGTACTTGAATGCCGTAATTTGTCATCATTTTTTCGCTTTTGGTACATCTCTTCATCAGTTTGTTCATGGCCACATCGTTGCACACACCTCCTCGGTCGCACAGAAGCGGCTGCAGAAAACCTGTTTTTCCTTTTTGTGCCTCACATTTCTTGGTAGCTTGCATACGAGATGTTGGGAATGTGTCCCTTTCGGTTGACAACAGCTCCATCCATCACCAGGGAGATCTTTATGAAAACGCCGGGACCAACAGCGACTGCAACGAGCCTGCCCTCGGCAAGCCCATCACAGCCAAGTCAGCCCACCAATGCCGCTCCGACGGTCCAGTTTGATGTCTCCAACCTCCAGAGTTCCTACGCCAACGTGTGCAACGTGTCTTCGACCCGTGAAGAAGTGGCGTTGGCCTTTGGCGTCAATTCTGTATGGGAGCGGGGGCAGGCGAATATCCAGGTTCAGCTGACGAACCGTATCGTGCTGAACCCCTACGCGGCGAAGCGGTTTGCTGCCGTGCTCACTCGCGTGGTCGCCGAATATGAGTCCAAGTTTGGGACGTTGAAGGACGACGCCAGACCACAAGCCAATGCGGCCTAAGTAATCCCGCCGGATGTCGTCTAGTCCGGAGAGGACGTTTCAGCAGCCTTGCAGGTATGTAATCGACTACAGCGCGCGACCGCCCGGCCAGCCAGAAATCCCGTCGCCCAGGCCCAGTGGAAATTGAAGCCACCAATCCGACCATCACAGTCGAGGATCTCGCCGATCAGATAGAGTCCTGGAACCAACTTGGACTCCATCGTCCTGAAGTTGATCATTCCGAGAGGGACCCCACCCGCCGTCACTTCTGCGTAGTTCCAGCCGCGATCGTGTTTGACTGGGAATGTGAACTTGGTCAACGCAGCGAGCAGACGATCTCGGTCTTTTCGCGGCAGTTGTGCAACCGCCGTCCTCGGATCACATTCGACGTGGGAACAGAGCGCCTCGGCAAACCGCTCCGGTATCTGTTGAGCCCATATCTTCAGCAATGATCGCCGGGGATTGTCCGTCGCTTGCTCCATCAACCACGACTTCGCCTGTTCTTGCGTCTGACCGGGCAAGAAGTTTCCATAGACCTCAACGGTTTCTCCCTGCTCATGCCCGAGTGTCCAGAAGCGGCTCGCGTCCATCACGACCGGGCCGCTCATCCCGAAATGTGTCCAGAGCATGCTTCCTGTTCGGCAGTCGACTTTGCGACTCTTCACAATCGTCGTCAGTCCGACCTCCTGCGAGAGGCCGGAGAGGTGCTTGTGGAACATCGTGTCCTCAAGAATGAGCGGCACGAGCGCCGGAACGGTGGCGGTCACGGGGTGGCCGAGTCGGCGGGCGAGGCTGTACCCAAACCCGTCACTCCCCGATTTGGGAATCGACCGGCCCCCGGTCGCCAGAATGACCTTCCTGGAGTGCAGCGTTCCGTGACTATGATGAACTAAGAACCCGGCTTGATGACCAGAAAGACGATCGACGCCCGTCACGCGATGGTCAGGATGAATGATGACACCCAGCGCGCGACATCGATCGACGAGTGCGGTCAGGATAGTTCGCGCCTTGTCGGTCACAGGGAAGAGCTTGCCGGTCTCTTCGCGTTTGAGGTCGACGCCCAGAGAGGCAAACCAGTCGATCGTGGCCTGAACCGGAAACGCGGCCAGCACGTTCTTGATGATATGGCGATTGCCGAAGAAATCGGTGGGTGTCACGACATCGTGCGTCACGTTACACCGTCCCCCTCCCGACACGAGAATCTTGGCGCCGATCGTCTTCGCGCCATCGAGAAGCACGATGCTCTGCGGACGATCGCCCTTCACGGCCGCCTCTGCCGCGAAAATCGAGGCTGTCATCCCGGCGGCTCCTGCACCGATCACCGCAACATCATGCATATCGTCATGTTTAGACATTAGAGAGTTTTAACTGCCAGTTAACACCCTGTTAATCTTGCAATGCTAGAGTTTCCCTTGTGAAAGGCCGACTCGTCGGCATTGAAACACATGAAGATCAGGAGGTGGACACGATGACCTGTCAAAAATGCAAAGGGTTGATGGTGAAAGAATGGCGGCCGGAGTTTTCGCAGGAAGCCGCGGTGCTTCGCTGTATCAATTGCGGGCTGGTCCTCGATCCGTTGATTGCACAGAATCGCGTGACCCCATTACGCGCGAAACAGCGGGTCCTGAATGCGGCGTGATGGTTCGTTCGAGCTCGTGAGTCAGTTCGGTCGGTCGGGGCGATGTGCCGAACCGACCGAATTGGACAGGTGTGGACGTTGCGCTCGTGGTTAGACCGAAAACTCCGCCCATAAGAATGTGTGATCTGAGGGGTCTTTCGCTCGCCGCGGCTCGACGTCCACCTCTACCCTGACACAGTGCTCTGCCAACGAGGCCGTCGCCAGAATATGGTCGATGCGCCAGCCTTTATTCGCTTCCAGCGAGCCTGGCGCCCGGTAATCCCAAAACGTATACTGCTGTCGGTCCGGATAGAGTTTCACGAACACGTCCTGAAATCCCCACGCCAACGTGTTCTCATACGCCCGCCGCGCATCCTCGTGATAGCAGACATGCTTGAGATGTTTCTCGGGGCTGTGCACGTCCATCGGCCGCGGAGCAACGTTCATGTCACCGCACCAGATAGCCGGTTTGTTCGGCGACATATGCTTCTCGAAATACTTGCGGAGTCGATTGTACCAGCTAAGCTTGTATTGATACTTGGGTGAGTCGATCTCGAACCCCTGCGGCACGTAGGTATTGACGATGGGAATCCCTTTGATCACCACACGCAAGAGCCGCGCGTCCTCCGATTCGCCTCCATCATCAAACCCGTATGCCGCCGCTTCCGGTTTCTCCCTGCTCAATATCGCGACGCCGTTGTAAGACTTCATCCCCCGGTAGGTGATTTCGTACCCGGATTCCGCCAATGCCAGCAACGGAAACTCGCTGTCCTGGACTTTGGTTTCTTGAAGACAGAGCACATCGGGCTTCCGCGTGGCCAGCCAGTCGAGCACGATCGGCAAACGTTTGCGGAGAGAATTGACGTTGAAGGTGGCGATCTTCATTCAAAGACCTATCAATATTCAGGCCGCCGCATCCTAGCAAAAGACCCACGGGGGAACAAGGCGAGTGATAGGGTCGAGGTTCCCCAACATAGAACGGCCCTCAGGAGGCAAGACCTCCTGAGGGCCAGGCAATCAACTGATGCGACTGCGAGAACTTATGGCGCGGCAGCAGGAGCGGGGGCTGACATCGGAGCAGGAGCTGCCGGAGCGGCTTTTGCCCCTTCCTTGTGCGTCTGCGTCTTGGTTTTGGGCTTCTCCTTCTGTTCCTTCGACTTGCCCTTCGTCTTCTTCTGATCTTTCGACTTGCCCTTCGCCTTCCCCTGTTCTTTCGTCTTGCCTTTCGTCTTCTCCTGTTCCTTCGTCTTGCTCTTCATCTCTTCCTTATTCACCATCATATCGCCCTTCATCGCATCGTTCTCAGTCTTCATCTCGTCCTTCATATTACCCATCTCGCCCTTCATGACCTCCTCAGCCAGGGCCAGCGAGCTGGCTCCAATCAGGCACAGAGCGGCAAAGGCAACGACGATCAATTTCTGCATGCGGCACCTCCTTGTAGGGACATGAGTGTGAGATGAGCCAATGGTGTGGTGATTAGGCAAAGCCGGCCCCAGCGTTGCACGTCTTTCGGGGCCTGTCAAGGACCGCCAGGACCGGCCTTGCGACGCGCTGTCGAACGCCCGTTCAGCACATGGAGACCAGGTTGCGCAAAAGACTCGCCTGCTCGACGCGCGCGCGACCACGATCGGGGACGGGGAATCTCAGGACCAATGCACGCGACCGGCTTCGGGTAGTTGAGTCGTGATCCGAAGCTCCGGAGTTAGAGCTTCGAGTTGGTAGTCTGCTCCAACAACTTCATCTGACGATCAGAGCATTACTTAGGGTTGAGCGTATCATGGGTTCCCGGCACGCATTCTTCGCGTTTCCACTGTTTCAGAATCTTCTGTTCGTCGAAGTTCAAGGTATAGCGGTAGCAATACAACATTTCTTTGGAACCTTCCCCTGACTTTCCCATCAACGAGGTGGCTTGCTTCGTGGCATTGTCCAGACCAGCAAAATGCATCGAGCTCAATTCCTTTTCGGCCAAGGGCACGCGATAGGTCCAGACTGAATCCCCTCCGAGAACGGGTGTCTTCGCCGTATGGGGCGGCCCCAACTTCTCTGTCACCTCGTCTTGCGTGAGTCGATCCACGCCCTTCTTGAAATAGCCGTCGCGCCACGGACCTCCGCAGGCGAGCATCGTCCCTGCGAGTAGGAGCATCCCGACCGTACAGAAGTGCTGACGCACTCGTCTCATGACTTGGACTGGTCCTTGTGCTCTTGCATGCGCTTCACGCGACAATAGAGCGCATAGCCTTGGGCCAACATGCCGGTGGCCAGCAAACCCAACGCCGTCTGCAGCCACCGTGCTCCTGTGTCTTCCAGTCCATAGATCCCGATGACGAACCCGAGCGCAATCGCCACAATCCCCACGAATCGCGCCGTCATCCCGTTCATGCGCCGGTTGATGGGAGCCGGCTCGTTGTGCATCGCCATAGGGGGTACGCTACACTGGATGGCGCTGCCGGTTCAACTCCGCTTCGCGCGAAAGTTTTTGGACACAGCTCCAGCGCCCACTTTCGAATCGCCTAGGTCAACCAGGTCCATTGCGAGAAGGTGGCAGCCTGCCCGACTCTCCGCCCCTCGGCATCCACGACATTCCAGATAAGGGCGTTCTCGACGAGAAAGCGGCGTCCGGTTGAAGCAATTCTCACACCTTGATAAGTGTCGAGATAGCCGCGTGTTCTGGCTTGCTCCAACATCCATTCGCGTTCGGCCCGATTCGTGGACTCCGCCGTCAGGCGCGACGGTGTCCGCGTCAGATCCTCCCAGGTCATTTCCCATAGCTCCAACGCGATCTGATTGCCGTAATTGAGGAGAGGGTCCACTTCCGTCCCGTGGGAGACGACGACAAAGGGAGACTGGAAGAGCGCGTGGGCCTGATAGTCCGGATCGCCCGCTCGTTCAAGCAGTTCACGCCCGGTCCAGTGACGGAAACTGTTGAGTAGCAGTTGCGACCACTCTATGACGGCGGGATTGGTCCAAATCTGAGAAGTCACGGCACAATCCTCTGGTGAGCTGCAGGGCAGGGGCCTCGTACCCACCGACTAGGCGGTGGTACCATGTCTGTTCGGTCAACGCAAGAATAGGGTGAGCACTCTTGTACAGACCATAGGAGGACTCTGTATAATGTGACCTCCTCTCGAATGAACCATTTTGAGTGTGACCGATCATTGAGGAATCACCATGGCCGCTCAGACTCTCTTCGAAAAAATCTGGGAGTCCCACATCGTCCGCGCAGAGCCTGACGGGACTACCCTGCTCTATATCGATCGTCAGCTGGTCCACGAAGTGACGTCGCCGCAGGCGTTTGAAGGACTCAAGCTCTCGGGCCGCCGGCCTCGACGTCCGGGTGCCACGTTGGCGGTGCCGGATCACAACGTCCCAACCACCGACCGGACCATGGGCATCGCCGATCCCCTCAGTGCGAAACAGATCCAGACGCTGGAGGAGAATTGCCGTGACTTCGGCATCACGCTCTTCGGCATGAACGACATCCGCCAAGGCGTGGTGCACGTGATTGGACCCGAACAGGGCTTTACCCTGCCGGGGACGACCATCGTGTGCGGCGATTCGCACACTTCGACACACGGAGCGTTCGGCGCGTTGGCCTTCGGCATCGGCACCAGCGAAGTGGAGCATGTGCTGGCCACCCAGTGTCTGGTGCAGAAACGGCCCAAGACCATGGAGATTCGCGTGGACGGTATGCTCTCGGGTCGGTGCTCGGCGAAGGATGTGATTCTCGCAATCATCGGAAAGATTGGAACAGCCGGCGGAACCGGCTATGTCATCGAGTACACGGGCTCGGCGATCCGCGCCCTCAGCATGGAAGGGCGCATGACACTCTGCAACATGTCGATCGAGGGCGGCGCGCGCGCCGGGATGGTCGCACCGGACGAGAACACCATCGCCTATATCAAGGGACGTCCCTTGGCACCGAAGGGAGCGTTGTTCCAGCAGGCCGTGCAAGCGTGGCAATATCTGAAAACCGATGCGGACGCGACGTACGATATGACCGTCACGATGCGGGCCGAGGACATCGCGCCGCAAGTCAGCTGGGGCACGAGTCCCGGCATGGTGACTGGAATCGATCAACGAGTTCCGGACCCGCGTACGATCACCGACGAGAACCAGCGCCAGGCTACTGTGCGGGCGTTGGAATACATGGGCCTCATCCCGAACATGCCCATGACCGATATCAAGATCGATACGGTATTCATCGGATCCTGCACCAATTCACGCATCGAGGATCTTCGCCTGGCCGCGAGCTTGGCGAAGGGCAAGCATGTCGCGAAGACCGTTCACGCGATGGTCGTGCCCGGTTCCGGTCTCGTGAAACAGCAGGCTGAACAGGAAGGGCTCGACCGACTGTTCAAAGAGGCGGGATTCGAGTGGCGGGAAGCCGGCTGCAGTATGTGCCTGGCGATGAATGCCGACGTGCTTCAGCCCGGAGAGCGCTGCGCCTCGACCAGCAATCGAAATTTCGAAGGGCGCCAGGGGGCCGGCGGCCGGACCCATCTCGTGTCGCCGGCGATGGCAGTAGCCGCGGCGGTCGAAGGCCATTTTGTCGACATCAGGAAGTGGGCGTGAGAAGCGTGAGGCGTAAGGGGTTAGGCGTGAGGGAGTTGACGAACAGATTTCAAGAGATTACGCACGCTTCACGTTTCACGTTTCACGTTTCACGAGGGTCATGATGCAAGCTTTCACAGCACTCACCGGGTTAGTCGCCCCACTGGACCGCGTCAATGTCGATACCGATCAAATCATTCCGAAGCAATTTCTGAAGACAATCAAGCGGACCGGGCTCCGCGAAGGCTTGTTCTACGATTGGCGTAAGCAGAAGGACGGGTCACAGGACCCGGCGTTCTTTTTGAATCAACTGCGCTACCAGGGCGCGACGATTCTCCTGACGCGCGATAACTTCGGTTGCGGATCATCGCGTGAACATGCCCCCTGGGCCCTCCTCGACCAGGGCTTCCGTTGTGTCATTGCGTCGAGCTTCGCCGACATCTTCTACAACAACTGCTTCCAAAACGGCATGCTGCCCGTGGTGCTGAAGGCCGGCGAGGTCCTGGCGATGATGAAAGACGTCCTTGCGACGCCCGGGTACCAACTAACGGTGAACCTCGAAAACCAGACGGTGACCACTCCGGACAATACCCATTGTCGCTTCGAGATCGACCCCTTCAGAAAAGACTGCTTATATCGGGGTCTCGACGCCATCGGATTGACCTTGCAACATGAGGCAGCCATCGCTGCCTACGAAACTCGACGGAAGACTGAGGTTCCCTGGTTATTCTCGGATCTTCGGTCAAGAATCGAGGAGATTTCCGCATGAAGCGGCTGTTGCGCGCGACCATGATACTCACGTTGCTTCTGGGAGCGGCCTATCTGCTCGTCGCCTTCAACTACAGCTATTCCGACGGCAGTCGAGCCGGCTACATTCAGAAATTTTCCAGAAAGGGGTGGGTCTGCAAGACGCATGAAGGGGAGATGGCCATGACCACGGTACCGGGCGTAGCCCCGGTATTGTGGGTCTTTTCAGTCTCGGATGAGAAAGTGGCGTCACAACTCTCGCAGGCCATGGGAAAACGATTGGTCCTGCACTACAAAGAGTATCGCTATCTCCCCACGAATTGCTTCGGAGAGACCGCCTACTTCGTCGATCGCGTCGAGATCAGTGAATAGACTCCCACCTTCTGGCGGCCCACGCCTCTCACCTGAACTTGAGCGATTGCAGCAACACCGTCCATGAATAATGCGGGCTCGGCCGTCCAGCATGGACCGTTCCGGCCGATGCCCCAGGCTGCCGGCCCGCCGCAAGCGATCATTTCGTTCCAATCACCGAAGTCTCACGGCTGATCCGCAGTCATGCCATCACGGACACACCAGACTTGGACGCTGTGGGCCCAATTGATGAAGGTCGCACCGCCGCCCAATCCGAAATGCACGCCCCACGAGCCCCTGGGGTCCTCATCAACCCTCGTCGCCGACCAATAGACGGCCGACTGGACAGCCAGAAACGGATGGCCCGGTGGAAGAGCCAAGCGTGGAGGTGCTACGGATGGATCCACCAGACTGGCCAACTCTTCGAGGGACGGCAGCCGCCAGCCTTTCTGGCCTCCGACATTTTTCTCGATGCAGGTGTGGCGGGCCACGCTCCACTTGGCACTTGTTGTCTGAGGGGACTTTTCCCAAACCAGGCCGGTTTTTTTATCCAACACCGCCTCGCTGTTGAAGGCCGGCAGGATGACAAACCGCTGCGCCGCCGGCAGGGCTTTGTCCAGGTTCTGGGTGACGTCCGGTAGGTCGGTCGATACTCCTTGCGCGCCCGCTGGCGAGTCTGCACTACCACCGCC
>Ga0315273_10011391_pt1 | contig 11374 bp, 17 predicted proteins | sample YL17G02_0_MG_FD_205753 | JGI IMG/M metagenome (GOLD analysis project Ga0315273, IMG submission 205753) | Sediment microbial communities from Yellowstone Lake, YNP, Wyoming, USA - YL17G02_0 | ecosystem: Environmental > Aquatic > Freshwater > Lake > Sediment | place: USA: Wyoming | collected...
GCCTGCGAGTCCTTACCGCCGCTGGAGCGGACGAAGACGTGGTGGAAGTCGTGCAGGTTCACCGCCACCTCGGCTGTGCGCTTCCCGCGCACCAGGCTACTTGCATTCACGAGTGTCTCTGAGCAATCCATCGTCGTGTCCTTCTGGCCCCTCGGGCCGGTTGTGCTGCCCCTCTTCGACGTACCATCTTCACTGCCATTCAAACAATTCGTCAGCGAGGCGCAAACGCTTTTGCGAGCATCGCGGCGTCAGCCACGACCACATCCTCACACGCGCGCTGGTAAGCCAGCCGAGTGCGCTCGCACGGGTTGCCTACCCACCGGAGCAGTGCTGCGTTGCGCAGATTGATCAGAGCCATCGTCTGTCCTGTCTGGCCCCTCGGGCCGGTTGTACTGCTGCTGCGTGAGACGTGCCGCATTCAGCGGCATTCACACAATTCGACAGGCCCCCGCAGGGGGGCCGCCCCGGTCACCAGCCGCTGTGCTGCTCGATACCATCCGCATCGATGTATGTGTCGCACCAGTCCGAGGGCACCGGCACCTGTGGGGCCTGTGCTGCTGGTGCCTGTGCTGCTGGTGCCTGTGCTGCTGCTGCGCCGCAGGCGAGGTGCGAGGCTCCGTCAGCCTTGCTCCAGTTGATCTGCTCACCGACGGGGAAACGGACTGAGCACACCTTGCACAGGCCGGGGAATTTCGCTGGGAATGCCATGTTCTTGCCTTCTGGCCCCTTGGGCCGGTTGTACTGCTGCTGCGTGAGACGTGCCAGCTTCACTGGCATTCACCGAATTCGACAGGGGCCTCTGCTGCCTCTGCTGCCTCTGCTGTCTGCTGTCTGCCGCCCCCTGGGGGCTCTTGCTGCCCCTCTTCGACGTGCCAGCTTCACCGGCATTCACACGACAGCGAAAATAGGTAGGATACTGTAGGGAATCGCCGGAAAGTGGCACTTTTCGGCGGGGGGTCAAAACACGGCTAAGTATGCGTAATCATTCAGCTTTTCACCACATCATCTCGGTTCTTTTCCGGCGCGTGTCGATTGTCGTGAATGGACTGAATAGACCCACGTCGAAGAGGGGCAGCAATCGGCCCCAGGGGCCAGACAGGACAGCAGATGGCGCTCGTGGTCAGCTATGGGATGGGTCTGGACAGCACAGCGATGCTGGTCGTGATGGCTCAACGGGGCATGCGCCCCGACCTGATCCTCTTCTCGGACACTGGAGGCGAGAAGCCGGAGACCTACGCCTACCTGGACGTGATCAACCCCTGGCTCCGCAGCGTGGGGTTCCCCGAGGTCACAATCGTGCGCTACGCCCCTGTGCGTGCCGCCTATGACACGCTGGAGTCCAAGTGCCTCGCCAACGAGACCCTGCCGTCCCTGGCCTTCGGAGGCCACTCGTGCTCGACCGTTTTCAAGATCGAGACCCAGATCAAGTACCTCAAGACGTGGGCCCCCGGCCTCGCAGCCATCGGGCGCGGGGAGCGAATCCAAAAAGCCATCGGGTACGACGACTCCCAGGCCGACCGCCGTCGCCGCACCAAGGCCGACAAGGTCGTGGCCAAAAAGCGTCTGGCTGTCGCGGAGCGCACAGACTGTGGCAAGGCCCCGCTCGCGGAGCAGTGGGAGGCCGCGCACTGCGAGTACCGCTACCTGCTACAGGACTGGGGCCTGGAGCGCACGGAACTGACCGCTGTCATCGAGGCCGCTGGCCTGCCGGTGCCCGAGAAGAGCGCGTGCTTTTTCTGCCCCGCGAGCAAGCCTGCGGAGGTCGTCCGGCTCCGCCTGGACCACCCCGACCTGTACCGCCGAGCGGTGGCGATGGAGCGCCTCGCTCGCGAGGGCCGCCACGGCCTGACGAGCAAGGCGGGCCTCGGCATGGGCGGGTGGGCCTGGGAGTGGCTGGCGGACTGTGAGCGACCCGAGGATGCAGCGGAGCACCTCAAGGCTCGCGGCGGCAAGATCACGGACGCTCTGCGGCCCTGAGAATTGTGTGAATGCCAGTGAAGCTGGCACGTCTGAGCAGCAGCAGCAGTACAACCGGCCCGAGGCGGCCAGACAGGACAGCAGATGGGATACGGATTTAAGGTCGGTGACCCGGTAGTGTTTGGGCGGCCCAACGGAGAGCAGACCCACGGGATCGTGCGCGGGGTCAACAGCAAGACCCTCCGTATCGAGCAGACGGAGGCTCGCGGGCAGACGCGGGTGCGTCAGGCGGGCGTCAAGTGGCGGGTTGCGGTGTCGTTTGTGCGTCACGCGGGCTGACACCTGGCTGCGCACGTCTGAGAAGTGCGGTACAACCGGCCCCAGGGCCAGGGAGATCGACGATGAGCACGACACTGCACTTTGACGCGGGTGGCGACACCCCAGCTTGCGGCATCATGTCGCGACGACGTCACCGTCCCTGTTCAGCAGAGACGACGCGCAGCGCCGACCGCGTGGAGTGCGGAAGCTGCCTCCGGTCCCCGCTGATGTCTGAGTACCGCGCGATCATGGCAGCCCGTCGCGCGCTGCACGAGGCAGAGGTCGCAGCGCGCAACGAAGCCGCCCGCCTCCGCATCGAGGCTGGCAAAGCCGCCTACCACGCTCGTTGTAAGGCGGGTCTGTAGCGAATTCGGTGAATGCCAGTGAAGCTGGCACGTCTGAGAAGTGCGGTACAACCGGCCCGAGGCGGCCAGAAGGACAGACAATGTTGAAACAGTTTTTCGTTTTCGGGTCGCAGGGCGACTGGATCGCCACGACCCGCTGGGTCGAAGAGGCGGCCCTCGTCGTAGGGTCGCTGGAGGCGGGCTCGACCATCCGCAGCGCACAGGAGCACGGCGCGATCCTCTGGACGGAGGGCAGCGAGGGTCAGGTCGCTGCGGAGAGCTACGACTACGTCTGCGAGATCGTGGAGGCGCGTCTGGCCAACCCCCGAGCCCGCCTCGCGGGTGGCGCGTGACCAGGAACACACGCCGCAAGGCGCTGAAACCACCCCGCAACCCCGCGTTGGCCATTGCGCTGACGCGCAACGGTGGCCCGATGCGGGATCGTCGCGCACGCCGCGCGAAAGAGCGCGGGCGTCGAGAGTTGGACCAAAGATTCCAAGAGCGTGAATAGTCGCGCTCCTGGTGCGTCGAAGAGAGCAGAGCGGTACAACCGGGCCAAGGGCCCAGAAGGACGACGATGCAAGGCATCCAGCAAACAGTTTTCGGCTCGCACTTTCGAGTGCTCAGTTACGGTGGCGGCGTGGACAGCATGGCAATGCTGGTGCTCGCCATCGGGCGCAACGAGAAGCCCGACCTCGTGCTCTTCGCTGACGTGGGGGACCGCGACGGTCTTGACCCGGCAGAGTGGCCCGCGACCTACGCGCACATCCGCGACGTCGTGATCCCGCTCTGCCAGCGGCACGGGATCGAGTTCAAGGCCCTCGACACCGTCGAGAGCCCGATCCGTGGCGCACGGTCGCTCTTCTCGTACTTTGAGGCCTCCCACACGATGCCTGGTCGTGGTTCGCGGCTCTGTACGAGCGCAGCGAAGGTGGAGCGCCTCCAGAAGTTCCTCGACAAGGTCGTCCCGGCCTGCGTCACGACGCTGGAGATCCAAATCGGCTTTGAGGCTGGCGAGGAAGGCCGAGCGGCCCGCGACCCGCACTCGGCTGTGAGCAAGGCCAAGGGCGGCAAGCTCAACCGCCGACTCAACCGATTCCCGCTGATGGAGGCTGGGATCTGCCGCTGCCGAGCGGTCAAGCTGATCGAGGACGCTGGCCTCCAGGTGCCCAACGGGAGCGCCTGCGTCTACTGTCCGTACTCCAAGTGGGACGACTTTAAGCGTCTCCAGGCGCAGATGCCCCAGGTGTTTGAGCGAGTGCAGGCTCTGGAGGACAACTGCAAGCGCACCAAGAAGCGCGGCAAGATCATGCGCTACGACTACGTCAAAGGCGACGGGAGCGACCGCACTCTGACTGAGCGGATGGAGCGCAGCTACCAGCGTGAGACTCCCTCCTGCGAAGTCTGCGGCCGAGCAGAGAAGGCGCTGAAGCTCACCTCGTGCAGTCCGATCCCGCAGCACCCCAGCAAGGACTTGATCACCATCGGGCTGCCCCGAGTGCGGAAGGACAAGAAGGCGCAGGCCCAAGGCGGCCAGAAGGACACGCAATGAACGACGCACAGAAACAGATCCACGAGAGCCGCCTGACGGACGGCAGACTCCCGGCGTTCACCTCGGTTGGCGGCTACCCGCTGGTGTACCTCGCGGCTGACGGAGGGTGCCTCTGCGCGACGTGCGCGACGAGCGACGGCCAGACGCACGACGACTCGGATCCGCAGTGGCATCTGGTCGGCTGCGACGTCCACTGGGAGGGTGAGCCGCTGACGTGCGACCACTGCGGCGACGACATCGAGTCGGCCTACGGGGAGGTGCTCACTGCGGCCCCGCCGCTGCAACTCACCGACGACGACATGTCGCAACTCGACGTGATCGGGGCGCAAGCCCAAGAGGACGACGGGGATTTTTAGAGCCAGAGCGCGCCGGTAGTGTAGGCTCCCTGAAAGGAGGCACAGCGTGTCCGACAACTACAGCAGACAGTTCAGCAACATCTACGAGCTAGACATGCTGATGTACCCCTACTCCAGCGGCTTCAAGAGCTACGGTTGGCGTCCGATGGAGCAAAGCGAACTGACCTTCCGCGACGGAGCAGGCTTTCGGAAGGCGTTCTCTGGCGTCGAGTACACGATGCAGTGGGACGCCAGCTACGGCGTCAATGTCGTGTACCTGGACCCGAAACACCTTCCACGGACGGACAGCACGGCGACCTACGAACAGATACGTGGTGCAGTAAGCGCCAATGTTGATGTGGTCGGAGAGTCCATCGAGAGCCTGGAGCGCAGAGTCGAAGCTCTGGTGGAGCGGTACAAAGCGTTAGCGAACCCGGTACGCAAGCGGAAGAGCGAGGCGACGAAGAGCTTGCGTGCTGCGAGCGAGTGGGGCGGCCACTACGGGCCGGAAGCGATCCAGGCATGGCGAGACGAGATCAAAGAGTGGGTCGCAAAAACTCTCGACGGACAGGCCGAAAGATACAACGGCCTCCACAAGTATTACCGTGAGCATCACATGGAATTCCGCGAACCCCTTCCTGCGATGACCACTGCGGAACTCTTTTTGTACATCGTGTCTAGGGACACCGGCAGCTACGAATTGCACTGGCCTACCGGGTTTGATCGAACCTCGGCCAGTCGCGCCTTCCGCAAGATCCTCGACGACATGGAGGAGCAGAAACGGATCGTCAAGCACTCAGAACGGTGGGGAGACGTCCGCTGGGTCTCGGGACTGTTGTAGCCGCCATCGTTGAATACCCCGCTCTGAGACACGTCTGAGCAGCAGCAACAACCGGCCCGAGGCGGCCAGAAGGTGGTGTATGGACGACAAGATCGTGGAGCGTGTCAGGAAGCTCTTGGCTCTCAGCAAGAGCGACAACGTGAACGAAGCTGCGAACGCGGCGGCGGCTGCGCAGGAGCTTATGACTCGTTACGAGATCAGCACATCCGTGCTGGCTCAGACGACTGCGAACGACGCAGACGACGAGCCCGTCGAGACCGGCCTGATGTACGCCGGGGCGTCCACCAAGTTCCCGACCTGGAAGGGGCATCTGGCCGCTGTCGTTGCGCAGGTCAACCAGTGCAAGGCGTGGCGGGAAGGGCCCGCGCTGCACGTCGTTGGGCGTCCGAGTGATGCCTCAAAGGTCCGAGCGTTGTTCGTCCACATCGCAGTGGAGATCGAACGGCTCGCGTCCGAGGGCTCGCGTGAGCGTGGCTCCCCAGGCAGGACGTGGGTGAACAATTTCCGGCTCGGTGCTGTGAATGCCGTCAACCGGCGGCTGCGCGAGGCGCACCAAAGGGCGAAGGACGGGATGCGAACCGAGGCGGCAGCACTCGGTGGTGGTGGTGGGGTCGCCCTCGTGCGAGTCAACACCGCAATCGCCAGACTCGACGAGCGGGACACAGCGGTGGTGCGGTACGCAGAGCAGCACTTGCGGCTGCGCTCTGTGCGCGCAAAGAGCAGCAACTACGACGCCGACGCGCGTCGTGCGGGTGAGCGGGCCGGGGCTTCCATCAGTCTCGACAACCGTAGCCGTCTCGGTGGTGGGGCGCACAAGGCGCTCCGGTGAAGCCCACCCTATCTGACGCGCAGGAAGCCGAGCGCGTGGCCGATGCGAGTTGTCCTGCGTGTGACGCGCCGGGGCCGCACGCGGCTGTGCGTGTGGACACTCGGGGCTACCTCGTGCGGATCTGCTGCCGAGCCTGCGGGGCCGAGTACGAGGTTTTTCTCGTCTAGGCTCTGCCTGCTCTGCTCCGGTGCTGATACGCTGCTCTGCATGTCAGCAATCAAACCTCACCTGGCCGAGGACGGCGAGAGCACCGACGAGGAGTTGGAGTACTGGGAGTGCTCCACGACAGTCATGGACGAGCAGTTGCTCGGGAGAGCCGAAAGGCTCCTGAGCTTCATGCCAGAGCGCGAGGCCGCTGCGCACCTACAGGCTCAGGGGGTGTCTGCCGAAGACGCCTTCTTGGCGCTCCGCGCCGCCCAGGTCTCCCCGGCCCCACGGCCGTTCGACGGTTTGGACGACGACGAGGAGCCCGCAGCCCTCTGCCCCTCGCCCAAGGGGGTACTCGACTTCTCGCACGCGGCCCTGATGAACATGGCCTATGTGCGCAAGGTGGTCACCGACAATTTCAGGGGAGCGAGCATCACACCCGGCGTTGACGCCAAGGGTGAGGTCTTTCTGTGGACGAACAAGCTGTCCGAAGCGCCGCCCTGGAACCCGGCCCCTGGTGGGCTCTTGCAGAGCAACAAACTGCTGTCGTGGACGACCAAGATGGGCTGTCCGAGCTTCAGTCTGCCTGCGGGCTCCAAGGAAGTCGGTGGGGCCTGCCCTGGAGCCGTCGCGGGCATGTCCACGGTCCCTCGCAGCACCCGCGAGGAGGCTGCGAAGAAGGTGCGTTACGTGTTGCAGCAGGTAGAGCCTATCGACCCGGCCAAGTGTGTCTGCCAGTTCTGCTACGCCGAGGGCGGGCAGTATTCGACGGGCTCCGTGCAGTTTGCCCAGGTGCTCCGCTTCCTCTGGGTCCAGCAGGCGATCCATGTAGACATGAGCGGCCGTGAGGTCGAAGACGTGAGCAAGACCATGTTTGTCCGCGTGATGGCGACAGCAATCGCGGGCGCGGACTTCAAGGGCAAGGGCGAGCCCTCGCAGTACGGTGAGCGGAGGTTCTTCCGGCTGCACGACTCGGGGGACTTTTTCAGCCCGCGCTACCTCGCGGCGTGGAAGGCCGTCACGCTCCTGTTTCCTCACATTACTTTTTGGGCTCCGACGCGCGTCTGGGCGCTCGGTGGGCTGGACGACAAACGAGGGTGGATCAGCACCGTCAACGCGATCAACGGCGATGCACAAACCTCAAACCTCGTGATACGTCCGAGCGCCTACGAGGTCAACAAGCACGGGCCGGTGCAAGAGCGCCTGGGCCGTGGGTGGTCCGCAGCGACCACTGTGTACAGCCCCGATGGCAAAACCCAACCTGACGCGGGCTACGACTGGGACTGCAAAGCCTACGAGGCGCTGAAGGGTCCGACGTGCCGAGGAGCAGAGGCACCGCCGGAAGCCGGACAGAAAACTGGCAAGATTGGTTGCCGTACCTGCTGGATCCACCCAAACATCCGCGTGAACTACACGCTGCACTGAGGTTCCTGTGGCTGCGAAAAAGAAGACTGAGAAGCCCGAGAAGCCCAAGAAGCCCAAGAAGCCCAAGCGTGCTGCCGGTGTGCCCGCAGGCAGACCCCCGAAACTCTCGGACTTCAAGGCTGTCGCAGACGGCGCGTGGCGCGACGGTGAATGGGTCAGCGGACACTGGGGTGGCGCAGACGGGGAAAAGTGGATCAAGGGTCCGCGACAGGCCAAGACGACAGCCGTGGCGCTCGTCGTGGAGCCACGAGACTTTGCCCCCGCAGATCTGCCGGACTTCGACTTCACCTCCCCGAGCAGCCTGCTGCCGCGCACGGCGAAGGCCAAAAGAGACCACGGCTGCGACACGAAACTCAACAAAGCCTCCAAGGTCGTGTTCACCGGCAAGCGCGATGGCATCGTGGACTCTTACTGCAAAGGCAACGAGAAGCCGTGCTCGGAGGCGCGTAAGGCTTGCCCCGTGCAACTGGTGTGGGTCCACGGCAAGCCGCACCTCCGCTTCTGCAAGCTCGTGGGGCAGCCTGGATACCTCGTGCCGGTGGACTCCGCAGAGCAGGGCTACGCTATGAGCAAAAAGGCATGCGAGAAGTGGGGCGTCTGGCCCGACAGGTTTTTCGACGACAACGCCCCCGAGGTCGTGGAGCGGGCGACCAAGAGCTTGCCGAACAGCAAGTGGGGCTCCCCCGGCCTGGGTGAGAGCCCGTTCGACGTGTCAGAGCAACCCACGTTCCCGCCCTCGTTCGCCAAGAAGGCTCCGACCAAGGCGGCTCCCAGGGGCCGGAAGAACGACTTCAGCCGCGCAATCTGGTGGCTCGCGGGTGGTACAACCGCAGCCCTGGTGTTTGGTCGCTATCTAAACAAGACTCAACCCGTGAAGTGAAAACACTTTGGAGGACGCCCATGGCCCGTTACCGTAACGCCCGACGCCGGAACACGCTCGGTTGCACCACTTGTTCAGCCGGTGGCTTGCGCGGCGTGGGCTCCGCCCCACCCACCATCCCGTGGGTCGCAGGCGGCGTTGCGCTCGTCGCGGCTCTGCTGATCTTCGCTGCCGTCCGCACGGCCGACTAGCCTGTTGTTCTCTGGAGCGCGCACCTGTACTGTGTCCGCATGCCCAGAAACCATGTCGGTATGCTGGATGTTTCAAGGATTGAGATAGGGGCCTAATATCCCCGAGGAGCGCAGATGAAAAGAGTCAAAGGAAAGTTGTGTCGTACCGCCAAGGGCAAGTTCACACGTTGCCGTGGCGCGGCTGGTAAGCGCAAGGCTGGCAAGCGCAAGTCGGGGCGCGCGAAGGCTTGCCGTTTCGGGGTGAACAAGATCACCGGCCGGTGTCTGAAGAACCCACGACCGTGCTGATCCGCACTCTGTCTGCGTGATCTACAACGCCCCGAGGGTTACCTCTCGGGGCGTTTTCGTGAAAGGCTCGGAGAATGACGACGTACCTGAACAGCGACCCTCTCAGCAAAGCCTGGACCGCGCTGCTCCAGCAAAGCTCCCTGCTCGGCCTACCCTCGGCCGCCTTCAACGACCCCCGCAGCCCCGTCGCTCCGCTCCTCGCAGAGTACGACGCCTGGGACAAACGCTGGCTCCAGACGTTTGAAGGCAAACCGCTGACCGTCAGTGACCTAGAGGTCTGGACCACGCGCCTCCAGGCGCAGCAGACCGTACTGGCCCAACTGCTCGTGCGCTTCCCACCTGGAGCGCCCCCAGCCGCCCCCCGTAAGCCCGCCGTGGCCTTGGGGCCGGTGGATGTCTCGGGAGCCCTACCCTGGTGGTACTGGCCTGTCAGAATCGCGGCCGGTGTCGGTGCAGGGTACATCGTCTACCGCATCGTCTCTGACTACGAGTCCACCACGGCATCGCCGTCGCGGGCTCCGCAGTTTGGGGCCATAGAAGACGAAGCGGGTTGGTGACGTGGCTCTCTCCGCTTTTGGTGAGACGCCCTGGGTAGACAACGCGCTGTACGCTCTGATGCCGACGTTGCGCCGCAAGGTGCCTGCGGAGTGGCTGCCTGTTCTGCACCCGGCGTGGGCTACGGTTGGGGGCAAGCCCAGCATCGTCGAGTACGGCTGCGGCCACTATGGCTGTGTCGCACCCACCAACGTACCTGGCGTCGTCTTCAAAATGACCACGGACACGAGTGAAGCGGCCTTTGTCGCAAAGGCTATCAAGTTGCACAATACCGGAACGCCTGCGGGGATCGTGCAGTACTACAAAGTGGTTGGCACGAAGTTGTCGCACGACAACAACCCCATCTTCCTGCTGTGGCGCTCGGAAGCCTTCAACATAGGATCCTTAGTAGATTGTGGGTCACCGAGGTGCAGGACTGCGAAGGAGGTGCTCGGAGCCTTCCGAGTGGTCGCCACTCTTGCGTGGATCCACATCGACAAAATGTTCAAGACGGTCGCGCAGAACTGGAAGGGTCAGCGGGTAGACGAGCAAGATCCCGAGATGCGAAAGACACTGCTCGCCCTGGTACAGGCCCACTACCAGAATGCCGTAAGCCCCCACACATACACCTTCGACCCCCAGCTACAGCGCATGTCAAGCGACTTTGAGAACGTAAAGACAATGCGGGGGGCTGACTGGAACTTCCTGCTGATGCAGCAGGCCGAAGAGCCCAAGACTTTGGTCACACAACTACCGGACGGCACTCGTATTTATGATGTGCCGTTTCGCACCATCGGCCTTGCGCTCCGAACAGCCGAGCACCTGGCGGAGGCGCTCCGCCAAGGGTCGGTACTTAGCGAAGTGGGTGGTGCCCTGATGGACTACATGGACCGAGGTTTGTTGATCTCGGACCTCCACGTCAACAACATCGGTGAAAGCTCCGAAGGCTCGGACGCGACCACAATCATCACGGACCCCGGTCACGTCGCAGCGTTCCACCCCAGGTGGGCTCTGCCGCAGCGTGTTCTCAGGGTTTGAAGTTTAGGAGCGGACGCAGCAGCTTCTGGACCATCGGGCTGTCGAGGTAGCCGGGGTTCACGCGCTCTGAGATCTCGCGGAAACTCGGGCCGACAACGCTGCCATCGGGGTTGAGCTTCTCCGCACACGCCGCGTGTGTGACTCCCCGCCGGAACGGCACAGCACTCGCCTCGTCCACTTCACCTTTGCACACTGCACAGAACATCACAGACCTCCTAGACCGTTCGCTGAATCACAGAGCCATCGAGCGTCAGCGACGGCAGCAGCGCGTCACCAGTCGCCGCGAGTGAAGCCGCAGCCGCGTAGTCCGGTATGTTTCCTACCGCAATATCCTGCACACCAGGAGTCGAGCCCGACACCGGAGGGGATATTCCAACACTGTTTGCACGGCCACCCCAGCGGACAAGCAGTCCTGCGAACGCCGCACCGATTGTGGCCCACAGCGAAACTCCGTTGGGGACGAATTCGATAAAGCCCCCGTCCACTTCCAATGCGTTTCCAGGCGACAAGCCGACACAGCTACCGAAGTCTGACATCTTAGATTGCGCGTCGATTTTTACGCATGGTTGCGTTCCTGCTCCGATAGTCACAAACAGATTCGTCGCCTCAAAGACAGCACCGGTTCCAACCAACCAGATAGCAGGGGCAAGACCACCGTCGTTTGAGAAAAACACAGGGACACCAGGGCCGCCAAAAGGAAGCGCGACAACACGGGTGCTGAAAAGCCCACGCCCA
>Ga0315273_10011392_pt1 | contig 11374 bp, 11 predicted proteins | sample YL17G02_0_MG_FD_205753 | JGI IMG/M metagenome (GOLD analysis project Ga0315273, IMG submission 205753) | Sediment microbial communities from Yellowstone Lake, YNP, Wyoming, USA - YL17G02_0 | ecosystem: Environmental > Aquatic > Freshwater > Lake > Sediment | place: USA: Wyoming | collected...
CAGCATCGTCCCGGTGCTCTCGATCGTGAGGGAGACCATCACCGGAACGTCCCGCTTCATCCGTTCGAGCGTCTCGAAACAGGAGACCAGCGCGATCTTGATCTGCAGCAGGTCCTGGCACGTCTCTACGATCAGGAGGTCCACCCCGGCCTCGACGAGCGCCCTTGCCTGCTCGGCGAAGGCGGCCGCCATCTCCTCGAAGGCGATGTGTCCCAGCGACGGGAGCTTCGTGGTGGGCCCGATCGAGCCGGCCACGTAGGCGAGTCCGCCGTTTCGCCGGATCGCCTCGCGCGCGTTTCCGACCGCCGCCCGGTTGATCTCCGCGACCCGGTCGGCCAGTCCGTACTCCGCGAGAACGATCGCGTTGGCGCCGAAGGTGTTCGTCTCGAGCACCGTCGCCCCGGCGGAGAGGAAGGAGGCATGCCACTCCCGGATCACCTCGGGGGCGGAGACGTTGAGGAATTCGTTGCACCCGTCCCGTCCCTCCCAGGCGGACGGGGGGATCTCGATCCGCTGCAGGTTCGTCCCGCACGCCCCGTCGAAAAACAGGATGTTTTCGTCCCGGATCGCCATCGCCTCTCCGTTGGTAAGTGCCCAATCTTAGAATAGAAATCATACTGCGTCAAACGGGTTTTCTTTCCCCTTGACTTCGCGGATCCTTTCCTGCTAAGTAGATAGCATCCGTGTATACCGTATACAATTCACATCGCTGATTTCACGGACCGGCATCAAGCACAATCGATTGCGATTCCCGGTTCCGCCCCGAAGTTACCGCATTATCATGGTGAAAGGAGGGTTTGCTTAGAAAACCGCGGGAGAACCGCCGCTGTTCCTTTGTCCCCAACCACCCGAAAGGAGGCAGGGACCATGGCACCGGTCGCAGAAAAAATCGACGAAGGGAGAAGCGCAAACGTGTCGAACCTAAAGGCGAAGCTCTTGGAGAAGATTCTGGCCCACCGGCCGCGCACGACGAAACTGGTCAAGGAGCAGGGGAAGATCGTGATCGACCAGGTGACCATCGACCAGTGCATCGGCGGCGCCCGCGACATCCGCTCCCTCGTGACCGACATTTCGTACCTCGACCCGCAGGAGGGGATCCGCTTCCGCGGCAAGACGATCCCCGAGACGTTCGCGGCGCTGCCCAAGGTGCCGGGATCCGAATACCCCTACGTGGAAGGTTTCTGGTACTTCCTCATGACGGGAGACGTGCCGACGAAAGAGGAAGCGCTGGCGGTCGCCGAGGACTTCAAGGCCCGTGCCTCGGTTCCCCGGTACGTGTTCGACGTCCTCCGTGCGATGCCGCGCGACACGCACCCGATGACCATGTTCTCCGCCGCGATCCTGTCGATGCAGCGGGAGTCCCTCTTCGTGAAGCGGTACAACGAGGGGATGAAGAAGACCGAATACTGGGACCCGATGTACGAAGACTGCACGAACATCATGGCGAGGCTCCCCGAGATCGCGGCGTACATCTACCGCATGAAATACAAGGGTGACACCCCGATCGCGTCGAACCCGAAGCTCGACCTGGGCGGCAACTTCGCGCACATGATGGGGTTCCCCAAGCCGTACGACGACGTGGCCCGGATGTACTTCATCCTCCACTCCGACCACGAGTCCGGCAACGTCTCCGCGCACGCGACGCACCTCGTCGCCTCGGCGCTCTCCGACGCCTACTACTCCCTGTCGGCCGGCATCAACGGGCTGGCCGGCCCCCTCCACGGCCTGGCGAACCAGGAAGTCCTCAGCTGGATCCAGGACGTCTTCAAGCAGCTGGGCGGGAAGCTCCCGACCGAGGAGGAGCTCAAGAAGTTCCTCTGGGACACGCTGAACAGCGGAAAGGTCATCCCGGGCTACGGCCACGCCGTGCTCCGCAAGACCGACCCGCGGTACACCTCGCAGATGGAGTTCTGCCAGAAGTTCCTGCCGGATTACCCGATGTTCAAGCTGGTGAACATGATCTACAAGGCGGCTCCGGACATCCTCCGGGAGCACGGGAAGGCGAAGAACCCGTGGCCGAACGTCGACGCGCAGTCGGGCGTCATCCAGTGGTACTACGGCCTCACCGAGTACGACTTCTACACCGTGCTCTTCGGCGTCGGCCGTGCCCTCGGCGTCCTGGCGAACATCACCTGGGATCGCGCGCTGGGGTACGCGCTCGAGCGTCCGAAGTCGGTCACGACCGACATGCTGGAAAAATGGGCCGCCGAAGGGGGCCGCAAGCTCGCGTAAGCGACACTGCAGGGAACGCGGTAACGAAAAGGGGGCCGAAAGGCCCCCTTTTCATTACGTCACCGACACCAGCCACAGAGGGATCTTTGAAGCGGAATGTACGGCAGGGAATAGTTTCTTTAAGGTGCAGGCGCTTTCAGGGGACATACTTGGTGTAAACCCGGGATGCAGGGAAAGTGTGTCCCCTGCCCACAACCCACAAATCCCAGCGGATCAGTTCGCCGCCTCCTCCGCGCACCCGCAGCAGGAGCCGATGACGTGGAGGTCGACGAGGGAAACGGTCGAGATCCTCTCCTCCTCCTCGAACCGGAGGCTCTCGAGGGCCGGGGGCAGCGGGATGTCGAGCAGCGCGCTGCAGTGGACGCAATGGAAGTGCGCGTGGGGGGTGGCCATCCCGTCGAAGCGGGAGGAGCCCCCTTCGCTGGGCCGGATCTCCCGCACGGTCCCCTGGTCCCGAAGGAAGTTCAGGTTCCGGTAGACGGTCCCCAGGCTGATGTTGGGGAGCACCCGGCGCGCCTCCCGATAGATCGTCTCGGCGGCGGGGTGCTCGCACGACGCCCTCAGGATGTCGAGGATGACACCGCGCTGGCGGGTGTTCCGGGTCTTCTTCATGGATATTCCTTTATGGATGGAGTACAGGAACTTATCCTATGTATAGAAAAAAAGATTGTCAAGATGATTGAAACCGCGCGGCGAATCCGTTATATAGAGATGTTGAAGCAGATCGACCAGAGGAGGATTCCTTGATCGTTCCCGTAGAACTGGTTTTGCCTGTTATCCCCCTGACGGCGGGGATGTTCGACACCCAGGTGTTGAAGCACGTCATGCTGGCGGGGCCCATTGTCAAGCTCGTCCTGATCCTCCTGATCGGGTTCTCCGTGGTCTCCTGGGCCATTATTTTCCTCAAGGTCCGGCTCTTCAAGGGGATCGAGCGGAACCAGGCCGAATTCGCCCGCGCCTTCGCCGAGGGGAAAAGCCTGTCCGCGCTCTACGAGCAGGCCGAAAAGGGGGAAAAGTCTCCCCTCACCGAGGTATTCCGCGCGGGGTACCTCGAGTTGACCCGGATCCAGCGGGAGCGGGGCGAGGCGGCCCGGGGCGAGGCGGCGCAGGGCGGACGCACATCTCCCTTTCCCGTCGAGAACGTCCACCGCGCGATGTACAAGACGACCCATGAGCAGGTGGGGGGCATGGAGAGTCTCCTTCCTTTTCTCGCCACCACCGGCAGCTCCACGCCGTTCATCGGCCTGTTCGGTACGGTGTGGGGGATCATGAACGCCTTCTCCGGCATCGCCACCACGGGAAACGCCTCGCTGGCCACCGTCGCTCCCGGCATCGCCGAGGCTCTCGTCGCCACCGCGGCGGGACTGGGCGCGGCCATTCCGTCCGTCATCGCCTACAACTACTTCCTGACCCGCATCCGGACGATCCACACCCGGATCGACAGCTTCACGGCCGAATTCATCAACTTCCTCGAGCGCAAGGTCGACAAGGGATGACGCCATGGCGATGATGAGCTCTTCCGGCCGCTCCGGGGATCGAAGGGTCATGGCGGATATCAACGTCACGCCGCTGGTCGACGTGATGCTCGTCCTCCTCATCATCTTCATGGTCACCGCTCCCATGCTCACCCAGGGGGTCGACGTCAACCTGCCGCAGGCGAGCTCGAAGGCGCTGCGCAGCGACGAGGAGCGCCTGATCATCACCGTCGACGCCAACAGCCGCGTCTTCGTGGGGAAGCAGCCCGTCGAGTTCAACCGCCTGGGGGGCACCCTCCGGGAGATCGTCGCCCGGCGGACCGACCGTCAGGTGTATTTCCGCGCCGACCGCTCCGTCCCGTACGGGTTCGTGGTGAAGGTCATCGCGGAGGTCCGAAACTCCGGGATCGAAAAACTTGGCATGGTTACCGAACCGCTCGAGCGGTAAAGGGCCCACAGGCTCGCCGTTCTTCACGGAGATCTCCCCGCCACCGCTGCGGACGATGCTCGCCCTCTCGGTTGGGGCCCACATGGCCCTGGTGATCGCGGCGCTGGCCGTTCCCTCGCTGCTAGGGACCCCTCTGCGCCTTGAACCGGTGGCCGTGGTGGACCTGATCGGCGGCGGAGAACTCGACCGGGAAACGACGAACCCCCCGGCGCCGGCTGCGAAGGAGGAAGGGAAACCCGCGCCCCCGGCTCCCACGCCGCCCCCGGTGAGGCGCGGAAAGAAGGAGAAGGCCGCTCCCGACGACTTCGTTTCTTCGAAACGGCGGGCCGCCGATGCGTCGTCGCTGACCGAGCGGCTCCGGAAGATGCGGGAGACCCGCGCCGGTTCGGAGGCGGTCCGGGGGGCGGTGGAGGAGCGCCGGAGCGAGGCAGCGGCCCGCGCGGCCGTGCGCAGCGTTGGAGAGCGTGTTGCTCACCGGATCGAGGCTCCCCCCCCCGTGCGGCCCGGCGGGCGCGGGGCGGCGGGCGCCGGCGGCGGGGCGCAGGGAACCGTTCGCCTTTCCCCGGAGTTGCTCGACTATTTCCGCCGGCTCGAGGAGAAGGTCCGGAGCAGTTGGGTCCTCCCCGGGGCGCTGGTGCGCGACGCGGCGAAACTCGTGGTGGAACTTCGGATCGTGATCGAAAAGGACGGCCGCGTTTCCCAGGATCGGATCGAGCGGGGTTCCGGGAACCTCTACTTCGACGATTCGGTGCAGCGCGCCATCCGGAAGGCGAGCCCTCTCCCGGTTCCCCCGGAACAGTTGCGGGGCGGTGAGGATCATTACGAGGTGGGATTCCGATTCCACGGGGGTGCGGAGTGAAGCGATCAATCGGCGCGGCGGCGGGTGCGTTTCTCCTCGCGCTTTCCCTGTTCCCTTCCCCGGCGTTCCCCCTCCTCTACATCGACATCAACGCCCCCGGCGGGAAGCGGATGCCGATCGCGGTGGCGGACGTCGTGGTCGGTCCCGGAGATCCGTCCCTCTCCCGCGGGATCCCGAAGATCCTCTCCGACGACCTCGTCCTCACCGACCTGTTCGACCTGATCCCGTCGACGGCGCACATGGAGACGGTGACGGCGGCGCACTTCTCCGGCAAGCCGCTGTCGTTCCCGGGGTGGAAGATGATCGGCGCCGAGGCGGTGGTCATCGGCAATGTCGAGGTGGGAGGCGACCGGCTCTCGATCGAGATGCGTCTCTACGACGCCACCCAGGGTACGCTCCTGCTCGGGAAGCGGTACACCGGCACCCCGGCCCAGCTCCGTTCCATCGTGCACCGGTTCGCCAACGAGATCGTGTACACCTTCACCGGGGTCCGGGGCGTCTTCGGGACCGAGATCGCGTTCACCGCCCGCTCGGCGAAGTCCAGGGGGAAGGAACTCTACATCGTGGGGATGGACGGGCAGGATCTGCGCAAGGTGACGGACAACAGGAGCTTCAACCTCTTTCCCCGCTGGTCCCCGGATGGGCAATGGCTGGCGTACACCTCGTTCCGAACCGGCACGCCCATCGTCTACCTGCGCAACGTCTCGACCGGGGCGGAGAAGGAGGTCGTCCGGTTCGGCGGGTCGAAGGCCCCCGGGGGGTTCTCGCCCGACGGGGTGTGGCTCTACGCGGGCGTGAGCCAGGCCGGCAATTCCGACATCTACCGGGTCCGGGTGGTCGGAGGCGCCATGGAAAAGGTGGTGGAAGGGTGGGGGCTCGAGGTCTCGCCTTCGCCGTCCCCCGACGGGCGGCGGATCGCCTTCGTCTCCGACCGCGGCGGCTCCCCGCAAATCTACGTAAAGACGATCGGCGTCGCCGGAGAGACGCGGATCTCCAACGGGGCCGGCTACGCCACGTCGCCGTCCTGGTCCCCCGCGGGAGACCGGATCGCCTACACCGCCCGATCCGGTGGACGGTTCATCGTGGCGACCGTCGCACCCGACGGATCCGGGTCCCGGGAAGTCGTATCCGCGACGGATGGCGACTGCGAAGACCCGTCTTTTTCCCCCGACGGCCGCTCCCTGGTTTACACCTACAGGAAAAGAGACTATTCTGCCCTGAAAATCATCTCGTCGGACGGCCTGAGACAGCGAACTCTTGTTTCCGGCCTCGAGGATGTCGGTTCACCCGCCTGGTCACCCGGTCGGTAGCTTGGAGGGCGCTGACGCGCCCGGATGCATCCATAAAGAGGAGGGAAGAAGAATGAAGGGTACATTTTCCTGGAAATGGGCCGTGCTGGCGTTGTCCGTTGCGGCCCTGGTCGCGGTAGGGTGCGCCAAGAAGCAGACGGTGAAATCCGAAGGCGCCCCGGGCTCGGCCTCCGCCCCCGGCGCGATCACTGAAGCGCCCGTGAAAGAGGCGCCGCCGGCTCCCGTGGCGGTCGCCCCGGCGACGCCGCCCGCGTCGGCGCCCGGGATCGCAGTCACCGAGGAGAAGCTTTCGCAGTTCGACGACGTCCGGTTCGACTTCGACAAGTCGGAGGTGAGAGAGGACGGCCGCAAGGCGTGCGGGGTCGTGGCCGACTACCTGAAGAAGCACCCCCAGGCGCAGATGCAGATCGAGGGGCATTGCGACGACCGCGGCACCGCGGAGTACAACATGGCGCTGGGAGAACGCCGCGCGACCGCCGTGATGACCTACCTCGTGTCCCTCGGCGTTCCGAAGGCGGTTCTCTCCACGGTCAGCTTCGGCAAGGAGAAGCCGCTGGATCCGGGTCACAACGAGGGGGCGTGGGCGAAGAACCGCCGCGCGCACTTCGTCCTGAAGTAAGGGCCACCGGGTGATGCGCAACGCGGTCGTTTTCCCGCTGATCGGGGCATTCGCCGCTTTCATGGCGGGGTGCGCGGTCGTGGACACCGGCTCCATGACGAGGCTTCAGGACGATATGATTGGGCTGAAGAAGGAGATGGCGGCGCTCAAGACGGCGTCCCCGTCCGCACCCGGTCCCGCGTCGGCGCGCGCCGATGCGGGCGAGATCCAGTCCGTGCGGAAGAGCTTTGCGGACCTGAACGCCGATTCCGACCGGATGAAGTCGGACCAACTGGCCGCCGCCACCCGGATGGACGAGGCGCGGGTCGAGATGCAGCGGATCAGCGCCCGACAGGACGCGCAGGACCGGGCGATGCAGGAGATCCGGGGGAACGCCGACCGGATGAAGGAGATCGAAAAGCGCCTGGCGGCGCTCGAGGAGCGGATCGGCAAGCTCGGCGCCCCTCCGGCCGGGGCGCCCGTTCCGGAAAGCCCGCGGGTATGGAAAAGCCCGGAGGAGATGTACGAGGTCGGCGTGGGACAGGTGAAGGGCGGAAACCCGAAGGGGGGGAGGGAGACGCTCTCCGACTTCGCGGTGAAATACCCGGGTCACAAGCTGATCCCGAACGCGCTCTACTGGAAGGGCGAGGCGTTCTACGCCGAGAAGGATTATGAAAACGCGATCCTCGCCTTCCAGGACGTCGTCGACAAATATCCGGGCGGGGACAAGGCTCCCGACGCGATGTACAAACAGGGGCTTTCCTTCCTCGCTTTGAAGGACACCAAGAACGCCCGCATCCTGCTCGATCTCGTCCAGAAGAAGTACCCGAAGTCGAAGGCGGCCGAGATGGCGAAGAAGAAGCTCAAGGAGATCCAGTAGGAGTTCCGACCCCGGTGATCAAAAACTTCGTGTTGGACACGAACGTTCTTCTGCACGATCCCAACGCGCTTTTCCATTTCGAAGACAACCGGGTGATCGTCCCGATCACGGTGATCGAGGAACTCGATCATTTCAAGAAGGACCTGAACATGCTCGGGCGCAACGCCCGGACGGTCTCCAAGTACATCGACCGGCTGCGCGCCTCCGGCAATCTCGGGGAAGGGGTTGCGTTGGAGCACGGAGGGGTTCTGCGCGTGGCGTTCGGAAACGAGGGGGCGTCCCTGCTTCCGCCGGAACTGGAAGGGCGGTCCGGGGACAACCAGATCCTCGGGGTCGCTCTGTCGGCGCGGGCGCGGGAAAAGGACGTTCCGGTGGTCGTGGTCACCAAGGACACGAACCTGCGAATCAAGGCGGACGCCCTCGGGATCACCGCGGAGGATTACGAGAGCGACCGGGTCGACATCGAGGAACTGTACCGCGGGTTCCGCGAGGTGAACGTCGGCAAGGAGTTCATCGACGCCTTCTACGCGGCGGGGGAGTCCCTTCCGCCTCCGGACGCCAGGGACCTGCACCCGAACGAGTACATCATCCTTCGCGACGCCGCCTCCCAGTCGTCGGCGCTGGGTCGGGTCGACGCGCTGCGCCGGAAACTTCGGCTCCTCGCTCCGTTGAAGGACGACGTGTGGGGGGTCCGGCCGCGGAACAAGGAGCAGACGTTCGCCCTCGACATCCTCCTCGACGATTCCGTCAAGCTCGTGACCCTCGCCGGTAAGGCGGGAACCGGGAAGACGCTCCTGGCGATCGCGGCCGGCTTGCGGAAAACCTCGGACGAGGAGGTGTACCAGCGGATGCTCGTTTCCCGTCCCGTCTTCCCGATGGGGAGGGACCTCGGGTTCCTCCCGGGAGACGTGGAGGAGAAGCTCAAGCCCTGGATGCAGCCGATCTTCGACAACGTGGAATACCTGTTCGGATTCAACCGGAAAAAGCGGCAGGGCGGCGTGCGCGGGTACCAGGAACTGATCAACCTCGGGATCCTCGAGATCGAGCCCCTCACCTATATCCGCGGACGCTCGATCCCGAACCAGTTCATCATCGTGGACGAGGCGCAGAACCTGTCTCCCCACGAGGTGAAGACGATCCTCACCCGCGCCGGGGAGAACAGCAAGGTGGTCCTCACGGGCGACCCGTACCAGATCGACAATCCCTTCGTCGACTCGGCGAGCAACGGCCTCTCCTGCACGGTCGAGAAATTCAAGGGAGAGGCGATGGCAGGACACGTTCTTCTCGTCAAGGGCGAGCGTTCCCCGCTTGCGGAGCTCGCCGCGAACATCCTGTGACGATCGTGAATCCCTGATGCGCGTTCTCGGGATCGAGAGCTCCTGCGACGAGACCGCCGCCGCCGTCTACGACGATTCCGCGGGGTTGCTCTCCAACGTCGTTTCGTCCCAGGTCGCGGTCCACGGCGCGTACGGGGGCGTGGTTCCGGAACTCGCCTCCCGCGAACATCTGAAATCGATCGTACCCGTGGTCGAGAAGGCGCTGTCCGACGCCGCAACCGGGCGGGACGCGATCGACGGGATCGCGGTCACGGCCGGGCCAGGGCTCATCGGATCGCTCCTCGTGGGCCTCTGCTTCGCGAAGTCGCTCGCCTTCGCGTGCAGGAAACCGCTCTACGGCGCGGATCACCTGGAAGCGCACGTCTACGCGGTCTTCCTCGAAAGCGACGTTCCCTTTCCCTACATCGCGCTGCTGGTATCCGGCGGCCACACGTCCCTGTTCCGCGTTGAAGGGTGGGGGGAGATGACCTTCCTGGGCGGCACGCGGGACGACGCGGCGGGGGAGGCGTTCGACAAGGCGGCGAAGATGATGGGGCTTCCGTATCCCGGCGGGGTCGCGGTCGATCGGGCCGCGCGGGAGGGAGATGCGGCGCGGTTCCACTTCCCCCGGGCGTGGCTCTCCCGCGACTCGGCGGATTTCTCCTTTTCGGGCCTCAAGACGGCGCTGCGGACCTTCCTCGCCTCCCCGGAAGGGGTGGCCGCCCGGGTGGAAGACGTCGCCGCCTCCTTCCAGGAAGCGGTCGCCGACGTACTCGTGGGGAAAGCGCTCTCCGCCGCGGAGCGGGAGCGGGTTCCGCGGCTGGTGCTGGCCGGCGGCGTCTCGGCGAACTCCCGGCTGCGGGAACTCGCGGCGCAACGGGGACCCGCGGCGGGGGTCGCCACGTTCCTCCCTTCGAAGGCGCTCTGCACCGACAACGCGGCGATGGTGGCGCTGCTCGGCGAGCGGCGTCTCTCGGCGGGGGTCTTCTCCGGACCGGAGCTTAGCGCCTATGCGGCCTCCCGCTTCACCCGCTAAACGGGTTCCTGAGTCTCCGCGGCGGACCCTCGCCGCCCTCGGTCTGTCCCCCCGCAAGTCGCTCGGGCAGAACTTCCTCGCCGACCGGAACGTCGCCGGCAAGATCGTCGCCCTGGCGCGCTCTTTCCATCCGCCGTTCCTGGAGATCGGCCCCGGGCTCGGGGCGCTGACGGATCTCCTTGCCGATGCGGGAGCGCCCGTCGTCGCGGTCGAGATCGATCGCGGCCTGGCGGGGCACCTTCGGGGCCGGCTCGCAGGCACGAGCGTGGAGATTCTTGAAGCGGACTTCCTCGGCGTGCCGGAAGAGGTGTGGCGGGTGCGCTTCCCGGCGGGAGGTACGGTGGTCGGGAATCTCCCGTACTCGATCTCCTCCCCCATCGTCCTCCGGCTGATCGAACTGCGCGATCGCTTCCCCCGCGGGATCCTTATGCTGCAGCGGGAGGTGGTGGACCGCCTGTGCGCCGGTCCGGGAGGGAAGGAGTACGGGATCCTCTCGGTCTACCTCGGCGTCCTCGCGGAGACGCGCAGGGAGTTCGTCGTGCGACGCGCCTGCTTCCATCCCGCCCCGGACGTCGACTCCGCGGTGATGTCGGTCCGCTTCGTCGGTGAATATTCCGAGGCCCTGGTCGCGGCGTTGCGGACGGTCGTCCGGGCCGCCTTCGCGCATCGGAGGAAGACGCTGCGAAATGCCCCGGTCCCGTTCCTTCCGGGGGGATCGGCGCAGTGGCGCGAGCTGCTCCAGGCCGCGGGGATCGATCCCGCCGGCCGGGCCGAGGAGGTACCTCCTCCCGCGTATCTTGCGCTCGCGAGGGCGTTCGCCGGAATCTAGTGGAAAATCGGCCGCCCCCCGCATACAATTGACCGGACATGACCGAACCGAAGACCCCCCGCTACATCGCGATCGAAGGACCGATCGGCGTCGGGAAGTCGTCCCTGGCGAAGATCCTCGCCCAGAAATACGCCTCCCGCCTCGTCCAGGAGGAGGTGGCGGGGAACCCGTTCCTCGAGCGCTTCTACGAGAACCCCCGGAAGTTCGCCTTCCAGACCCAGCTCTTCTTCCTCCTGTCGCGCTATCGGCAGCAAAGGGAGCTGGCCCAGGGGGACCTCTTCGAGGCCGGCCTCGTGTGCGACTACATCCTCGCCAAGGACAAGATCTTCGCCCTCATCAACCTCGAGGACGACGAGGTCTCCCTCTACGAGTCGATCTACAAGCTGCTCGT